>ERZ794936.231-NODE-231-length-31807-cov-6.339254_pt1 | contig 31807 bp, 21 predicted proteins | sample MGYA00511083_ERZ794936 | MGnify/ENA primary metagenome ERZ794936 (study PRJEB30137, sample SAMN04331409) | food metagenome | isolation source: Y2 must sample point D1 replicate A | place: Australia: South Australia | collected 2014 ... | reverse complement strand
CTGAGTAGTGTAGTGGGAGACCATATGCGAAATTAAGGTGTTGCAATCTTTTTTCCCTCTTGTGATACAGACCCTGGTGCCGGTTGTGAGTTTTTTTGATCAGTTGATCAGTTGTACGGTCTTTACAGTCGTTCGGGTTTGTGAGATACTTCCAAGATGTCCTCATCCCTCAGATGGAGATTGACGAACACATTGACATACCACTTAAATACTGTCAATTTGATCCATTTTAATGTAATTCTCAAGGAAGGGGGTTCTCTACTCAAGCCAGGGCTTATCCAAGTGTCTGTGGCCTCGTATTGTAGACATAACAAGATCGCCAGACGTGTTTTACACATTTGTCATACTCGCCAATGGTAAAAGCCAAAGTGTAGCAGTTATTGTCAGCGTAACATCTTGCTGTTATCGAGGACCCATTCTTGCAGTCTGTAACATACGGATTTACCCAGTTCATGAAGTCTGTGTAAGCTTGGTGAAAGTTCAATTCCAGCAGATTTAAAAGCCTTTGAAACACAAACTTGTTCCAGAAGGTGACATTCAAAGGCGCTTCTTCCATTGACCCCCCTAAAACGCAAGCAACCCTTGGTGAGTTATCATACTGCAAAACAGGCTTATTTGCTCCATTCACCCACGTATAGTTGAGTGGTGAGGATTATTTGAAAGCATTGAACTGAAAGACTCATCGTCAACCTCGTAGTTCCTCCAAGAAGGAATTTGGCATGGACTGGCAACCAAAAAAGCTGCGTACTCTCACCCAGAAGCCAGTGGTCATTTTGACCGGGAGTATCAAAAGAACAATAGCGTTTACTTGTTTCTCTCGTATTCTGGAATTCTTCATTGAATATATAGATTGAACGGTTATACGTAAGTCAAAAAATTACCTTAAGCAAAGCAAACAGGAGAAGAAAAAGCCAATGACTCGATAAACACTTGCATTTCCTAGCTCGAATTGAATTTCTCTTAGTCTGTGGCCAGAAGCGCAATCAAATTGTGAGAGAAAGCTTCTTTGAACTTGTTCCAGTCTTTAACATTTGGATCGACTTTAATGAACCCGATGTTAAGGCCCTTTTTCGCCGTGGATATTGCGGTCATTTCGTGTGTACCCATGAATGCACCGGCCATTGGGACAAACAATATGTCTTCAATATGGTACTTGTCAGTGCCCGAGTGGTCGAGAATATTTACCCTGCCCAAATTCGTATTACCCAAGAAGAGCGTGTCTTTCTGCAACCCAAACTTGTTGCTCATATAGTTCTCCGCAGTCATACCCTCGCATGCCATATAGTACCCTTCCACGAGTGATTTACTATTGACGGTTTTGTGAAGGGCATCATGGTATTTCCGGCAAGCATCCCATGAAAAGTATGAGCCAGGCGGAAGACAGAAGGCTGGGAGGTTTACATAGAATCCATCTTCAAACATTCCCTTGTTACCAAGATAAGTATTATGTGACTCAAATCCACCAAAAACGTTCCGGAAACTGATTGCGACTGCCGTGTTCAAGAATTTATGAGCGTACAATTCAGGGTATAGCTTGAGCATAGTGTGAACATAGACCATGATCAAATATGTCTGCAACTTCACCAGGTGTTTGCGGCACGCGTTCAAAATCACTCTCAAATTTTTTGGATCGATATTAGTGAAGCCTGGCGATGAAAAATTGAGTGGCGATTTATCGTCGATTATGTAGTCACTTTGAAAGAACCTGTCTGGAGAAAATGGCTCTGGCGGACAGCCCACAAATGACCGATTAAGACGTCTTTCATCCACTTTGTTTATGAAGTTGGGCCAGAAATCCAGCGCCATTTTGAACGCCTTTGCCTTGCACTTGCTAATAAGCCCAGGCTTATAATTGGCCATCTCGAGTATGGGCGGTGGTAGATCTTTTTCGATTAATGGCATATCATTTTCAAGACAGAACAATACATCGCCAGCCTTCAGATTTGCCGCATGATTGAGGTTTTCGACTAACTCTTTCAAATAAACCACCACTGAGCTTCCGTCTGATATGGTATGAGAGCAGTGGAAACTGAACCAGTTGATATTCTTATAATAGATGAGCTTCCATAACGGTTTCCCAGCCTTGTGGTTGTGATGAGCCAACACTGAAGTGAGAACGGAAGCACTCTTATCGCTATCCTGGAAACGCTCGGTCACCTCGGTATTCACCTCGTAAACGTCCCGAAAATCGATTTTTTGAAGCGGATTAAATTGGACATTATAACCTGCGCCCAGGAGAGAAGAATGCAAAAACGGGTACTTCAACAGCAACCGTCTTAAAGCGCCGAAAACAACGTCATCATTCAACGGCCGATTGACTTGCGCCGCCATGGAGATGCTTTTGAATATATTTTGCTTTTCCCATAGAAAAAATAGGCGCTCGACGAAGTCGGCTTTTCGAGTCAATTTCCTATATGGCGCCAGCATCAGGGACAGTATGGATTTTCTACTCAGATATTCTAGAACAGCAGCAGAAGCTATTTAAATATCTGTTAATCCTAAGATGGCCGAATCGGACCTTCCCAAAACATTATTGGCCCGGGATAAACACACTTCGGAAGGTTTTGCCGAAATATGTGGCACCCATGTTGTTCCGAGGAAAGCGCGCATGCATATGACGTATGTTAAAGGTGTATGAGCTCTCACATGAAACATCACGGTGTTTTCGTTATTACGTTTTTCTAATTATAGCAAAAAAGCAAGCTTTATCTTGAAAATTATTTGATCAGAGTGAGCCTGCTTCAAAAAGATTAAAATAACATCCCTGCTCTTATCGAAAACAAATCTGATCGGAAATCTGGGTATCTAAGGGCTTCTAACCAATTTTCCGATAAACCAAAACGGCCGGGAAGTTCGGAACTATGTGCGCTACGCGCAAATTTCGAGCTAATAGAAACAATCACCACATAAATTGTATAGTGGAGGGAGGGAGGGAGGAGTAAAGGTTTTCGGATGTTTCAGCAAATCGTTTAGATCTACTAGTGAGATTCTAGCACGCGCATTTTGATAGCTCAATGCTAGTAGACCTTAGATATAGCTCTGTGACGGCCATAAGGCATTTGTGAAAGGTGTTCAGGCGAGATGAGCTATGATATTGGATTTTCAAATGAAAATCCTTGAATAGAAATAAAAATTTCGAAATTTGAAAAAAAGGGCACTTGTTTGTGAGACTTATATGACTGTGCTCTACCAGCTTTGGCTTTGCTTCATCAGCACTTTTGTCCGAAGTTTCGGCCCAGAACAAGGTGCAATCATCCAGGCATAGGGTTTCGTTCACGATTTGTGAAAAATGAGGAAAACCATTGGCAGACTCTTATTTCAATCAAATCAATTCTAAATAGGGTGATGCTTTTTCGTAAAAGGTCATACAGGCCATGCACTAAGCGGTCAGAATAGACCGGCATATGTGAATCTTGAAGTATCGATTCTTTGGGTTTGCACAATAAATCCGTTGGAAAACGGAAAACAAAAATTATCTAGCTGGCTCCGCAAAAAAACTACATTATCATCAAATTCTCCAGCCTATTTTAACCCATGGCTCCAGCCTGCTTCGCCACACGACCCTGTAGGTGACTTTCTTAAATGGTAGCGTTTGATAGCTGAGTGGTTTGTGATCGCCCTGATTGCTGTGACTCGCCTGGTTGCTGCAATTTTGGCAAGAGTAAGAGCAGTAAAGTGTTCTAAAATTTTTGGAAAAACCTTTTGACTCTTCTTTCGAAGGGGAGAAGCAAAAAAAGATTCACTCACTTTATATGCGCAAACAATGACTTTAATTAAAAGGCTGCTCTGAATGATAATGCGTGTGGTATTGTAGGGTACGTGTCACCAGTGGCCATCAGAAACACCGAAAACATCGAGGACGTGATTCTTCTCACTGGGAAATTCTTTGCAAATGTGGAGGACCAAATAACATATATCGAGGTTTACAAAAGTTTAAAACGCAGTTATATTACGCTCATTTTCTCAAGGAAGAAATTCGAATTTGGGAGTCCTCTTCGGGACACTGGCAAGTGAATGAGAATGGCTGGGTTTCCTGGGATAGAATGAAAACAAAGATTTCTCAGGCTTCCCACAAATTCGACACCTACCTTAAACTCAATGATTGTTTGCTCAACATGTGTTGGATTGATGGAAATCTAAAGTGCAAATATTGCCCTGCGCCAAGGTTTTCCCCATGAGCCTCCATTGATGTACTTGATTTTTCCCTTTTATGGGAATTGTGGTAAAATAATTCGAGGAAAGCGGCCAGGGTTCTACCCAATCACAATACTCGTATGTGATTTCTTATTACAAACGAAGAACAATGCACACGTTCGCAGATTTTCGATGAGAAAAGGAAGAAGAAGAAAAAAGCCGTTTTTACAGATATAGCCGCCGGTTTCCCAGGTTTATTCACAAAACAGCGAATGAAACATGAAGTCATTATCCATATTGCTTTTCATAACGTTGGCTTTGACAGAAGAAATTCTCTATGCTGGAATAATGTACGCTTCAAGAGTGGATGGAACAGGTGATCTTCAAACCCTCATCATTGCCGGAAATAGGCTAATTGTGGCAGATGAGTGCTCCAGATTTGACTATGACTACCGCCAGGAAACACTCAAGTTCACTGGCTCAGACTACTTTTTGAGCATTGACGAAGAGGGGAATTTGGTACTTGAGGACCAGCCCCATCCAGGCTTCTATTTGACGAATGCACAAGGAGGCAACGGGAAGACCCATAAAAGAGTGTCGTATTATGGAAGTACGATCTTCCAATTGTGTGAGGATGGTCTGATCGGCTTTATGAGTCTTTGCCAAAACCCATCGCACATCCTTATCACTTACAGAGACATCAATTTTCAACCAGAGGGGTACTATAAGGCCAGTGGAAAAGGACGAAAGATGATGAATTGTTGTCAATGAACAGTCATTAAACAGGAAGAATTAGTTTAAGACATACTTTACTCGTGAAAGTTCGTAAGAACATACTTCTCAGTCGTTGCAGTAAGTGACGATTTGACTGTTACAAATCGATATTCGCTAGCGATGACTGTTCTTGCACCAAAAAGGAACTCTAGTAGATAAACTCAGGGCGATGCAAACTTCTTTTTATGCTAAATGGTTTTGAATTCTTTTATTTTGGTCCCTTTCGTATGTGAGTGCTGTGTATTTGTTGAGTCCTCAATTTTAGGAGAATTGCATGCGACGCGGATGCAAATTTGGCTCGAATCAGCTTTCGAATCTCGATGTGAGACTGAATTTTTTCAATGGCTTCTGAAGTTTTGTTTTTCTCGATTATCATTTTGGAATTTATAAGCCGTTTTTTCGATTTGTTTCTAATGATTTCTCTCGCGTCATGTGCTCGAAAGGGCGTACAATGATCACCTCCCAATCAAAGTTTAAGAAGTCCCTTATGCCTAAGCTACTTTTTATCAGAGTGACGGAAATGGGAAAGATACTCTTTGTAAAAATGAATTTCGCAAAATACCAGAGATCGAGCAGATTTTTTGACAAGATTTAAAAGATAGGTGAACATAGGCTCTGCAGCTTAGCGTGAAGCATTGAATATTATATAATCTTTTCGGCCGGTGAGATTATATCGAGTTGCTTGCGGCTCTGTTCTTTTCTTCGGAAAGCGAACGAAGGAATATGGGCTATCCTCCTCTATGTAGGTTGATAGAAGATTATAAAGGTACGGAAAAAAGCTATACATCGGCGTGGTGGAGCGGATTTGAATGTAGAAATGGACCAGGCAGGAAAAAATTATAATTTTGGAGCGACCTTTTCTGACGAGCAAAGCTTCTAGAGCTCCGTTTTGCCTGTCTTACTTGCAAAAGCCCGAAATAAAGAAACATGAATTTTGCTCAAGTGAGATCCCACAACCATCCAATATTTGCAAGTCAAGAAGGTGCAAGATGTGACAATACACGGAAAAAGGTGAAAAAACCTTCTTAAAACCAAAATCAAACAACGCTATGTGAGTCATATTCGGCATTGCCTGGTGTGTAACTGAAACTGGCCCCATGAACGCGGTTCTCTGAAACTTTAGTTCAAATGGAGGTTCCTGTAAATTGTTACAGTATTGCTTGGGATTTCTTCACGGACTTGCGAAAACGTGATTCCTGGAAATTCAGGGCTTCAGTGTATCAAAATGACAAAGCAAAAATGCAGAGATGAAGAAACAGCGCAGACACTCTATGTTGCCCCAAAACAGAATTTTCCGAAAAGCCAAAAATATTGATTTTTCTTGAATAGAAAGATAATCCAGCTAATGGACGTATTCAGACCGTTTCACCTTGAAAATGTGAGGAGTCCACGAATCTCGATTTCAGAAGAGAAAAAAGAAGAAAACCATAAGATTGCCACAAAAACGGGACAATTTTCGGTAATTGAAAACCCATTGTATCAGGAAAGGGAAGCCATCAATGCTCATACATTGCATGTGTGAAACGGAGGAATATGAACATATTATCGTTGACAATGAATGGTAGGAAAATTCCAAAAAAGTAACAGTCAAATTCCACATTTTCTAAAAATTCGAGTGAGGAATCAACTCAAAAATTTTGCCTGTTAAAAAAAACGTGAATAATGCCAGCAAATCAGAGCAGAAATGTTTGGAAATGCGGTTCAGGTGCACCGCGCAAGAAGAGCTCATGATACTTTCAGATCTCTTGGTAGTCTGGCTTCTCTTCTGTCTCTATTCTTTGCCGAATCTTTGCTTTGGAGTTTTGAAAAAATGAAACGAGGCAGGAAAAGAATTCGACTCAACGCTTTCATGTCAATTTATGCATGTATTGTTCGTGGAAACTGACCTCCTACGCCTGGTTTGCGACGACCCCCGTGAAACAGGAAAGGCGGAATCTGATCAAAATTGTAAAATCCTTGGAAAAATCGCCGATTTCGTCATTTTTACTTTACGTTTGAAAATAAAATTGATCATCTTCGAGTCGCATCCCGACCAGATCCGTGGATACTACCAAACCTCCATGCAAACACCATTTCACCATGAAGAGCTCATACAGATTTAACTTATTGCACTTTTCATACATCACTATGTTAGTAGCACAAACCTTGGCCCTTCAGCGCATCAATCCCGGAGCGATATACATCACCGAGCTCGCGAATGGAGCAGGCAATAACTTACAGGCCTATCCTGAACGGCCCCGTGTAGTAATCTCAGATGAAAGGGCTTTTGCCAGTGCACGATTCTCTATATTCCGATATGACAGAGGCGGATTCTTGAACAAAATAGACACGCGCAAGTTCTTGATGGTGGATGACCTCGGGAAGCTTGTGTTGGAACCGTTGCCTCACACCAATTTCTCGTTAATTGGCCAGGAAGAATTATTAGGCATAAGCTTGTTACACCACAATGGCGAGTACATTTTCGAGCTCTGTGCCGACGGCCTGATTGGCTATAAAAGTAGGTGTCTGGGAGCCCGCAAAGTGACGCTTACATATGAGGAAATCATTTGATATGTGTTTTTTGTTGGAAAGATATTAAAACGGGACACCATCTCGATCAGGTCCTGGCTGAATCATGACCTTAAAAGTATTGCAAATATTGACCTGGGATTTTCAAATATGAAGTCAAAAGATATATCCATCCACATCAAAGTGAAGTTTTTCACTTTTGTGTAAATCGGTAAAAATTGGCTACTAATAAATAATCAATCACCGCAAAGGCCTTTTCAAAATGAGATCGATGGCAGTGCTGAATGCGCTACTAACCCAGGACCTGGACCCCAAGTAAAAAACCGGAAACGAAGGAGATTTCCGTTGAAAGTCCTAATGATCTTATGAAACCCTCCATACTATAAAAAATCACACTAAAATGTCCTTAGATCCCAATTCTCAATCCATTACAGGCCCAGACCACTCTGATACCTCTGCCATTTGCAGTCCCCATTGATAAGCAGCAGGCCATGTCACGTGAGATGAGACGTTAGTCGCGCTAAAACACGGGGCATCTAACCAAGATGGGCCCACCACCAGACTCAGACTCACAAGTAGGTAAACGAAGCAAAGATGTTTCGAAAGGTAAATAACTCAAAAAAAAAGCAATGTTCAGATTCCGGAATCTTCAACTAATCAAAAAGCCATAAAACGCCAAAAAAACCCGAAGCTGGATGTGTTCTTTGCTGTCTCACCCAATGCCAGATCGCGCAGCCAATGAGCGCCTTGTGCAATGGTATTATTTGCGGGCACGTGCGATTACTCAATATTCGAAAATTTTGCAGCTGGCTGCCTGCAGGTTTATCGGCAGAAGTATGGGGTTGCCTCTGAGTCAAACAAAAACCCCCAACGATCTTACATTTTTCTTTAGAGATCTGATTTTTCTTCTTTGCTTTTTCGATCATCTTTAGGTTTCCGAATTCCGGCATAGATTCTGCTTCTGTGTGACTCTCGCTACACGCTACAAGCTATCGGTATCAGCCTCGCATAGCCCAGCACATATTTTGCATCTCGAGATCCAGATCTGGGTTTGAATATAGCCGAGTCTACCAGAAAAAAAACAAGGGTTTGTCTTCAAAAAATGGCCGTTTCACAAACAGAAGCCATAGCCGCCGTGGCCAAATCGCAGGGCCAGCTTTTCGCCACCCAGCCCACTAAGGCTCAGGCGTCGCCTTTTGCGCAGTATGACTCGTCGTATATTCCGTTGATTGACAGCAACGAGCCGTTTGCGTTTGTGGCGCAATATGTCGACGAAAACGCCGCTGAATCAAAGCCTATTTCCGTGGCCACAGACGCCGTCACGCTTTTCAAAAACTTGCCCCTCTTGTCCTTATCTGCGTACAGGACCCAGCCCGTGGTGGTGCATGTGGAGATTGTGAACTTTGACCACGACATTGTCACTGCCTTGACCGACTCGCCCCATACTGTGATTGTATCGCAAGGAGCCGCCGACGCGTTTGCCGCCGCCCAGGCCGCGTATGCGATCGCCGCGTTGGAACTGAAGGCTGTATTCCATTTCTATGCTCCTGCTCAAAGCGCCAATATCGATGTAACAAACATTAAAACACCCGCCGAGGTTAGCTCTGTGGCAGAGATTTTGCAGTTTTACAACATCACCCCGTTCCTGTCGCTAAATAACGTGTCAGGAGCCAAGGACGCCGTCGTGTTCTTGGGCCAGGTCACACCCGAGCTCGTGAGCGCGTTTTCCGCCGAAAAAGCCCTTTTCTTGGCCGTGAACGTGTTCCGCCCGCTAGATTTGGCTAGCTTGCTCGCACAGATTCCATCATCCGTCGAGACGTTGACGTTTGTCGAGCAGTCTTTCAAGCAATCGTCGTTTTCACCTTTGCTTTTGGAATTTTTCAAAAACTACGCCCAGCACCAGCAAGTGAAGTATTTCAGCAAAGTCGTTGGCGCCAAGTTGGGCCACGTGACAGCGGCCACTACCCCTTCGGCGGTGGCGAACTTGTTGGCCAATACGAGGGCGGCAAACCCAGCACAAAACGTGCTCTTTGGGAAAGTCGCTGAATTGTCTACGAAGGCCCACCAACAGAGGCTTAGCGCCAAGCAGGATGGCCAGGAGAAGGCCGTACAGTTGGAACAGGCATACACTAAGGTGTTGGCGCAAGTGAACGACAAGGCAGTGGTGTTGAATGACTTCACCGCGCCTACTGTTGGCGCCACCAGCCCTGAATTTGGATTTGGTGCGTTTTTGTACGCGCAGACTCAGGCCAAGGCGTTGGCCGCCGCCGTTTCCACAGCTGTACAGGAGAAGGCCTTCAGTTCTTTGAACAACGAGAAATTAATCGAGCTCTTGTCGCTGTGGTTGGTGCACTACCAGGAGGGAAAGCCTTTTGAGCAAGTTTCCGAGCTCGTCAAGATTTTGAACACCGACAACTCGCCTGCGGCGCAACGGATCTTGGAGTTGGCCGCCTTTTTCGAAATCAAGTCTAATTGGTTGGTTGGCTCAGACGCCTGGGCATACGACTTGGGCTCGCTGGGAGTGCACAGTGTGATTTCGTCGGGTGAAAACATCAACATGTTGGTGATTGATTCCGAGCCTTACTCGGCCAAGAAGCTTTCGGCCAGAAAGAAGGATATTGGGTTGTACGCCATGAACTACGGTAACTGCTACGTGGCATCGATTGCCATCTACCTGTCTTATACACAGGTCTTGCAGGCGTTGATCGAGGCAGAGAAGTTCAACGGGCCTTCGGTCGTTTTAGCATACTTGCCCTATGAGACGGAGAACAGCGATGTTTTGAGTATCTTGAAGGAGACGAAATCCGCCGTGGACACGGGTTACTGGCCTTTGTACAGATACGATCCTACCATTGAGGATGACACGCTCCGGTTCCAGCTTGACTCGTCGGCGTTGAAGACGCAGTTGAAAGAGTTTTTGGACCGCGAGAACCGCTTGACGCTTTTGGCTCAAAAGAACCCACAGCTTCTGAGGAACTTGACCGCGCTGGCGAATAGCGAGATTAAGAAGCAGCAGAAACAGGTTGAAGACGAGTCCTTCAAGCAGTTATTACAGGGCTTGTCTGGCCCGCCATTGACAGTCGCTTTCGCCTCTGATGGCGGAACTGCCGAGGGCGTGGCGAAGAAAATCAACCGCCAGGCCTTGGGCCGTGGCTTGAAGTCCGTGGTGCTTTCTATGGATGACCTTTCCGTTGAAGACTTGCCTTTGGAGACTAATGTGATTCTTGTTTCCTCTACTGCAGGCCAAGGTGAGATCCCCAACAACGGTAAGGCGTTCTGGGACGCATTGAAGCAGGCGCAGGACTTGGACCTTTCCGCCGTGAAGTTCTCTGTGTTTGGTCTTGGTGACTCCAAGTATTGGCCCAGAAAGGAGGACAAACACTACTACAACAAGCCTGCGCAGGACTTGTACGGCAAGTTCAAGTTGTACGGAGGTGTCGAGTTGGCTGACTTGGGTTTGGGTGACGATCAGGACCCGGATGGATTCAACACTGGCTTTGAAGAATGGCTTCCAAAGATCTGGAAGGCGTTGGGCGTTGATAATGTGGAAGGTGTTGAGGAACCCAAGCCATTGACCAACGAGGACATGAAGATCCAGTCGGACTTCTTGCGTGGTACGATCGCCGAAGGCTTGCAGGACCAATCCACAGGTGCCATTTGTGCCGTCGACCAGCAGTTAACCAAGTTCCATGGTATCTACATGCAGGACGACCGTGATATACGTGATGAGCGCAAACTGCAGGGCTTGGAGCCCGCTTACTCCTTCATGGTGCGGTTGAGATTGCCCGGAGGATTCGCTTCGCCAAAGCAGTACCTTAAGTTGGACGAGCTTGCGGATACCAGAGGCAATGAGACGCTCAAGATCACCACGCGTGCCACATTCCAGTTGCACGGAGTCGTGAAACACAACATGAAGCCGGCCATCAGAGGCATGAACTCGGTGTTGTTGGACACGCTTGCCGCTTGCGGTGACGTCAACAGAAACGTCATGGTTTCTGCGCTCCCAGAAAACGCGAAGGTGCACAGCCAGATTGCCGAGACGGGCGCGTTGATCTCCGAGTACTTGTTGCCTCAAACGACTGCGTACCACGAGATCTGGTTGGAAGGTGCCGACGAGTCCGACAAGCCTGGCGACAGAGATGTCTGGGAGAACAGAAAAGACGGCCCCAAGAAAAAGAAAACTATGGTTGCCGGTAACGCTTTGGTAGACTACGAGCCGCAGTACGGACCCACGTACTTGCCCAGAAAGTTCAAGGTCGTGATTACGGTGCCTCCATACAACGATGTCGACGTTTATGCCCACGATATCGGCTTGATTGCTATTGTGCAGGACAACGAGGTGATTGGCTACAATCTTGTGGCCGGTGGTGGTATGGGATCCACTCACAACAACGTGAAGACGTACCCTCGAACCGGGTCCATGATGGGCTACGTCGCCAAGGAGAAGGTGCACATTGCGTGTGAGAACATCATGTTGGTGCAGAGAGACAACGGTGACCGTACCAACAGAAAGCACGCCAGATTGAAGTACACCATTGACGACATGGGCGTTGATGTGTTCAAGAAGACTGTGGAGGAATACTGGGGCGAGAAATTTGAAGAGCCAAAGCCATTCGAGATTAAGAGCAATATCGACTACTTCGGCTGGGTCAAGGATGAGTTGAACTTGAACCACTTCACCGCGTTCATCGAGAATGGCCGCATCGAAGACACGCCTGAGTTGCCGCAGAAAACTGGTTTGAAGAAGATCGCAGAGTATTTGATCGAGAACAACGCTCTGGGCGAGTTCAGACTCACGGGTAACCAGCACATGGTGATCTCGAACATCGACGACGAGCACTTGTCTGCCGTGAAGGACTTGCTCGCCAAGTACAAGTTGGACAACACCAACTTCAGTGCCTTGAGATTGTCGTCGTCCTCTTGTGTCGCGCTCCCAACATGTGGCTTGGCCATGGCCGAGTCTGAGCGGTACTTGCCCGAGTTGATCTCGAAGTTGGAGGAAGCCTTGGAGGAGTACGGGTTGAGACACGACTCTGTCGTGATGAGAATGACCGGCTGCCCTAACGGTTGTGCTAGACCTTGGGTCGCCGAGGTGGCGTTGGTGGGTAAGGCCATGGGCGCATACAACTTGATGTTGGGTGGAGGCCACCATGGCCAGAGATTGAACAAAATCTATCGTTACTCGATCAAGGAGGATGAGATCCTCAACATTCTTAAACCGTTGTTTAAGAGATGGGGATTGGAGAGGCACGAAGGCGAGCCTTTCGGTGACTTCTGCATCAGAATTGGTGTAATTCAAGAGACCACTGAGGGCAAATACTTCCACGAAAACATCCCTGAGGAGGCCTAGATTTAGAATTTAACATTTAATTAATATAAAGCATACTGAAAAATTGTCGAAGTGGCTTTTTTATGGAAGCGTTATAAGATAGTAGGTATGATATGCTTACAAGTAGCACCAGCTGAGAACGCAAACTGATGTACAACACGAAGATTCCATATAAGGAGGTCAAATTTATGTGATGCAGCTTCAGAAAAATGAGGCCTGTTTGAATCTTAAGTCACAATATCTAGGATAAGGCCAGACCGCAACTCGTTGTCTGCTTGCGCCGAGCCCAAGTATAAAGAATGTAATATCGGAGTTATTCCTCGCTTGACCAAGTCCTCACACATAAGGAAACGAGTATCTCTTTCGCATCGAAACACTAGCCATTTGGTTAGTCAATATCATTCATGCTATCTCTAGCCACAATCCTGCTCAAAGAACCTCTGCTCCAGCTGATAGTCATCCTGTTGCATGATCTTCCGCTAGATTAGTAATCGATCATGATATTGACATATCACTGGCCAATGGTGGGACGGTTGTCTCTACCGATAAATCTTTCGTTGTTTTAGAAAATCATTATGGCAAAAGTGTCTTCACACAGAAAAAAAACAAGAATCTGCTTTTCCCCAGCAAATACATTGTTTTCATGAAAGTGATGTTGGTGTTCGTGGCGCAGCCTTAAGTCCGGGGTTCAGCTGCGTGGAGAGCACTAAATAAGCAGAAAACAGACGAAAGCGGAGTGAAGATTTCAACGGTTGACTTCAAACCCAAGTGATTGTGACCCAATCATGTCCAAGTATCGGTTTTCGGTCTTTTAAAACCCAAACTTATTGAGGGAAATAATATAGCATGAACACATCTGCTAGCACTCTCCCCTCCATCATGCTTATCCTATGAATGTTGTTCGCGCCATACATATAATCAAAGAAATCAGCTAGGATCATTATTCGATCATCAATTTTTGAAAATTTCCCCATTCTTGAGCACCTGAATCCCAATTCCCACAGGTGAGGTTTTCAAATCACAGATTCCTCGCAAACTTTCTGATTTCGGCCATCGTGGGCGTGTGCAGCCACTCACAATTCAATACCTCTTGAATCGGCACTGACCGGAACATCATACTGACTTTTTTCAACCGTTTATGCACTTTTGACTCGGTCCTCAACGCCGCCTTACTGGCAACACTCTGTAGGTGTTTGATATGGGCCTGCTTGAGATCCCGTAGATGCTCTACAAGCTCAATTTTCTGCTCCTTCGTGAGTTTCAACGTCATCGGATATAGGCATAAGCAAGAATTGAAAAGCAAATAAAACAATCGTTATTGTTATGAATTTCTAACGATTATCACTAGATAGTATAGGTTTTGACAAAGCTGCGAGTGCGAGATTCATGCCGCGGGCCAAATCGCGGGCCAAATCGCGCCAGTGGCCCCAAAATAGAGTTCCATACATATACTGGCTGGTCACAAGGGCCCATCAATTTCACTCTACACACCAGAAAATGGATTCATAAAGTGGTAGATCATGATGAGAAATTTCTTCTGATTATAGTCCATTTGCTAAAATCTTTATCCTCGACTTATACGTGTAAAAGCACCGGCCCTTTCGTGGACTTCGGCCGCGCACGACCGCGCCGCCTCTGAGCACGTCTAACGGCGCTCCACACTACATCTAATCCACTCGACTATAGTCCATAAACGACTAATTCCCCACACGCAACCACAGAAACTACTCTACAAAAATGGTGCTTGAGGCGACGATGATCGCCATCGACAGCTCGGAATTCATGCGCAATGGCGACTTCCTAACGACCCGGTATGACGCGCAAACGACGGCGATGGAATTCGTGTTCCAGAATAAGCTCAACCAGAACCCAGAGAACACGGTTGGGTTGTTGCTGTATGGTGGCAATGGGCCGCAGGTGTTGTCCACGCTCACGACCGACTTCGGCAAGATCCTCTCGGGCGCACACGGCACGAAAGTCAGTGGCGAATTGCATTTTCTGAGCGGGATCCAGGTGGCTGCATTGGCGTTGAAGCATCGTCAGAATAAGGTACAGAGCCAGCGAATCATAGCGTTTGTTGGGTCGCCGCTTCGCGAGAGCGACAAGGATTTGGAGAAGTTGGCGAAGAAAATGAAGAAGAATAACGTGGCGGTGGATATTGTGAATTTTGGCGAGGAGGCCGCCAACACGTCCAAGTTGGAGAAATTCCACGCGGCAGTTAACAACCACGATAACTCGCATTTGGTCACGGTTCTGCCAGGACCCCGCTTGCTTTACGAGGTGATTGCACTGTCGCCGATCTTGGTGGAAGATGGGTTTGACGTGGGCGACTCGGGCGACTTCATGGGCATGGGCGGTATCGACGCCAACATGGACCCAGACTTGGCCTTGGCGTTGCGATTATCGTTGGAGGAGGAAAAACAGCGCCAGGAGCGCGAGGCCGCGGAGTCGGAGCAGAAACCTGACTTGAGTAAGATCGAGGAGGAGGATGACAAGAAGGACGACAAGAGTGCCAGCACTTAGAGTAATTACGCTGAATTCAAATGGATGAATCAGATGTATTTCTGAAGAGTTATGTAGTACATGCGCGAGAGAAGTTTTAGGTGCTAGGTCTGGCAAAGCATAGAGACGAAGATCGGTCTGAAGATTGACTGCTTCGTTGTGTTCCTCAGCTTGCACTCTATTATGAAAACAAACAAATATATATATTCAGAGTATCTCAAAATTCTGCCTAGCGTGTTTCGACTAAACAAAAAGATCCAGCTTGAACATACCCATCGATCCCTGGCTTGTTCTAATAAGACTTGTATTCCAAAACAAAACGACAATGCGTGCCAGAATAGGGTTTGTCTAGAAATTTTGATTCAGACATTTATCTTTCCGGTTAATAGCCAATTTGTATCAGCATACTATAAGGCCGGACCAAATTGGAACAAATAAAAAAAAAATGACTTCCACCAAGTTCAGGTGTTCTCGCTGTATCTTTCTTCTATAAGAAAGAACTCACGTCACTTGATGAATGTTTGGGTTTGATCAGATTTCTTCTGCGCATTTCAGTGACTGCAAGACTTCAAATCATCGATTTGAAGATGTTGAATGGCTTGTTCCAGCATGATCATGATAATTTCCCCAGACACCACCTCTCAATATTCACTTAGTCTGAGAATACATACGGAAACCGCTTTGATATAGGGATGAAACATGAAATCATCCTCGTAGAACATTCTTTTAAGCGAGAAACAACAACAAAAAAACAAAAACAAAAACAAGAACAAATAAATCCTTCAAGCTCTAATAACTTATAATGCCCAATTTCACTTTCTACCCCTTGGTTCTCCCAGATGCCAGGAACCACTTGAAATGGGTGCGAAAAAACAGAACAAAAAGCAGGCCAGGGTTTGTGGTTGAGTACCACCATTGCTAGAAAAACAAGGCCCCGATTTAACCAAAAATCAGACAATTCGATAAACAAACTAGACAAAAATGGGGTTTGAAAAGTCTGCAGTGAAAAGCCACCTTTTGCCCAATTATCTGGAAGAAAATTACGGCTTGGTGCCTGTCACTATCTCGCAATTTCTCGACGCCTACTCTAAGGTATGTAACGCAATTCATAACACCCAGGAATGAGTCCAAAACAAAAGCATGACCTCGTGAAAGAAAACATACTAATTCCAGGGCGACCAGAACCTCTCGGACATGCAGTGCCCCAACTGCCTAAAAGTTAGCGGATTCATGGCCCCACCGGACTGCTACCGCGAGCAAATGCGCACGGTGGCCGTGGAGCGATACCTACGCCTCGAACACTGGAAGAACCGGCTAATTTTCCATATAATCACCGCTGAGGTGCGTAGGGCCATTGGCACGTATGGTGTGAGTGTTTCATTGATCCACAAAAACACAGCATACGTAAAGTACGAGACCAAATTGGAGTTCAAAGAACTCCCTCGCGTGGTTCTGCTTGACGCACACGCTATCTTGTCAAAGGGTGGCTTCGTGCTCAAGGACGCCGCCGAGGATTGGCGCACAAGCCAGAATCCGCTTGTGACAGGTCCTCCCACAATAAGGTTCTACGCAGGAGTCAGTTTGTTAACACTGTCCGGGATTCCAGTCGGCGTGCTAGCCATTTTCAGCACTTTACCCAAGCTGAGCTTTTCCTCCACGAAAATGAGGCTGCTCACAAAGATCGCAGCACACTTGATGAATTTGCTCGATACCCCGTTTGAGAATATGGAACTATGCGACGAGAAAACGCTTCCTGAAAACCCAAATGCAGGGGACGTTGAGCTTGCTGAGTTGATCTCCAAATTGGGCAGGGCCACAAGTAGCGGGGGCCACATGACGATCTTTGAGCGAGACGGCCTGGGTCTGTGCTATTCACACAGCCATATTTTCAAGTTGTCGCATTATGAAGAGCACCAGCTGGTCACCGATAGTGTGATGGCAGACGCACAGAAACAGGAAATCCGTCTTTTGTTGCGCCGCGTGCGAAGCCTTAAGAGCGCATGCAAAATCATCACCAAGCTGATTGCCGCCCATCACCACTTTGATTGCGTGGTGATTGTGGAGATCAGATTTATGGAAAAGCATAAAGTGGCACGCTCCAGTATTCCGGATATGGGCAAGGCTAGCCAGGGCATTCCACAACGGTTGCAGAAACTGATGATCGCCAACTCAAAGATCAGCTCTGAACGGTGTAAAGTGCGCGTGTTGGCGCTGAATATCACAGAGCATGATGTGACCAATACAGACGCAAAAGTATGGCTGGAAGCTTTCATGAGCGAGCGCGGCTGTGAAATCATTGGCGCACCGGCCACATGCGTGTACAATTCTGGCATGATTATGCCGTTTTACGTGTCGAAACCAAATTTCATCCGCAAAGCAAGAAAGTCCACGGGCGACGACACCATCGACATATACTTGCGCTCGGGCGGGTACTTGATTGGTGCGTTCAACAAGACCAGCAACCGCAGTTACATGACGCCCAGCTTGATTCTGAAAGTTTACGACCATGTGAAGATTGCCCGCATGATGTACTTGAATAAATAGGCGCATACCGTAATGTTACATGCCCATCTCGCGCATAATTGCAAGCTCCTCGTCGTAGTCTTCCTCAGGCACGTTTTCCTTTTCGTGTGCAGAAACAAAGGGTTCGTCGAAATCGTCATCACCGGGGAAATCATCGGTTTCCGCAGTGGCCTCTTCTCTTCTTTGCCCCGCGGGCTCAATATGAGCAGGAGCTGAATCGTCTACCTGGTCGTCATCCTCATCTTCGCCTATAAATAGCCCGTTTCTTCTCAGTCGATTGGTAGATAGAAAGCCCCAGTCTTCGTCATCGCTATCGGCCGTATTACTATTATCCATGCTTTGTTGCTGTGCCCCAGGGTCATTCCTTCCTTCGCCATTTTCAATATTGGCCGGCGCGTAAAGGTCTTCATTGTCATCGGGGTCTTCATTTTCAGGCTCACCATTTTCAGGCTCTTCAACAATAATGCCTTTTTCGATTTTCAACCGGCGGATTTCGTTATTGATGAGCCCGCGCCTATACTCCTTTAGCGGCAGAGATTTATGATTACGCAAGATCCTCAAACAGTCTTTAAATGTGGCCCTTGGGAAAAGCCCATGGCACCAGAGCTGGTAAAACAGCAACACTTTCTGCAAATTGTCCACTTCAGTGGCAACTTCTGCCTGATGTGCAGCCAGTTTCGAAAGCCTTTGTTTCAGTACACGCTCAGCACATTTTGCGTCGTTTTTCCGTATCGCCTTCAGCAACTTGGGGTAGTTGTTTCTGATCTGCGGAAGGCCCCTATTATTCTCGAAAAGAAGGTCGTCTGTAATCTTGGGGATCTTCAAAACACGCCCGAGCTTGAGCGGCTGATCTAGACCCAAAGCATCGTTTTCCTGGTCCATTTTTTTGTGCGCTGGTATGTATAATTACTCGAAAGGAAAATGATTTTGATGAGAACACAGTAGAGGGACGAACGCGGCGCGACGCGACTTCTACGAGACGTGTTTTTCATAGCACGGTATTACGAGAGCAGTGCGTGTTCTGACGCAAACACCATGTGGAAGTATAAGTAATGATGGATTATAAAAGAGTTGACTCCTATTTAATTTCTTTTATAAGAGAACAAAATTAATTCAAAAAGCGGATCAGTTTCAAAAAAGCATACTTTCTGTTTGTTTTTTGGCGAGCCGTCTCCGTTTGATCATGATGGCTGCGCCGCATCCTTTCAGATATTTCCCTTTGGAGAAAGAGCGCTTGTCTTTCTACCGAAAGTCCCACGATTGACTTTTTTTTCAATGGAAGGTTTCGTAGCCTAGAAATTTGCTTTTTGCATATATATGTACAAAAAAATAAAAGACAACACAGGGCACCACTTCAAAGGTGATCTAAAAAATATCTCTTGAAATATACAGAACTTTCGCCCAGTACGGTAACTGCGATTTCCGTGCAAGATCTTGAAAATCGCAATATGTTATGCTGGCCGTGGCAACAACAAGATAGCCAGACAAAAAAGACGACAATCCACTGAGCCTCAGTCAATTAACTCTCGTGAAAGCGAATTTTTTTTTCTTTTCTTTTGAATAATTGACTCCAATAACCCATCACTAACACAAGTCTCTGATTTTTTTTTTGATCTACCCTTCTGCTTCTCGTTCCGCCACTTTCATAATGCTCACATGCGAAATCATCGATGCTGCGGTTGCGGCTGGCAGCCCAAGCCTCTCGTCTTCGATGCTACATGTATATACCACAGCCTGGTCCCAATTATTTCCATCCACAAAACCTCAAATAGCAATATATATTTAAAAAATTGAAGAATCACATTCTTTCAATCACAATCGCTTCTTTTTTTTTCTTTTTAACAGACCAATTTTCAGTCAATTGCTCAATTGCTAGGGCATCAATTACTTTCGCATCGAGATACATTTCACACTCATATCTTCATCGCAGAGGTATTCGATAACTCTATGACGAAATTCACACACACGCATAAATGCTCGGGTTTTTAGGCATACAGCCGCTAATATCGCTATTCAGTTTCTGGTGGCCGTTGCTTCTCTCGGTCAAGGCTTTGCAGGCTCCTGGAGAAAACGTCCAGTTTTTGCTCACATATTGGCTCTTTTACGCATGCATATCGAGTTTCCAGTTTCATGTTCTGGCCCTGAGCATTCCTCTTTCGTCCATCATGTGCTTGGGTGCCGATGTGTTGAATTTGTGGATGTTTTATTCTCACGGGTGCTTATTGGTGACGCATTACTATATTCCCAATATGACTGGAATGCCTCTAGTTCATGTGGTTGAAGGCTTTGACAAGAAATTGCTAGACCCATTAGTCATGAATTTGTGGGTCCGAAATAAGCTTTTGCAGGGATATCTCCGATCAAAATCTCCCAAATCGCCTCTTATTGATGATCTCATGCTGTTCAATCAGAGCTTATGTGATCACTTTGCTCAACCCAAAAGGCTTACATTCCTTCAATTCAGTCTCGAGTATTTCTGTTATATGGACCTGGAAAACGAGCTAAATGCAAGATACTTGAAATCTCGTGGTGGTTATGCTGCATTAAGGGCGTCGATACTGCCACTAGAAGAAACCGGCGGGATACGAGGTGACAGTCGAGTTTCATCAAAAACACCAAAACAGAGAGATTTGTCCTTGAATATTGGAAATGATGAACAATTTGCATGGAAGTCAGCCCCGCAAACAAGACACAATTCCGGGAAAATTTCAAGAAATATGAGCTCAAAAGACCTTTACGCAACCGATCCACAGTCACGAACATTTTCCGAGAGCAATAAGTCACGAACATTTTCCGAGAGCAATAACGGTAGAGTACCAGAAAATCTCAATAACAAACATTTCGCCAACAGTACCAGGCCTGTTAGGGTCTTATCCTCCCCAATCAATTCGTCAGAGGTGAGAATTGGCGGAGTTGAAGGTGCTCCAACTTTTGGGCATTACACTTCTAAATCCCGAAACGCTAGTGGCAGCGAGAAAATACACGTGACGAAACGGACGAGAAAGCGTGCTGATAGTATCACGAACGCCGATCCACCGTACCCAGTACGCTGATCAGAAAATGTATAGACTGTAGTAGGCTAGTAGCCCTATCGCGCGGCATATTGACATGTGCATTGACGACAAATGGGACCATACAGTATTTCACATAAATGGGCTCTAATCTAATAAACGAAAAAGTAAAAAAAGGCAAATAATGGTGTGATCAAAGGAATCTGTATCAGAAAAAAAGCTGTAAATTAAATTAAGGCCACACGTAATTACCTTTGGTCAAACCGTTTATCGCGTCCCTCGATTCATTTCATCGTAGCGTGCGCACATTCTCACCATCACTTTCACCATGTCTTTAAGTGAATACCTTCCTAGATTGGGTCTGATATCCGTCATCATTGAAATTCCCAACGGCCATAATGCCCTCAAACGCCTCGCATTAGAAAATTCGCATCTCATTCTCGAGACGGTGAAGAAAGATTCTGCCGAAAATGCTGATTTGTCGTTGTCCAAGTCTGGGTCTCGGCAAGTGATTAAGGTGCCGCTCCCGATTGATGATAAGAAGAGGTTGTTTGGCGCAAAGGCCACGAAAATTGCAATTGAAGATTCTGCAATCCACATAACATTACTGCTCGAGAACTCACACAAAAAAATGGCAGTCACACCGTTCACGGGCCTCACAAACTCCAATGGCGTATGGTCTGTAGATGATCTCCTAAAAAAGACGCCAAGAAACGAGCAGAATGTGAGCCAGTTCCAGTTTACGTGTGCTGGATGTGATTCGATCATTCTAGACTCAAATCTGCACAAATTTGTCGACATGCCGCTGGAATACTGGCACGAAATGATGGATTTCTGGCATTGCCATAAGCCGCACGAGGACCATCACGATATCAACGACAAAAACTATAATGGCAAACTCAATCCTAAACCGGGGTTTGTACACGTGGGCACGTATTATATCCTTGTGCCGCTGCGATCGGAAACCTGTGATCTGTGTGGGCACACGCTCGGTAAGACAGATGGCGCACTCAAAATTAATAAGTGGGACTTGCACCTACAATATGCCGGGAAAACCGAGACTTACCAGCCGTACACATTTGTATATTTTGCCTTATTGGACCGCGTGAATGCATCAGGCGTTCGTAAGTTTACGGTAAGGTTGGCCGGGTCTGCCCTGGCGTATAATGTATGGGTCACAAGCGTAGGGCTTGACGTTTCACTAAACAACAAGTTCTTGAAGCAGTGCTTGAAATTGCTCTATGTTAAACAGGAAGATGCAAAAGACGACGATGTTTTGGAAATTCCAGCCGAAGTCTGGGAGTCGCTCGAGGTGTATTTCGCCGATATCAACGCCCTACTTCCAAAAACCACACAAAGAGTGGATATAAAGGACGGGGACATTTATCGGAACTACAACGTATGCTACCTAGCGCCACATCATGAAATAGTTTGATAATCTTGCTATTGTTCTATTAAGTCTTTACTGGTTAGTTGATGATTTACCTGTATTCAGAGCCTCTGCTCAATAACCTGCTTGATGACAGGCACAACCTGCTTTCTGGAAGCAGCGGTATTCTGCTGGTTGTAAACTTTAAACAAGACAGAATTATTGATTTGAGCCAAAGCTTCGGCAACAGAGTCCTGGTCGTGAAATTTGGTGTTTAACTGCAATTCTTCGGCCAAAGATGCCAAATCCTGGAGGTTGCTATTATGCGTGCTGAAACAGAACTCTCTGGTGTAGATCCTAGATTCTTTTTGTGTGAATGAGGATGTGATGATAACCACGTCAAGATGGAAAGTTTCGGACATTTGTTTCAACGAGAGTAAAATCTCCGACACTGGGTACTTGCGCAACACCCAGCTGAGAGACTTGCCAATGGAGGAAAAGCCAACAGAGACAATTTCGCCCTGCGCGCTTTTAAACTTGAACTGCTTATAGTCTTTCCGCAAAATGTCGAAAAGCAGAAATCCTTTCAAGTCCTTTTTCGCCTCCTTCAACTCGGCGAAAAAACCCGAAAACGGACTGGTACTTTCAGTCTTAATGGTGGCTGAGTCAGATAAGGCTCTCTTGTATTCAGTGAATGCGTCGATATCATCCGCTTCGACTTTTTGCAGCATATTCAGAGTATCGATCAAAAGCGGGCCTAATAAGAGCAGCACCACATCTCTATCCAAAATCGGTCCGATCTGGGAATTCCAATAGTTGAACACTAGGGCCGAGCATGAGCCTGTGCTTCGAATAATCCGGGGCACCGCATCTAGAAAAACGCCCTCGTCGGCATGATGGTCGATGATTCCCGAAACAATCAATCGTTTTTGATCATATAAATTTGTCAAAAGCTCTCCCTGGAGGTTACAGTGGTCCACCAAAACCACGTCTAACAGCGTCTCCACAGACTGCCCAGTGAACTTCTCCACATCATCTAGAAAATAAACATTTGAGCTTGAAATATCATGTTTACTCAAAAGTAGAACAATATCTTTTCTGAGCCGAAACTCGTCGCGTGAAATGTTCACAAGAGGTAGAATCGGCTCTTCTTTAGGGTACTTTTGGTGGTGGAAGTAAGCATAGGCGATTGCACTCACCACAGAGTCCATGTCTGCCGACTGGTTCCCGGTGACAAGTTTGAGGATTTGCTTGTTTTTGTGTACACTCAATTTCTCCAAAAATGCTTTTATCGTCATTCTATATGGAATATTGATGATTTGATCAGAAAATGAATTGGAGTTTTTTTGCAGTGTCCAAATTTCAAGATAAGCCAATGAGCATTATGAGCGCGCGCTGCACGGCACATGCATCAACTCTATTGAATTAAGCCTACTCAAGTATCTACAACCCCCAAATAATTTTCGGTTTCATATGATAATCAATCATATAATCTAAGGTGAATTGTCACTGAAACCAACAGCGCGCAGAACGTCCGTTTGCACATCGGTCTTTGGACGGTGGCACAACGGACTTACTTCACGTAGTGCAACACTATATCGAGCCATTGTCTCTTCTTGATCTCCTCCGGTGGCAAGGTGAAGTTGCCGTACACAATGAATCTGGTGTACCAGAGGAACCAGGCTGTGCTTGCAATCACGATCACCGTCAAGGCGGCGAACTTGGGCTTGTCAATTCCCGACGGCACCACACCTCTGCGTACAGTGTGGCCTCTGTTAGAACAAAGGAACTCAGCAAACCCACCGGTGAACAACGCGGCAATCAAGTGCGCGGGCAAGTAATGATGCAAGAACTTTTGTCTGTTCATTAAGAAGAAGGGGAAGTAATGTGCCGCCCAGCCAATGAACAAAAAGCCCAACGTGTTGTACATCTTGGATCTGGCACGGGCACTCAACATGTTGTAGTCTCTGCGGCTGGTGACCAAATCAGCGGCAACAAAGCCGGCGTATACGGCGAGGAATCCCACCTGGAGCCAGAACCCAATCACGTTACCAATGAAGAAAATTTGTTTTCTCTCGTCATTGTCGTTCCAGAAAGAAACACCAGATTGCGCCAATGGCCAGGCGCCTGGCTGAGATGCAAATGGGTGTTCAGAAGATAACTGGTTGTTATGCAAGAACATGAGGCCTTGCAACTCCCACCATTTCTTCAAAAATGGCATTTTAATCACTGTTTTTGGAATGTAGTGGTTCCTGGCGTCGTTTTCGGCCAAACTGGCAATGTTGTCAAACACCCAGATGTTGTCGCCGTCGGTCACCTTTTTGTTACCACTGACTTCTTGCTGTCCCAAAGCCCATTCAGGCAACATCTCGTCATTATGGGTCCACATAGCGACCACGGTATCAATATGCACGATTCTGAGCGGTGTCGCTTTCGTCTTCACGATCTTGCGTTTACCCTGGTTGCTGCTACTGCCTGCTTCGGCCAAACGCAAGCGGAAAAGCGTCTCGTTGAATCTTGTCTCTGCAGCTTCGCCATGCACAACAACAAACTCTTCATTGGTAGCCTTCAAGGGCGAGGCTACATCGTGGGTCAACAAAAAGCCGCCCGTGGCAACGTGTCTCAAACGAATAGCATCATTGGTGAAGACGGCTTCGCCCTTCTTGGCGCCGTTTGAGGGCACAATCTCCCACTGCGAGTTCGTATCCTCAAGCTCGCTGTCGTTTTGGTGGGAGAAACACGTGACCTGCTGCAAATTCGACGACACTCTTCCATTTTCGTAACGCAATGGGTACACCAAGTCGTGCGAGTGCAAAAACGTGTTGGTGTCCTTGTGCTTGATGGTAAGAACATCGTGGTAGTTGACTGTTTTCGAGGTCTTGACCAAAGCTGACTCTTCCAAGGTTTCCTGGAAATCAGACGTCATGAACGCGTCGCCAGGCCCGGACTTGGTGAGAATCAGAAAGTGCAAATGGAACCAGTACAAGTAGATGCAAAATGGAATAATGATCAAAGTGAACAAGCGGGCGACAAAATGCTGCATGAACTCCTCGATGGTGAGTCCCTTCTTGATGTCCAATAAGATCCACAACTCATGCACAACAGCAATGCCAATCGTGAAATACGTGAACACACCAACATATTTCGTGGAAATCACACACGACAAGCCGACGCCGGTGAGCTGCAACCAAATCCACCACCATTTCGTGAATGGTTGGCGGCGGTAGAGACTGAACTTACAGTAGGCGAAAATCGTGAATGCCACACTCAAGATCAACGTAGCATCCAAAAGAATCAACCTAGAGTCAATCACTTGCGCGTTGTCAAGAGCAACAAGCGACGACGACAAAATACACGCAATCACGGAGAAGTTGAGGGTCTTCATCGTCAAAAACATGATGGGCACAACCAACGTGCCCTGGATCGCCGAAAATGCACGGAATGCCAAGTAGGGAACGTTGTTAGTGATGTAGTTATCACCAATGTTATCGAACTTGAAGCTCCCATCATATCCCACAAGCCATCCGGCAAACGCAATGAGCAATTTGGCAAAAGGTGGGTGCAAGTCGAAAAAGTAGGTGCCCTCCAAGTAATACGAGGCGAACTTTCCAAAATGGACTTCGTCGAAAACGACCTTATCCGGCCAGCCGAGAATACGGAATCTCAAGTATGCGGCAATCGAGGTGACTATAGCCAAAGCGATCCAATAATGATGTTCAGGGTCCTTGGCCGGTGGTGAATATGTAGTCTTTTCTTTAACTTCAATATCCACCGCGTCAGCAGCCGCAACTGGCGCCGCGGACTTCTTGCCTCTCTTCTTTAGCGTCTGAGACATGTTGCGCAGAATGGCCTATGTCAGAGTTCAGAACAATGTGAAAAAAAAGACCTGTCCTGTCGAATCTCAAATTTACGTTCGGAACAACACTCGTTTGAGATTCGTGTATAGAGGCAGGCCGCAGGCGCGCGTGTGCGTATTGCGGCACGTGACTTCCCACTTGACACGTCACGCTTAATTCCATCTCGTAAATTTTGTTTTCTTGTCGTGATAAAAAAAAAAGAATCACATGATCTTTTTGGATCGTTTCTGGTAGCCTCCTCTGCCCCTGATTATCGGGATTGATGTATTTGATTGCACACGTGGAGGCTCATTCACCCGTATACCCTTAAAGTATGGGTCGCCAACATGTAGATCTGGTGCTGTGAAGTTCAGTGACGCGCTTTCCAGGGACGGCATTGGCAGGCCCCGGTGACTGGCTTTCCCGAAATGCTCGTGTATAACGGGCGTCGAAGGATCACGTGAGAAATACTCACCATCTCTATCCAGCAAGAACTTGGGCCCTGCAGAGGACGGTCTTGTGCCTACTTCAAACGCAGGACTGGTCTGTTTTTGGCCCATTCTTGGGATGTGGATCGGCTTTGCTTTCGATAAATGTGCAATTTGAGCACTTTGCTCCTCGATCACCTGCTCGTACCTCAGCTTGAGCGCGTCGAGTTCCTTGAGTTTTCGCTCATACTGGATCTCTTTTGAGCGGTAGATTTCCTCCAACTCACGGCTTTTATCGGTGAAGTGAACTTTCAATTTTCGTTCGTGCTGCTCTAGCTCGGACAAAGTCTCTTCGATCCGGGATGAAAGAATGCTGTTCTCTGTTTTGAGGCTTCCCAAATGCATTTTGAGGTCAGCGACGGCTTTTTCTTGTTCGTCCAAGAACATCAGAGGCTCTACCGATTTCACCTCTTGGGGCTTGCTCTTTATCGCTAACTTGGCCTGTATCTCCTCAAAATCGTGAATCTTGGCTTGCAAGTCTCTGATAGTATCCATTTTGCGATCTAACTCGGTCTTCAATCGCTCAACGAGCAAGACCTTTTCGGCTATTATCAGCTCAGACTTCTCGCTATCTCGTTCAAGAGTAGCAAGCTCATTTTCAAGCGTTTGCGTCCTCAGAAGAAGCGCCTCGTTTTCAGAAAGCTTTGCGGCTATTTCTGCTTCACTCGCTTCTTTGAGTTCCCTCAACGACTCAATGAGAGTTTCATATTCGTGTTGACTCAGGCTCGTGCCGGCCATATTTATGTCTTTTGGGGCTCCGTTGTTCTGGTCTCTCAAATACCTGTTAAACTTGAGCGTAAGCTTGACGTAATTGATCTTGTTGAGATGCTTCATGTAACTCGAGAACTCCAATTCGTTCTTCATCAAAAGTAACTCCCGCTGGTAAAAGTCCAATGCCCTGCCCGCATATTGCGCATCCTTGATTTCCGGCTGAACTTCTTTCCCTTCAGACTGGAGCTGCCTCGAAAGAATATCTGATGCCGTGCTGACAGACCCTTGAAAATGACCTTTGGTACTATGGGCGGTATCTGTATTGACAGTGAGTTGATTTGCAGTCACAGTGGCGGATGAAGTAAAAAGCTTCTCGTGAACGGTGTATAAATCTGAAAGATAGTCTTTTTTCTTGATTTCCACGGGTTTCTCACTCTTGACGGTTGTGTCTGAAATAACGCTGCTTGACCCGTCAAAATCAACAGGTTTAAATATAATGCCTCCGGATTCTTGTTGCAGCTGAAGCTGCAATGGCAGCTGCGGTAGATTGTTTTCCAAAACTAGCCTCGTGGGCACAATTGAAACACGTCGGTCCATATTTAGCCAATGGCTGGGTATCTTCGACTCAGCCGTGATATTTGAGGATCCCACTGCTTCATTGGGCATCTGAAAAGAACCTCTTTGCGATGGAGGAAGCGAATTGTCATGTATTTGTGTCGCTGTTGAAAACCGATGAAGAAACCTTAGGTCCGATGCATCTGTGGTGAGGCTGCTGAAAGACTGGATTCTTTTGAGTACTTGCTCTGGAAGAACAATGTTTTCTGGGATAGTGAAGATGATATCGGGGTTTAACCCGAGACACTCTAGCAAGACCTCTTCTTCGCCAACATCAAGACCTTCGTTCTTGGACAATATCCATTTCATGGGACTCTGTATCTCTTCTTTAAGTGTGATATTGTTGAGGATATTCGGATGAAGCATGAGGCGTGTGAGTGTGGTATTTGATTTTGCAAATAACATGTTTTCCAAATCTTCCTCACGTGATATGCATCCAAGAATGATTTTTGTTTCTGGAACCATCATTTTTGGTGGGTTTCGAAGTAAGTACTCATCTGGAGATTTGCAGAATGCCAACAAGTTCAAGGGAAAAAGCCCATATAGTAGGGTGGTGAAATACAGCAAGTTGAATTGTCCATCGACAAAAACTTGGGTCTGCATAATCAGGGTATTCAGGTCGCTTTCAGCGATATTCCATGAGATCTCTGCAACGCGTCTTGCAGATAGCATAGGGCCGTGATCTTTCCACAACAAGAGCCTGGTGTATACGAGAAGAAACTCTGGTAAGTACGCAGAAACTCGATGGCAAATCTTGCCCAAGACCATGAGCACAGTGCTTAAGCAGCTACCCAAAATTGCCTCACTGCAATCTAGAATGAGCGAGCGAAGTAAATCGAGAAAAAACGGCGTATCAAGTATTTTCTGGAGTTGGGACACGTTGCTCGAAACGAGCTTAGCGGCTAGATCAAGTACCTTGAATCGTTTCACAGGATTCTGGTAGTATTTATGGAGGAGCATGAAGAAGTCATATGGGTTTTTGAGCCCCCACTCTTTGAGCAAAGAATGGGCATTTTTCTCGATAAACCGCAAACGCTCCACGTGTATTTGCGTATCTCTTTCCAGATCCAGAACCTTCATTTCAATTAATTCGTATGCAGATGGATCGCCGCCAATATAGATTTGCACAAGATAATCCATCACCATATTAGCGATTGCGGATCTACGCAGCATCAACGCCGAGTCTTCCGAGGGGAAAACCTCTAGAGTCACCAGATTTATGAATCCACGAGCTTTTTCGACAAAACTAAGGTCAAAGCCAGCGCTATCGACGGCTGGACGGAGATATGTGCGTAGCCAGAGCCGTACTTCACTGGCACTAAGAACCGGCAGAAGCCGCGATAGTAGCTCGAGGAAAAACACTTCTCGCGAGATATCCCCAGCTGTCTTGACGAATTTCTCATGTGTTTCTCGCATCTCGCTATTTGCCACACCACTCACTGTGGCCATCGTGTTGTGCCGCTCCGTGTAGGCATAGATTGTGCCATAAAGGGCCTTGATCTCAGACGATGGCTCTTTTTGCCAATCTAAAGATGCATCCCAGGTCTCAAAAACGCTATAAAGCGCACGCAGAAGTGAGCGGGAGGATCCTGGCATTCACGTAGATAGTTTAAATAAAATCTATTTGAATCTAGTGGTGTTTTTATGTGGGACATATAATTGCAAATTGCATCCAGAACATCGATATGCTCTGTGGTGCACGGGTGTTGTGGGGCTTTACTCAGATAAGCTAAGCTCGTCTTGGCACCGATCAAGTCATTGTGCACTACTCTATTGCAATTAAATTAGCAAAAGAATCATCTTTAGGCCCTACTGAATAGCTATTTTTGAACGCAAACTCGAATGTCGCATGCTCGATCGAGTCCCCGCCCGAGCTTGGCCGAATTCCACGACGATAATGACCACAAACTGCTCATGGCTCAAATTGATGCCCATTTGAGTGAACATTTAGCGCCATATGCCCTGATTTCGGGCAAAGCGGAGTTGTATCATGCATTGCAGCAATTTTCCGACACGGCCATGGAGTATTTCTGTATTTTGGCCAAAACTGGAATCGAGGGCCACCACTGGCTATGGCTAAACGTACTCTATCGTCTTGCAGGAGTCAGTAACAGACTTGTTGATGAAAAAAATTCGCTTTCTTTGGATACGGACATGAACTTGACCAGCTCGAGTGCATACTTGACCCCTCTAATACAGCAGGTGGCCAGACACTGTGAAATGTTCTTCGAGGCTGTTGATGTGGCGTTTCTTGCGAGAAAAAAAGAGGCACGTGGGCTATTTTTGAGGTGTGTGAGCGAGAGCTTAAGCCTAAGCATGCCAGAACAGATAAATCTCAAACATGGGTCACTTGTCGTAAGTACGGTGCAAGCGATTTCGAGGCTTTATGCAGAATTTACCACTCGATACGCCGAAGATGATATACTTTTGCATGTTGGGAAAGTCGAAATGCTACCTACACTTGTGAATATAGGCAAAACAGCGTTTTTGTCAGGAGCCCCCTCTGCTGTCGTCCCGCTAGTTCTTGCGACGGAAAACCCTCCCGTTTCCGAATCGTTCCTTCCTGAACTTGTTCTAGATCCAAGCGTCACTCTACCTCTTATCACAGACTACTATAGATACTATGCATTTTGCCTCGTGACCAGCGTTGTGGAAGGAGCCACAATCGATGAAAGAGCTGCAAATAAGGCAGACACATTTTTCAAAGTGCTACTTAATCTACCGCATCTCCACTTGTCAAATTACATGGCCGATACAAGCTCCGAATTGGCGTCTTCCGAAACAAAACTAGTAACGAGTTCTGAGCGCGAAGAAATGGCGTTTTTCTATCTCATCAATTACTTGCTTCGAATGCGCAAACTAGCAGATTTTGTCGAGCCAGAAAAGTACTTTATACACGAGAGACGCTTTTTTGTGGCATCCTTCAATAGAAGGTGCGGTGCGGAATTGGATTTCTCGGTTTCCGCTTCGCTGTCGCGTACAGGCAGTGTGGTGTCCATGACCCGGGCTGCAGAAACGGCTATAGGCCTGCTGCCGCACGTGACCCTTAGCTCAATACTATCTGAAGGCACTTATAAAGAGAAAGTGCGGTTGGTGGCTGAGTTCATGAACCTCACAAGCGAAACTGGTGGAGCGGGCTCCATTGCGCGTTTGGTGAAGTCATTTGACATGAGCGGTTTGCACCACCGCACAAATCACTTTACTCAGGGTTCACATGACATTCTGCATATCTATAACCGGATCGATCCCCAGCAATTTCCTGGCAAGGCCTTGTACGTGAAGGCAGTAGACATGATCGTGCGATTGCTACAATTGGTCACGCTCAAACACTTTTTGCCTGTTTTTAGCCGCTCGCTCCAGCCAGCGCAGTTTCTTACAAACTTATTTGGGACTAATTATCTGCTTCGCGATGTGTTGCTGGTGAAAGACCTTTTGTATGTGGATGAAGAGGACATTTTACAGATATCTTACCGCGCTTCATCCGAGGCAGACCGACTTTCAAAACAGTTCCAGCTTTTACGAACTACACGATTGCTTAGCAACGATGTGCAGAAAATGATATAGTATGAACGGGTACTTCTCTATGGTCTAGCCATCAGAGACTGTGTGAGACTATTTCTGGGGAGATTTCCATGAGCTCCTTTGCGTGCAGATAGTTCTTTGAGTAGCTGATCTTTTTGTTCTCCGTTTACATTTCAGTGCCACAATCGGTGCTCAAATGTCTATGTATGTGATCTTGAAATATTCGCCGCCTTGACAAGTCTCGTCACCTCACTTATAGCAAAAGTTTTTCATGCTCTTTTTTTGTCATGTAACGAGATGTATGGGATGAGATCATCTTCTCATTGCTAACCTATAGTGGAGTGGTATCACAAAATTGTACTACTAATTAGACTTATTCAAAGTGGTAGCCCCAAGGATCAGCATTTTTAACATTTTTTCTATTATTTTTTTTTTTTTTAATTTTTTTTTTTTTTTCAAAGAAACAAATCGTATTAACAGGAAAC
>ERZ794936.230-NODE-230-length-31853-cov-38.602774_pt1 | contig 31853 bp, 8 predicted proteins | sample MGYA00511083_ERZ794936 | MGnify/ENA primary metagenome ERZ794936 (study PRJEB30137, sample SAMN04331409) | food metagenome | isolation source: Y2 must sample point D1 replicate A | place: Australia: South Australia | collected 2014 ... | reverse complement strand
AAAAAAAAAAAAAAAAAAAAAAAAACAAAAAACAAAAAAAAAAAAGTACAAATCACGAAGGAAAAAAAATGTAAAAGTTGTTAGTTTTTTCATAAACAATTTGACCAGCCTGGCACAAAGGAAAGAGCCTTGAAATCATATAAAATCAGGTATCGGAAGAAAAAAGTTGAACAAAACTTGCAACTTGGAGTGTCTGAAGCAATTGATTTTTGTAGAGAAAAACTCGGAAGACAGTAGCCACAGAGTATATTTTGGGGAGCCACTCGCTTGCGCTCCCATATCTGCTTTTTCCTTCCTAGCAGTAGATTGGTGCAACACGAACATCTCAATGCATAGTCTACTCTAACAAGCCAAACTTCTTAAAAAAAACCTCCTCAAGTGTCTAACTTCAAATGAAACTTTAAGGTGGACATATTCTGTGTCCCAAAATTGTAACGACAGGTATATTCCGTATTGATTAACAGTTCATATATTAATGTTTTCAAAAGTATAGAAGGCAAGTTATTTGATTTAGTCTGAGTGGCCGAGTGGTTAAGGCGATGCCCTGCTATTAATATATTTTCATAGATAGCCAGGCATTGGGTTTTACCTTCGCAGGTTCGAATCCTGTCTCCGACGTTTATCAAATAATTATTTTTTTTTTGGAATTTCCATAAGAATATTATTTGTTTTTACGATGTAGAAAGGTGCAAGCCACTTATGAGTAAACATATTAGTTCTTTTGATTACTAATTTCTTTTTCATTCATCTCACAAGCGTGTTTTCTGAGTCGTTATAGCTCCTCCGAATTAACGGCGATGCTAAACAACATTTATCTGTTGAAGCAACACAAAATATGATCCAATTGGCAAAATTTGCGTTAGAGCACGCTAGTTTAGCTCATGGAACGTATAAATGTAAAGAATCATGCTTGAAGGAAGGGACGATGATATGTAAAGTATGCTCTGTCTTGGTGTATTAACACTAACAGTGTGTCCTTCCAGCTCCGTGTGAGAAATATCCGAGCACGACTAGCATCATTGGTCACGTGTATTTATTTTCTGTTTTGTTTATTTCTATAGTGTAATGTTTTATTTTTCTTTTGAATGGGCTGATTACAGAAAGATCTAAAAACTAGCTATAACAAATAAACAAACATTTTTATTTGGAGATGCGCTTGAAAAATGTTTCTTGACATAACGTCCTAAAAAAATTTTGGCGCTTAATTTTGAGTTTTACAACTGTGTTACACAAGTTGACATTTACGGCATTGCAATTTTGAGTTTTGTTCACGGTTTTTTTGCTGCATAACGTGTTTTTTTAGGTAATACATGGTTACAAAGACAAACGGATTGCAGTGTTGCTCTTCCATTTGTTTGTGTCTTGGTGCGCAGTTTTTTTTTTTTTTTTTGACAATTTCACTTGAACAAATTGGTAGATTGCATAAAATCTGATTTTAAACAATCATTCGGAATATGACATTTATTGTACTTGATCATATTTTTGCGCATTATCCTTACAGCCAGTAATGGTTAAATTTAAGCATAGCATCTATGTTGCAACAATAGCCATGGCTCAATTATTACCTGAATATCCAGTTAAATAAACATTTTGGCATTTGTTTTTTTTCAACAATGTAACTTTTGCACTAATCTAGCAACAAAAAAATGCTAAAGATGATAGCGAAATGGCAAAAACATTTTGCGTTCCGTGGGATACCATCGGCCATGTCCAGAGAAGAAAAAACCAAAAACCAAAAAAAGCCAAAAAAAAAAAAAAAAAAAAAGAGCCATAAAGACAATAGATTTTTGAGCTCTTAATTCTCGGTTCATTTTTTTTTTCACGGTCGGAGTTAAGGGGTCAGAAAAAAATATATAAATCTATTGTTTAAAAAAATAAAATCAAAAATGTGATCAGGAAAATCATACATAAAGAGATGCATGAATCTAAAAGATAATGGCAAACACCAAATGCAGATCTATGTTTCTGAATTAAAAAAAGCCATTCTTGGACAAGTCATGGATAAAGGTACTTGCTTTTTTTCCATTTTAGATTTTAGATTTTAGATTTTATTTTTTTATTTTTTTATTTTTTTATTTTTAGAGAGTTGATTAAATGTCATTAGAGGCAATGTTGTAACTCGTTAAAATAATTTATGGATAAATATGACGTCTTGTCTTGATATATAACAACATTTTTGGTAATTTGCGGATAAAGGTTTAAGAATCAATCTACTGAGCGCTTGACAAATGCACGGATGGCTATTCACCTTGAGCAAATGTGTGTTCTTCTTGAAGTCACACAATTTTCTACCTGCTCGAGGACAGTGTGTGTGTGCGGTGTGCCTAACAGTCTTCACAAATCACCAGCTTTGAGAAGATCAACACACATTTTTCTGATAGAGCACCAAAAAGGAAAAGGAAAAGAGTACAATAACATTCTTGACTCTTGTTCGTGACACAAAAAAAAATAAAATAACAAAAAAAAAACACTTTCCTGGAAAAATGTAGTACCTTTCCGTTATCACAATGACGCTTGTGGAAATCTATACTTGCAAAGTGTCTAATTTTTGTTTTTTAACTTTTGAGTATTGTTCACTCATCTTCAGTTGATCCATGCACACCAATAAATTATGACTACCGACAATAAGTCAGAACAGATAAAGCTGTTGCTCCTGATAAGCGTAAAAATTGGCAGTCCACAAACTTTTGGCACATTTCAATAAACTGACTTGAACGACGCCATCAGGGTCAGAAGTTTTAGAAAAAAATGTCCCAACATTCAAGGAAAGCAAGTGGTAAAAATACGCACGTATATTGCCTCCCAAAAAAAAAAAAATAGTCTTAGATTACTAAAGAAATAACGTGCAGAGCAAAAACTTTCTTGCCAAGACATGGCTCAAATTTTTTTTTTATATAATCAAAAGAACTGGTGAGAATAAAAGAATCTCCACATATTGGGAATGTTAAAAAGAATTCATTTTGACACAAATTATACAGAAAAGACAATGCCAAAAAAAAGTATCTCTTGTTTGTGGTATCTTATTCCAACCTAATTGCTAAAAAATTGTGGCTGTCGTGGCTTTTTTTTCCAGTTTCGATTTTTGTTATCAGCAGTTTTGAAAACTAGCAAAAATCTGCTCTGCATTAACCAAGCATTGTGGTTATCTAGTTATCTTGCTGATAAGGCAATTAAGCTTTTGCAATTTTTTGTTACACTCGTTGTGATTGAGCCAAAATTTTATTTTTCCTTAAATTATCTTTTGATAAGGCATCCGCATCAAAATGATAAAAAACAAATTCAATGATCTTGGCGAAATCAAAGCTGCCAAAAAACGTTTCTCAAGGTCAACAAATGTCATATATAACAAGCGATCGCATTCGATAAATCAGTTGTAACATCTCACTTCTTCCTTAAAGTTTCCATTTTTTTTCATCAACTCTGCAAAAAAGTAAAAAGAAAAAGAAAACCATCCAAGCTTTGAAAGATACTGAATTCCAAAGCTATAACATAAAACAAATGTCTGATTTAGAAAAGAAAGCGGCAACAACCGTGGATGTTGCCAGTAAGTCCACGGACGACAATGGTTCGTCGTCCAAGGACCACTATATTACTGAAGAAAAACCTATTGAGTTCATCACCTCTATTAAATCCTACTCCGATGAACAAGTCTGGCACTTGTTGAAAGTTTTGAACTATGATGATGTCAAGGATTTGAACGACCTGCCTCCAGAAGTTGAGTTTTTGGGGACCAAAGTTCACGAAATTACTATTGATGAATCGTTGGAGATCATGAAGGATGCAATTGAATATCATGATAACGATCCAAACATTGATGAGGATCAATACCAGGCATTTATCAAATATGCTGAAGAAGGTGTAGACCCAAACAACGAGGTTGCCGTGTTTGAACTGAAGGCGTTGGCTGTGCTGCTAAGAGACCATTCTCCGTACCCTGAGGTCAGAGCTGTTTGTCCGCCAGCCATGATGGATGATCCAACCATCCCAATTGAGACTTTTAGAGCATACTTTTTTGCGCTATTGTGGCTAATCTTTTCTGCTGGTTTCAACGAACTGTTTTCACACAGACTGGTTAGTATCTCTATATCCACTTCTGTCATCCAAATGTTCCTGTACCCAATGGGTAAATTCTGGGAAAGATGGATTCCATCGTGGGGGTTCAGTGTCAGGGGCCACAGGTTTGCTTTGAACATTGACACACCATGGACGGACAAGGAGCAAATGTTCTGCACCTTGATCATTGCTATCTCCATGGGTACGTTCTACACCTCTTACAATATTTTGACACAAAAGATTTACTACGGACAGGATGTCTCGTTCGGGTACCAATTTTGGCTATCCTTGTCTGTGCAATTCATGGGTTTTGGTTTTGCTGGTATTTTGAGAAGATTTGTTGTGTACCCAGTGAAAGCTGTTTGGCCAACGTCGCTATCTACAATTGCTTTGAACAAGGCTTTGCTGACCCCAGAGGACCCAAACGAAAAAGGAATATCCAGATACACATTTTTCTTTTCGTGCATGATCTTCATGTTCATCTACACATGGTTCCCTACCTTCATTTTCAATGCGTTGAACACTTTTAACTGGATGAGTTGGATTGCTCCTAATAACTGGAACCTGGCTGCTATCACTGGTGGTGTCTCGGGTGTAGGAATCAATCCTATTGCTTCGTTTGACTGGAACGTCATTACGTCCTCATCGCTATTGACACCGTGGTTCTCGATGTCGACCCAATATGCCGGTTCGTTTTTGGCTATCATCATTACCATTGCCTGTTACTACACAAACTACCAAAACACAAAATACTTGCCAATTTACTCAAATTCTCTGTTCACCAACACAGGGGAAAAGTTTAAGGTGAAAAATATCTTAAATTCAGATTACCAATTTGATGAAGCAAAATACCAAGCTTACTCCCCACCATTTTATTCAGCCGGTAACTTGGTTTGCTATGGTTGTTTTATTGCTACTTACCCATTCTTGATTACTTACTACTTGATCATGGACCATAAAATGTTTTATGGTGCATTCAAAGATTGGTTCGGTGCTCTGTGGGCTATGAGAAAAAAGGACTCTTGGATCTCCCTGTGGAGAGATGAAGCAAGGGCTTTGGATAACTTTAGAGATCCACATTCCAGAGCCATGGCCAGATACAAGGAAGTTCCGGACTGGTGGTTTATTGCCGTGTTGCTGTTAGTTATCATTGTTGCCATTTGTACCATTGAGGAATACCACACCAGCACTCCTGTGTGGACACTGTTTATGTCGTTGGGGTTCAACTTTGTTTTTTTGATTCCGCTGGCCATTTTGCAAGCCACTGCAGGTGTCTCTTTGGGTTTGAACTTGCTGATTGAAATGATTATGGGGTACGCTTTGCCAGGTAACCCAATGGCGCTAATGATCATCAAGGCATTTGGGTACAACATCGATGGACAAGCTGACTCGTATGTTTCCAACTTGAAACTGGCCCACTATTGCAAAATTGCTCCCGTTGCACTGTTCAGAGGTCAACTGATTATGGCTTTCATTCAAATTTTCATTAATTTGGGTGTCATCAACTGGTGTTCTCAGAACATAAAAGACTTTTGTAAAGCTGACCAAAACGCTAAATTCACGTGTCCAGATATTCAAACGTACTACAACGCTTCTGTGATGTGGGGAGGTTTGGGACCAACAAAAATTTTCAACGATGTTTATCCAATTTTAAAATGGTGTTGGTTGATCGGATTCCTATTGGGTGGTGCGTTTGGGTTTGCTAAGAAGTTTGGTGGTAGATACTACCCAACATGGTTCAACCCTGTTATTTTCATGATTGGAATGCTGATTGGGCCACCATACGGATTGATGTACTACACCCCTCCATTGATCATGTGCTTTTTCTCTCAATGGTACGCCAAAAAATATCACTTGAGATTATGGGAAAAATACAATTATGTTTTAGCAGCTGCTTTCAATGCCGGTTTGGTTTTGTCTTCCATTGTCATTTTCTTTGCTGTTCAATACAAAGACAGATACATCAATTGGTGGGGAAACAACGTTCCTTATGCCGGCCAGGATGGATTAGGTGAGCCATTGTGGAACATCACCGCCACAGCAAAAGGATATTTTGGTGCTGCTCCAGGCCACTACCCTTGAAGGATACGTATATTTTTTGTAATATTTCCTTATTTATTGCTATCTATACAACGTTTTCATAATATCAATTGTTTATTAGTTTTCTAACATTAAAGTTTTGTAATTTTTTTTTGTAGCCTTTCCATTTCAATAGTTAATTTTTGACGTTTATCTCTTGTGTATTTGCTTTTTTTTTTTTTTTTTTTTTTTTTAAAAAAGAACTTCAGAAATTACCAAAGTTTTTTTTGCAAAAGCTGACACAGTTTTATACGTTTGCTCAAATTTTCATAAGTTTAGAGTTACTAGATTTTTCTTTATCATTATGTTGCAAATCGATTAGCAGAAATTGTTATCACATTGGCGATAATTATTTTGCAAACCACACAGTAAGAAACCAGACCTTAAAAATGAACAAAACATGTAACTTATTAATAAACACTGTTTGTTTTTGGTGTGAAAATGGCTCAATTTTTTGTTTTTAAGTCCCATGTTGAAAAACCCAACTTGCTCCTATAAGTATTGTAAACTTTGATACGGCTAATTCAAGCAGTTGTTTTTACTGAAGTTAAAACGAGTGATACAGGAAAGATAAAGTCACCTTTGTTGCTCTTTTTTGTTTTTGACGGTTTATTGGCCTGATAAACTTTTTTAATTTCTAAAAATGACAAGGAGTTGTTAAACTGTTTTGTATTGTACGGCTCGTTAGCAAACTGCTCCATAGATTACGTTTTTTATGATATAAAATGGCTTTTAGTGCTTTTTAGCTTGATAAGAGGTGATTGCGCAAGATAACACAATGTTAATATAGTACAAAAGTGGATCAAATAAAAAAAAAAAAAGGCTTCTGTTTATCAAGGGAATCGCTCACTACGAAATCAGCAAACAACTCCAACTTTTTTGTGCCACAAGTCATGGAAACAACATAATAAGTATCTTAGTAACGAATGGAGCTCATGTCTTTTCAAAGTGGTGTTCAGGAATTGCCATCATAAGTTATGTGCAAGGAATAGACTGTGATAACAACGAAAACAATTTAATCAAAAGTGAGACAAAAAACATAAACATTTGATAGAGTTTATTTGGAAAGGGATTTATTTAAATTTTGCTCCAAGTTTGCTTTATCCACCTGATACTTACTCGCCCATAGAGGATGACTACATAATGACTAAATAATGACTACATAATTATGATGATGGTGATGATGGTGATGATGATGATGATGATGATGATGACGTGAGATATGGTAAACCCTGGCAATTGAAAGTATATGATAAGGGATCAAGAATGGCTTATTTTCAGTTTATTTCGGGAAAACCCAAGTAATGCTTTTAGACGCCTTTGTACAAAGTTTTCTCTGTTTTTTTGAATTTTTGATTTTTTTTTTTTTTTTTTGCGCCAAACGTCTAAAGTGTTCCACGGAAGGGTTTGATATGACTGACTTTTTTTTTTTTTTTAACCTTGTATTGTTTTATATTTTTTTTGCCAGCCAAATTTAACATTTTATTCTACGACATCTAACAACGTTGATCTGTCTAGGGTCCTTGTATTGTGTTTTTCTACCAAAATAAACAGAGCTACTGACTACTATAAGCGCAAAATCCAAGATCCAAGATCCAACACCAGTAATGTAATTTCTTGCAGCCTTAATCACGTATGGCTCTCAAACAATCAAATACATAGGTCAATTTCCCACAAATAAAAAAACACAAAAGTTTAATTTTATGAGCCATGCCAACTAAATAATATTGGAAACTGCTTGAGGATCAAAAAAACAAGATAATGGGAAGCTTTTCTCTTGATTATTTATCCTAGTCTAATGATTAACGCACAATGCCGAGTGGTTTATCGTAATTGTAGTGAAAACCATAAATGTTTTGCGCCATGGCTACCGATGAAAAAATGAGAGTAGTCATCAAAATAAGCATTAATTTACTTGGAAAAAAAAAAAAACAAAAAAAACAAAAAAAAGAGCCATTTCTCCATTATCAAATCAGATTATTCACGACTAATTTACTCAATCATTAAAGATAAATCGAGTCACCGTAAATTTAAAATTATGCATGGTTCCTTGGTTTGCAAGTAAGAAATCTGAGGTGGTGATCATCATGAGCTACTCCTCCATTTGGACATTTAGTTTGCAGCTCCTTGCTTAAGAGCTAAAGTTGAGAAAAATTATTCATGTCAAACGTCTTATCGGCCAAGCACCAAATTTTTGTTGTATATAAAGGCTGTTAATTTGTGAACTACATCAATGAATTTCATATTGAACATTACGTCAAATTCAAGACTTAATTTTAAATACAACAAGCAATAAATGAAAAAAACCATCACCAAACCATAAAATAATATCTAACCTTTAGCATACTTTCCCAATAGTTTAGCTCATTTTTTGATTAAACTGTATCTTTTTTATTGATAAAAACCACAACTGAACAAATCAAAGAAATATGTCTGATTTAGAAAAGAAAGCGGCAACAACCGTGGATGTTGCCAGTAAGTCCACGGACGACAATGGTTCGTCGTCCAAGGACCACTATATTACTGAAGAAAAACCTATTGAGTTCATCACCTCTATTAAATCCTACTCCGATGAACAAGTCTGGCACTTGTTGAAAGTTTTGAACTATGATGATGTCAAGGATTTGAACGACCTGCCTCCAGAAGTTGAGTTTTTGGGGACCAAAGTTCACGAAATTACTATTGATGAATCGTTGGAGATCATGAAGGATGCAATTGAATATCATGATAACGATCCAAACATTGATGAGGATCAATACCAGGCATTTATCAAATATGCTGAAGAAGGTGTAGACCCAAACAACGAGGTTGCCGTGTTTGAACTGAAGGCGTTGGCTGTGCTGCTAAGAGACCATTCTCCGTACCCTGAGGTCAGAGCTGTTTGTCCGCCAGCCATGATGGATGATCCAACCATCCCAATTGAGACTTTTAGAGCATACTTTTTTGCGCTATTGTGGCTAATCTTTTCTGCTGGTTTCAACGAACTGTTTTCACACAGACTGGTTAGTATCTCTATATCCACTTCTGTCATCCAAATGTTCCTGTACCCAATGGGTAAATTCTGGGAAAGATGGATTCCATCGTGGGGGTTCAGTGTCAGGGGCCACAGGTTTGCTTTGAACATTGACACACCATGGACGGACAAGGAGCAAATGTTCTGCACCTTGATCATTGCTATCTCCATGGGTACGTTCTACACCTCTTACAATATTTTGACACAAAAGATTTACTACGGACAGGATGTCTCGTTCGGGTACCAATTTTGGCTATCCTTGTCTGTGCAATTCATGGGTTTTGGTTTTGCTGGTATTTTGAGAAGATTTGTTGTGTACCCAGTGAAAGCTGTTTGGCCAACGTCGCTATCTACAATTGCTTTGAACAAGGCTTTGCTGACCCCAGAGGACCCAAACGAAAAAGGAATATCCAGATACACATTTTTCTTTTCGTGCATGATCTTCATGTTCATCTACACATGGTTCCCTACCTTCATTTTCAATGCGTTGAACACTTTTAACTGGATGAGTTGGATTGCTCCTAATAACTGGAACCTGGCTGCTATCACTGGTGGTGTCTCGGGTGTAGGAATCAATCCTATTGCTTCGTTTGACTGGAACGTCATTACGTCCTCATCGCTATTGACACCGTGGTTCTCGATGTCGACCCAATATGCCGGTTCGTTTTTGGCTATCATCATTACCATTGCCTGTTACTACACAAACTACCAAAACACAAAATACTTGCCAATTTACTCAAATTCTCTGTTCACCAACACAGGGGAAAAGTTTAAGGTGAAAAATATCTTAAATTCAGATTACCAATTTGATGAAGCAAAATACCAAGCTTACTCCCCACCATTTTATTCAGCCGGTAACTTGGTTTGCTATGGTTGTTTTATTGCTACTTACCCATTCTTGATTACTTACTACTTGATCATGGACCATAAAATGTTTTATGGTGCATTCAAAGATTGGTTCGGTGCTCTGTGGGCTATGAGAAAAAAGGACTCTTGGATCTCCCTGTGGAGAGATGAAGCAAGGGCTTTGGATAACTTTAGAGATCCACATTCCAGAGCCATGGCCAGATACAAGGAAGTTCCGGACTGGTGGTTTATTGCCGTGTTGCTGTTAGTTATCATTGTTGCCATTTGTACCATTGAGGAATACCACACCAGCACTCCTGTGTGGACACTGTTTATGTCGTTGGGGTTCAACTTTGTTTTTTTGATTCCGCTGGCCATTTTGCAAGCCACTGCAGGTGTCTCTTTGGGTTTGAACTTGCTGATTGAAATGATTATGGGGTACGCTTTGCCAGGTAACCCAATGGCGCTAATGATCATCAAGGCATTTGGGTACAACATCGATGGACAAGCTGACTCGTATGTTTCCAACTTGAAACTGGCCCACTATTGCAAAATTGCTCCCGTTGCACTGTTCAGAGGTCAACTGATTATGGCTTTCATTCAAATTTTCATTAATTTGGGTGTCATCAACTGGTGTTCTCAGAACATAAAAGACTTTTGTAAAGCTGACCAAAACGCTAAATTCACGTGTCCAGATATTCAAACGTACTACAACGCTTCTGTGATGTGGGGAGGTTTGGGACCAACAAAAATTTTCAACGATGTTTATCCAATTTTAAAATGGTGTTGGTTGATCGGATTCCTATTGGGTGGTGCGTTTGGGTTTGCTAAGAAGTTTGGTGGTAGATACTACCCAACATGGTTCAACCCTGTTATTTTCATGATTGGAATGCTGATTGGGCCACCATACGGATTGATGTACTACACCCCTCCATTGATCATGTGCTTTTTCTCTCAATGGTACGCCAAAAAATATCACTTGAGATTATGGGAAAAATACAATTATGTTTTAGCAGCTGCTTTCAATGCCGGTTTGGTTTTGTCTTCCATTGTCATTTTCTTTGCTGTTCAATACAAAGACAGATACATCAATTGGTGGGGAAACAACGTTCCTTATGCCGGCCAGGATGGATTAGGTGAGCCATTGTGGAACATCACCGCCACAGCAAAAGGATATTTTGGTGCTGCTCCAGGCCACTACCCATAATTTTAATTTTTCTATTTAAAAAAAATTTGCACTTTCGTTTATATTAATATAATTATAACTTTTAAAAACAGACACACTGAATTAAATAAAGTAGAACATTAGTATACAATTATCTATTCTCAACCACTCTCCATTTCAAAATGACGTATCCAAAAAAGAAAAAGAAAACCATAAAAGCAATCAAGATGGAAATATCAAGTGTCAGATGCTGAACATGAAATCCAAACGTGCTCAAAATGGTTGCCCCAGGTATTTCAATGTTTAGTCCATATTTTTTTTCTTTCAACATCAAATCCTTAACTTCATTGATGATAAGGGATTCATAAGCATAATAAAAGATTGATCCGTTTTTCATGTATTTGAAAAAAATGTTTGTAATTTCTTGAGTATTGATAAAAAGCCCACTAAACAAAATAGACCATAACAAAACAAGCACACTGAAAATTATAGAGTTGCTCAATTCTTGGAAAAAAAATCCAATACTCTGGATCAAAAACGCAATAGCTAAGTTGAACATAATCAAAATTTCAATATACTTGAAAAAAGGATATGCTATACCGCTGCCTAGTCCCATATTCAAACCCACTAAAGGATAAATGATCAAAACTAAAATGATTGGAGGCACAACCCTCAACGGAAAAATGTCGCTTATCACCTTACTCAGGTAGTACGCCAGAGGGTGATAATAGTTGTTTGAGCGTTCCTTCAAAAATATCAAACGCTCCAAGTTAAAAGAGCTCAATCCGGTGAAAGAAGAAAACCCTAAAAATGTGATGATAAAAAAGAATAATCCTAGTCTGTTTTGAAAGCCGCTTATGTCATTCGACACCCCATAATACAAAAATCCCAAAAACAACCCCATAAGTAAACTCAACATGTAGTTTCCTAATAGAAGTTTTGGATTTCTATAAATGTTTTTAAAAGACCTTGAACTCAAAATTACCAATTGTTGCCAAAACGATGCTTTAGGGACTTGACGTTTTGCAAGCTCGCTTGTTGTTTCAGATACAGATGCATTTGCGTTTTTTATTTGGAAATTCAAATCTGCGTAAAATTGACTTTCCGAAAACTTGGAGCTCAACATACTACTCGTGAGTATGTTTTTCTTCGAAGCGTCGTCAATAGTGTTGTATTTGCTTTTGTTCGTTGACGCTAGCAAAGATCTAAGCTCATCCCTGTGTTCCGCAAGATGGGCCCACTCGCCTTGGATCGCCGTATCTGTGTTAGGGGACAGGAGGGCATGTGAGTGTGCATGATCATGCGCGGAATTTTCAAAATTTTCTTCTTGATCCTCAGATGTTTCTGTTAATGGAGTCTCAAAAGTCACGTCAATCAAAAAGTCAGCAAGGTTATAGTCTCTTGGACACTCATATCCACAGTTTTTCAAAAAATCACGAACGTCCAATGTTGTACCAGAATAACACATCTCACCATTGCCCAACAAAATCAATTTGTCAAATTTTTGGAAAATATTTGAGCGTGGCTGATGAATGGAAACAACAATCGTTCTGTTGTACAAAACGGCCAAGCGTTCCAAACATTCGATAACATTTTTAGCATTGTTTGAGTCAAGGCCTGAGGTAGGTTCATCCAAAAACAATATAGATGGCGAAGTCACTAGTTCACATGCAATAGACACACGCCTTTTTTCACCGCCACTTATCCCTCTTGAAAAGTCATCACCAACAATGCGATCTTTTATATCGTAGATTCTCAAATCTTGCATTACTTTAATAACCAGTTTTTGTTTTTCTTCAAAACTCATGATTTTGGGCAATCTTAGCAGGGCGCTGTTCAAAACGGTTTCATAAACAGTAAGGGTTGGTAGCAAAAAGTTTTCTTGATCAACAAAACCAATTGTTTTAGAGATGTGTTTTTTAAACTTTTTGTTTGTGTGCCCGACCTCCTCCCCATTTATTTTGATAGAACCTTTTGTTTTTCCGCATTTGTTTTTCAAGGCCAAAATATCTAACAAAGTAGTTTTTCCTGCCCCAGAGCCACCCATGATAGCAGTCAAACCTGGTTTAATGACTCCAGACACTTGTTTCAAAATGTGTTGATTACTAGCAAAATAATTGATGTTTTCAAAAGTTAATGTTGCACCCATAGTGTTGGATAAAAACTCCAAATCCTCAATTCTTTCACCATCGCTTTTTGGGTCTTCGATATTTTTGTTTTCACCGGTGAACAACGGCGATACCAATATGCATTTGGCAATGACGCAAATGAACATAACCAATGCTATTGACGTCGTAATCAAAATGATTTTTTGCTTCAATGAAATCGGTGGCTTTTCCGGAGACAAGTAACCTGGAATCTCACTGTAATGAATGCACTCTCCAGACTCACACTGTAGCATGATATAAGGGTCCCCAAAAATGGTAGATATCAAATCGTTCATGCTTGGTTCGGTAAATATGCATTTTCTTGTCTCTAAATTACAACTAAAGTCACCGGGACCCTTGATCGTTTCTGTCAAAAAATCTGATATATCTATAGATCCACTTTTTCCACATAAAAATTCTCCAGGAAGACATTTGCATTTGGCGTTATCGCAGTTGTAATGAGAAGTGTTCTTTGCAATATCGTACTCAAATTTGCAAGTGTCCAAACCACAGTAAAAACTTTCTACTTGGTCAACCCAAAACTGAAAGTCGCAAATCTCAGATGTTCTATTGCATGAGAAAGTGACTTGTGGAGACTTGTCCCCCAAAATGCTCTTAATCTTCTCATTTGTGACATCACATCCTTGGTACATTTTGTTCACAATCATACCGTTTTTATTGCAAACAGCACCTGTTTTGACTTCTCCTGGTAAAAAGTTGTCGCAAACATCATCAGACTGGCAAAGGTTACAGTTGATGCCACCCCAACCATCTTCACATTTACAAAAACCTTCAGAAACATTTCTTATAGGTCTCTGATTGTTTTCACTTGATAATCCTCCGCACAACGCTTCTTTGCAGTCTTCTCCCCCAAAGCCCGGTATACACTCACATCTCCCGTTATACTCGTTGCAAGAAGAATATTGTTTGCACTCAAACAACGGTAGCATGCAGTTGAAACACGGTGGACATACGTCATCTCCGGGTGTGGGTTTCCTGCGAGGAATGTTCTGCAAATCAAAAGTTTTTAAGTTGCCTGAATGTCTACTATCAAATGCATTTGTCGCTGTTGCAATCGCTGTGACCGCTAACAGAAACACAATAAGTCGAAAAAAATGGGGTTCCCCTTGTGTTGTTTTCATGTTTTTGCTTTGACCGGTAGGGATACTGTTTATTGTGGTTTTTCCCAAATAATTTAGATCATCATTGAAGTCTCTACATGGACAATAATTATTAAGAGCAACCATACACAAGTCATATTTACCTTGCTCAGAAATCGGCAAGTTAACGTTAAACCATTCTGTCACACTTGTCCTTGATAGCAGTCAAAGGCTGTTTGAAAAATAATAGACTGGAAGACCCAAAACTCTCACCTCCCTTCTTTTTTTTTACCAGTGTGAATTTTAGGCACGTGCTCAAGAAATATTGTTTGTTGTTCTCAGCGTCAGGTGACAATCTTTACGATGGCCAAAACTGGCAGCTCCACATTGATACAGGCATACGAATGCCAAAAGTGTTGTATATTCGTTACATACCTTCATCTTCAAACAAGTTTTCTTGCAAAAAGGTGCTTAGCATTTTGGCCCACTTATGAATGCCTGATATATCCAGATGCTCGAAGTCGTCCTCAGTAGTATGCCAGTAGGCAGGAAATGGATAAGGAATCAGATGCAGAATTGGAACACCCAATTTGTAAAAAGGTATGTGGTCATCTTCAACGGGTAAATAGTCAGGATCTTGTTTGTTGTAGTTCAAAAAAGCCAAGACCTCTGGTTCCAAGTATCTGGTTTTCAGGCTGTCTAATTTATTCACTCTTTGCTCTATTTCGGCAAGCTGGTTATAAAACCCCACTGTTTGCTCAAAGAAGGGGAAAACTTTGACGTCCCTCAACCCTTGCTTAACACCCCCAAGCAAATCCATCAAAATAAAAGCATCAATTCTACCAAGCAAATCTTCAGCATGCCACTTCTTTGCTAAATGTCTTGAACCGTAAATGGAATCGGTTTCGGACCATTCTTCAAGGGCCTCTTCTCCATCAAAAAACACAAACTTGATACCTCTGTTCAACGGTGCCAAAGGAGACTGTTGTATTTGGTCAGATAAGTGAAAGGCAAGATACATCATTATCGAGCATGATGCAATGCTATCGATGGCCCCTATAAAACCTTCTGGCTGCTTCTTCGAGTCGTAATGGGCAGCTATCACAAAAAAAGATTCATTTGTACCAACAGCTCGTTCTTGTTCAATCTCAGATTCAGAAAATGCAGACAGCGATCCTGTGTTCAAACTGAAAATAAGATTGGTAAAGTTGTGGTTTTGTTCTGCAAAACGATCTTCCTCCAATGTCCAGCTCACAGGGAGGCTTGCAAAAAAGTCTTTAATATGTGTTTGAACCTCAAACGATCCTAATGACCCTGGTATCCTTGTTTTGTTGAACGGTAACAGTAAACTGTCAGTTGGATTGGCTAAAGACAGGAAAGTGTCAATTTTGGGGAAATCATTGATCACCCTACCGTTACAGACAAAGGCAAAGACTGCAAGCCATAAAATTGTCGCAGTCAACATGTTGTTCTTTCTTGGGTTTTCTGAAAACAGCAGTTGCGAATGGTTTTGCTTTTTGCTTGGCCAGATGTTTTCGGTCCACAAGCCTACTTGTGTTAAACATAACCCAACTGAAATGTTCCTTGAAAAATCGATCTCTATTTACAAAAATATAAAAAAACGGGGCGGGTAGTCGTACTGTCTTTTTTGTTTTTGTGAGCGTAACGGTTTGATGCGGTAAAGGTAAACAGTTGATCCAATATTACTCACGGGTACCGCATGTACGTACGGAAGAAATGCTAAAATAACGTTCTAGAAATACCCAAAACTGCAGGAAACACGTACTACCGCCTTGGAAGCTGATTAACACACATTGCCGTTACTATTAAGAGACACAGAAACTCACTTTATAAAACTATTGCTATCATAACAAACAACAAAAGCAACTCTTACAGCTGCTATATTTAAGCTACAAGTTTTGAAGGACTGAGTAGAGAAATTGGCAAATATGTCAAAAATGGAAGAGCGCACTATCGAACCTGACACAGGTATTTCCAGCAGTTCTGCCGGAGAAAATCATTATGCTTCAACCTTTTCACAAGCTGCACCGGCTTTTGCCTCAGGTGAATCACTACCTAAAGGACACAAAAACCTAGAGAGATACGGTAGTGAAAGCGATGCTCGAAGTTCAGATAGCGAAAGGAAAACACTGGCAAAAGCCCTTATACCCACTCGAACAAAAAACAACGCAAGTCAAACAGATCATCAAGAGGAAGAAGAGCAGCATATTTTCAATTTTGCGAATGACAATGATGATTCGGAAGAAGAGGTAGAACAGGTTGTAAGAAAAACCAGCGTGAATGCGAACTTTTTTGCAAACGACAACCTTACTACCAATCGACTAACTAAGATAGAGGATGCTGAGCATTCAGAAAACCTCACCAATCAGAACACCACTGCCACGACCACAAATGAAAGCAATCGAAATTCTGTACCTTTAAGCACAAACAGTGGTGAACACAAAAACAGCATCGGGCCTCCAAAAAATATGCTACATGGTAACACATCATTTGCCAAACACTCCTCAGAACCTTTGCTGGCTAGCAATAAAAACGATACGGCCAGCCCTCATGCTGAAAATTTCTCGCAAGAAAACAATGAACCCAAGGTAAGTTTTGCGAAAACAAATGCAAAGATCAAGCATTTGAATCAATTTGAAAAAACCACAATGGAAAGCCCTAAAAGCGGTGACTTTTCAAGAGCAGGAAACAGACCAAAGGGGCACCCTGAATCAATTAATACACCTGGTATGTTGCTCCATGCTACTGAATCACCTTTGAAAAGCCGTTCACTGCAAGGCGTCAATGCTTCCGTTTTGGAGCAAGAAAAACAGTACGCGGACAATTCTAGTCCTCAAACAGGGAACAAAGGTTTGGAAGGTGATTATCTGATCAATGAAAAATTTAAAATGCAAGCTCCGCAAAATTTGAATGCTGTGCAGCGTTCGAGTGTTTATGAAAATAAATCAACTGTGACAGCCATTCCAGTTCGAACACCAAGCTATAAAAGAAACAATACAGCCTCAAACTCAATATACGGCAGCAAAGTTGGCCATCTCAGGGGACGTAGCAAAGATTTGGACGATACTGCATCATTACATAGTTTGTCATCTTCTTTAACGGCATCTTTTTCGAAAAACTTTTTGTCTGGGTTTTACAAAAACAAAAACTCTAGAAGGAGAAAGGAGCAAATTGCACTATTACCACAGCAATATTGGATGAAAGATGAAAACTGCAAAGAGTGTTTTTCATGTGGGAAGAATTTTAACACCTTTAGAAGAAAACACCATTGCAGACTATGCGGACAGATATTTTGTAATAATTGCACACTTTTGATATCAGCTGAAAAGTTTGGCTACGAAGGGAAATTGAGAATATGCGAGTCTTGTATGGAGCATTTTGAAAACGATTACTATGAAGACTCGAGCGATGATGACGTTTCTGTGATTAACGACACGCACGATAATAGCGAAGACACAGTGGATATATCTGACCACTTGCTATTGCATTCCACCATTTCCGAATCAAGACATCACAATGACTATTTTGGAATAGGAGGGGTACAAGATGGTTATACCAACACTAGTGGTGAAAATGTGAGATACGGCAACGCAACAGATGTGGTTAGTCTGTTTGGCGAGGATGACTCCAAAGTTTTGACAGAATCTTTGAATGCACCCAAAATGACGATTCCTGCCACAAAGCAGGGTGAAGCATTGGAAATTGGACTTCCTGATCATGGCAAAAAACAAACTCCTTTCAGGCACTCAGTACAGTTTCAGTCACCCGCAAGTCATCATGCTCCTCTGGGCAAACTCAACAACGAATTATCTAGAGTAAAACATTTATTTCGCGGCAGTTCTAAAGATTCAGGGTCTACTTTTTCAGCGTTACCAGAGCACAAACATTTGAGCGCACTCAAGTCACACTCTGGATTTGTGCAGTCCAACATTTTTCCGGAGAACAGCTCTTACAGTGCTGATATTTCCTCATCATCAAATTCTGTTGCTCATAACCTATCAAATGGAAACTTCAAGTTTGAGTTTAGAGTTAACAATCCATATGTTGTAGGAAACAAAAATAAATCTCCAATCCCGCGGGTCAGTTCAGAAATCTCTTTCGAAGGGCTCAAGGCTCATGCCACACAGAAACAGAAGGTGTATGCAGGCACTTTACTTTCTTTGAACAACAATGACGATTCTTCAACGACAATTAGCGATTTAACAAAATATGGCAAACCATCGAATCCTCCACGTGGGATCAGTAACAACCCAAAAATATTGTCTTCGGATCCGGCCGGAAATGCCCAAGAAGAAGAAGATGACGACTTGAGTTCAGGCGAGGATGAACGATCTATGTCTATTTTTGCCGCTTTAAATGATGCACATGCAGATTATAACCATAGAAGGCATTACCAGAACTTGGAACAAGCCAACAATACTCCAAAAGGATTTGAAGATCACCGTAATCGCGACCAGTATTTTGTCAGTGCGCATCCTCAAAATTCGACTGAATCTAATCACGTCAGACTAGTTCCGAGAAGCGAGAGCAAGTCTTCTCAAAGGGCAGAGGCTTCTTTACAAAGGATCCGCACCAGAAGAAAAAGCAAAAGTAAGTCCGTTTTGGCAAACAACAAAAATATGCAGCTATTTAGCCATAGCACACCTAACTTGATGTCAATCCTGTCTAATGACAAAGAAAAACCAACCATGAATGACTCAAGGCGCAGGCAAAAACACGACAGCTTTTCTAAAAGGCTTGTAAACATGAACAGCCAGTCTAGTGTAGAGCAAAAAAGCACATTAAGCGAAGTTCATCAAGCACATGCGAAAGCTTTGTTGAATCAAGTCTTACTGGACCAGGAAACGCTGGATGTTTCCAAATGGACTGAATTTTTTTTGCCTGTTTTCAGGAAGATAGAGGCAATAGATGTAAGCGCAAAAACTACAGGAAGCTTAGATTTTCGCCAGTATGTTAAAATTAAGCGGGTTCCAGGAGGCGAGATATCTCAATCGAGTTACGTTAACGGTATTGTATTTTCTAAAAACAACCCTTTAAAGTATATGCCTAGGTTTTTGCAAAATCCCAGAATTTTGCTTTTGATGTTTCCTGTGAGCTATCAGAAAAATGACAATCATTTTTTAAGCATGCAAGTAGTGCTAGCTCAAGAGCAAGAGTATCTAAATTCTTTGGTTTCCAGAATCACTGCGTTAAACCCAACAGTAGTTTTCGTGAGTGATACGGTATCTGGGTATGCTTTGGATCTGTTGCACAAAGCTGGAATTGTTGTGCAATTTAATACAAAACCGCAAGTTATTGAAAAAGTTGCAAAATTCACAGAAGCCGATATTGCCAACTCCGTGGACAAGCTAGTTGCGAACATGAAACTAGGCAGATGCGAGACGTTTGAAGTCAAATCATATCTGTATAACGATATCAGTAAGACATACACATTTTTAAAGGGCTGTCGTTCTAATCTGGGAGGGACAATTCTTTTAAGAGGCTTGAGCACAGAGCAATTGAGAACTGTTAAGGATACTGCGGAGTTTATGGTTTTTGTTATATTATCCATGAAGTTAGAGTCATCTTTGCTGAAGGATAATTTTATACAGCTGCTTTTATCTGAATACAACAAATTAGTTGTTTTGAAAAAGAATAGAAAATCGATTGGATACTTTAGCGAGTTCGTGGAGAAGTTCAACCGGAGACTTTTGTCAATCTCACCGTCTATCGACTTTCCATTGCCGTTTTTGCTTACAAAAACACGAGCTATGGAAGAGAGTATTGATGAAATGAAAAGACAGATGCAAAAAATTCACGATTTCAATGACAATCAGTTTCAAACATACATTAATTCCGATATTTTTTTGCAAGAACTTTCTTCTTCAAAATTTGTGACTCTCAATGACGTTAAATATTTTGCGCAATTTATTATCGAAAAAAACATTGAGAGTTTGGCTGAAGCATGCTATGCCAAGAAAAGACAGTGGGAGATATTCTTTTCCCTTTCCTACAACATGCTTGGCACAGGTACCCACCAGTCTATTTCGCTACTATACTCTATGGTTTCGAACAAAACAGGCACACCATGCATAGGCCCACAAGTCGTGACTGTGGAATACTTTTGGAGTAATGATATCACAATTGGACAGTTTATCGAGAACATTGTTTCGACTCTTCACTTCCCATGTTCTGCCGCTTGTGGAGGCACTTTCCTAGACCACTACAGAAGTTACGTTCATGGGAACTCTAAAATTGACGTTGTTGTGGAAAAATTGCAAAGCAAATTACCATCACTAAAAAACATCATTCTTATGTGGAACTACTGCAAAAAATGTCGCATGTCTTCTCCTATTTTGTCTATGAGTGATGACACTTGGAATTACTCTTTTGGAAAATACTTGGAGCTATTTTTTTGGGGGGTTCCATCGTGCATGAGTGGTCTTGGGAATTGCAAGCACGACGTGTTGAGAGATCATGTTCGTTATTTTAGTTACAATGACATAGTTATCAGATTAGAGTGTTCATCGGTAGACATTCACCAGCTCGTGACTCCCAAGACGAAAGTCAGCTGGAGACCCTTTTTTGCAATTAAGTCAAAAGTTGATTTAGCACATGCAGTAAGAAGCAAAATCGACAAATTTTACGGTAGTGTTTTGAAAAGGTTGGTGAGAGTTAAGTTGGATAGCAAAGAAAACACAGCCGAAGGTTTGACGCAGGTGGAAAACATGAAGAAAATGTGCATTTCGGAGCAAGCATCTTTCCATGCTTTAACGACTTCTATCTATAAGAGCACACCTGGTGACGAGTGCTTGCAATTGAATTCCGTTATCCAACAGTTACACAGCAAATGCTTTGACTGGATGAACATTTTCGCTGAGTTTGAGAAGAACTATTTACCATCAGAAAAAGATATTGCGAGAATCACAGCATCTCAGCTAAAAAAGATGTTCATTGATTCCGGGAGTTCGGATGAAGAAGAGGACGGTAAAGCTGAATCGGCTCCTTTTGATCAAAAAAAGTTGAATGAGAACGATGGCTTAGAAAAAACAGATGCTACCGAGAAGTTGCACTCTGAAGATAACTATATGATACCGAGCCTGAACGAAAACGATAAGCGCTTAAAGTCAGAGACTCCAACGGGGGAACTGCTTGATGGACACCATATTGATCAGAAAACTCAATCCTCTAAAACCGAAGAAGCAAGCGCAAGAAACTTTTCAAGACAGGAGTCAGACTTATCCAAGCATCTACGGAACATGAGCAGTGTTGGAGATGACGAGCAAGAATCAAAAGTTGGTAGACTGACAATGTTTTTTGACCAAATGCATTTTGACGCGTTGTCAAAAGAGTTTGAGCACCAGAGGGAGTTGGAAAGAAAACAAATGAGTCGGAGGTATTACAAAAATCAAATGAGATCTGAATCATTGAAGCCTATTGTTGATATTTACAAAAATGTGGATGAAGCAGTGAAAGAGCCTTTGCATTTGGGAAAAGGGCTTAAAAAAAGGGAAACCGTGGTTGATCCTGGAGTTTCAACTAGTAAACATGCTGAAGCAACACCGCCTGAGCTGAATCCAGGTTGGACAACAGTTACACTTGGAGATGAAACCATACGTTCCAAACTCAAGAATGCTGAACCAATTAAGCATAATCTTCCTCTTCCACCGGTCACAACCACGGCCACAACCACGGCCGACCAGGCGTCTTTGAGCGACTCAGAAGCTGAAGAAGAGCTTCGCGAAGCGGATCAAAAACTTCAAGAACCCTCACTGAGTTTATTGAGCAAAAACAATAGCAAGCAGCAAGAAACGCAAGAAACGCAAACGCAGCAGCAAGAAAAGAACTCATTGTTGAAGATTCTTTCGTCCTTTTGGGAAGACAGATCAGCTACTTTGTGGGAACCGTTGGAGTCTCCTTTGGGACCAAATGAACATATTTTTGTTGAGAGCAATGTGTTAATCAAGGAAGATGAGCCAACTTCCTTGGTTTCTTTTTGTTTGAGTACCCCGGATTACGTGGACAAGATGAATCAAAGTTTTGCGCATGCAAACGCTGGTATTTCTGCTTTTGATCCTTTTGAGAATCCTGAAGTCTTAGAGAGCTTATTGAACAAGAAAACTGCGATGCATTTGAGATACCAGTTACAAGACGGCAATGTTGTGATGTCTTGCAAGATGTTTTTTGCAGAACAGTTTGATGCATTTAGGCGAGCATGTGGATGTACCACAAACTTTATCCAAAGTCTTTCCAGATGTGCCAAATGGGATTCAAGTGGTGGGAAAAGTGGCAGTGCGTTTTTGAAGACTTTGGACGACAGGTTTGTTATCAAAGAGTTGTCTCACGTAGAATTGGACACTTTTATCAAGTTTGCCCCAAACTACTTTCATTACATGGGTCAGGCCATGTTTCATGATTTGCCGACAGCTTTGGCAAAAATATTGGGCTTTTATCAGATTCATATTAAAAATACGGAAACTGGGAAAGTTTTCAAAAAAGATGTGATTATCACAGAAAACTTGTTTTACGACAAAAAAAATTTGAGAATATTTGACTTGAAAGGGTCAATGCGTAATAGACATGTTGAACAAACAGGTAAAGCAAACGAAGTTTTGTTGGATGAAAATATGGTGGAGTACATTTATGAATCTCCTGTTTTTGTACGAGAATACGATAAGAAACTGTTAAGAGCCTCGTTATGGAACGACACATTGTTTTTATCCAAAATGAATGTCATGGACTACTCTTTAGTGATTGGAATTGACAGCGAAAACCAAAGGTTAACAGTGGGTATCATTGATTGTATAAGAACTTTCACTTGGGATAAAAAATTGGAAAGCTGGGTCAAAGAAAAAGGGTTTGTTGGTAATAGCACAAAGGAGCCTACAGTTGTGACACCAAAACAGTACAAAAACAGGTTCAGAGAGGCGATGGAAAGGTACATTTTAGTTGTTCCGGACCCGTGGTTCAAAGAAAACATGTCTCAAGCAGAAAATTGAGTTATTCAATGTGTCTTCATATAAACATCAACGTATGTATATCTTCTTGAACAAATCAAAGTTTCACGTGACTGTTTGTAATGCAGCGAAGCTTTTCTTTTTCCGTGTTTTTTTTGTTTTTCTGTTTTGTTTTTCTGTTTTTTTCTTTGCACGTTTACGCCATGGTAGCCAGCGATCGTAATGGTTGATGTTCCTTGATCTAGCGATGAGATTTGATTTTATACAACCTTATTTATGGTGTTAATTTAGAATAGAAAGGCAAAGAGCGGTTTGCTGTCAAAACAGGAAAGAAAAAAAAAACACGCAGCAACTAGAAAGCCAAGCTACCAGACGCCATTCAACAAGAATGAACTTTAATGCAGATATGATGAATGAATTATCTGACCCTGCAAAGGGTTTGTATGATGTCATGATTTCTCAACCAAGGGGAACCATTTTTAATCAAGACGAGATCACAAACGCCACTGGGAAACAGAGCTCTGACAACAGACTACTCTTGCAAGAATTGATCAACAAGAACTTGGTGAAAGTTGTCAAACATGAAAACAGCATCAAATTTCAGGCCGTCGATGTTTCTGAGGCTAGCAAGAAATCTACTATGAGTCGAGATGAGCAGTTGGTGTACTCATACATTGAGGCAAGTGGTCGTGAAGGGATTTGGATTAAAACGATAAAAGCAAGAACTAATTTGCACCAACATATAGTTGTGAAGTGCTTGAAAAATTTGGAAACACAAAGATATGTCAAAGTTGTGAAAAGTGTCAAGTTCCCAACGAGAAAAATTTATATGTTATACAACCTTCAACCATCGATTGAGGTTACCGGTGGGCCATGGTTTACGGACGGGGAATTGGACGATGAATTTATATCGCACTTGCTTACTGTGATTTGGAGATATGTTGGTCAACGTACTTTTCCTGATGGTTTCAACAATTTTAATGATGTTGATTTCATGACAGGTAAGGGCGAAACGTTGTACACAAAGAGTGTAAACAACTACGCTTCCTCATACGAGATCCTTGAGTTTATCAACGGCGCAAATATCTCAAAAGTTGACCTATCTCCTTTGGACATTGAGTCTCTGTGCGATGTACTATACTATGATAATAGACTGTGCAAAGTTGGGTTGAACAGCTACAAAGTTACTTTACAAAGTGTATTAGATTTGATGGGGGAAGACAAAATTGGAGTGAAGTTAGAAGATGAGACTGCAATGGCGGCTGGCAAGGACAGTGCGGAAAACGGCAACAAAGTCAGCCGCAACGAATGCAATACAATAGTTGAAACTTCTTTCAACATCTTTCAGTCCAAGAATTTTATCACTCCGTCACTGAATGACAAGGAAGCCGTGTTTTTTGACGAATGGATGCTGTAAAACAATGACCCAAAATGATCTAACCGATCTATTCATTTTTCGTTTCTCGTTTTTCGTTTTTCGTTTTTTGTTTTTCACTTTTCACTTTTCATTTTTCATTTTTCATTTTTCAATTTTTTTTTCATTTTTTTTTTCATTTTCAACTCTTTGCATGAACCGTGTGTATTTGAATACCTTTGAGATGAGCAAGCCTTGCACTCGATACTGAAAACTTCAAATTGGGAACAGTTGCGCTTTTTGTTACGTCGAATTCATTTCCCTTTCAACTCCGTTTGATGCTTTTCAAAACCTCAGAATCAACACCGTATTGGTCACGAGACCTAACACTATTAATAACAAAAAGTACCCGACCATATTTTGTTGCCCTTTTTTTTTTTTCCCTCTTATTTCCAGTTTTTTTGTCAATTTTCCTGCTGACTAAGTATACGTGAATGCTTGATAATGAGAGACTGTCAATCAATCATTGTAAGTATGGAAGCCATGGAAGCCTTTTTCTTCTTAAAAAAATATGTTTTATTGCCGTTCCAAAGGGGTTTTGAGTGAAATCAGTAAATTTTTTGAAAACACAAGTCTTTTTTGTTTTTGAGCATTAAGAAATGTAATTTAATCTTGTATTTTGATCAATCGGTAAATTATTTCTTGAGTAGCACAGTCTTACCTGCCCTTCTTGGAGCAAAACGAACACAGAAACAAAAGCAATTACCCAAATAACAAACAACTTACAAAAAACAACATGTCTTGGACAGGATTTAAGAAAGCCATCAATAGGGCTGGTAACAGTGTAATGGTCAAGGAGGTTGACAAAACCGTTGACAAAGAATACGATACGGAGGAAAGACGGTACAGAGTGTTGGAAAGAACCGGTGGGGCGTTGCAGAAAGAAGCAAAGGGGTTTTTGGACAGTTTGAGAGCAGTCACGGCATCCCAAGTGACTATTGCCGAAGTCATTTCCAATTTGTACGATGACTCGAAAAGTGTGAATGGCTCGTACAACGTTGGGAATTATTACTTGCAATGTGTCCGGGATTTTGATTCGGAAACAGTCAAACAGTTGGACGGTCCTTTCAGAGAAACTGTTTTGGACCCAATCACCAAGTTTTCCAACTACTTCAATGAGATTGACGAAGCAATCAAAAAGAGGGCTCATAAAAAACAGGACTATGACGCTTGCAAAGCCAAAGTGAGAAGATTGATTGACAAACCTGCAAAAGACGCGTCTAAATTGCCTAGAAGTGAAAAAGAGTTGAAGTTTGCCAAAGACATTTTTGATAATTTGAACGATCAGTTGAAAGCGGAATTACCTCAGTTGGTCTCCTTAAGGGTTCCATATTTTGATCCAAGTTTTGAAGCATTGGTGAAAATTCAATTGAGATTTTGTACTGAGGGGTACACGAGATTGGCTCAAATCCAACAATACTTGGACGAGCAATCAAGAGATGATTACGCGCACGGAAGACTGGATACCAAAATGGAACAGGTCTTGCAACAGATGTCTAGTTTGGACATTTGTGCTCTGGGCTTTAAATAATGTGATACGGGGGCTGGAAGAGCTTTTATGTATACTTTTCAAAAACTTACTTGCTATACGTTGTTCGGCAATTTTAATCAGTGTCACTGATTTTTTCTGTTTAATTCAGTACCTTAATTCTTATATTCCTTTCCTGCAACATTATGCAATTGGATTTCACTTTTCTCTTTTCTTTTTTTTTTTATATCTTAATAACCGATGTTTGCTGCCATTATTAGAATTGCCAATTGTTTAGATGTCTCGGTTTGAAATGTTCCTTAATATTCTTACTTTGTGCGTTTTTTTTTGGCTCATTTTTCGGCTTGATGTTTTTTTTCTCTTCCCCCCCGTCTTGCTTTTGTTTGATGGAGAAGCATCAAGAAGTTGGTCCCGTATTGGCGGTGCATAGCTGCTTCAGTCTGTTCTGTTAATCACTTTGCTTGAAGATAGAAAGCCCAAAGCCAAAAAGCTAAAAAGCTCTAGGAAAAACAAAAGGGATATATACATACACATTTGTTGTAAACAAGCTCTTATTCACGAGTTTTTGTGTTCATTGTGTTTTTTTCCCCCCCGCATTACGAGCAAAGCTTAAGCTGCATGAAGGCTGCTGTCTTTCTTTGAAGTTGATCACGTTTACGCAGCAACAGCTCAATATGTTACAGTTACCTGAAAGCAAAACAGCCAAACAGATTTGTGTACGAATTCAGCGGTACTATTTGGTACTTTTCAACAGCATTATAAACTCACCAGCAAGCTATATACGCTGGTTTGTATTATTGAACGCAACACTTGCGTATCCTACTTTGAATGATTTTTTCATTTGGTTGGTTTTTTTCCCTAAACACGGCGTGCCTCAGGCAAAGTCAAATGCCTTAAACGAAAACAGACCAGCCACTTACTATTGGCTCTTTGGCTTTTTCATTATTCTTTTTTTGATATCTGCCGCTTTTTGGAAAATCTTTGAGTTTGTTCATAACGTTTCCAGGGGTAAACTACTCAATTGCAGCTTTTTGCTGAGTGAGAACTTGATTTCCTTTTGTTGTAGTTTTTCGCTCTGCAGACTGGCCATTATGCTTTTGGGTGTTGTTAAGAAAGGCTCGTTTACAAAGAGACATATTCACGAAATTTATATCACTAGTGTGATGGACATTCCTGTGTTACCGTTGGTGCTTATATCTGCATTTACGATGCTGCAAAGTGTAAAATTTTTGTGCATTTTACAGAAAAAAGCTTTGCTCATGAAATACAATCCAGCAAAGACTGTTTTTGATGATTTTTCTTTGCGCGATGCTTTACATGTTGGGTCTGTGGAGTTAATGAAAATTGGTTTTCTTTTTCTTTTGAACATTTGTTTGAGTGTAGGACTGTACTTGTGTTCTGCCATAAAATTTCATACAGTGGTTGCAATTTTTGTTGGATTAATTGCACATCATTTTTTCAATATGGTTTATTTACCTGCAGTTGTTGTTTTATCGATAAAGTTGAATTACGTGAGTTTTGAGGGAACAAAACAAATAACAACAAAAGACTCGGGTCTAAGTTTCAATATTTTCCTATATTTGCGGGATTGGTGTTTGCTTGCTATTTTTCTTCAAGCGCTTTATTGTCTTTGCAAAAAATGCACAATTTTTCAGAACTTGTCAAATAACTACCACACATACCATGAAAACGTTTTTTTTTGGAAATACAAGAACTCGTATGCAACTTTTGTCAGCGATGTTTTGGAGTTTTTTGTTTACATTGGCTTGATTGGTTGCATTTCGTATTTTGTTGTGGAGATTTGTACACTAAAGATTAAAGATGCATATGAGCTTGCAAGTGAGGCACCTGCAAATTACAACTCTGATCCCCCATTAACAAATCACGAAGAATACCACGGGTACGTTTTATGTTCTGAGGAACGCACCAAGCCGGAAGCTGGTAAAGCTTTGGAAGATTATCCTCAGGACTTTATCGCGCACCCGTTGACTAAAAGTGTTATTATTCATAAGGTTTACTCTTTGCAAATATTGCAAGTTTTCCAAAACAAGGTTGATTACAATATCCCCGAAAAAAGCGCTGTGAATATTCCACTATTTTCTCATTACAATACAGGATCTCCGCCTCCCAAGGTCGTCAAGCTAGAAATTGATGAAACTTTTGGTAGGTTCTTATCTATATTGTACGATGATGGAACAATCACTATTTTTGAGCTAATTAAACGTCAATTTGTTGCTAAAAACTATAAATACTCTGTTTACTCAAATGGAACGCGCGCCTTGGAAAGTTTTTTCAAGTTGCGCTCAGAAGGGAGCAGTAGTAGCAACAGCAGCATGGTTTCAAAAGAGCAAGATCAAGATCCTTTAGTAGGCAAAGTTTTTGGGCAGTACATCATCATTGACTCGAGCGGTATCATGTACACGATCAGATTCATGCAGGAAAACTTGCTTCCTGTCATTGGAAGTAATATTACCGACGTATCATACGAAAACCAATGGAGCATCAACACTAATAGCAGCCGAATATCAAGCAATAAGATAACGCAATGTCACAAGATGATCACTTTGAGAGCAAATGATCGGTTGATATTTCAGACAGATGATAATCTCGTACACGTATGTCAAGAGATTGTCAATAAACCTTGGAGGTCTAGACCTTTGATCATTTTAGAAAATGCGTTCAATACAATGAAAAAAGGGCGGACGCTAGCAAATCCAGCTGGTGGGATCGACAACAGGATGTATCCAAGTGGTATCAAAATATTGAATCTCTCATATTTCGGTTTCACTTTCATTTTCAACCCAATCACCATGAAGGGTGAATTGATAGATGTGCAAACAGGTACTTTGATGAAGACATTTAAAATAGACCAACGGTATTGTTTTGATGATAGTTTGCAAATTTACAAAGATGTGATGCCGACTTTTTGCAAATTTTGTGGGAGTGCTTCAATCAAAAAGTTGTGTTTAACATACAACATCAAGGTATCTATCCCCAACACTACCAAGGACGATCCTTCTTTTAGTGAACAAAAAGTGCTGATGAAAACACACATATTCAAGACAAATAAAAAAAACAAAAAATTGATATGTCTTAGAGTTGAAAGAGATCCAAGAGAGATCAGATGTTTTGGGCTAGAGTCTGTTTCGGAAAAAACATGCGATCTAGATGTTACGGAGAAAACATGGTTTTTAAAGAAGTATTCAGTGAACGACCCAACAAGAATATATGTTTTACAAAGCGGTGATGCTGTTCAGAACGGTGGCGGTAAACACGGTGAAATGCTTTCTATCATAAACACCACCAAGTTCAAAATACAAAAGTTTGACATCATAAAGTCTCCACTTTTTTGGGACAATAAATTTGTGAACGATAACGATATTTTTGGTTGTGTTGCTGAAAATCAAACTATGAAAGCATACGATGATGACAACATTTTATTGCTAAGAAAAAACAATATCACCAATAGTAGTGCTTTGGAAATCATATATAATATTAAGTAAATAGCAAACCACCATTGTAAATAGATAAAACTTTATGGTCTTTTCTTAATATGCACTCTTCCCACCCTCTGCGTGCTCACTTGATTTCCTTCCCCCCCTTTGATTTGAAAAAAAATCAATTACTCAGAAATTATGTTGATGCATCTTTGAGGAAAGTAAAGTAATTTTAAAGATGAGCAATGAAAAAAAACAGGATCGGGCGTTGCAGAACGCAGAGTAATAAAACCCTTTATTAGCGAACATATAGTGAACAACCAAAAATGAATCAATCTTTTTTTTGCAAGCAAAGTATTTAGTACCAATATGTTTTTGTCATGGGACCTCCAACCGGCTTTTAAATGTAACGAGACATGCAATGCGTTCAGAAAGTTTGTTCAAATGTATACATGTATTACAAGGCAGTCCTGAAATTACGTTTTTGGGCTGATAATATGAAATATATATTTTTTTTTTGTCAAACTGAGAGTAGAATTTTTGAGCTATTATTTGATTTTTTTCAAAAACCACATTTCTCCAAAAAGGGTACAAATTCTTTCACAGGAAGATAAAGTGTTTATCAGAAAGCAAATGTGTACGACGTTATTGAAATACTTGCAAAATTCCATGGTTTTCAAATGGAACGATAGATACAACAGACTTTGCAATCACATTGAAGATTTTTGTCGACAAAGATCAGTTTGGTTGCACAAAAGCCAAATGATACTCAAGAGAAACCGATGATTTGGATGATTTGGATGATTTTGTTATGAATATTGGAATCACCAAATTCGATCAGGAAGTCAATTTGACCGAATCAATGACTTTTAAAAAAAAGTTTAAATTTAAAAAATGGAATCTGCCCTTTAAAGTCACATCCCACATGTGTCAAAACAAAGACCTTTTCATAAAAAATGGAACCGTTTGAAGGTGTTTGGGCAAAACAGTTTCCAGGAAGAGGCATTGGCCACACCAAGTTGGACAAACTTATATTATTAAACGTTCTTTATGTTCCAACTCTTGAAGCCAATTTTTATTCGAGAAACTACTCTGCACGATTACTAAGAGCGTACGGTTTCTTTCTACAAAACTTTTTATTCTTTAATCATGACAGACAGAACCATAATATCTTTGTCTGTTACCGGAGAACAAACCAAAATGCAATTGCTGTCTTCATACACCACTTCTGCATGATTATGCTTTATGAAGATCTGTGATTGCTCAAAAAATCACATAGTCTTTTATATTTGATACGTTTTATATATTTTATACATATGTAATATATATATATACATTTTTTAGCCGCCATCAAAAAGCTTCTAGAATCCACATTAGTTCCAAGATCTTGCTTCTTAACAGACTGCATGATATCAGAGAGGAGGGAAGAGAAGCGGGGGTTTGACAAAAAAAAAAAAAAAAGAAAGAGCAAAACTATTCAAATATATTAGTCACATGACTATAGTACATGACTATAGTACAAGATTGAAATACAAAACAAAAAAAAAAACGCACCAAGGTTTAGTGAATGTTTTTCCCATTCATCCAATGAAAGAGGGTGCTGAAACCAATTACATCACTATCCACGACTCTGTTGCATTGTCAACAAATTTATTTAGCCGAGCACTCAATCTCTTCAAATTGGGCAATGTCAGAAAAACAAGTTTCCAAAATGCTAAACAGTAAACAATGTTTCAGAATATATCTATCTATTTATCAAGTCATTCAAATTTTATATATCTAATTTTCTCTTCTCGGGATATCAACGAACCGTGATATTTATGGAAACTAATAGTTGTTGTTTTTTTTTTTTTATTATTATCTCCCAAGGCAAATTTAATTTCTTGTCGTATGCATCAGACCAACAAGGACCAATGAGCAAGAGATATTAATCGGATAAGCGCGCGCGTATTGCAATCTCACTTACTATATTATTACTTACTATTTTATTTACTCTTTAGAAAAAAATTCAAATACCCCCGTTTTACGATCAAGGTCATTCAAAATGTGGTATTTATGTCATGCAGTGAGATTATTAGATTGATAATAGTTTAAATTTAATTTAATTACATATTTTGTACCTTAGTTTCTTAGTGTATATATGTGTGTTTTTC
>ERZ794936.229-NODE-229-length-31858-cov-33.750149_pt1 | contig 31858 bp, 17 predicted proteins | sample MGYA00511083_ERZ794936 | MGnify/ENA primary metagenome ERZ794936 (study PRJEB30137, sample SAMN04331409) | food metagenome | isolation source: Y2 must sample point D1 replicate A | place: Australia: South Australia | collected 2014 ... | reverse complement strand
TTTTTTTTTTTTTTTTTTTTTTTTTTTTTTTTTTTTTTTTTTTTTTTTTTTTCTCAAGATCTTGAATAAAATACCACTTGTAGTAGAGTGTCTTCATTTAGCGTAAGCAAGTTAACGTATTCGGGTACGAAAAGCAAGTTACTTAAAGAATGATGCACTGGAAGCGATACACAAGTGACCATTTCCTGTAAGCATTATATAGTATACTTATCGATATTTGGAATAAACTCATACATGTAGGCGATGTTTGAGATCAAGCTTTTGCCTGTGATTTTCTCATCAACGGTGTGCTCGTTCAATTCGATATCAGCTAAGGCCCCAGTATACCTATAAATTTTGTTGGTCAAATTCCAATAAAAGCGTGTGTCAGTTCCTCCTGTGCTCAAGTATGGTGCAACATAAACATTGGACATTCCATCATTGCTGAACAAACGGTGGGAGTAGACTGATACTGTGGTTCCCGCTAAAACTTCCCAAAATGTGTCGTTACCAGTTGGAGATATTGGGGCAGGCTCAAATGAAGAAACTATTTGAAAGACAAAATCACCGTTTGATCCTTGTTCTTTGATGGGAATCATTTGACCAGATTCCTTCTTCAAGGTTATGGTTAGGTCGAATTCCTCTGCCACAGTGCTCAAATGCTTTAGCATGTGTTCAACAATATCTTGAACACTTGAGTGTATACCAATTCTATTGTTAACAAAAACGGAGACTTGTTCAGGCAGTGCGTTTGCTTTAACACCGCCCTTGATAATATCAATTGCTTGCGATGACTGGAAATAGTATTTAAATGATGAATCTTGGTAGATCAAGTCACCAAGCTTTCGAATATCGTTTTTAGAAATGGCTTCTTTCAGTTTTGGACTGATGTCCGCGTATTTTGCATAGCACTGCAGTTGTTCCAACACTGGATTGTTTGCAGTAATCACTTGTTCATAAGGGTCATTTTCCAGCAATACATTGAATATAGACATAAGTCCAATAGACGTGTGAGCTTTAGGGACACTTGAGTGTCCTCCTAAAGTATTCAAAGTGATTAAAGCGTTCAATTGACCCTTTTCAGTTCCCACGGGTCCGGCAAAATAGTCACCATTTTTAATTTCAACGTTTCCACCTTCATCAACTATGGCATAGATGCCGTTTTTTCCATACCTATCTTCCAAAAACTTGCTTAGTGTAGCGGCTCCATACTTTCCAGAAGTTTCTTCATCAAATCCCATGGAAAACACCAGCGGTCTGTTTTCTGGTTTGTAGCCATCTATTATTAGCTTTTCCACCGCTTCCAATTGAGAAATTACTGACTCTTTGCAATCACAGGCACCACGTCCATATAATATATCTTTTTCCGCATCATAGAAGCCATCAAACGGAGGGTGTGTCCATTTGTGGATAGTGCTTGGATCCACTGGAACAACGTCTTGATGTGCCATCAAGACAACTGGCTTGTTTTGAGTTGTAGCTTCCGGGTCCCACGTCAACAAAAGTCCAAAAAAGTTAACTTTTTCCACCTTCAACGTGTTGAATACATGTGGGAAAGTTTCTTCCAAATATATGTGAAAGCTGGTAAAGTTTCTCCAATGGTTGGAAAGTAAGCTTTCTTTTGTTGGAGGAGGAGTATCATCAAATATTTGTGTAGGGTGTTGCACAGCGCCGGAAAGTTTAGCAATGACTTTCAGCTTGTAGTCTTGGTCATACAAAACCTCATTGATCTGACCTTTGAAAGCAGGTTTTAAAGGTTTGTAAGAGGCACAATCCCTGCATTTAGGAAGTTCGAAGTCCTTGAAGGGTGGTTCGCGATAAAGTACTAAAACGGTAAGAAATGCCAAGACTAGCCCGAAAATAGCGATTGGCGTTTTTTTTGCTTTCACTTTTTTGAAACTCTCATTGGCAGCAATGGGAATGTAATCAGACATATTGCGTTTTGTTGTTGGTGTTGTTTCAACCTCTTTTGCTTAGCTTTGTTCATACAGTAGTTTGTCATTGCTTAAACATTTTTTAATGATCAGTTTTCTTCTTATCAGCAACGTTTGAAAAACTGTTTAATGTATTACGGCAGAAAAATTCCGAAGCACAAATGTCACGGATCATGATGCACGGACTTGCAAGAAAAACTTTAAAGTTGCCTTAGATCTACATCCTTCCATGAAAAACACGTGCTTTCACAGTAAATGAGCCTTAACCTGATAATTAGCGTATGAGTTGTACGTCAACTTACTTTTGCTTAGTGTAACAACAGTAAGAAGCAAAAGAAGCATGAAAAGCGGTAAATGGACAATTTGAAAAGGAGTTGCTACTTGACTTATTACTACAGATAATACCAGAAAACATGGGTCAATATATGCACAAACGCAATCAACTTAACATCTGACTTGGGCTCCATCTGATGATGTCTGTAAATTTGCGAAATACTCCACACTATTAATTGATTGCCGGAACTTATACGTTGGTCCCTTTTAGAGTAGTAATTACTGCTTGCTCTCTAAAATTGCAGCAAAGGTACAAAGACAGCAAAACCCATATGCAATGATCATTGTTTTTTAACATTTTGTAAACATAAAAAAAGAAATATTTAGCATTTGTACACAGATATAGGCCAAGTCTCTAACGAGCATATTTGTCAATATTTGGGATGAACTCATACATGTAAGCAATGTTGGAAATTAAGCTCTTGCCGGTAATCTTTTCATCAACAGTATGTTCGTTAGTTTCAATGTCTTCCAAAGCACCGGTAAACCTATAAATCCTGTTGGTCAATCTCCAGTAAAAGCGAGTATCAGTGTTTCCTGTGCTCAACGATGGAGCAACGTAAACATTCGAAGTGCCATTGGTGTTGAATAAATCGTGTGCGTACACGGAAACGGTTGTTCCTGCCAAAATTTCCCAAAAGGTGTCATTTCCGGTCGGGGAAATTGGAGCAGGTTCCAACGAAGAAAACATTCTGAAAACAAAGTCTCCATTTGCACCCTCTTCCCTTATAGAAACCTGTTTCCCAGAGTCTTTTTCCAAAGTAATAGTCAAGTCGTACTCTTCAGCAACAGTTTGCAAATGTTTCAAAATGTGATCGACCACATCTTGAACACTGGAGTGTATACCAATTCTGTTATTGACCAAAACGGTTACTTGTTCAGGTAAAGCGTTTGACTTCACACCACCTTTGATGATGTCAATGGCTTGTGATGTTTGGAAATAATATTTAAGTGACAAATCGTTATTGATAAGTTCGCCAATTGTCTCGATATCATTTTTCGAAATGGCTTTTTTCAATTCTGGATTCATGTTGGAATATTTAGCGTAGCATTGCAATTGCTCCAAAACTGGATTGTTTGGAGTAATGGCTTGTTCATAAGGATCGTTTTCCAACAAGACATTTAATAATGAGATCAAGCCAATGGATGTGTGAGCATTAGGAACACTTGAATGCCCGCCAGGAGTATTTAAAGTGATCCAAGCATCTAAATAGCCTTTTTCAGTACCAACAGGCCCTGCAAAATAATCCCCGTTGTCAATGGCAACGCTCCCGCCTTCATCAACAATGGCGTAAATACCGTTCTTCCCGTATCTGTTTTCCAAAAATTTACTCAACTGGTCAGCTCCATAGGTACCAGAAGCTTCCTCATCAAAGCCCATTGAAAGTATCAAAGCTCTGTTTTCTGGTTTGTACCCATCCTGAATCAACTTTTCCACGGCTTCCAACTGAGAAATCAACAATTGTTTGCAATCACAAACACCACGACCATATATTAGGTCTTTTTCGGAATCATAAAAACCTTCAAAAGGTGGGTGTGTCCATTTGTTAATGGTATTGGGTTCAACAGGAACAACGTCTTGGTGGGCCATCAACACAACAGGTTTGTTTTCAGTTGCAGTTTCTGGCTCCCAAGTTAGCAATAGACCAAAAAAATTGACTTTTTCCACTTTCAATGTGCTAAAAACGTGTGGAAACGTTTCTTCCAAGTAAGTGTGAAAACTCGTGAAATTTTTCCAGTCGTCAGAAAGCAAAGTATTTTTTGTTGGAGCAGGAGTATCATCGAAAATCTGCGTTGGATGCTGCACCGCGCGGGAAAGCTTGCCAATGACGTGCAATTTGTAATCTTCGTCATAAAGAATTTCATTAATTTGGCCAGTGAAAGCAGGTTGCAAAGCCTTGTATGAGCCACAGTCCCTGCATTCGGGAATTTCAAAATCGTTTGACGAAGTCTTGCGTAAAACCAAAAACACAATCAAAAAAAAGGCCAAAACCAACCCACTGATTGTGACTTGTTTTTTTTTGGCTTTGACCCTTCTCAAAGCGTCACTTGCATCAATTGGAATGTAACCAGACATAAACCTATTGGTGTTTGAGTTATTTTTTTGGCTTGTTAATTTGAGGTGCCGCAGGTGAGTTCTTTGGAAAAATCGTATTGTGAAGCAACGTTGGAATTGAGTTTATCAATCCATACAACCGAATTTATGTTTGGCTGCAAAAGAAAATCCTTATCACCTTTTTTTCTTCATTTGGATAGACCAGGTAGATACGCGAGAAAACAAAAGAAAAAAAACACAAAAAAAAAATGCCAACAAATTTAGAGCCAATGATACCCTAATTTGTGTCAGAGCCACTATTATCGAGTTGTTTGAATACAATGATAAAAACATTCTAAACTCATGTTTTGCACCAAAGGCTTTGTAATATATATATATAGACTTTACAAAAAAAAAATTGTTATAAACTGTAACCTTTAATCTTCATCTGCTGACATCGCATCAATGTTTGGGATCAACTGATACAAATAAGCGATGCTTGATAAAAACGCCTTTGAGGTAGTCTTTTCATCAACGGTATGAATGTTGGAGTCAGGAACCAACAAGGCAGCAGTATATCTGTATTGTCTGTCAGATAGCTTACCGTAATACTTCATGTCCATGTTTCCTGTACTCAAAAAGGGAGAAACATAAACACTAGCATTGCCATGTGGGTTAAACAAAGTTTGTTGATAAGTGTTGACCGTTGTACCAGCAATAATTTCATATAGGGCATCGCCTGCTGTTGGAGATATTTTTGTTGGCTCCAGTGATGAATAAAGAGTCACTGTGAAATTGCCGTGTTTGCCATCGGGTTTCACAACCTCTTTTGCACCATCTGCATACACAACCGACACTGAAAGATCATTTTCTTTTGCCAAATCCAAAACATGCTCTAACACATGGTCTTTGGTTGCGTTGACACTGGAATGCAAACCAATTCTATGATTGACAACCAACGTGGCTTGTTCCGGCAACGCATTGGCTTTGACACCCGAGTTGAAAATATCCATTGCTTGCGTAGTTTTGAATAGATATGCTATGTTCAAGTTTGAACTGGTGGCATCAAGAAGTTTAGACTGACTTTTCGATTTCATCGCCTTGCTTAAGCCAGGCAAATAATCTGGCGAGTATTTGGCGGCGCACTGTAAAAACTCCAATGCAGGGTTGTTAGTTGTGATTGTTGGTTCGTATGGGTCGTTGTACAAGGATACACCCAATTTGGACATAATCACAATTGCACCACCATCCACTGGAGGAATAGAGCCGTGTCCAGATTCTGTAGAGTCCAAAGTGATGAACATATCTACGTACCCCTTTTCCGATGGAATAACCATACCAATGTAATCACCTTCAGGCGTCTTTGCAGTCAGCCCACCTTCGTCTGTAATCCCATACAGACCATGCTCCCCATATCTTTCATACAAGAACTCGGCTAGTTTAGCACCCCCTTTCGAACCCATTGCTTCTTCATCAAAGCCGATCGAAAGAATGATCGGTCTTGTGGTTGGTTCAAAACCATCTTCGATCAATTTGCTCAATGACTCAAATTGGGAAATTAACAACAGTTTGCAATCAACAACCCCTCTTCCATAGATGTAGTCATTTTTTGGATCATAAACACCATCAAATGGAGGATGGGTCCATTTTTCAATGCTTGTAGGATCAACAGGAACAACATCCTGGTGTGACAAAAATGCCATCGGTTTTTTCCCCTTGGTGTTTTCCGTTTCCCACGTCATCAACATACCGTGATGGTTGACTTTTTCAAAAGAAAACTTTTCAAATACTAGAGGATATGTTTTTTGCAAATAATCTTGAAAGACAGTGAAGTTTCTCCACAAAAAGTCGTTCTTTTTGCCAGTAGGATCTGGTGAGTTGTCAAAGACCTGTGTTGGAATTTGCACAGCGCCGGACAAATGAGAAATACTACTCAACTTGAAGGCTTCATCGTTTAAAATTTTGTTCAAGGAGCCTGGAAATACTGGCGATATTGGGTTGTAAGCACCGCAATCTTTACATTCTGGCAATTTCAAATCTCCTTTCCGCATGAAAAGAACAGTAAATAGTAAAACTAAAACTAATGCGGCAACAGCAGATATCGATACCGGCTTCTTCTTCTCTCTTAACTTTTTTAGTGCTTTTTTCGCGTCAATAGGTATGTATCCAGCCATTATGATGGAAAGTTCTTGTTGGTTTTTTTTCAAGTTTTCTGATTGGCAAGACGCTTGTGCTTAAGGATAGTCGGTTTTATGAAAATCGAGTTGAACCTTATATACCTTTTATAAAAGACAAATGCTTATTGATGAAAAGTTGGCACATGTTTTTTTTTTTTTTAAATTATTATTATTTTTTTTTTTGTTTCATTCCCCTTTTTTCCAAGATTTACCATTTTTTTACTATCTTATCTATCTAGATTAAAAATATGACCGGCATTTTGTCTCGCGTTTTCCATGCCATTAGATAAACAAAAGACCGAATTTAACGAACAAATACATCTCGATGAAACGATGCATAATGAAGTTGGTAATCATTTCACATGGAAGTAGTAACTCTTAACAAGATAAACTCCAAAAGAACAAAAATGCACAGGTATTTTGCCAAATATCATAATTCGGAATGGTCGTCGCTTATCAAAGGTGTTGCTTGCTCACTCAAACTGGAGTTGTTTGTAGGCAGACCATTTCTAGATAGTCTTTCAGAATCTGTCGTTCCAACCAACGCAATCAGACTATCAAGCATCTCTTGTTCTTTCTCGCTTGTCATTGTGTGATCGTCCAACCCATATTGAGTGATCGTGTACATGCCGTAAACAGCAGTCATGATGGAGACAGCAAGAGCAACATACCCTTTGAAGGTAAAACCTTCAGGCAAAGGTGCTGGTTGTCTCTTCAAGCCTTCTAAATCAAACCAGTCTTCAAACTTCCCAGCAGCATTGCCCATGGTTGGGATTTTTGCCGCTTTGCAAATACGCTCCATATCACTGTTCACACTCTCTTCGTATTTTTGAATTTCGTCAGGGGCTTCGATAAATACCGCTGATAATCCTTGTTCCAAGTGGAAATCGATGTGGCAGTGGAAAAACCAAATACCAGGGTTGTCAGCTTTGAATCTCAACACCGTGTGACCGTTGGCCTCAACAAAAACCGTGTCTCTAACCATAGGATGCTCTGGATAATCCATCAATGGTGCAGACTCATTAAAAGGTGTTGGATCTTCAAAACCTTGTGATTTTTGTACAATTTGGAAATTGTGCCCGTGCAAATGGAAATTGTGTCTGTTGTCATCCTCATTATTAATGACAACCTCAATGATTTCATTCTTTTGTAAAATAAAAGCATTGACGTTATCCCCATAAATCGTTGGTTCAAACAATAATTCTTCTGGGGCAGTTATTGCAGTGAACAAAGTCGGAACTTGGGGAGCCCTGTATGTGATGTTGTTGAAAAATGCATAATTCACACCGTCTCCTAGATTGTCCATCACCACACTCAATTCAATTTTGTAATCCGGAGAAGGTAAAATTTCTTGTTTATCCAAAGTTGTAAGCTTGAAATCATTCATCACAAGTTTTGGAAGTTCGTTTTCTTGGGGTTTTGGAAATTTTGATGGCCATTTTTGATCAGGATACAATATGCAGTTTCTTTTAATGATCTCCAAATCGTCAGGAACCGTGTCTAACATTGTTTTATCAGCAATTTGGAAGATAGGATAGTAATCGGAAGTCACTTGGTCTTTAGAAAAAGATTCAATCAAAACGGAAACCCTTTGCCCTGGAGCAATCTCAATCAAGTGCGTCTTTTCTGGTTTGATGTACACACCATCCACCTCAACTATTGTGAAGATGTGCTCTTTCGAGTAAATGAACTGAGAAACAAAAACACCGCTATTAATGAATCTTAGCAAGTATTTTTTCTCGTAATCGAAATTCAAAGTACCGTTTAAAGTATTATTGAAAAGAAAATTTTGTGGCACGGGCTCTGCTCCGGTAGGGTTGTATCTTGATAAAAAATGGTCCACAATTTCGTAATATGGCTTGTAATACTGCTCGTTCACTTGAATAACATACTCTTCATCCACTTGCCATTCTTTTGCTTCCATTTCGGGATCGTGTATGACAAACGCACCTCTCAAACCATCCAAATATTGTGCTCCCGAATGAGAATGATACCAATACGTACCTACTTGATCGTCAGTAGTAAAGTTGTACAAGTAAGTTTCACCCGTGGGGATAGGACATTGTGTAACCATTTCTGGACCATCCATTTGATTGGAATTTCCCAGGGAAACGTTATGAAATAACCCATGAAAATGCAAAGTGGTGTTTATGTTTTCTTCTTCAGGAAACCCATTTGTCAAATACAACTCTACACGATCACCCTTATTAACGTGGATATCAGGGCATGGCCACTGGCCGTTGAAACCAATCATGTTCTTTTCATGCTTGGAGTCTGGGTTTGCTTTGACCCACCCTGCTGTGAAATGAAATGTGTGTGTTTTTGGATGGTATTTATCTACTTCCAAGTCATCGGTTGCGCTGGAATAGACTGGGGGCGATAAGCACAAAAATATTATAAAAAATTTTATTATGTTGTTGATAATGCTTTTTTCTCCAATATGGAGAGCTGTTTCTCCAAAAATTGTAGCTGGCATTCTATGATTTTTTTTTTTGATCTTATGGGGAGTTGGAGTCTATTTGAATCTGATATTCTGGTGTGTTTTTATGCTAGTCAAAAAAAAAAAAAAAAAAAGATGTATTGGACAAAGCAACAGAAGTGAATGTTGATATCCAAAGGTGGCACAAAGATCAAATGAACTAAAAGGCGTTGGTATGCTCTTCTGAAAATTGAGGAATCAGGCTTATTTACGCGCTTCAAAAAAAAAAAAAAAAACAAAAAAAAAAAAAAAAAAAAAAAAAAAAAAAAAAAAAAAAGATATAAAAAAAGTGAATAATGATGGTGTTTGTGATCACAAAATCTAAACTTGAAATCTTAAATGCACCTTAAAACGGGTGCATATTTGGAACAATAGCAATAGCAACAAGAGTACCAAGAAACGTTGGAAGTCACATGAGCAAGACGTTATTATACTGAGATCGCAAATGATTCATATTTTTAGCTTTAAGAAACTGTATGTGAATAAATTTAATGTGTTTCACATCCCACTTGCAACGATTGATGATCACATTTTAATTATCTTTAGCCGAGTAGCTGTTATTGCAGTATTAACTGAAAATTTAGTATCAAATATAACAAATGGCTTACAATGGCTAGGTAGTTTGTTCAAGAAACTTCAATCTGAAGAAACTTGGTCAGAGTGTATACCCAGGTTTGCATGTCTTTTACATGCTCAGTATATACTTCCAGCTGTCTCTTTAAAAGCGTTCTTGCGGTAGCCCTTTCTAAAACAGTGTCTTGCTGCTCAAACATTCAACAATTTGCAACGATCATCGACTCCGCATAGCAAAAGACCACACTTGAACTGTGCTATTCTATTTTGATAGATTCTTACAGAGGCTTGCAAAAACACAATTCCCGCTTCCATGGCTTAGTTGGTAAAGCGTCTCACTAGTAATGAGGAGATCATCAGTTCGAATCTGGTTGGAAGCAAGCGTTATTTATTTTTTTTTGGTTTTTTGCAGTACTTCTTCATAAAGTGCTTAAACTGGAGAGGAACCAAAGAGGACAAGAATGGGTTTGTTGAGCAGCTTTTTTTGATTTTTTTGTACTGTAAGTTTTTGTCAAGTTTTTGAGCGGTGTGCTCTCTAGCACTTTTACAACATTTTGATCATCGGGCCAGAGATTGTAATTTTTATATCACATTATCAAAAAAAAAAAAATTCCGAAACCTCTTTGGGTCAACCAAGAAAAGGATCTTGGAAAATACCAGTACAACAGTTGAATACAGCTTCACAAAATTTTTTTTGTCAGCGTGTAACCCCAAGGTTATGAATGGAGAGCAACTGGTTAGTGGTATGGAACGGAAAACGGAATTTTGTTTATGAAGAACGCAACAAGTATCTATGCTCATACCAATCAAACATTTGAATGCTGAACCCATATAAACGTTTGATACATCCTTTTGTTAACTATTTAATTGAATGATTTGGCAAACATTACTATGCTCGGTAACAAGTTAGACAAACTTAGCTGACTTATGGCTCATTGCTAGTTCTCTCTTTTGAATATTAGAATCCGGAATTTGTTAGATTTTTAGTTTTCATAAAATCTGCTTCCATGGCTTAGTTGGTAAAGCGTCTCACTAGTAATGAGGAGATCATCAGTTCGAATCTGGTTGGAAGCATTTTTTTTGTTTAGCCAAGCTTTTTTTTTTTTTTGCGTCGCTCTACATTAACTGTTCATGAAAAAAATGTTTACTTTTGGAGTTAAAAAGGGAAGTCCTAAAACAACCAACTCTAACATTTCACCACACAGACTGTTCTTTACAAAAATAAACATGTTTTTTTTTTTTTTTTTTAAAATATTTTCTTTATGATTCTAGTGTTTTGGCACCTCATGAGAGGTTTAGAGATACATACATACAGATTTGTTTTCTAGCATTTTACATAGTTACAATGTTGTGAATCTCATTCAAAACCTCCTCAATGTCCTCATCAGAGCAACATACCCCAGAGTTTAACTTAATCACAGACTTGCAATTTGCTAATTTCTGCGTTCCATCTTTCGAAGTCGCTGGCTTGCTAATCTCGAAACATGCTTTGGAAATTTTAGAAATTGTTTTCTGAATAACTGAGTTTGAATCTGAGCTGGCTTTAGAGTTGGACACAGTAATGTAATAAAGTAGTTCTTCTTTCCGGTTGACCGGTTTAGTCCGGATTTCAAGCGAAATTTTCAAACACTCAGGTTGAGATATCTCTTCATCAAACAAAAGGTACGCAATTTCGTATGCTGACATACTATGGATATTGAAGAACAGCGGACACTGGTTGGTGGAAGTGTGCTTGAATTGCTCGATAGCAAAAAAAAACTTTGAGGTAAATTGAAAATATTTGAACAAAAACTCGTGTTCATAATTGGCTCCCCGTAAAAACTGATTCAATTCCATCTGGGGGTTAGTGGCTCCTAATTCAAACTCCAACTTTGTTTGAGATTTTGCAAGTTGTGAGTTTTCCGAGTTTTCATCGGTGTCTTTCAAGGTAATCGTGCAATCTGCAGCAGACACATCCGACGCATCACCTTTCGGGAAGTAGTTGAAAGCTATCTCCTTTGGTTCCAAAGACACAACCTGAAAGTCTGGAGAATGAAAACTTTGTGTAAGCCTTGTGATGACATCGCTCAAAACAATCAGATGCGACAGCTTTTTTTTGAAAATAGCCAACTGTTTTCCAAGACTGTTCAAATGATCTACAATCCTTTCATTGTTTTCGTCGGAAGTGCTCATTACAAAACATTGCTGATCAATGAATTCAATCATTAACTTTGTGCAATCAGATGATCTTAGTAGCTGCGTATCAATAACATTAGTAAATCTTCCAAATAAGGACATTTTGTTTTGTTGATTCTTGATTCCACAGTTGATCAGTAAGAATAATGTGCTATCTAAAATGGAAACATTGGTTTTCATTAATGAATTCACGTTTAGAGCAATAACCGCTGAGTTGGAATCTTGGGAAAGAAGATTCTGTATGTACTCTGGTAGTTTTGATTTAGCAGATTCAGAAACAATGTTCTTCTCGATCCCCAATTCATTCAATGAGTCCAATACAATATGATTGATGATTTTTGACAAAATAGTTTTTGAAAGAAAGTCCACTCTTTGATAGCTAACGTGTTCCAACTTCATCATGTTTGAGTTAATTTCTTTATCATCTTTTTCCTTGAAATTGTCAGATAGGTATTTCAAACACCATGTGGCTTGTTTTGACACAATTTTCGCTATTTTTGTTTCAACAAAGCACGAAGACGGCGATGATAACACACTGACCACCAAATACCAGTTTGCTGGCCAGGCACTCATCCGTATGAACATGTCCTTGATCAAAATGTTGTTATTTTTTTTGAGCCAGGTTTTATGATGCGGATGCAATGTTTCCGATGACAACTTCATCACATTCTCATTAAATACTGCCCAGCCACATTTAGTAAACATATTTGTGAATATCTGCACTATTTTAGCCAGTTTCAACTGATAAAGAGATTTGACTATATCAGCTGGTTTCATGACATTTTTATTCAGTCTTTCCATATACGAAAGTAGTAGTTTTGAGTTTGGATTTGAGAAATAAAGCAAACCTGTAATTGGATTAATCTTTAGTTTTACTGGAGTAGTTGTTGTGCATGTGCTTGGTAGATATATTGTCAAAGATGTGGAATCCGACGTCGATACAGCACCTTTTGTTGGGATACTCATACTCATTTCCTCTTTAGCAAACTCATTTTTTGAGCTCGCAATGAAGTTTTCTTGAGTGGAATTAGCAGTACCGGTCAACAAAGCTGAAGAGGAATGATTCAAACCTACGGACTCAGTGTCACCAAAGCTTCTTACACCATCATTATTATCACTGTTGTTTTCATCATATTTACTATCTGTAAAGATACCTGCATCAATGGATACTAGTTGATGTTTGATAATTTGAATGTGATTGAAAATGATTTCGTCAACAGCATCAAACAGATTGTTCAATATATCATTTTTGTAAACTGTAGGGATAGTAAACGGAAGTTTTTGCAAGCTTCCGATTTCCCATCTCAAAACCAACTCAACATCACCGGCTTCTTCATTCTTGGATATCCCAATTGTGATTTTGCAATCTGCTGGATTGACGATCCTCGAAAACACCCAATACTTGATGTTAATTATAGATTTTTTTTGGTCGTAGTGGTACAGCAAATTGTTTGAGTACTTTTCCCTCGACAACCTGCCTAATCTTTTGTGACACAAATATAGTTTCAAAGACAAAAGGTACTTATCCAAGAAATGCTCTAAAACGTGTAAAACTTTTGAGTTGTCCTTTTCCCGGAATAAAAGATCATTAATATATTTTTTCAAATAAATCGTGTTATCTGAAGTTTGAACATCCATCAACAAAATTTTGAAATCAACAAAGTAAAAAGGGGATTGTGGTGTTGCCGTAGACAAATGTATTTCATACTCATTTGGGATTCTTATGATCAATCTTCCGTCTTGAATAAAATGGTTCGCAAAAGAAAATTTGGCAGGCAATTCCATCATTGATACTCTGATTGATAACAAAACGTTTAAATCCCGCAATTTTTTCAAAATCAACTCAGCGGGTATCATGTTATTGTTCAAAAAGGAGCTTATTGGGTTATTGGAACTGAAAGTTTTCGTTGATCCCCCTGAATTATTGTTTCTAATGATAATGTCATTTTTCAAATTTGGTCTACCTAGATTAAACACTTCAAGTGCTGTTTCTAAATCCGGATTGGGTAACTTTGCATTTATAGTACTGGAAATTACAGAGTTTTTCAAATGCCATATGCAGTGCCCAATATTCATGTTTTGTTGTCTTAGGTAATTCAACATATCAATCAACAAATGGAAATTGTTGTTTTTGATTGTTTTGCACCATTTTACCAACACATATAATCTCAAAAATTGGTTTCTTAGATAAATTATTAATTTAAGAAACTCGAATCTTCTATTTGGCTTGGTCAATTTGAAAAACTGCTTAATCTCACCAATGGAGTATATGCATAAATTTCTAATTAAAAGGGATAACGGCAGCTGGTTGACGTCAACATGTGGTAAAGGCGGAGGTTGAACAACTCTAACAGGGGTTTCTTCTTGAAGTGTGGCGCCGGATTCAGGGTCATTGGTCTGTGTTATTTTGAACCCAGTTGTACTTTCCTGGAAAGGTTTGATGGCATTGGCATTGTCAGTGGAAGCTGGGTTGTTATTCATCACGGATGTCATTTTATTCAAGCAAAATTTCCTCTTTCAAGCTCAAAACAGAAAGAAAGGCTTGGATAACAAAACTATTTGGTGTAGGTGAAGTGGGAAAACTAGAGAAGCCAAGCAAATTTCTAAAAAAATGGCGCAAAGAATTCTTGTTTGTGAGGGTTGATGTATGGCAGTGATTAAATAGCTTAACAATTTAAGTTGTGCAAACCAGAATGGAAGGGCGGAAAATACCTCAAGTTAGATCTCCAAGGCAGTGTAGTTGAAAGAGGGGGAGGGACGGGGAGGAGTCAATCTGCGACCTGATTGCTTGATTGGTACTTGAGCTTATTTGGTTTTTCAACTTTTTCAGGACAGATTTATCGCTCAAAGATAACCACTTGCTACTCAAAAATGTTTTATACAAAGCCCTATCTATAATCAAAATGGATTTAAGTTTACATTGAAAATTTTTTGGCATAACGCAAAACATCCTTCTGTTCAGTTCTGTTTTGTTTTTTCGTTCTTTTTTCTTCTTCTTGGTGTTCGGTTTACTGACATTGCGGCAGACGTCGCAGTCGCTTTGGGCGTCGGGCGTCGTGAACAATACACAATAAAACTGAATGGAAGAAGGGTAACCTAATTGCAACTGTGTACACTAAATGTTAGTCTATGCTGTGTTTTTTATAGGAGGGGGGTTTTTTTTTTTTTTTTCATGCTCCACGTGCATGCCGCTGAATATATATCAAAGAAAATCAACTTCCCTTCCCCTTTCGGAGAGAAGATAATGTATGATTCGTTGATAAGAAGGACCTTTTGTTGGGTAAATGTGTTTTTAAATCACACTTTTATGAATCTTGAAAACGTTATTGAAAATTGTTTAAACCAAAAAAAGAAGAAGAAGAAGAAGAAATAAAAAGAGCATTTTTTTTAAAACATTCAACCAGCGGCTAGAAAGCATACAGGTCAACGGTAAACGGCCTCAATATATTGCTACTGTGTTTACATATTTGACAGTTTAGCGCATTCCCCGAAAACAAAAACTTCATTTTTTACACCAGGTTGGTTTTTTTACTGGGTTGAAGAAGCATTTTTGAAGAAAAAACGAGATATACAAGAGATACAAGAGATACAAGTGAAACAAGTGCCCAATACTCTGGGTTTTTAGTAATGAGCATAAAAGACAGTACCGATAAATTAAGCGATGGTCCGGGGCTTGAAAATGGATTCGAAGGTTCCAGTCTCCACTTCAGGGATTCAAGAGGAAGTGGCGAAAACAAAGACAGCTCTGAACATGAGTCTCCATCATCAAGCTTTCAAGATAATGCCGCAACTGATGCAAAGCCACTAAACGACAAATCGTTCGAATCGAAAGAACAATGGACTTCCGAAGGCCTTGTATCTCCCTCACATGAACCGATCTCAGTGCAGACCACACCAACAGACCTCCATGTCGTGATTCCACAAGGAGGGTCTACCACAAGCTCTTTATCTCCCGTGAAAGCAGACATAGACACATCAACTTCTCCATCAACAACAACAACAACAATGGGCACGAAGACAACAGCAACAAAGGGGTTATTAGACACACAATCTGCTGGTGGCTTGTTTAACTCCATGTTGGCATCTTTATCATTTGCAACAGGTGGATCCGGTATGGCAGACAGCAGTAAACCTGATTTGACTAGTTCTGAGCAAAAAAAGAAAAATAGGGTGAGCAGCATCAGTCATAGGAAAAACGACTCAACTTCTTCTTATACAACCATATTTTCAGGCAATGGAGTAGACTCTCCTATTGATGACAAAACAATAAAGGCCAAAGACAAACAGCTTGAAGAAACTATTGTTGATGAGCCCGTGACTTACTATTCAGAGACCGACACACTCAAAATTCCCTTTGCCTCTACAAAGAAAAACAATGATTTCCACACCACTTTCAAATCTGTACCTGCTGACGACAGACTTTTGGTGGATGTTTTTACATGCTCCTTAGCAAAGGACACCACCAATAACACGTCGAGCAACAACAATTTGAAAAATGATGGTAGCTGGTTGCAAACAAAGGACAAAACCGCACCGATCAGATCTAACAGTGTTTCTCAAAAGCAAGCCAACTCTGCTGCAAATTCTACATTTATGAAGCAAAACAGCAGACGGGACTCATACACTAGCAGCAGTCCAACCACCTCGAGCTACACTGGGTTTTCCAGCAGCATGTCTGCTCTTTGCAATGGGGAACTTTTTCTATCTGAAAATTACTTTTCGTTTAGAAGCAATAAAAATATTCTAAGTTTATGGAATACCAATATTATCATTTACATCCATGATATTGAACTTATTGATAACATGGGCAAGATTTTGAAAAACAAATTTAGAGTCAACAGCACAGTGCTGACACCAGGTGAGGAAAATTTGGATAAAGGCAATTTGACACCAACTAGCTCAGAAACAAATAGTGCAAACATAAAGTCAAGTGCAGAAAGCACTAATGGCTTTTCCAATAACACAGCTGTGACAATCAAAACGGTTTATGGCAAAACACACACTTTTTTCAGTTTTAACAGGCCCGAAATAATCTCAAATGCGATCGATACAATGTGGGAAAAACAAATAAACTTTAAAAACTCTTTGTTATCAACGCCTACAGAAAAGGAAAATGACAAATTGCTTCAGTCAAACAAGCCAAATAACAGTTCTGGATTGTTGATTGACACTTTTCCTATTGACAATTACTATGTCAGCAACACACGAAGTAACAGCAACTTTAGCCCTTCCTTGACAAATGTGCCACCCTTCAGAAAAAATGTTTTTGATCTTGAAGATGAGATAATGTCTGTGGACGAATCAGTTGATGAAAGCTATGATGATTACCATAAACGCGTGTCTGGTGATAATACTTTCAACAATGGACTTATCGATAAGAATAAGAAGTTGGAAGAACCTTTACAAACTGATTCCGAAGAGGAAGAGGAAGAGGAAGAGGAAGAGGAGGACGACGAGGAAGATGAGGACGACGAAGAAGGCGAAGAAACAGATGATGAGCACGTCGAACTTGATAATTCAACCGATTTAGAAGTATTTGCATTGAAAAACAATGATGCATATAGTTACTCTGGTCCGCTTTTCCATGAGGAAACGTCCTTTTTGTTATCACCAGAACAAGAGCAAGCAGAGTATCTACTAGCAGAAGTTGAATTGGATGCTCCACCAGGAATCGTGTTTGAGATTCTTTTCAGCAGCACTAATCCAAAGTTTTCATTGGACTTTCTGACAAACCAAAACAGTTCCAACTTTGATCCTGCTCATTTAGGAAATTTCAACGAAAAAATCAACCAACATGGTCAAAAATACAGAGAGTACCAGTATGATAAAGGGTTGAATTACCCTATTGGGCCCAAATCAACAAGATGCTATGTGCGCGAAACCATTCTTTCCTTGAACTACGAAGATTACATTAATGTGCTAAATGTAACATCCACACCTGACGTTCCCTCTGGTTCGAGCTTTAATGTCCAAACGAGGTATATGTTCAGGTGGTCTACGGGTGGGAAATCCGTTTTAAAAATATTATATTGGATCGAATGGACCGGTGGATCATGGATCAAGTCGATGATTGAAAAATCTTGTAAAAGTGGTCAGGTAGAGGCCACCAAGACCTTTGTTACATTACTGGAGGAAACTGTTGCAGAACATGTTACCAAAAAGAAAATGTCCATGCATGAAGCCACAAAGTCTTTATCGTGGAGTAAGTCGAAAGATTCTGTTTCCGATGAAAAATCTGCATTGCTCCAGAAGAAGAAGAAAAAAAGAACAGCATCATCAGACTTGTCTTCTTTGCAGTCCGGACTGTCTGGTGGCACCGATGTTGCATCAAAAGTTGCCAAACCAACAGAACTTTCAGGAAGAGGGCAACAGTCATTTGTCACTGCACAATATAACCAACAAACGGGGTTTCCTACAAACACCAATACTATTGGCAACCCCACTGGAACTATGGTCGGGCCTGTTGATGGAATGCAAATAATGAAACTCATCATTAGTTCTTCGAGGATCTTAACATTTCTACTACTTGCGGTGTTGATTTTGTTGGTATTGAATCTGTACTTTCAATACAAAATAATGGCTCGCTACAATATGCTGCATGATGTTTTGCCTGATTTTTACTTAAATTTACAAAATCTACTTTTGGCAAGCTCATCCGTATTACCAACCTCGGTTTCAGAAACATTGTTGAACAAATCGGAGGCTTCTATTAAGCATGATGATGTAACCCAGCAACTGCTAAACAGTATTGATCAGTTGATTTTAAGAAGAATTGAAAGTGGCAAGCCTGCTTGAAAGGAACAAAGCAACCTCAATTTTTATTTTTATTATCAAGTACGTCATTGTGTCATAGATCCGTTATATAATTCTCTATAAGGGTTTGAGGGGGCTTATGATAAGATCCTCGAAAGTTTTTGTTCAAATACATATGTTTGGAAGTTCTGGATAATCGAAATCCATTTTTTTTGTGGTAGGTTTGGATCCAGGGAAAGAACGACTGACTTTGAACTGGGATCCACGAAGCACCATTTTTTGATCAAGGGAAGGTTCACTTGTTGTAAGACTAGGTATGTTATAGTTAAGCATCAAATTAGCATTTTTTTTCTGAATATGACTATCAGCAGTGACTTTGAACTGATTGCTCCGCTTGAAGCTTGATGGTAGCTCTGGCTCTTTGTTATTAGGTGATGCCAAAGAATTTGCTGGTTTGTAATTGAAAGATTTTACCGGCAGGTTCGATTTTTTCATATATTCGATAGAGTTGTTGAATGCGTGTTCATCAAAAGTTGAAGGTAATTTTATTTCAATATTCAGATCAGGACTCTTTCTTCCTGTGCAATGGTTTTCTTCCGGTTGTTCTTTCACAAGGGGTTTCACATGGGTTTTACAAGGTTCAATGTAATGTTTGGCCATTTCTTTCTGATATCTGGTTTCAATTTTTTTTTGCATTTCCTCGACAATCTTCAAAATCGCTGGAACTTCGAGTCTGAGGATTTGGTGATATGTTTTGACGTGCAAGGTGTTGACATCAGACCCATCTCGCTGCATCGATTGTGTTTTGGAGATTAGGATATCAGGATGGTTGCACAATTTGTTCATGACTAGATCCAGGTATCTCATGTAAAATATATATGCGTTTTCTGTGTCAGTTGAATTGGTTGCTAAGATTCGTGCTTTTTCGATAAGAGAAATACAAAACGTCAAGTAAACTTGTAAAGAAATAGATTTGTTAAACTTGTAATTACTTGCTTCCTCTTGTAACTGTTTTGGTGACTTGGCCATTGTGTTTCTCCGCTACGTATGTACGACTATTGAACTCAATTTTTATTATATTCATGAGTTGGTTTCTGTTGTTTTCTATTATAACACATTGCATTTATCTTACAAGTACATATGTGCTCATCCCAAAGATCTACAGCAATTGGTGCATCATTGTTAAATGCCATGCTCCAAAAACCGCAAATTGAAAAAAAAAATTAAAAAATTTAGTAAATAAAATTGAATTTAGCAGCTTAATATATTTTAACAAAAGATATTTTCAAATGATGAAGACTATAGTTGCTAAACATTTAATCAACTAAAACAATTTTTTTTTATATAGAACATCTTCCAGTAGATTTTTTAATTATGAACTCCAGTTTCAATCCTCGATGAGCTCTTCAAATTTTGGGATGTCTCGAGAACGTCGAACTTGCCTTTTTTTTTATTTTTTTTTTTTTTTTTTCACGAAATCACTAAATCACAAAATCACAAAATCGACGACTTCGAAATTTATGCGCCGAGTGCATATACTTGAAAGTTCAAACGACGCTATAAAAAAAAAAAAAAAAAAAAAAGAAAAAAAAAATTATGTTTTTTAGTTGCTCACGTGGTGTATTGTACATTATGGATAACAAAGCCGAAATAAAATTAAAACTGCTGTCTTCGGACAATAAAAGCTAATCTTTGACCGAGATACGAAAGCTCCTGTGATTATTTCTTAGCAATAGGGTAAACACAAGAGAGCAATGGTGAAGGGGGGCGTTAATGATGAAATCTAAGTTGAAATAAAAGGTTTACATTACATGCCAAATGGTGTTTTACTTGGCGCTGGTAATTTATAAAGGATCAGTAAAACCGCATTTCACCAGACTCTTTTGTTCGAAGGTTTGTAGTACGTTTTCAAGGTAAATCCAACACGAACAACCAGTTATCGAGCATTTGCGGATTGAACAATGAGACTAAAGATTACCATAGGTACTGGATCAAAAGTAGTCACCATACCAAATGAGAAAGCACCATCAGTGACGCTTTGTGACCTAGTCAATGAGTACATACATTTTGACCATGATTTCCATGATCAAAAAATAACAAGCAAAGACCAGCTTGAAAAAATAAGATTTGGATATCCTGTCAAAACGATAGATATAAACGATGATCCAGAGTCGTACTTGAGCACTTTGGACAACTTGGGCATTGGTAATGGTGAAAAAATTACCATCACTACCAACTTGGACGCGAATCCACTACTCACCCAAACTACTACTTCAGACAAAACTTCAAGGAAAAAGAAGAAAAGTGAAATTGAGTATTTTGGGTTGACAATCCAAGATATCCCAAACGACAATTCGTGCTTGTTTCATTCAATATCGTATTGTTTGTTTAAACCGACGAATTACAATGAACAAATGGAGTATAGCAATGATTTGAGAAAGATTTGTTCAGAGTACATTTTAACCCATCAAAATCAATACAATGCCGTTGTGTTGGAAAAACTTCCAAAAGAGTATAGTCAATGGATCCTGAAAAAAGATGTTTGGGGTGGAGCTATTGAGATTTCAATTTTATCAAAGTTTTACAAAATTGCAATATACGTGTTGGATATAAGTTTTGATACGTTTGAAAAATTCAACGAGGACCAGTATGAGGATTTTATAATATTATTCTACAATGGATCGCATTACGATGTTTGTCAAAAAAAGATTGACAAGGATTTACAAAAAAGTAAACTTCAAGCAGGACCGGATTCGACAGATGATTTCCAAACAATTTTTAACAAAACTCACGATTACGAAACTCAAGTTTTGCTTACACAGTGCTTGGAGTTATCTAAAAAATTGAAACAAGCAGGGTTTAGCTACGAAAAACAAAAAAAATGAACATGTCTCTGTTTTTTTTTGTTTTCTTTTACTTTATTTTATTCATCCAGAATTAAGTTAAAGTAGTATACAGGAAGATTGTGGAGTGCACTGCTAGCAATGGGAGTAATGATCAAAGTTGTTGCTGTTGCTGTTGCTGTTGCTGTTGCTGTTGCTGTTGCTGTTGCTGCTGTTGCTGCTGCTGCTCTACTGGGCCAGCAGTATTTTGGACAGGAATATTTGCAGAGATTCCGTTTTCTTGATTGTTCACTTTGTCAATATATGTCATTTGATCAATAGCCTTTGCGTTTTCCAAAGTGGCGTCTAAGTGAGTTTTCAATTCCTTTTCAATAGCTTCTTTGTTTGGTCCTTTGACGGTTTGGATCTCTTGCACTTTGTTCAAGAATTTTTGCACATCTAAACCACTGGCAGCGTTTGAAGTTTCTTGTGTGTATGGGACCCCTTTCAAATCTTTGATCCGTCTTTTATGAATTTTACTCTTCAAATGTGTTTTCAAAGCTTCAGCGGTTTCAAAATACTTGGCACAATGGATGCAGTAGTGCTGGCCCAAACCCGGTTTTGTCTCGTCCAAAGGCTGGTTCAAAAGTTTGGCAACTTTGCTTGGATCAGTCAACTCATCGAAAATCAAATCCAAACTTTTAACCATTCTTTTGGTCTTGTATCTTTTGACAGAGTATCTACCCATTTTTTACTATGTGTGTTTATTAGCGTGCGTGTCTCTTTTGGGTTTCAAGCCTATGCTTATTGCTTTGTTTGTTACAGAAAAGAGCAATTAATTAGCAAATCGTTAGCAGCCACTGACATCTTTACTGTTGACGACTAGTATCAGTACTATCGGATACATTACTTTTTTTCAAAGCAAGGAACAAAAGGAAAAAGAAATGTTTGAGGTTTGAAGAAAAATACAAAAATATAAAGTTTTTTTTTTTTAAAAAGTTATATTTGGGACACTATGGTTTTTTTACACCCTTACATTTATTTGAGGGTATTATTTTAGTATAATTGATTTTTTTTGATTTTTTTTGATTTTTACTTTTTTTTTTTTTTATATATTTCATTGATATTTCTACAGTTTCCTATTTGGGTTAAAACTTACTGAGAGTAAAATTAGTAATCATGAAACTCAAAAAAAAATATAACTTTTTTTTGACTTCGGATGATCATTGCCTTTTGAATTTCTTTTCAGTTCTGTGTGAACAGAGTAGAAATGAAACTTGTGTGTGTGTGTGTTTGTGCAAACTTTTCGCTCCACAGGTTCCATTTGTTCATAATATGAGCTTAGTAATGCCAATGGTCAATATTATTTTTCTTGATATATATATACTGGCATGGTAATTTTAGGCCCTACTCTCCATTCCTTGACTATCTACTACCTTTTACCTTTTACCAAAAAAACTCCCAACAAAAAAACCACCTTCACACTTTTATCAAAACTACACAAGATGGCTAGAAGACCAGCTAGATGTTACAGATACCAAAAAAACAAACCTTACCCAAAATCTAGATACAACAGAGCTGTTCCAGATCCAAAAATCAGAATTTTCGATTTGGGTAAAAAAAAGGCCACTGTTGATGAATTTCCATTGTGTGTTCATTTGGTTTCCAACGAATTGGAACAATTGTCTTCTGAAGCTTTGGAAGCTGCTCGTATTTGTGCTAACAAATACATCACCAAAACCGTTGGGAGAGATGCTTTCCATTTGAGAGTCAGAGTCCATCCATTCCATGTTTTGAGAATCAACAAAATGTTGTCTTGTGCCGGTGCCGATAGATTGCAACAAGGTATGAGAGGTGCTTGGGGTAAACCTCACGGTTTGGCTGCCAGAGTTGACATTGGTCAAATTATTTTCTCTTGTAGAGCCAAAGACTCCAACAAAGACATTGTTGTTGAAGCTTTGAGAAGAGCCAGATACAAGTTCCCAGGTCAACAAAAAATCATTTTGTCTAAAAAATGGGGTTTCACCAACTTGGACAGAGAAGAATACGTTAAAAAGAGAGATGCCGGTGAAGTCAAAGATGACGGTGCTTTCGTCAAATTTTTGTCTAGAAAAGGTTCTTTGGAACACAACTACAGAGAATTCCCAGAATACTTTCAAAACTTGGCCTAAGTTTTTTGTAAATTTTGAAACAAGACTAATACATGTATAATTTTTTTGTACAATCATTTATCTATATATTATCTTTTTAATTTACACTTTACTTCATTTTTAAAGACACGCTGGATTTATAGATGTTGCAAATGCAAATAAGTCTTGTAACGGTGTTCAACTGCTGGATTTCAATTGCCATGCAAAGCAGTTATGGCACTTGATATGAGATATATAACACCTCAAAGTAGCAGCTTGGTTTTCCAATCAGTGTACCGACTCTTTTCTCTGCATTTTTAACTTTTTCCGCTGGCGCCACGAGCAGTATAACGCTGTAGGTCACATGACCCAGCCTTATAATATCCGGAACGACGAGGGGCCCATTTATATTACTACTTTCGGACACGCACAGAGATCATTTACTGTATAATTTCCATTCCGCTGTTTTCTAATGCGCGTGTTTTTCATTTTAAAATTTTTTTTAGCTGTGGTCACGATACCACGAAATCTTTTAAACAATTTGGTCTCGAACAAATTGACGCACGGTTTTCGTGGCAGCGTTTAATCTTACACCATTAAACATACTCAAGGAAACTTGTTGTTTCCGATATTGATTGAAATTTTTTGGTCCAAAGAAATTTTTCATTATCATTAGTAGAAGACAATTGTTGATGAAACGTGTTACTTCTGATCGATGAACGACTATTAGATACAGAGATGTATGTTGTTTACTCCAACAAGCTTTTGTCCTGTGAAGTTGGAAAATATCTCAGTTTCGTGTACGTGTCTGGATGTGCTAGATGTTATTAATCTTATATATATATATGTGTACACTGCTTGCATTCTTGCATCAGCATACTAACACATATTCACTTGTGTAATCCCTTGGTATAAAGAAAAAGGCTCAAAACTTTGACTGCAATCCGTAGTAAAATCTTATATCACAAACCTAAAACCAAAAACAAAAACAAAAAAAAAATGCCTATCCAAGAATTTGCTTACAAGGAAAATCCGGAAACTTTGGTTTTATTTGATGTTGATGGTACATTGACTCCTGCTAGATTGACCATTTCCGATGAAGTCAGAGACACTTTGAAAAAATTAAGACAAAAAGTTTGTATTGGGTTTGTTGGTGGTAGTGATTTATCCAAACAAGTTGAACAATTGGGACCAACTGTTCTGAATGATTTCGATTACTGTTTCAGTGAAAACGGGTTGACTGCTTACAGATTGGGTCAAGAAATGGCTTCTCAATCTTTCATTGGTTGGATTGGTGAAGAAAAATATAACAAATTGGTCAAATTTGCTTTGAGATACTTGAGTGAAATTGATTTGCCAGTTAGAAGAGGTACTTTTATTGAATTCAGAAACGGTATGATCAACATTTCCCCAGTCGGTAGAAACGCTTCTACTCAAGAAAGAAACGATTATGAAAAATACGACAAAGAACACAAAATCAGAGAAAAATTTGTTGCCGCTTTGGAAAAAGAATTCCCAGACTATGGTTTGACTTACTCCATCGGTGGTCAAATTTCCTTTGATGTTTTCCCAACTGGTTGGGATAAAACTTATTGTTTGCAACACGTCAAAAACGATGGTTTTAAAGAAATTCACTTTTTCGGTGATAAAACTTTTAAAGGTGGTAACGATTATGAAATCTACGAAGACCCAAGAACCATCGGTCACGCTGTCAACTCTCCAGCCGACACTGTTAGAATTTTGAAAGAAATTTTCCATTTATAAGCTGAGCAAGTTTTCGATAAAACTGCCACAGTTTTTTTTTTATATATTTGGTAAATAAGCACTAGTTGCTATAATTTAGTTTGTAGAAAAAAAAAAGTTAATCATAAAGATGAATTGAAGTTTATGAAAAAAAAAAAAAACCAAAAAAAAAAACCAAAAAAAAAACATTTGAGAAGATGATAAATTGTGTAGGTCAACTTGAACTATAGTGTATCCTAAATCTACGAAAGTAACCTAATGTAAGCCAACACTAATGCAAAGGCACCGGATGAAACACCAATCATCCATTGTAACACCTGGGTCTTTACAGAATCAATTTGTATTTTCATATTATTAACTTCTTTATCGATCCTCGAATCAATTTCTTTGATTTGCAAATCATGCAACGAGCCTTCCTCTTTGATTCTACCCTTTTCCAATGAAATATCCAACTTGAACCCCGCATTACACTTGGTTATTTCTTCTCTTAGTCGTCTACTCAATCTTTCCAAATCATGTCTTAGTTTTTCTTGTTCTGCATCAATCTTATTGAATTCGTTTTTGTCTAATAACAACAACTCATCTTTCAATTTTGTAAAATCCACTTTCTGCCTGTATGCCAACTTGATCAAATCTTCTCTTCTTGATAATTGACTCGTAATGTGCTTTACACCGTCATGAAGTGATTGCGTTATCATTTTGATGATCACATCACTCTGTTCATTTGTGAATCCGCCCTGAGCAACCAATTTTTTCCGCAACAAATACGTGTCTATATGTGAAGGTTCATAGTCTTGTAATTTGCGCGTGTAATGAAAATAGCTTTTGGGTGTAAAATTATGGAAAGCAGTTGGCTTGAAAATTTGTACAGGAATGTTTAATGATGCACACCTTATTTTTGCTGTATTTTGGAAAATTGATATCATCATGGATGTTTCAAAGAAAAACGGTTTGTGTAATCGAGGATTTTGCTTTGTCTAGCTCTTGTCTTTCTTCTACCTTTTTTTTCACCACCAACTTTCCTGATTAAGCGAGCATTTTCAAGATCAGAAGTGTTCCCAATGTTACTGGCTGGCGGAGGACCCTTCCATTTAGGTGACTTATGGTTGTGGGAACTAAATAGTGTTGCTTGGAAGTCAAAGCGCGAGGCCTGTTTTCCAAGTCATTGATGTTCTCGGACTGATTAAAGTACAAGGTATTTCGGACAAAAATTGATTCTAACAAAGCAGAAACAAAAAAAAAAAACACAATTTGGAAACAGAGCACAGGTAAAAATGTTTCCCATAGCCCAAAAAGTAAACGAAATGCTTACAAACAAAACTAAATGAAATCTATGAGACTTTTGAACCAGTCCACGAGTTTCTGCTCAAGAAAACACGATCTTTTTTGGTGCCATCTTTAAATAAAATGCATGGGTGTACATAGTTTTGGTCTCAGAAATACGAACTCTGAGAATGGGAAGTTTGTGTCAGCTTTTGCGGATACAATGTTTCTTGATGATTTTTTTGAACAACTCAAGAGACAGAAGAAGAAAAATAAAAACAAGAAATAGCATAATGATAGACACCAGGTTTGATGTTAATCTTAAATTGCGGAAATGCTTTCCTGTAACTGGCAAATATTACCTTTGCGAAAAGACTCTCACGTTATGTATCAGTTGTCATACCATTTTGATCAAGGGAAACATCGATTTAAAAAATATAGATTCAACTTCAAAAAAAAAATAAATAAAAATGGGGCTATAATGTTAGAACCCGATGTAGTGGGTCATACGCATTAGCATCAAATTCACCCTGATTCGTGTTTTCTTTTGGAATAATATCCGCTAAAGATGGCCAAAGTGTTAAAAAAGTAACATCCCTTATTCAACAAAAATAACACCAGAGAGAAATCTCTTAAAGTTAATACCTCTCCTTTCCCCGTTGATCAATCTTTGAAAGACCGCGACATTTTTTTCCTTCCTCATTTACCCTTGTATCATATATTTTGCATCTTTGTTTGGCATTTGTGCGGATGGCCTTCTTATCACATGACCAGAAACAAGGGCAAGGAACTTTTCCCACTCATTCTATGCGAAAAAGGAAGGCACACAAACTGTGGGAATGAAACTGTGGGAAACCACGGGCAAAAGGTGTAGTTCAAGAAACTTTTACAGGAAGTCAAAGTATCAAAGTAAAGGTTCGGTTAAGTCGAAAACGGATTTGAGAATGATGTCTTTTCTTTTTTGATGAAAAAAAAAATAATACATTATAACACGTACCTTGAGCTTTCGGGAGCTGTTGACTATATATCATACCCCTTTTAGATCTTGACATCCCTTTAATTCATCTCAAAGATTATGTCTCCTGATTCAAAGTTTGTCTAATAAAATTGGCAAACTTTAAAGGATGTTTACAAATACTTGTCTTAGACGACTATTTATATATAAAGAAGTCAAAAGCATAAGAACAGACAAGCCAAGCCTATAACTCAACTCATAAAAAACCATCAAAAAACCTAAAAAAAAAAACCTAAAAAAAAAAAACCATTAAAACATGATATACAATAAAGAAGTTAGAGTTGCAGTGAATGCAGTTAGAAGAGCCTCAATTTTGACGGCCAAAATCCAAAAACAAATCATTGCCAATAGAAGCTCCACCACTATTACCAAATCTGACGAGTCACCCGTGACCATTGCAGACTATGCTGCTCAAGCAATTGTCTTGAATGCTATCAAAGCCAACTTCCCTCAAGACGAAATTGTTGCTGAAGAAAGCACAGAAGGTTTGAGCGAATCTTTTTTGAACAACATCTTGTCAACCATCAACGAGTATGCTCCAAAAGAAGATGACGAAACATTGTTTAACGAAGACATTCCGTTGAGTAACAGTGAGTATCCATTGAAAACTACCAATGATGTTCAAAACATCATCAATCTTGGTAACTCAAAAGGTGGTGCCAAGACCAGATTTTGGTGTTTGGATCCAATTGATGGAACCAAAGGTTTCCTAAGAGGCGAACAATTTGCCGTGTGTTTGGCCTTGATCGAAGACGGAGAAGTCAAGTTGGGTTGCATTGGTTGTCCAAACTTGAAGTTGAACGACTATGTTACCAAGGACAACTCCCTCGGTGTTGCCAACCCACTAAACAGAAGTTTCCATGATCCTGCTGAATTTGGGTACATTTTTTACGCAATTGCTGAGGAAGACCACCTTTCCTACTTGCACACCACTGACTTGCTATCCGGAAGTTTGAAATCTGTTGCTGCCAACGAGTTCACTGTGAGTGCATCTGAAAACTTGGTCTCCTTGGAAGGTGTTGAAAAGGGTCATTCTTCTCACGACAACCAACAAATCATTAAAGATCATTTCCATATTAACCAATCGTTGCATTTAGATTCTCAAGTGAAATACTGTCTTTTGGTATTGGGTTTGGGCCACGTCTATTTGAGACTACCAACTTCTATGACTTTTGAAGAAAAAATTTGGGATCACGCCGCAGGGAACGCTTTGATCAGAGCCGTCAGAGGTAACCACACGAGTAGTTTGTCAGCAGAACCATTGGATTTCAGTCAAGGCAGAACTTTGAAAACAAAAGGGGTTATTGCTTCAATTGCCACACCTGAACTACACAAAGACATTGTGTCCTTTGCTGAAAGTGTTATCAACAGAGTTTAACCGTAATATGTAGGTCTATGTCCATATTATATAGGCTAACGAATTTATCACTTTGTGAAGATGAAATCTTGTTATGTACAATTTCCCCCGTATTGAAAGGAGTCGCGTGACCTTTTTTTTTTTTTTTTTTTTTTCCGCTCAGAAGAATATCTTGAAATGAAGATGCAGGTACCGGATTTTCGTTCCAAGGTCTCTCTACCTTGAAGATGAAGCCAATCAAACTTTAAATTCAAGGAATATAGAGCAACAAGAACAAGTCACTACACACACACATACATGCTGAAATCATATAGAGCTTTTCCAGCTCTCAGAACGGGACTCAAGGTGCGGAGTACATTGAAAGTACCTGCGGGCGTCGTTGGTTTTCAACTGAGATTTAATTCAGGAAACTCTTTGAAAGACAAAATTGAAAGGGAGCAATCAGTAGATGCAAGCGAGTTATTTTCTGACAGAATCACTTCCAAAACGTATTATGCGAAAAGAGAGCATCCCAAAAATGAGCAAGTTAAGCAGATTTTGAAAGAAAGGCAGCAAGCGTGGGATAACCACGAACTAGCACAAACAGAGGGTATAAAAATACTGTCAGAGCAAGAACAAAGGGATCGGATGGAAAAAATGACAAGATTGAACTCCCTTTTCCAGGGAGGTTTGTTTTTGCTGGTTGCTTTGGGATTGGCATTCTATTTCACCAGTGATAATGCATTTTTCTTGAACAAGAACAGCAGTTTGATTGATGAAGAAAAAATGGAACAAAAATTGAACATGAATAATGCCAAAAAAGATAAAAAACTGAAAAAAATTAGCGCACAACTAAAAGCTGAAACTTCAACTTGTCAAATGCTTATATCGAACAAGAGCAACAATGAGTTAGTGCAGTGGAAAAATGGCAAAGCCGGTACTCTTACTGCTTTGGCCGTTGGTAATGGGAAAAAAGATGAGGTTTTGGATGTTGTCGAGTGTGGGGACGATTTGCTATATGTTAACAAACGTGGAGATTTGTATAAATTGAATGATAATACTGAATCTGTCAAAGGCTTGCAAAAGGACACGCTGGTTTTGAAAGACCAACATTTAACTCAATTAAAAGCTACTTCAAACAATGAACTTATTGCAAAGAATTCAAAAGATGAAGTTTTAGTCATCCCATTGACAAGCAGCAAATACAAGGAATACGTATCATCTAAACGCTCAAAGTTGCTACCTTGGAAACATTACGACGAATACTCTAAGAAATTGCCAATACCATTTAAGACCTATGATTTGGGAGAATCACATTTCGTTGGGATTGGGGCCAAAGACAACCTGGTTTACACTTGCTCGTTGGTCTCTTCAGAAAAAGTAAAACACAAGGGCCAGTTTGGGCTTCCTAAATACGCTCCAATCAAGATCCACGACAATGAGGATCTTGCAAGAGACCTAAACCCTTTTGTTTTGGAAAATGTAGAATTGTTGAACTACTTGATCAAAAATGATTGTTTACAAGAAAGACAGTTTGTTAAAGTTTCGTGCGGGAAGTACCACACGGTGGCCATGGACACCAATGGAGATATTTACACATTTGGGAACAACACATTTGGGCAGTTGGGAGTAAATGTTTTTTATGATACAGAAAACATTTCCTATCCGAAACAATTGAGAAAACTTCCTCAACTGAGCAGAGACAAATCTTATGATTGGAAATGCAAAGACATCAAATGTGGTGATTACACCACTTACCTGAAAGTGAAAGATGAAAATGATTCCAAGTACACGTATTTTAGTTTTGGTAGTGGAATGAAAGGAGAATTAGGAAATTCTCATTTCAAAAGCTCACAACAATCTCCTACAAAAATGAAGTATGATTTACAAGACTGCATCAAGGAATGGGAATTCCAAGGGTCTCAATGTGCTTTGGTAACCAGCAAAAACGAGTTGTACGTGTGGGGGTCCAACAATGGAAACAGTTTACCAGGAATTTTGCCAAACAAAAACTATGCCTATCCTGTTGACACTGGTTTCAAACTTCAACCGAAAACGCGTGTCTTGATCACCAAGAATCATGGCACGATTATTTATTAGTCCTGTATATATGTATAAATAATGCTAAATTTATCGACGCAAAAATTTCAAAACTAAATACACACCAACGAAAAACAGTATCAAAGCTATGTAAAACACCAGTCTATCTTTGAAAACTCTTTTGTTGATTCTTTCAATCGTTTCATTGGACACACCAAGTGTGCTTAACGATTTTGTCATTGTTTTTTGCATTTTTTCCAACACTTGGTTTTGGTCCATTATATCGTCTAATGAATGTTGTCCCATTTCAAGAATGTAATCTAGTTTCTGGTTTCCTCTAGCTAAAATACTTTCTTCATTACGCAAAGAATCCTGATAGTCAGTGTTCAATTGTCCGGTCCCAGATCCATCACCAAAATCTTTCAAATGTCCTTGAGTTCTTCTATTGGTCATTGTTGTATTGCTTGTGTCTGTGAAAGGATTAGTGCTACTACTACTTTTACCCTGCATAGTGTTGATCCCATTATTCGGAGTTTGCAACAATTTGGATTGTTCTTCTTGGTATCTTTCCTTTAAAAGCGTAAACTGATCTTTAAAATTTGCATATTCTGATTCCAATATATTAAGTCTTGTTTCATACTTTAGCAGTTCTGCTGTTTCTTCCTCATCTTGAACAACGGCACCTATATTGCTAGTTTGTTTGAAGTTTTCCAACTGCTGCTTGTACTTGACAATAGTTTTTTCCAACGACAACAATGTGGTGGTGATCGAACCTTGAAGGGAGATTGGGGCCGATACGATATTTTCTTCCAGTTTTGAAAGATCTTTGGTCAATAATTGTTTCTGTTTCGTAGCATGACTGTATAGTGCGTTCATGTTAGTTAATTTCCCAGTCTAAATCTTGTTTGGACGGCTTTGCTGTGACTTATTTTTTTTCCACTTAGTAGCGATGACTCGGGGTCTTGTTTCATATAGGTTTACTGGTTGTAGATTGACTTTGTCACAAACAAGGAATTCCAGATTCAATCAAACAAGGATAATCCGAAAGAACAATGGTGTAAAGGCAGTCCGA
>ERZ794936.228-NODE-228-length-31893-cov-7.939318_pt1 | contig 31893 bp, 16 predicted proteins | sample MGYA00511083_ERZ794936 | MGnify/ENA primary metagenome ERZ794936 (study PRJEB30137, sample SAMN04331409) | food metagenome | isolation source: Y2 must sample point D1 replicate A | place: Australia: South Australia | collected 2014 ... | reverse complement strand
TACCGCTTTTTGTTCTTATTTGTGAGAACGCCGCTATTATCTCTACTGTTTCATTAGCAATTTTATTACCGCTGTGGATGTTTTCAACACATAAAAAAAAACTATGGCAGTTGAATGTACCAGGGCTATATTATTTTCACTAGTGATTTATAAAGCTGTATAGTCATTGAATTTTTCAAAAAGAAAAGATATGAAATAAGGATAATTCTTAATTTAAAAAATATTATTATTATTTTTTTTTTAAAATAGCATTGGTATAGGTCATATCCCATACAAAAAAAAATGTCTATTGATAACAACAAAACTTATGTTTTAGATTCAGGCCAAGGTACTTTCTTAGAAGGTCAAGGCGTCAATATCTCCGAAAACAATCTATGGGGATCTGGACCATTCATCAAGCAAGGATTTTTCACAGATGAATCGCATCCAGACAGGTTGGCTATTATAACCATGTTTAATGAATTCTGTAAGTACGCCAACTTCATATCTATCCCAACTTACCAAATGTCGTTGGACGTTTACTTAGAAGTAACAAAGAAAGCCAAGACTATAGAAAATGTAAATGAATATAAAAAAATTATCAATGAAATTACTGATTTCACTTATGATCATACCAAAAAGAAGAATCCAAACAAGGATATTTTTCTGGTTGGTACTATAGGCTGCTACGGTGCTTCTATTGCTTGTGAGTTTAGTGGTAATTACCCTTCTGAATCATTGAACTCAGAATTCTTATACACCTACTTTAAAGATCAATTGGAAGTATTTACTAACAAGGAGAACAAAAGCGACTTCATTGGGTTTGAAACTATACCTAACTTTGAGGAATTGAAGTTTTTGTTGCAATTAGACGAAACTATAATCAGCAAACCATTTTATTTAAGTTTGAGCTGCAAAGACAATTGTGAATTAGAATTAAGAGATGGGACTAGCATCAAAGAAATTGCCGAATACATCAAACAGCAACATGATTTGAAAAAACTAAACAAAAACTTGAAGTTTATAGGGATCAATTGTTGTTCATTCTATTCGTCTTTACCAAACATTCAAGAATTGAACAAATTCCTAAACGATGATCAATTGAGATACAAATTTGTTGTTTATCCAAACTCTGGTGAGGTTTTCAATACTGTTGACAAAACCTGGTCTGAACCATCGGATATTAAATATTCCAGTACCTACAACTGGAAGACTACAATCAAAAAGTATGTCGAAAACAACTGCCAAATAATTGGTGGGTGCTGTAGAACTACTCCTGATGACTTGAAGATCATTAAAGAAGCTGTTGACGAGCTTAACTAGCTATGTATACATATATGTAAATATTACTAATTTGATAAAAGTTTATAAAATTTTTTTTTTCACTTTATATTCATGAAATACGTATGGCATTTTTTTTTCACCCTTGAGAGACGTTTTAAATTTTTAAAAAAAAGTAAACAAATACATATATTGAAATATTGAAAAATCATTCATAAATAGTAAGATTTTTTTTTTTTTTAAAGAAGGAAATATTGATCTCGTAACCAGAAAACTAGAAGAGTACTTATTATGGCATTTGTTTGTGGTAAAGATCATGAAAAGAAACAAAATACTCCTGGAAAAGGAGCTATTAATCTAAAAATAGTTATGTCAGGGGATGGTTCTTGTGGGAAAACTTCATGTTTGAATGTGTTCACAAAGGGGTTTTTCCCAGATGTTTATGAGCCAACTATATTTGAAAACTACGTTCATGAGATATATGTTGATGGAAAACAAATAACTTTGTCATTATGGGATACAGCAGGCCAAGAAGAATACGAAAATATCAGATCTCTGTCATATAGCGATTCAAATGTTATATTGCTTTGTTATTCCATAGATTCTAAAGATTCCTTAGAAAACATTGAAAGTAAATGGAAAGAAGAAGTTGAAGTGTATGGGGAGAAGAGTGCTGATATTGTTTTGATGGCATTGAAGTGTGATTTGAGACAACTGGAAAATAAAAATAACAACATAGTTAATCCAAGCACCATCAGAAATAGCTCCACTAATATCAAGAATAAATACATTACATATGAAGAGGGATTACAAGTTGCCAAGAATATTGGGGCCGTGAGATACTTGGAGTGCTCTGCTAAGCTGAATAAGGGTGTTAACGAAGCATTTACTGAAGTAAGTAGAGTTGGTATGGAACAGGTCCAAAAAAATAATCTAGTTGATAGTACAGAGATTAGCTCCAAGGATAAAAACAGTTGTAATATTATGTGAGCTATTATATATATTCATTCATGTTTGAATAATTCAATAATAAATTAAAAAATAAATAATAATAAAGTAGCTCATGTTAATCAAGTTTAATTAGTCTTTCTTTGATTTTAACAATCATATGTTTTTTTTTCTTGACTTAAGTTATTAATTTAGAATTCTTTAAATCCAAATGTATTTGTGTTGAATCATTCACTGTTAATAAATTCAGGAAAATTATTTATGTTTGCAGGATATTCCTTCTTTTTTAACTTGATGTCATTAAAAGAAGAACTATTCTTCAGTTTTAAATTATAATGATTAGTATTAGTACTTTCAGGTGAATTTGAATCTGTATTAGTTATTACATTAATAATTGATCCTTTTCTGTTTTTGCCATAATTTGAAGTAACGCCTTCATTACTCATAGAATGCTCATTCTCGGGGGATTTCACTTTATTATTAGATATTTGATTTTCTACATCATTAACAGAACTTGAGAAATCAGCAATATATCTTGTTTCCCTAATTTCACTATCTTCTTCTTTAATATTATTAGAGTCACTAGATGACTTTGAAAAATATTTATCAGACATAGTTAAATTGTTTTGTGGTATAGTTTTTTTGGGCAACAACTTATCTGAATTGTTTTGGTTATACATATCTTTAATCTTTTTATGATCTAACTTTCCTAAATACAAATCAAGCAAAGGTGATATTTTTACATTACTAGTGGAAGACTGGAGCAACATCAAATTAGTCGAATTTAAAGTATTTTCATCTGTATTTTTTTGTTTTTTCAAAAAGTACTTTGTTGTTTTCTTATCACTTCTAATTTGTTTAAAGTTAGTTGATAAGTAGGCAACCTTAAATGAAATGTATTTCTGGAATTGTAAAACTGTAACAAAAAATAAAAAGACTATACTCAAAAATACAAATATCACTATGAATATAAATCTTTGGGGAAGTTTGGAAGTGTAAATAAATGGGTTTGTTTTAGGATCTAGGTAATTGTAGTCCATAACTATGAAAAAAACTGGTATTTCATACTTCATTTCTTTCTTCTTCTTCTTCTCATTGTAATCAATAAAACATACTTATATATGTTTCTTAGGTTGTGTTTTTGCTGTTACTACAACACCAATATGTCACAAATGAAGCAACAATTTTTCATATTATATATTAATAATTAAAGCTGCCAATTAATTAAATCACTAGTCAATTCCCAAAAGAGTAAAACGCACTTTCCGGGCAAGTTTCAATGTATCTTCTACAAATAATTCAAGTAACTGGGGAGCAGATCTATATCAAAATCAACATTCATATCACCAAAATCAAAGTTATTAATAAACTCCAAGTCCATTTCACCTTTGATGTTTCCTGTGTAAATACCATATTCTTGGTAAATACCAGATATAGACCACCCCAAAAGAACTTTTCTTATCAACCCCGTTATCACACCTATTCTATGTTTACCCTTATTGGAGTGTATCAGTATGGGATAATTTTCTTTGTTTAAAATTAACTCGAAAATTTGTTTGATCTTCAAATGTATATCATTGTCTCTTACAGATGACATTTCAAAAACTTTGAAACTATATCCGTTCTTTTCTATGAACTTCTTATATTCATCCGTAACAGTCTTTTCAGAACCTATGTAAATTATGGTCTTTAAATTGAGTGTTTCTTCGATGTAAGGATAGTTCAAAGGTTGCGGAAACCCTGACCTGTAGATAACTTCTTTGTTATCACTACTAGAATTGATCACCATTCCTAGATTCAAAGGTGGTATATAGAGTGTCATTCTGTTGGTTTTGGGTACGTTTTCTGGTTTGCACCAAAAAAAAAACTAAGCTCCGTTTTGCATATATACTCGTGAAATAGGCTCATGTCCGAATATGCTTTTGAAGCGTAAAAATATGTGTTAAATGTTGCTTTTTTTTCACCGTAAACGCATATGGGAAACAGCGTGAATATTTTATATGGATTTTTAAATATAGTGAGTCATGCTACTGAAAAAATTTTATAGAAGAAACTATACAACCATTGAAACAGAGAAGAATGACAGAATTCAACTTAGCTGAGATTATCAGACCTAAAATTTACAACCTAGAACCTTACAGATGTGCCAGAGACGACTTCAAAGAAGGAATATTATTAGATGCTAATGAAAATACCCATGGACCTTCTTTATCCATCGAAACTTCATTCACCGACTTGAATAGATATCCAGATCCTCACCAACAACAACTTAAGACTTTGATTGCTGACTACAGAAACACACAAAAACCTGCTGATAAGCCAGCTTTGACTTATGAAAATTTATGTTTGGGTGTTGGTTCTGATGAATCCATTGATGCAATCATGAGAGCTTCTTGTGTTCCTGGTAAGAACAAAGTATTGGTATGTCCACCAACATATGGAATGTATGGAATCACCGCTGACATAAACGATCTTGAATGTGTTAAGGTTCCATTGTTGCCAAAGAGAGAAAAAGATGACTTGAAGTTTCAATTGAATGTTCCTGAAATTCTATCCACTCTTGAAAACGATAAAGATATCAGATTGGTCATGATCACTTCTCCTGGTAATCCAACAGCTGCACAAGTCGACACAGAAGACATTAAGACTATTTTGAACAAGTGGAAAAACGGGTTTGTTGTTGTTGATGAAGCATACATTGATTTTGGTAAAGGCTCTGTATGTTCATATGTCAATGAGTATCCAAACTTAGTTGTTTTCCAAACTTTATCAAAGGCCTTTGGTTTGGCTGGTGTCAGATTAGGTGTTTCTTATACCTCAAAAGAATTGTCTAAGATTTTGAACGCCATGAAAGCTCCTTACTCCATTTCCACAATGGCTAGTGAATTAGCCATCAATGCCTTTGACAAGAAATCCTTGGATACCTTTGAAAAGAATAAGCAATCCATCATCCAAGGCAGACAATACCTGATTGACGAATTAGTCAAGTTGCCTTATGTCGATGATGAAATCATTGGTGGTTTGGATGCAAACTTTATCTTAATCAAAATCTTACCTGAAGAATTAGCCCAAAAAGTTTACCACAAAATGGCTACTGAATCTAAAGTTGTTGTAAGATATAGAGGTAACGAATTGAATTGTAAAGGTGGAATCAGAGTTTCCATTGGTACTCAAGAAGAAAATCAACAAATGGTTAAAGAATTTAAAAAAAATATGGAATCATTACTGTCATCACAATAAGTTTATATAATAATAAAAGCAAACAATTTTTAATATTAAATTTGGGCAGACTGTTTACGTCTATTGAAAATTTCGGTTTTCTTTCTTAATCTTGATTTCTGTGAATTTGAACTGCATCCAAACGGTATGACTCCACAATCATAGTTGTAGCTCGTTTCAGTGTTATCATTCAAAAAAGCTTCAACATCTTTGCTTGTTATGTCATTTACTTGAACACTCTTCTTAGTGGCAAGGTACATTTTTATTAAAAATAAGTTCTTTTCAACAATTTTGAGTTTTGTTTGAATATTTTGAATCATTGCATCATGACTAAACAAAAGACCTTCTTCAATGTTACTCAACTTAACTACATTTTGTGTTTTCAGTTGTATTTCTAAATCACTTATGGATTTTTTGATTTCGTGTTTTAAAAACAGACTTTCTTTAATAATATCAGAGATATTTACATCCATATCTTGAACTTTTTTTAAGCTTAAAACTTGATTATTAAAAGAAACATCTAAAATTTCATTAATTTTGTTGATTTCGCTTAATCTCCAATTGACATTCTTATTTTTGACAGTTTCAATGCCGTTCTTTTCATAAGTGAATTTTTGATGTTCCTTAACAGTTTTATCCAAAGTCTTGATATTCATATTCAAGGCAATAAGATGATTATCAACTAGATGCACCATTTTGCTCATCATCTCAAATACACCTTCTTTTCCTTGGTTTCTGTCTTCATCTTTATGGTCCCAAATAGCCTTCTCATCAACAACATACATCTTTTCAATTTCTGGATATTTGTAAGCTTTATTTAAAACTTCACTTGAAAGCTCTTTTTCATCAGCTATGACTGATGCTTCCGTGTACTCTGTATCTGGGGTTTGAACAGACTTGTGGAAAATTTCAGAATCAACTTGTGAGCCTCTAGAAACAACATCTTTAGGTGTTGTAGCAGTATTGGTAATGATGAACTGTTTTTCAACACCTCCACGTTTCTCAAACTCATTGGAATCTTCCTCAAAGTCTTGCTGATCACTGGCAATGTCTTCATTTTCTAGTGGTTCAATAACTTCTTCAGATTCCTCAATAATATTTCTAGATTCATCTATTTGATAAATGCTCTTTTCGTCTCCAACTTCAACCCAATTGCCTTCATCAATATCTCCGCTGGTATTAATAGTTGCATAACTAACGTTGAAATTGCCTTCGTTGTTAAGTTTATCTTCTTTATTAATTTCTCCAGTGTTATCAATTTTGTCATCATTTTTATTACTATCTTCAAAGATCTCAGTTTTGTCTTCAATTTCTAGTTTATTGGCCAAAGTAGGTAGAGGGATGTCCTTAACATTAGAAAAGTTTAAACTTGTCTTAGAGCCACTGTTGCTATTATTTAATCCAACAAATGGAGATTCACTCAGTGTGTTTTTCATACTGGAAAACGGATTCTCATTGTTGACAGAATTAAAGGCAAACGGATTTTCTACAGGTTTATTTTCTTTTTCAGGAAGTTTACCAAAAACATCAGTACTATTCTTAACTTCATTGTTATTATTTGAAGTTAATTGAGCAAATGGTGAAATATTAGTATTAAATCCAGAAAATGCAGTATTTGAGGTGTCTTTCTTTGTTTCTTCAGTTTCAGTATTATTTTCTTTGGATAAAAGACTGAATTGAGGTTTCCCAAAAGCGGAACCACTTCCTAAAGTAATGTTTTTACCAAAGTCTCCAAATGGTGAAGTTTTATTATTTGATGAAGCAAACGGGTTATCATTGGTTTGACCAAATACTGGTGGTTTTGATGCATGTTTTATTATATTGGACATTGAAGAAAATAATCCGCTCTTCTTTTCTTCTGTATTTTCTGGAATCTCAACTTTTGTTGGTGGCTTCAGTTGACCATCTTCTGTTATGTATTTTGAGCTAGGAGATTCTATAATTTCAACTTCTTCTTTCTCTATGAAGTTTTCATTGTTCAATTTTTCTATGTCAGAATTAACAAGTAGTCCAGACTCAAGTAACTCAATACTCTTTTGAGTGCTAAAATCTTTGTTTTTGAAATTATCAACAAATACTAAAAAGTATGCAAAGAGCTTTAGGTCAGAGGATAGAACATACAGGATAGGTGTGTTTACATCAACTTCACATTCTAAATGTTTTGAAAGTTCATCTTTGAAATCATTCCATAAACTAAACGATAATCCCTTTACAGTAGTATCATCTCCTTCCTCAGACATTGGTAAACAAATGTTATATTGATCTTCAAAACATTGTTCCAATAAAACTTGTTTTTTGTTGATAGTCAAAATTTGCACAAATGGAGATTTGGATGTTCCAAGAACAGTGACATAGTCATATTGAGGAATAATCTCTTTTAGACTTGTAGTGATGACATTGTACGCATCAGGAATTATTGAATCAGCTTCAGCAACTAAATTTGCTTCAATGGCAGTGATTGATTCATCATCAAAGGTTATAATAGTTGTTTCCAGAGCATCAAAGTCTAATTCTTCTTCTATTTGTTCAACGTCAAGTGTTGTATATGAGACAGAGATACACTTATCGGAAATAAACTGAACTTTGTAGAAGTCCTTAGAATCTAGTTCTAATTCCTCTAAACTGGTTTTTCTTGGTTCAGCTGTTAGATCTTTAGAAATGTATAAATCAGTTTCACTGATAAAAACTAATCCAAAATCTTTTTTGTATTCAAAATCAACTATGCCAGTATAATCTGGTAAAATTTCAACCTTTTTTAGACCATATTCTTCTTTCTTTGTCAATATTAATTGACTTAATTGTTTGTTTTTGTTTAAAAATACCAATTCATTTTGAGATAACCTATAAACTGTTGAAAAGAGATTGATATCTTCGATGTCCAGTATAACATTTTCTTTTTGAACTGTCCAAGAACCTTCTTTTTCAAAGATCAGATAAACACTACCATCAATCAATACAACAACAAACATATGGTCATTATCAAATTTAATAGCTCTTACATCGAGAACAACTTCATTAAACTCAAAATCTTTACCAATGCTACTAATGCTGTGAGATTTATCATTATCAGCTAAAACAGTATGTAATACAAAATCTTGCATTTCCTTTTTTGCCAAAATTTTAACACTCTGTACTGTTCCTATACAGGTGTACTCAGGGGTAATAGCTAAAAGATTCTTACCTTTGATATAATCACCATCTTCGTTGACTAAAGGTTCTGGTGTGATAGATATTGGATTTTTGTTTATGGCTAAAAATTGGATGTTAGCATTAGAATTCTCATTCAACTCTTGATGCAAACTAACACTCATATCTTGTTGCTTTCTACGTAATTTGTTTGGTTTGGTGCTGTATATAATCGATATTTGAATTTAAATCTGCTACATAAGGAAAGCAAAAAAAAAAAAAAAAAAAAAAAAAAACCCGTGCACTGGAAAATTTTGCTTTTAATTCGGATTTAAACAACGATAAACACACGCGTTAAAGGACGTCAAGTAAACAGTAAAATAGGTTTGTATAGAATATTTATCTACAAAGAACAGTGTTTGCTTAAACACTGTTAAGTATATTATGTGTTATATTGTTTATTTATTGAAGATCTATATAAGTATCAACGTTTTCATTATTGTTTTATATTTTGTTTTTCATTAGAGGAATATTTAAAAAATATCAAACTTAAACAGAGAAAGATAAAGACCAACCGAACTTGTGGACTGGTTCATCTAACTTCAAAGCGTTTAAGGAAGCACCAACACCTAAGGTGACGTTTTGCTTTAATTGTTGCTTGTAAGCTAATTCTAATAAACCAGCATCGTTGATCTTACCCTTAACAGCGGAGGTAGCATCAATATCGTACTTGGAAGCAAAGGCGGTGGAAACGGCCTTGGTGGAGACATCGTAGGTAGCCTTGGCACCGATGTCAAAGACTGGAGAAGCCTTTTGGTAGATAGAAGCAACTAAAGAGTTACCTTCTAAAGAACCAGCTAAGGAGAAACCAGAAACAGTGTAACCTAAACCTAAACCGTACTTCTTTAATTCACCGTTGGAGATATCGTAAGAAACTTGAGTACCTAAGGTGTAAGCGTTCTTGGTGAAGGCAATGTCACCGGCAAAGTTGGTGTTCTTAGAAACATCGAATAAACCCTTGGCAATGAAGGCTGGTTGAACGAAGTTTAAGTTCAACTTAACACCTTGAGGTAAGGTGGATGGGGTGAAGGCAGAGGATAAATCCAACTTCAAACCTGGAGCTAAACCGGCTAATTCAACTTTGGTGTTTAAGTTAGCAGCATTGGAAACAGATTGGGTGACGGTTAAACCAGTAGCCTTGTCGGTGAACTTGGAGTCAATGGAGGTGTCTAAACCAGCGGTCTTGGCGGCCTTGGCCTTGGCGGTGAATTCAACACCGTTTGGGGCAACGGTCTTGACATCGACGGCGTATGGAGAGGCGTGGAAGAAATCTCTACCGAATAAGCCGTTGACGTTTTTGGAAATATCAGAATAAGAAACTGCGGACATCTTTGTAATGTGGGTTTATGGTTTTTGTGTATCCTCCTATTATTGCTTCCTCCTGTAAGCAAATATCATAAACGAATAACAACCCCTATTAGTGTGAAACAAATCAACACTCAATCCCTCCATAAGAAGAGTAATATATATGAAAAAATTTGCCACATACAATTTGATACCTCTATATTTTTTTTTTACGCTGTGTACACCAGCGGGGGAAAACCCACCAAAATGATTGGGGGAGAAAAAGCAACGGGTGAATAATTGTTGATACCTCCTAGAATGGCGGGAAGAGAGAGACGGGGGGTAAAAAAACAACAACACCAAAATGAATGATTAAACGAATGATTAATTGATTAAGAAGACACGTGTGCATGGGTGTTTGAGCACGTTTTTTTTTTTTTTAGATTGAAGTTTTGATTCCTGTTTTTGCTGCTGCATTGCCTGCTTTTTGGCTTCTTTTGTTGGGTGGAGGGCGTGTTTCTGGCCATCCATAGTTTGTGAGGTTTGGCATCAGCACTGTTGGGTCGGGTTAGAAGAAAAAGACTTTGATCGGAGTTAAATCACGTGATACGGCGGTCACGTTTCTGAGTGTATTTTTTTTCACCGCATTTACGGACTTAAGAATCTCTCAACAATATCTATAAAATCCGACAGAACGTGTTCGCATCAGCGCAACAAAAACAAACAAAGAAAGCTGTTGTTACAATTTTTAAATACTTCATTTCAAAGGTTGATGCTTCCCCTTCAAGTAACACATTTGGCCATGCCAAAAGAAACATACTGACACCAAAGAACCAATTTTGGAGTTTATTTTAAACGAATAGCCTAAAGTATTTCATCAAGAATAAAGCTATAATTGAAAAAAAAACTTATATACATAAGGTTTATTTTTTGTTTTTTTTTTGTCTTACTTCTTCCAATATGGCTGACGACAGTTTGCAATACTATGACGATGATACTCTTGAGGATCCAATGGATTTATCCTCATCCAATATCTCAAATGAAAATAACTCCAATATAAAATTAACTTCAAATGAAAATAATATCTTGAATCCATCAGCAGAAAGACCGAGTTTTATTGTTGGCACTGGAAGTGATTACAATGCCGACACAAACACATCTACAAATAATAACCACTTTTCAAATATCAGAAAGCTAACTGATGCTCTTAATCAGAATGGTGACTCTACAAATAATAAACTGAAAACGCATTTTAAACTCAAAAGGACCATGTCCCCAGATTTTCCTCTCAATCAGCCTAACACTAAAACCGATGCTGACAACATTGTAAGTCGACCATTCCCTATTCAAAGAGCAGCTTCAGATATTCATAATGATGTTTTAAGAGTTCCACAAGCTTCATCAACGTCAAGACTAAATACCAATTTACAAACTTCTACACCAATGATAGCCAATGTAGCTAGTAAAGAAGACTTCAATTCTAATAACCACAAAAAATCGATTCAAAATATTAATATCAATTCTAACTCTGATGATTCTAATATGGATTCGAGCATAAATCTTAAAATTAAAAAAAATCAAACTATTATTAAGCTACCTTCAGAATCTCAAATCATTACAAGTAACAATAACAACATTAACACCGCAACTATTGATAGTTCAAATAATCATGCAAACATTATAATCAATAATTTGAATAATAACGCCAATAGCACTTCACAAACTTCTAGAATTAAGAATTTATCTTCTATGAACAAAACAGATTATTTTGCTGCTAAATTGGCTGATGCCACTTTGGAAAAAACTAACAGACAAGATGATCAAGAAGAAAATTTTGTATATGAAGATTTAATGCTAGATAATGATAAAAGTAACAGTGTTATTCCTTCTCAAACAAACAAAAATAATAACAACGAAAACGATGACCACAAGGGTCATGATGAAAAACTTTCAGGCAAACAATCATCAAAATCGGTTAGTTTACACAATAATGTTAACCAAATTCCCTCTGGTAAAAATTTGACAAACCAGCCAAGTGTTATTATAGATCCTACAAGATTGATGATTAATAACCAGAAATCTATAAGTTCAATGGCAAGTTCAATAAATGATAAATCAGGAGATCACAAAATGAAAAACGAATCTACCCCTATATTGAGTGGATCTGAAGAAGCAAACTTAAAGAACAGCTTGGATGCTAATATTCAATCATTCAATAATACAAACAAGGCATCTAATCTATCATCTGTTTCCAACAGACCGGGTAATTTGTTAAACAACAGAAATAACTTTGTAGCCTCAGTTTCACATAATGGTTTGAACTCTAAAAATGATGAAGACAATAACATAACCACTACTTCCAATACTCCGGATGTTATTCCCCAGCAATTGCTGAGACCAAGTATGATGAATTTGTCTACAGCTTCCTCAAATAACAACTTATCTCAGTACAAAAAGATGATGCAAAATAATGCTAGGCATAGCAGTGTAACAGTTGGTGTATTACCACAAAATAGAGCATCATTGAAAAATACATCTTTACTTTCAAAAGCCAATGACGGAGTTCCCCCAAGAGCAACATCTCCTTCTTTAAATGTTCAAGAAACAAACCCTGGATATAATAACAACACATATAGTGATATACTGGATTACTCCTCGCCGACTAAAAACAAAACTGTGAATGATTATCTCGGTTATCAAAGTCCAGTGGCCAGAAAGTTTAGAAACAAATCAAACAGAAATTCCATTATACAAGAAGAAAATAATGAAATGAGTTCATACAGTCATCAAAACATGTTGTCAGACTATAATAATACTAATTTTTTGAGTTTGATCGATGGTGATAAACAAAAACAAGGTTATGATGGCGGTAATTTGCAAGAGACTGAACTATCGAGTAAATATAGTTCTAATCAATTGCCAATTTTGCCATTTGACAATAATTCAGTCAGTCATAGAATAAAACAATCTAGAACTAATTCTGTAGCTGATATGAATTACAAACATGACAATAAAAACGGAACTAAAAATGAATTTGTTTTGGATAATCAAAAAAAAGCAGACGAGACCATTTATGCAGAAGAAGATACTGATATTGAGGCTAAATCGGAAGTTGGAAATGATAATGACGACAATAACGTATTCAGTTCTAATTTTAACAATCACTTAAAGAAGATCATGAGTGGAAGCAAACAGAATTCTGCGGAATTAAAAAGTGATTATATCTCAGAAAATGGAAATATTTCAAGTAAAAAACAATCTAATAACTTAGCTCCTAAATTAAGCAATACTCAATCAGATCGCTATTCAGCACAAAGCATATTGACCATGACGACATCGGATCAGCATCACATTCCAAATAATCACAAAAAAAGAATGAGTAATGGAGAAGATAACTACTATCATAACACTTTCCAGAAACCTAAATGTGATGTTGTCAATAAAAAAGGACAACCTTTGTTTAGAGATGGTAGTGAACTTGACGTAGATGAATACGACAATTATTCTAAGAAATCCAACATGATTTTAAACTCGCCAGTTGAGCTATTATCAAAAAAATCCATGATGAAGCCTGGGTTCTTGGATAGTGCATCTGGAAAGCAAAGCAATGCTGTCAATAACTTCAACAATGTCCATCATTTTGGTCTAGATGATGACTATGATGAAGACGATTTTGACGAACGTTCAAGTTTTTATTACAGATACCCAGTCAGAAGAAATAGCAACAATATGTCAAAAACCATGACTTATACATCTACAGGAACAAGTAATCTAGGTAGAAAAATAAGATCTAATAAAGGCTATAGCTATGATGATAACAAGGGATTCAATCCTGGATACATCAATTCTGGCATAGACGACATAGGGAATGTAAATATGAAAAAGCAATATTCTGAAGATAGTCAAAAGCTGGCCCATAATAATATCATGCCAAATGACTTGACACTTACACAAGAAGTCAACAACAAGTACAGGGATCCCAGCTCTCAGTACACATGGGGAAATAACGATATGTCATACAATGATATTTCAGAAAATAGACAACCCTTTGGCTCTTTAGACAAAAACGAGAATGAATCTGAGTTTATGTCTTTAGCCGCCCATGATGAAACTGAAAGATTGCACGATGACAGCAAGAATTTCTTTTATTACAATTCAATACATGACTACTATCCAAACAAGAATAGTATACCGGCTGCTAACAAAAAGGATAATAAGAACGTTGATATGAATCAGTACAGCAATTTCTACTCTCCACATGACTATTACTCTAACAATAACAAGAATATGGTTCCAATGTATATGGCCAAGTACATGACTTCTACAAAGAAGCCAAAGACATTTTGGGACAAATTTAAGAAATTTTTACTGTGGTCGTTCTGGACTTTTGCATTAATCATGATTGGTGTTGGATTGGGTGCTTTGCTTGTTAGCAGCAATGAGTTGCAGGAGTTTTCCGTATTAGACATGTACAATGGAATAGTGACCCAAGAAGAAATTATTTTTGACATGTCTTGTATAGCCCACAATCCAACATTGTTCAGTGTATATGTGGAAAAAAGCAACTTGGATATATTTGCTAAGAGTGAATACTTGACTGGTGGAAAGGATGATAAGGATGGAGATGATGACACGAAAGAGACTATTTTGTTGGGAAGTGTGTACGGTTTTGAAACAGAAATGGTGTTCAAACCTGGTATTCTCTTCAAGCATTTTGGTATTGCTAGAACTTCAATAAAATTGAAAAATCCTGGAATGTCAGATGAATTGATGAGAAACTTTGAAGTTTTGCCAGAAAGTGTAGAAGTCATGAAACAAACAGTCACCAAAACTCTGGAACCTACAAAAACGCTAACTAAAACCAGTACATCAACAGAAACCCAACCTCCAAAAAAAGATACCAAACTCAAAAAATGGAAAGATATTAGCAAATATGAGTTCACACTAATAGTCAAGGGTGTTGCATATTATGACGCTCCAATGAAAAAGGGTCAAAAGTCTCTTCCTGTGCAATTTCAAGTAGTAGTTAATAAGGGTAAACATAAGGTTTAATCAACTCAAATAGGAAATTTTATTCTTATGTCCGGTCATTTCATAGTTCTAGCTTTTTCAGTAATCGACTGTAATATTTGCTTGTTATTTTTTTTTTTTTGCAAACATAGAGCAATTAAGCTGTAGGTATTAACAACTGGATTAAAGCAGAGTTACAATGTTAGCTTTTGTAACTGAAAGATAGTCTATAAACCAGTCTAAAAAGAGTTATAGCTTATTTTTTAACATAATAAACCAAGATATATAGCTGTTTGAACATGTTTTTTTTGATACCTATAATCTTACTTTTGATTCCAATTATTTGTCTAGACCACTACATTAACAGACCACCTATTAAGGGTATTCAAGCATATAAAGGATTGCCATTTATTGGATGCTTATTAGAAGTGCAAACTTTAATTGACAAGGACCTTAAAGTGCCGAAAAACATTGATAAAAGCAAATTAATGTTGACAAGACCAATTTTTATGAAATTTTTTAAATGGAACCAGTCTGATACTTGTGTTTGCTTAGAAGAACCAGAGTTGCCTATTTTTCAATTTCGTTTAGGATTCAATTGGATATTGGTAGTGAATAATCCAAATATTTATAAAGATTTGATCGTGAAAAACAGTAAAAAAACTGATGATCGACCACTGGGTGAGTCTTTTCACAATATAATATCTGATCAGAATAAGGTATTTACAATAGGAACTACACCAAAAGGGGCCGATTATAATGCTATTAAAAACTTTTCTCAAAAACAATTTTTGACAAATTCCAATCTTGATCAGCATTTCTCAAAAATTATTATACATGAATGTAGAAATTTTATGAAAGACGTCAACGAAAGCATTGTAGATCCCTTACCGCTTTTGCAAAAGTACGTTGCAAGAATTTCATGTTGGTTGTGTTTTGGTATAGACTTAAACAATGCATTAGACAAAGATTATTTGGGCAATGATACTTCCACCAGTGGTACCATACAACATGGAATTGTTTCTGAGATTGTATACATAGAAAGAGAAATAGTAAAGTTAAGAAACCCAATGACAAATGGGCTAGATCATTTTCCTCAATTTTTAAAGAATATTTTTTATAAAAAGACAATTCATAAGATTGACAGCATCAAGAGCAGAAGAAACAAATACATTAATAAATTGTATGATTTGTCAATAGAAAATTACAAAAAAAGAACTTCACCAACATTTCAAGCTCTCGAGGAAGAAAAAGTAAAGCTTTGTGATTTAAACAACAATATTAACAATGAAACTATAGCCTTTGAAAATTGTTTGATAACAAAATTTTTGAATGAAGACCCAGAATTGAATAAAGAGCATATTTTAACAATTTGTTTAACAATGATGAGTGCAGGATTGGACAACATATCCTCTTTATTAAACAATATTATTCATAGGTTAAGTCAGGGCACAGTCGATATGCAGCATTTAAAAAAGAACTGTTATGAGGAAATTTTTTTTAATCAAAAACGATTAATACATGAAATGAATAACTCCACTGATGAATTGATAGGCAATTCTGAAATAACTTATTTTAACCAAAGAAGTGAAATTGATACTCACCCAAGAATTTCAAATTTGTACATGATTCCTCCAGTCGATGTCCAAGATAAGATGGATGAGTTTGGAAGATTTTTATTTATTAAAAGTTTGATGTATGAAAATATTCGATATCTAAGTGTAGCACCCCTAGGCTTGCCGAGAATGGCCACAGATGACATTAAGTTGAGTGTTGGAGTTACAATTCCAAAAGGAACAAGAATCATCACAAATTTGTATCTGATGAATCACTCGCATGAAGAGTTCAATGAACCTTACAAATTTAACCCATATAGATTTTTTAAAGATGAAAGATGTCCTTGTGATCAATGTACTCTTGAAAAACATTTGGAACATCCAGAAGATGGTAGTCTACCAACTTTGGCAGAACCTAATTATGGAAAGCTGAGAATATTTGAAAAGTTCTTCAATGAAAAGGAATTTCATATGAAAGAAAAAGATAAATTGTGTCATATAAATGGATTTGGCAAGGGTTCAAGAGTTTGTTTAGGTGAAAGACTAGCGGAGTATGAGATGTATTATTTGCTATATTATATACTAGCATATTACAAGTTGAAGTCAATCAAAACTACATTTGTGCCATTTAAACAAAAAATTCATAACAGATGGTTTTCACTATTCCCAGACAACAATACCAATAGTGTCAACATTCAAGAAACAGATCCTAGAATCAATAATTCCTGTCTCGATGGTATTTCTATAGAACAAAATTGGGATTGTTTAGTTAGTTTTGAAAATAGACTAGATATGAGGGTAAGAGAAAAACCAAATAGCGTGGTCAGAAGGCTCAGAAGAAGCATAGAAACTAACTTGACTGAAGGTAGCTCCAGCCAAGCTCGGCTTCCAAGCTCAATGTCCGACGGTCCACGCTACATTTCTGAATGAGTTGTAGGCATCTCATGAACGAATATATAATTGCTTGTTATCTCCGACTAACTTCTATATTATGCTTTGAAGGAAAATTTTTCAGCCTTTTTTTTTTGATTTTGTTATGGGAGCGTTTTTTTTTAAAAATGCATAATAAACAACATTCTTAATATAACGATCGTTTTAATGACAGCTTTAACAAGATACGAGAATTGAAAGATAACACCAGATAATACAAAATAACCGAATTTAATTGATAATAAGAAAAGATTATAGCTATGAGTAGTAATAATAGCTCCAACAACAAGTTTGAACGTAGGCCATACGATTCTAGTAAAAAAAAGTCGTTTTCAAATTACATGGGTAACAGACCCAAAAATAACAACATAAACAGACCAAACAACTACTCCAATAAGTACAATAATGGTAAAAAAGACTGGTATGGTAACAAAAACTACAACAGACCTTCTGTGCCGCAAGCAACTAGTGATTTTCCAGACAGAAATGCAACATCATTTGATTTTTCAGCAGCTATAATGATGGGTATGCAACAGCAAACTAAACCTGAAGAAAAGAAGAAGGAGAATGACAGAAATAGCACCAGCATCAATGTTGAATCTCTCGCGAATAATCAGAATGAAGAACGTAAATTTTATGATAAAAATGAACCAAAAGTCAATACAATCAACAGATATAACCAGTCTAATAATGATAATGTGGAAAGATATCAGCAGAATAACAATGACAGATGGAGTGTCAATAATTCTCCTGGGAGACATAACTCCGCAAGTAATACAACTCCAAGATACGTTAATAAGAACAAATCAAGATTTGAAGGTTCATACTACAATAACTCTTATAGTTCAAACAGTGGTACAAACAATAGTGCAGGAAATAGTTCATATAGAAATAGCGTTGGCAGCAGGTTTGATAACTCTCCGGTGACGCCATCAGAGAAAAACAGTCAACGATACAATGGATATGGAAGAGATTCAAACAACTATAATAGTCAAGCTGACCTTGGCAATAGGTATACACCTGATTATAATAAGGAAAAGCATGAATATAATAATAGGTATGTGCCTGAATCTGCAAAAGAAACTTCTGAATATAAGGTAGAAAATAAAGAATTGAAAAAAGAAAAGATTGATGAGAATATAGTTGAAAAGCCAAATAAGAGCCATGTTTTAAATGAGGATAATCTAGGTGGTGAGAATAAAAAAATATTAGAAGTTGTAGAGGTTCAACCCCCAATAGCAAAAGAAGTACCTCTTGTTGCAAGTAAAGTTGAAGTTGATGAAGAAAAATTGCAACCACTTAAAACTAAAGTCATTTTTGATGATGAAGAGGAAGATAACTATGTTATACATACATCTGAACCTCGCGAGGTTGTGCCTGAGTCTGACTTAGAAACAGACGCTTTGGATACTCCATTGAAACCAAGATTAAAAGCATTGGATGATACTGTTGAATCAAAGAAGGTTATTGAACAAATGAGACCTACCAAAAAGTACAACTTGAACAACATGAATAAAGAAGACGACACTAAACCTAAGAAAGACTTGACTTCTGAAATCGAAGCAGAAGCCAAGTACTTTGCATCCTTATCAGGAATGAATAAGTCTACCAACTCAAATACATCTTTAATATCAAACGGTTCACAAAGACATGTATCAATAAAAAGAGATCCTTATGGAAAAACCAAACTTCATACATCGGTTGTAAAGAAAGATTTGTTTAATGTTAAAAAATTGATCGAAGAACAGGGTTATGATCCAAACTTGCAAGACTATTCAGGAATGACACCACTGCATTATGCTTGTTCCAAGGGATATTATGAAATAGCTGAATACCTAGTTAGTTTACCTGAATGTGATGTAAACATAGTAACCGAAGATAACAGTGAAACTGCACTATTTGATGCATGTGTGAAATTTGAAATAGAATTAGTTAAATTGTTATTAGAACATAAAGCAAAGATATCTATAGAGAACTCAGAGAAAAAAAATGTTTTAGTATACATGAAGGAAGGCTTAGAAGATGAAGAATATGAAACTGAAGATGACAAGAAAGACTTGGAAGAGATTATTGAATTGTTAGAATCTTATTGGGACAAAAATGAAAACGATGAAAATTCAAAAGCTGAACCATTGAAAGTAGAAGAAGATAAGAAAGAAAAGATTGCTGATATCAAAAAAGAAAGTAAGGTTGTTGAAAAACCAAAAAGCTTGTCATCAGAAAATCACATTACCTCACCTACTTCTGAAGCTGGTGAAAAGGAATTATTGGACTTTGATATCATGGACATAGCCAGTAAGTATGGAAAAGAAAAATTCTATACAGCCAGTTGTAAAGGAGACTACAACTATGTAGGACAATATTTGCAAAACGGTGGAAAGCCTGATCGTGATGCTTTTATTGAGTGTTGTAAGCGTGGCTACTCGGACTTGATTAATTTATTTTTGGCTTTGACAAATATCAATGTGAACATGAAAATACCACATAGTAATGGAAGAAACATACTGATGATGAGTTTGGGAAGAGGCCATGCTGATATTATGAAGTTATTGATTGAAAGTGGAGCTGATTATATGCATTTGGATGACGATAACAGAAGTGTTTTATACTACGCTAAAAAGAACGATTTGGAATCAAGCAAGCAGGAATATGAGTATTTGAAATCTAAGATTGAAGAAAAGAATGGAGGTAGATTACCTGAGACTTTTGTGAATTACAAAAAACTAAACCCAGTAGTTGAAAAGAAGAAGGAAGTAAGTGTGCCAATCTCACCAAAAAGACAAAATTCAAATAAAAGTAAAGTCATCAAAACTCCACAATCAGCTTCAAGTTCTAATAAAAGTCATTTAGTCAACAAATCACCAAGTGCTGATAACACCGCTAACCAAATAAAGAGAAAGTTCTATCAATTAACTGAAGATGACCTCGAAGATCCACAACCAATCAAAATTAAAAAACAACCTATAATCAAAAAGGTCAAATTAGGTGGTACTTCCTCATTTGCCAGTGAGCCATCGAATAGTGTGGAAGAACCTATGGTTGTTGAGAAACCATTCCCTGAATCCTCCCTAGAGCCAATTGAAACGGAGATTGTCAACCCTGGATCAATGACACCAATTGAGAATATCAAGGAACAAAAGACAAGAGAGATATTTGAGCAAATGGAAAAGTATGAGCAAATTAAAAAAGACAAAGAATTGAAAGAGTTGGAGGAGTTGAAACTAAAGGAAAAGAAAGAACTGGCAGAAAAAGAAGAAGCCAAGAAAGACCAGGAAAGAGAATTTGAGTTTTGGAGTGGTTCATTGCTGTGTATTGGATTGCGTTGTATTTTCCAAGACTCGGATGTAAACAAAACAAGAGAGGATACAATTAAAGAGCTCAAGAATGTTGGGCCGATTTACTACAAGCTTTGTGAAGAAAGTAAATCAGTCTATGTTTTGAACCTACAAATGATGTACTTGTTCAAAGACTTTGACTTGAATGCACTGTCGGAGATTAAAAACTACAAAACCGTTGATGATAACAATGTCGTAGAGCTTAATCAAATATGGAATTTTTACAAGGATTTGTTTTTGGTCGGATATAACAACGACAAAGAATTGAAGAAATTGTACCAAGAAGAGATTCTGAACAAAGGCTCTTTGGAGTATATAAATGAATTTGAGCAGTATCAAAAGGGATTGCTGAAGAATATTGAAATCAAGTGGATTGATCTGAATGAGGTGTTTGGTATAATGAGCAATACAAATGCGATGGATCTCATAATTGAATATGTGGAAAATAGCCTGGTCGAGTACAAGGAGAATGGCTTGGAAACTGCTGTGGTGAAGACCGAAGCCAGCGATGAAGTCCCTCCTGCTTATCCTGCTGCCTACCCTGCCACTTCCCCTGCACTGATCAAATCCCTCTTGCCTCCCAAAATCAGGTATAGGGATAGCATCCAGCAGATAATGAACGATAAGAATTTGTGGTAGCTGTATATACATCTACATAGATAAAAAAAAAAGTCCTACAAATCTGATTGGCCCACACCCAAAACGTTTAACTCCGACTAGTAATCTGCAAAAAAATATAATTGTCACATGATTTAAAATCATCTTTTACATCGTATGCTTTTTTTTTTTTACCTCCGACTCCTCTTTTCCCCCTGTACCCGCTTATATTCTGATAGGCTTATTTTGCCTTCTTCATAAGTGGTCCGTTTTGTTATTGGTGGGGCGAAGCAAAAAAAAAATTTTCATATACAGCGATATATGTTATATGGGCATTTTTTTTATAGTACGCTAGGAATACTATGTTATTTTTTTTAAAATTTCAAATATATGTCATGAATACACTGTTACAATAAGAATTAGGTATAAAACCCCATAGATTTCCAATATATCCTACATTAAAATATAAATATATTTTTCATCTATTCATAAATAATAATACACATAATGTTCAGATCTCACAGACTAATAAACACATCAATCAGAAGATTACAATCCACCAACCAAACAGCTATCATCAAGCAATACGCTGAAACACCAATCTCCGTTGGTTCTATCAAGGATATCTCTACCAGATGGGAAAGAATGCCAACTGCCGAACAAAACTTAATCACCTCTAAATTAAAAGCCAGACAAACTCAACCTTGGAAGGAATTATCTGTTTTAGAACAACAAGCTGCATACTACGTTTCTTACGGTGCTTGGGGTCCAAGAAAGCCTGAATTTGCCGAAGGTGATATTGGTAAGGTTACTCTAGGTGTTTTGGGTGTTTTCGGTCTAGCTTGTGGTATCTTCTATACTTTCACCAACTTCGTTGCCAATCCTAAACCAGCTTCTACTACTCCTGAATGGCAACTTGCCTCTGATGAATACTTAAAGAGTAAGAACGCTAATCCATGGGGTGGTTACTCTCAATTGGATCAAACTGGTTTAACCAAATAATCTGATTAGAATTAAACACGATATAAATTTTTAAAAAAAATGAAGAAAAATGAGAGAAAGTGAAATAAGATAATAAAAACTAACATTTAATAAACTACAAAAAAAACCTGAAATTATTTGAACTTGAAACGATATAACGTTCTTCACGTTTATGTTTGTTTATCTTGCAAATCGCTTGCATGGATACCACAAGAAAAAGCATCCAATTCTAACTTTTTTTCTTATTTTCTTTGGTTCAATAAGATCTATTCATCTGAAAGAAAAGATTCTCAATAATATGTTTCTTTTTTTTATTTATATACATTCAAAAATGAAATTAAAATAAAATTATTTGATATTTAAAAGCCAATCTTTTTTGTTTCTTTCTATCTTAAACGTATTTCAATACATTCATTTAGCATTGATTATTCAGTTATTAGAGCTACTTTCAATCTTACTCTTTTAGGAAATCCCAATCATTCCTAAGCAAAGCTCGAAAACGTGAAAAAAAAAACAGTCTCATTACGCCCATGAGTGAAAATTTGAAAAAGAAATTAAATCTCATCACATAAACCAAAAAGCTCTTACAACAATTACCATGTCGTTCCAATTCAACTTTGATGATTCTGATTTAGAAATAGAATCAGGTACTTTAAATAATACTTCACAACCTTCATATAGTCTTTCGTCAACAGCTTTGACTTTGAACAACCTATCTGCTAACAAACCAAATGATTTAATTCCTACAGGAGAAATAACTGTTGAATGTTTGCTGAAGACATTGCTGAATGTAAGACTTACATACTCAAAGTTTCCAATTTCTTCAACTTCTTCTATAGTGAGAAGAGAGTTGTATGACATAAGACATCAAATCATGAGCGAATCAGATCCAACCACCACTGAAGAGATTGTGAATTTGGACTTTTTGGACAAAGATGATTTGCTAAGAAATGTATACGAAGGTGGATTAACCACATGGGAGTGTTCAATAGATTTAGTAAAGTATTTAGATTCTTTGAATGGAGAAATTGACAACAACAAGGACATCATTGAGTTAGGGTGTGGGACTGCCTTGCCAAGTTTGTACTTGTTCAATCAAGTATATTTGAAAAACTCCACAAATACATACAATTTTGTTTTAAGTGATTACAACGAATATGTATTGAGATTAGTAACATTGCCAAATATACTAATTAACTGGTATGATATGCTATCGTTAAATCCAGAATTTAAACAAATCTTAGACAACACACAAGAAATTAAAGATACCATAACAGAAAATGAATTCACCATAACCCAAGAATTGATTGACTTGTTCTTAAATGATATCAAAAGTAAAAACATAAACATAGGTTTCATCAAAGGAACCTGGTCAAATGAGTTAATTCATATTATTAACAAAGATTTAAATGCCAACGAAAGAATTATTTTGACCAGTGAAACTATCTATCAGCCAGATACCATGCCTCTTTTAACTGATACATTGGTCCAATTAAAGAGATCTGATAACGATAGAATAGTTTTGGCAACTAAGGACATTTACTTTGGGGTAGGGGGTAATTTAATTGACTTTTTGAACTACTTAAAAGCTTTCTATTCAGATCAGTATAAGTACGAAGTCATCAAGTCTGGAACCTCCAATAGATCTCTAGTCATTCTATAAGCATATGTTATATACGATTAAAAATGTTGATTTTAGTCATTTGGTTTTTTAAATTTTGAAATTCAGTCTTAATTCCGACTTCGAGGCTTTTAAAAAAAAAACAACGCTAAGATATTAAAGTATCTTTATAACTCATTAAATTGAAATTTCAATAAAGAAAAAAAAACAAGGGTTCAAATGACTTAAACAACCAAACATAAAGGAAAGAAAGAGTATATCTTACCACAACTAGGTTATATTCAACAAATTTAAAGACCGGAGTAGTCTGATGAACTATAATCAATACAGCTCTGATCAAGAAAATTCAGAAAACGAATCACAATCCAGTAGAATGTCTCGTGTGGGTGGAATTTTCAAACAAGCCAAGTCAATATATCTTCCAACACTATCTTTAACAGCTAAACAACTTGCAACAGAAGCTTCGACATCTTTGAAATCTTTGTATTCAACACACAGTAATTTGGATAGAGAGTATCAAAACGCAAGTGATGAAATCAACGCTAATAAACTAATACAAGATAATCAACAAATGTTTTACAATAACGGGAATACAGACATAAATTATGGTAATAATCTAAACCCAAACACCATTGATCTGTCTGATTTAAAAATCACTATTTATAACTCGTATACATACTATGACAAAATTACTGATAGTTACATCACAGAAATAAAGGGAAATGTATGCTTGTACAACAACATATCTAGAAAAAATAGATGGATCTATTCAGGCCTAAAGAAAATGATTATAGGTTCAAATAAGGAAGAAATTCTTATCAATGATGATTTGAAAAAACTTGAATCCATAGAAGATGAAAAAGATTATGAAAAAGTAAAGTCTAATATCAAAAAACATCAACTACACACTACAGATTCAAAAAGTAGTAGCCAAGATCATACGATTTTTGATTCGAGAATATATCCATTTTTGAACAAAGGTGTGCCTGCATTTCCATTGATTCTGCAATTGAATAACATTGGTGTTGAGCATACATTAACAAAAGGTAATGGAGATTTCCTTTTCAAGTTTGTTACGAAGGAAGATATTTCTAAATACAAAAAAGAAAACATACTCACTCTAAAGACCAATCTAAAACCACAATCAATAATTTTGAGTAGACAGCAAGAAATTCAAATAAATGAGAATCCAAATAACTCAAGTAAATCCAACGAATTTAAAGACTTTACTGTTGATATAGATCTATTTCATTATTCTCGAAATAACCAAATAGCAATAATTTCAGACATAGATGACACAATAAAGTTTACTGGTGTTGTTGAGTCTAAGAATGTCATATTGAATACAACTTTTAACAAAAGTATAGATTCATGGCTGCTTCCTGCAATGGCCAATTGGTACAAACTAATGAGTTATAAATATAACGTTGAAGTGTTTTACGTATCAAATTCTCCTCAGCAGTTATATCCTTCATTGAGAACTTATGTTGATAAATATTTTCCTTCAGGAATTATTGTATTGAAAGAATATTTCCAAAGCAACATATTTAGCAATTTCTTGGGATCATCGGCAAAAAAGAAAATGGATAGAATTTTAAGAATTATAGATCACTTTCCTTATAAGAAATACATTCTTATAGGTGATAGTGGAGAGTCTGACTTGGAAGCTTACTTAGAGATTACCAAATTAAGACCTAACAACATTATAGGAATCTATATAAGAGCAGTTAAAGGTTCAATGAGTGATACTTTAAGTAAAGAGACAAAGATAGTAAACGATTTAAATGCTTTGATAAAAGAAAAGTGTTACAGTAAAACAGAATCTATTGAAGATTTTAATTCTACAAGTCCACCAACGTTACCCCCACGTAGCATGAGAGGTGTTCCTCCGATTCCACCTCCACCTAGAAAGAGAACTGTTCCACTAGAAACTTCTTCTATATCAACTGATACTTCTACAACTGGTGATTTGATAGACTTGGGTGATAAACCGAAGTTACCTGTTAGACCAGTGGTCAATACTGATTTGAAAGACCTTGCTAGGCCACCTAACAGTCCAACATACAAATTGAATGCATCTAATGCTAATATATCAAGAGTAACCGATCTGAACCCATACAACACATATGCACCAAGTAGATCATTGGAAAGCATTATAGACATTGATAAAAAGGCCGATAATTGGAGGTATAGGATCACAAGTGGAATGTTGGTACTAAGAAGTCTTGAAAGATCTGGAGAGAAAATTGATATGAAGTTCTTTCAAGATGATAACATTGAAGGCTCTTGTGAGTTGGTTGAGACATGGAAAAGTAAGTTATCCAAATAATCGCAAAAAATTTTAAAAATAAAAAGTTATATATCATACTTAAACAACTACCGCACTATTCGCTTCTTCAGCTGGATCGTTTTCGGATGCTATCTTTTCATCTTCAGCTTCTTGTCTGTCTCTATACATCTTAATATCAAATTCATTACCTGTATCGTTAACATCGACTTCTTCGAACCAAGATTTGTTGCTGTTCATCTTTTCTTGAACAATTTCTCTACCTGTTTTCTTAGATTTGTCAACTTTACCATTATTATTTTCTTTTGCTTTATTTTCCTTGATTTTCATTCTCAACAATTTATGTTTCAAGTTGATTTCCTTGAATAATTCATGAGTCAACGGAGTCAAGTGATCCTTGTCCAAAGCTTCTCTTTCTTGTTCAACGAATTGTTCAATTGTGATCTTTGGCATGTTTTCTTGCATTTCTCTTTCTAATCTCTTTTGTTCAGCAGTCTTGACTATATAACCTTCAGGCAATTCGTGAACATACTTACATTGTGTTTCTTCCATGTGTTTTTCTTCCAATCTGAACCCCCATAATTGTTTTTCCATCATTTCAATCATATATTTACAAATAATATCAGTAGATGTGATTTCATTACCCTTTTTATTCAATACTTTTGGTTTTTCTTTTTGTTTGGCTTTTTCTTCTTCTTTTCTCTTTTCGTTTTGAGCTTCAATAAACTTAGATACTAAGTTGGCATCGTGGGAGAATTTACAATTGGACCCCTTGTTACAGTTGTTTAACTTGAACATAGGACACAAAACAGTCTTTGGATCAACACCTTTAGCGACAACAGGTTGTTTAATAACAGGATTGAATAACATCTTTTTTGTCAATTCTTCTTGTTCCCTGGCAAATCTTTGCTCTTCTTTCAATCTTCTCATTTCTTCCTTCTTGAAATCAAAATTTTGCTTGTTCATTTGTTCGATTTGCTTTTTGGCTTTAGAACCCTTCTTGTTCTTCATACCGAATGTCTTATCGACATTTGAAGATTTCTTCTTGGCTTCATTTTGTTTACCTTTCTTTGGTGGCATCGTTCAATACAGCTTGTTATTGGGTTATTCTTATTGGTTTTCTTTAATAGATTTAGATTGAAATTTAAAGATGGAAAATTCGAAAGAAGAAATTTATGAATGAACAAAAAAAAAAAAAGAAAAAGAAAAAAAGAAACGTCACGAGCTTGAAGAACGGTAATGTTTTCGTCAAAAACTGCAATCTCCGAAAAAGAAACCAGTAGATAAATTTTTGGTGTATTGGCAAAAGAAATCGGATATAACACTTGGCAGGTGACCATGTTCGGATATAAGATTTGGCAAGTACTCTTTGTCGGATATAACATGTGTTGTTATGTTCGGATATAAACCCCTTCAGTAAATACATCGGAGTTAAGAAAAACTCCCTAGTTACCCTCCATCAGCAGCCTGAATCATTGGAGTAATCCATATACACACACAAATATTTCAAATAAACACAAAATAATGGTAGCAAAATATCTTCTAATAATTTAATAAACTCATCTAGCATAATCTTTTTGCTGCAATAGATGTTTTCCAACCACCTATTTACAGCAGCAAAGGGCATTCCTTACACAGCTTCGGGTATAAGCATTTTCTTATTTCGGAATGAAAAACGAGGCTATGGGGGAATTGGTCCCTGCATGTGACCTCAAAATAAGACTGGTCTTGTGTAGTTGCCTATAGTAAACAATAACAAAGATTAGAGCATATACACACCAAAAACAAAGATTAATGTTCAAGTCCATTTTAAACAACCACAAATACAAGTTTTTGGCTGCTGCATTGGGTGTTACCGCCACTGAGACCTACACCTCTAACAAGGAGTTGTTGTCTATTTTGCCAAAAAATGAAATTGAACAGAAGTTAACCAAATTACAACACTCGTATTCATTTCTGGGCAAAGTCAAAAGAGTTGACATAAACCAATTGCCTTCTAATTCTCCTATTGAAGATTGTCACATTGAAAGCATTATAAATAATGACGCTCCCAATTCAAATCCCAACGACAAGATCATGTTGTTTGGTGTCTTAGACGGTCATTCAGGAGGTCATACATCCAACTTCTTACAACAAAATTTGGTGGCTAAAGTCATTTCTAAATTGTACCCATATTTCAACTCTTCTGATAAGGTGGAAGATTTGGATTATTTCAATGAAAACTTAAAGGCCTCTTTTGTTGAATTAGATAACCAAATTGTTCTTGAAGGTTTCAACAACTTGATTAAATCACCAACAAGAGAAACCTTGTTTAATTTAACTATGCCAGCTATTTCTGGGTCATGCTGTCTACTGACAATTTTCAATACAAATAACGATATTCTAACAGTTGCCCAAACTGGTGATTCTAGAGCTCTTTTGATATCCAAGGAAAGTAATAACGAATATTCTGTCAGACAATTATCCAGAGACTTAACCGGTGATAACCCTGAAGAAATTTCCAGAATCAAAAATCTTCATCCAGATGAAGAATTTGCTATTTTTAGAGGAAGAGTACTTGGTTCTTTACAACCTTCAAGAGCATTTGGTGATTATAGATACAAGATAGATTTATCCAAGCATCAAAACCTTTTGCCCCCTGATGTCAAGATGTTTTTAAGAAGACAACCTAAGAATCTATTGACGCCTCCATATGTTACTGCTGAGCCAGATGTCCATAATTTTAAAATAGATTTAAAGAAAGACAAGTACATGATTATTGCTTCTGATGGATTATTTGAATTGTTAAACAATGATGATATTGCAAGATTAGTAGCTCAATGGGAAAACTCGCAAATTAAGAACCCTGCTGATTTAAAAATCAATGTTATTAATGAACCCATAAAACAAGATAGCTTTAAGTACGACCAAAGATACAAGCAAGGGCTTCCATGTATCAATAAAGATGATAACTTGGCAACCCATTTGATAAGAAATGCTCTATCATTTGGTGGTCAAGAGGAGTTTGTTGATTTAATGTGTTCCTTAAAAGAACCAGGTAGTAGAAAATATAGAGATGATTTGACTGTGCAAGTCATATTTTTTGATGAAACTAAATAGGTAAAATATATATTGTAAATTGTTACTTTTTCGTACGTTTTGTTTACACTTATTATATTTTTGGTTTAGTTACTAATAAAGTTTTATGTTGTGTAAATAAGTAAAGAGCCAATGTAATTAAACTCTTTAATATTTATATGTAAACAATTTTTTTTTCAAAAGAATAATGTTATTAATTTTAAATCCGAAAATTGAATTAAACAACTTATATCCGAAAAACTTTATATATAAACTGTGAGTGAAAGTATAAAAAGAATATAGTCTTGTGAGCTCTAAAACATACAGATGAAAGTCTCTATAAATGCAGTTGCACTTTGATGTAGTAACTAGCCATAACAGGTAAATTTATAATCAATAATGGGTATTGTAGCATCAAAAAGAAAGATACACAATCCATTTGCAGAGTATCATCTGCATCTATTGGTGTATAACTGGAAGTTAGATAAATCATCGTTGTCATTGATGGAAGGCCAAAGTCAATACAAATTACAAATAGCAATACCTTAGATAAATCACTAGTCATGTCTATCCATCCAGATTCAGCTAATCTGTTACACCACAAAATTCCAATAACAGGCATAAATATTTGTCTAGCTGCCAGCATAAACACTGCTGCTGTAATAAATCCTTTAGGTAAAGTCTTAATATCCAAACTACCTAAAGTAGCACCTAGTAAAAGCAACCCAAACGGAACAGAAGCTGCGCCTACGTAACTTGTATAATCCATTATAAATGACAGCGGTGGAAGCTGATCTGGAGCATTGGGCATGGAAACATTAGTACCAACAAACAGAGCCTTGACCCATGGGATAAAGGCAATAATCAACCCAATAATAACACTTAATGGACATGGTCTCATACAATTTTCTATGAAGAAGATTAAAAACTTCATTCCCTTGATATTTCTTATTCTATCAGATACCAACCCTTTACCTGCGTTATCGATGTCCTTTGAAGTTATTTGCGTGTCAGTGGTAACCATTCTGGCTATTCTTGAAGCTGTTGTTTCCTCAGTATCAAAATTCAAATCACTAAGCGCATTTGAAGCATGGTCATCTATAAAGCTTCCATTTGCATTAGGATAATTCTCATGTGTCAATTCATGTACTCCTTCAGAAGCTGCTTTTGAAGAATGGAAAGATGCCCATCTCTGCAAATCATCATTTGTTGTATTTTCTAAATCCAATTTCTTTGAATTGTACTTAATAAATCTTAATACTGGATCATCTGGTATTGGATTTCCCTCCTTATCAGTTTGAGCAAAATCTTGTACTAAAGATTTTTGTTTACTTAAATTTAATATTTGATTTTGTAGAGATTCCTGATTACTTAAAATAGACATTCTTCTTGATTTTTTATGCTGTAAAGCGCTAGTATCTTCTCTGTACACTTTCGGTGCTGTTGATGATAAAACGCTAGGTTTTCTACCTTTACTTGAGTGTGTTGGGAAATCATCATAATCAGAAACTGAATCTAGAACATCTGCTTCGCGTGATTCTACAGTATCCAGGCTCTGCAAATCACTTGGCTGGTCTGGCGTTGATTGCTTTCCATTTGTGTCTTTGCTTGTTTGGTTTTCCAAATGGCGATATTCGTTCATTTCTAAACTGGAGTTATTATTCTCTCCATGTTCCAAATCCAATGTTTTGTTGGCTTCTATTAGTTTATTCTGGGCTATGAAATCATATTCAACTAATTTGAAACCTCCTAAATTGAACACTGCTAGTAGGAATGCAACTAAGAAGATGATCACAAACGATACACCTTGGTTAATTTGTTCTTCACTGAATATGGATTGCATATTTTGTAAATACGCAATTGGTAAATCACTTATATTTGGGAAAATACAAGCACATATAGATCCGTATCTCCACTGTTTGGGAACTTTGCAAAAAATATTAGCAGCAATACCACATGCTCCACCCAGAGCAAATAGTAATACTGAACTTAGCATACATATACCAACTTCTTTGATCAAAGAGTCTTCAATATTGGTAACAATCTTGTTGAAGGATAAAGATGGTAATAATACACTAAGTACGACTTGCGAGATAATTTTTATTCCTTGCCCGTTTAAGATGTTTAATTTTGATAAAAGGTAACCGGTACCTATAATAAGATATATTTTAAAAATAGGTTTAACACATGAATATATTACCAAAGACAGACTAGCTTCAGTTTTGCCACCGTCTCTTGGACTAAGTAGAATGTTTTTGCTGTTGTTGGAATCAAAAAATAAAGTGTATAGATTATCATTTTCTATGAAGTGATTAACAACTTCGTATGTTGTTGTTAAAAACGAATCCATAGAGAGTAATTTTGTCTTATGTAAATTATCAGCTTAGTATCCAGCTATATAAAAATATTAATATATTCCAACTTTTTTTTTAATATCTTGGGTTTCAGGGCATCTAATTTCTCTGTATTAAAAGCTTATAATGAGAGTGATGATACAATATATACTAATCCTTTTTTAAAAAAAAAAAAATATATTGAAAAAAAGAAACGGCAATTTTAGGCACAAAATGGAGTATTTGCGGTGAATGATTATTAAATTTTTCAGACGGCATTTTAAATAGG
>ERZ794936.227-NODE-227-length-31932-cov-32.847413_pt1 | contig 31932 bp, 17 predicted proteins | sample MGYA00511083_ERZ794936 | MGnify/ENA primary metagenome ERZ794936 (study PRJEB30137, sample SAMN04331409) | food metagenome | isolation source: Y2 must sample point D1 replicate A | place: Australia: South Australia | collected 2014 ... | reverse complement strand
TTTCTTGCTTCCTTGGAGATCCCCTCTTTTTTTTGTGGTTTTTTTTTTTTTTTTTTTTTTTTTGTGCGCATCCTGATTCACAATTGTATGTGGATGTTGTTGTTGTTGTTGTTGTTGTTGTTGTTTTAAGAAGTTCATTAGATTGTGATCAAATAAGCTCATCGACGTAGCTTTATTATAATAATAATTTATTTATTTGTTTAGTTAGATTTTCCTTTTGAACTCTTTGCTTTGCTACTTTATAAGCGAAGTTTAAAAGACTGAAAAGTTGTGTTGAAGGCTCCAAGGTTAAATAAAAACCCAATACTCTCTCAACCACAAAGACAACTGGATCATTTGGTTAAACACCTGCAAAGAACAATAAACACTGACCATGAACAGTAGTGGAAGCAACCGTTCAGTGTTTGCCGGAACCACAGGTCCGACTAGTTTGGTTTCTGAGGTTGACGAAAACTACAAACCACCACAGCCAAAGGCCACATACAAACAACACATCAGGTACCTTCCAACCAACACGACTTATGGGAAAACTGGAGAATCTGTTTCTTCGGGACCTAATTTGGGTAACAGAACCGCGTTAAGTGATGTGACCTCCAAGATCAGCAACACGAGACATAGCCACGGTCAATATGTGAAATCCTCTGCTCCATTAAAAGTGAAAAAAAATTACATATCGTCGAGGCATAACAATGTAGGTCCATTAGATCAGCCGAAAAATTGGGTTGAAGAAATAAGGTCTGATCCAGAGGATTCCACGCATGACAAAGATGTCAGTATAATGGAAATTGATGAAACTGCTCATAACGAGAAACATTTTACTCAGCAGCATGATATGCAGAAGCAAGACAGTGGCAATAATGATGTTAACGAGGAAACTGAAAATAATATAAGCGATAGTTCCGTTGTTATAGTTTCTGAACCTTATCAAAAATTGCAAAAAAACATCGATAATGTATCAGAAGAAGAAAACAAGAGTCATCAATTAGATATTAAAAAAATTCGGAAAAAAGACCTAGTTGGCTTAGAAGAAAAACAAAAAGAAAGAATAGAAGAACCATATACAAACAGAATCATGTCCCTGCAAGGCCCAGAACCTTCGAACCCAGTGCAAAATGTCAGGTTTGGCCCCGTGGATCATCTCCATCGCGCAAGCTATCTCAAAACTGCATTTGAAAAATATCATAGGCTTACTCCTGATCCTGACGACGAAGATACGTACGATCCAACTATGGTTGTGGAGTATTGCAATGAGATCTTTGAACACACTTCTCGCTTAGAGAAAAAATTGTGTGCCGATCCAAACTATATAGACTATCAGCCCGATCTAACTTGGAAACACAGACACACATTGCTTAACTGGTTAGTTCAAATCCACGAGAAATTCAATCTATTACAAGAAACGTTATATTTGGCGGTCAACATCATGGATCGGTTTCTTTCACACACGGAAATAGCATTGGATAAGTTTCATTTGGTTGGCAGCACGTGTCTTTTCATTGCCTCCAAATATGAAGAGATAAATTGCATTGTTTTGAAAGATTTGCTGAAAATTCTGGATGACGAATATACAGAATCTCAAGTTATTCGCGCAGAAAGGTACATTTTGTGCGCTTTGGAGTTTGAATTGGGCTGGCCAGGTCCAATGTCGTACTTGAGAAGAATCAGTAAAGCGGACGAGTATGACTTTGATATTAGAACACTAGCGAAATATTTGTTAGAAACCACAATTATGGAACCCAGTTTTGTTGCATCACCTCCAAGCTGGATAGCTGCAGGGGCTTATTATTTGTCCTTGGTGATTTTCAGAGATAGTTACTGCATCACGCACGACGGCCTTGTTTACGATGATATCTGGACTTCCAAACATACATACTATGCAGGATACACTGAACAACAAATAACCCCTGCTGCAGCGGTTATAGCACAAAATTGCAGATACGCAGAAACAAAACACGAAGCTATTTTCAAAAAATACTCTCAAAAAAGACACAGAAAGTGTTCACAAATGGTAGCTAAATGGATAGAATATTTGGAAGCACAAGAAAGGGAACTTAAAGACTGAAAGCATGTTTCATTTCATTCTTTTTTCTTCCTTTTTTTTTTTTTTCTTTTTATATATATATCAAGTACAAACCACACATGTGTAATAATTATAGACTACGAACATATCAATGTTCTTCAAAACGATGAATTTCCATTTTTATACATTTTTTCTTTTTCACCATTCCTGTTTTTCTGTTTTCGTGTCTTGTGTTAACAAAGTCGGAAAAAAAAAAGCGAGTTGTTCAAAGGTGAGCGGCTAACCTTTGATTAAACCAAGCCATTGAACGTTCTTGTTGAAACGCATGGGTCAAAAAAACACAAACAAACAAACACCATACGGTAAAACTGGCAAAAACCATGGATGAGTCAGCAGAGCTAACAATCAACAACAACTCATTTGATATTTCAGATGGGGTGATGATGTGTGTAGATTGCATTGGGACCAAGATGGGATGCGCGCTTTTGAAAATGTCAGCACAATGCCTGTATTGTTTACAGCAAGATCTAGTATTTAATTCAAAGACATACAATGATGAGTTCCTGAAAACCATGCACAATTTAAACATAATGTTTGAGCCCACTGTGTTGTACATGTCGACGAGAATAGATGCCACAATAAAAAAAGATATGTTGGACATTGTTGAAAGCCAAAATATGAACTTGAAGATAGACACAGTCTCAGCAGCCAAATTTAATCGGTTTGCAACTGCAAAAGCTTTTCGTGAGATGGATCACACAAACTCGAAATATTTTACCATCCTGAACAACGCTCTCCACTCCACCGGCTCCATGGTTACGGTTGGAGCAATATCCTGTTTGTTAGAAAAATGCACAAGTCAAATGCAAATTTTGAGTAATTCGGATGCGCAAAATGCCCACAACTTATTCGTGTCAATAAGTTATTTACCATTAAATGACTTTTCATTTCTTTTAGATGAAGAAACCATATACTCTCTGAAATTGCTACCATCCAGAAAAACACAGTTCCAAAAGTCCATTGATAATGGAGCATATTCTCTTTTTGAAATACTGGGCGCTTTTGTTACTACAGAAATGGGAAAATGCTGCTTGAAAAACTGGATTCTGAATCCGTTGAAGAGTTTAAAAAAGATAAAAGAAAGATCCTCATTTATCGAAACATTGCTGGAGGAAAAAACTACAAACAAAGCCTCCATCTATCAACTGTCCAAGCTTTTGAACAAGATGCCCAATGCGGTGCATATTGTAGCTAGCATTGAGACAGGAAAAGCAAAATATAACACCTGGGTGCAACTTTGCAAGTTTCTCGAACTAACCATAGATATTGTCAACTATTTACGATTATGTTTTCCCACGAAATCTGTTGATAGACCATATATCATTGAGACAGTAAGTAAAATTGAGTTGGACAACATCAAACAATTGCTGAATCACATCACTGAAATTATTGATTTGCCAGACTCAATTGAAATGCGCCAAATAGTTATAAAAAGAGGGGTTAACAAAGAGCTGGACAACTGTAAACACATGTACAACAATTTAGAGTATGTGTTGAGCGAGGTTGCCGATAAATTCAATAAAGCATTTGCAAGCTTCAACTCCGATTCAGCCCTATTTAACGTGGTTTATGTGCCTCAGCTAGGCTATCTGCTTTGCTCTGCATCAACAAACCAAAACTTGGTTTTGAATGAACACACAAAAGATACACGACTAGAAGTGCTTTTTCAAACTGAAACACATACTTACTACAAAAATGAAACCATGGATATAATGGATGCTAACTATGGTGATATATATACAGTGGTCCAAGATATGGAAATTGAAATTTTGCAAGACTTACAAAATGAGCTTATCAAAAACTTCAAACCAGAGTTGGTTGAACTTTGTCAGAGTTTTTCTGAATTTGAGGTTTTGGTGTCGTGGACTTTGGTGTCTTTTGAAAGGAATTACTGCAAGCCCGAGTTTTCCAATGAAAAAGAAATAGTCATCAAGTCTGGAAGAAATGCAATCAACGAAACGCTAGTTGCGTCATATATTCCGAACGATTTAGAAATCAACAGCACAAACACATGTGGAATAATCACAGGCCCCAACATGTCCGGCAAAACCAGTTACTTGGTAAGTTGTGGTCTGAGCGTTTTGCTAGCACATTTGGGGTGTTTTGTGCCTTGCTCAAAAATGCGTCTTAGTGTAGTTGATCAAATACTGACGCGTATCTGGACCCGCGAATCTGTCATCAAGACTCAAAGTACCTTTTACTTGGACTCGCAGCAAATGGCAAAATGTCTTTCGATATGCACCAGCAAAAGCTTGGTACTGATTGACGAGTTTGGCAAGGGAACAAACGTTTTAGACGGACCAGCTTTGTTTGGTGCTGTCATCAACTTCTTGACAGTGGCGGTCAAACCCTGTGTTCTTGCTTGCACACATTACCACGAGTTATTTGGCCCCGGCATATTAGGTTCACAATTATTTGGAGTCAAATTTTACTGCACTCAAATAATATTGAGCACCCCGACCATCAAGCCTGCATTTGAACAGCTATCAGTCAACCAAAACGAGTTAATCACCTTTCTTTATACCGTCAAAGAGGGCATATCTACCGACTCATATGGAATTCTTTGTGCAGAGCATTGCGGAATGAAGAAGAAAATTGTTCAACGAGCCAAAGAGCTGTCATCTGTGATGAACAAGGGCAAAAACATTGTAGAGTACTGTTCTAAGATTTCGGAGGAGGAAATAAAAACTTATGAAATCAATGAAAAAATTGCTACAAGGTTTCTTGAATGGGATTTGAGCATGGACGCAAGCCTTTCCAAAGAGAAATTAAGGGCTAAGTTACAAGAGTTGTTACGTCGTTCTAGCTCTGCAAGGAGTTGTGATACCACAAAATAAAATTCACCAAAAAATTTGAATGCTATACATGGTAACATAATGAGTTAAAATTATCAATTTTTGAATTTGACAGATTTGACCAAATTCTTTTTGATACCTGTTTTCTCACCTTCATAGGCACCTGATTGTCCACCAGAGTACACTTGTCTGACAGATTTCAACTTCTTTTGAGCCTGTTCGTACTTCTTTCTCTTTTTGACTCTTGAGTTTCTATTGTCTTTATGTCTCTTTGGCGTCAAACCTTTGTTCTTCAAAATTTGATAGTTGATGGCACGCTTACCGCCTTCACCGATATTTTCAGCAGCTTCAGCAAGCTTCCCTTCTTTGGAAGCAATGATTGCCTCTTCATGAGCTTTGCTTCTGGCCAGTTTTTTGTAAAGTTTTTTGTTCTTGACTTGGTTGTAGTAGTCGTCCTTTTGACCGCCTGTGTTGACACTTGATGCTACCTTTTCGTCATCAGAGTTGTAGTCGCCAGTATCCAAATCATGTTCATCGTCTTTCCCATTATTTTGACCACGTTTTCTGGCTTCCTCTAACAAACGCTGCTGTCTTTCAAACAATCTCTCTTTGTAAGGAATGTCGTCATCACCTTTGAATCTTTCCAATTTTTTCAAGTCAGCTTGATCAATCTTGGAAGTGTAAAATCTCAATGTTTTCTTTCTTGCCCTCTTTTCAGCAGCGTCTACATCGTTGATATCCGTTTCCAAGAAATCGTTATCCATATCTCTTGTTTTCTTATTGCCATTTTGAGGAACTCTAGAGGCGGATATATCGATGCCAAAATCAGTTTGTTGTTGCTGTTCTCCATCTTCTTCTTCACTACCGTCATCGTCTTCGGATCCCTCGTCATTACTAGAGGACTCTCCTTCGTTATCAATTGGAACAGTGGCTGCCAAGATATCTTCATCCAATTCACTGACCTGGTCCAATTCTCCATCAGAATGTTCTTGATCAATTTCTTGACCATCTTCAGAGTTCATAACTTGGTCAGGCATTTCAAGTTCATTTGGCAACTCATCAGCCTGTCTCCATATTTCTTTTAAGGTCAATATACTTTCCATGACTGGATGATCTTTCATTGTGTAGAACTCGTCAATGTTGTTTTTCAATTCATTCAAAAATAGGGCAAAATAAGACGCAATAACACTGATGTACGCATTTAGAGCGGATTTCTTGATGTTTAAAACGTGTGAATCTTGAGCATTGGGATTAGCGTTTAATTCTTCCAGCTTGCTATTTAGTTTTGCAAATTCGCTTGACAAGGGAAAGAACTCGGGGAAAGAAGTTTTGATAAAATCTTTTTTAGACTCTTCATCCATTTGAAAAATGTTTTTGATGTCTTCTGTGGAAGCGTCGGTAGACTTCATCGAAGTGGACTCTTTGAATTTCTCCATGTCATAGTCTTTGGCTTTTTTCACCCATTCGTTCTCAACTTCATCATCTAGAAAATCTTGCATGTGTAGTTCATCCAAATGCAGTTTCTGTTGTCTCAACGCTTCCTTTTCAATCTCTTTTGCTTCATCATCGTCATCCAAGTCGTCCGCTCCATAATATTCGTTTTTGGTGGTCCCCCACTGCAGATCTTCTTCATCTCCTTCTCCATCAAAATCCTCTTCATCACTGTTCTGTGTAGGCTCCATTCTTCTACCAAACACTTTTTTATGCACGTCTTCTGTTTTCACTTCGTAATCGGAAGCATCCTCTTCATTGTCATCATCGGACTCATCAATCCCCATAATTTCTTCTTCCCCATTGTCGGCCAGTTCTTCGTCACTATCATAACTGTGCTGTTTCTTGTTCAAGGTAGACTGACTCAATAAAATTTCTCCTCTTTTTTGGGCAAAATCATCGACTTCATTCAACCCATACGGGTGTTTGTCATTTGAACCTCCACGAGCCATGTTGTTTGCAGTTATAGGATTGGCTTTGAAAAGTTGTGTTTCTGTGGTTGTGCTCTGCCACTTTCTTTTATTGCTAACACGAATCACGAGTAACCAACCTTATCTCACCTCATCTTCACTCAAACCAAGCTTGAAATGAAAGAACCACTTACAGAATACACAAAGTAAAAAATGTTACCCGCTTGTTAAATTGCGTACTACAAGAAAGCTCATCGGGGCGGGATTTTTTTTCCACTTGAAGCAAAAAAAAAAAAAAAAAAGAAAAGTGAGCTCGAAAGCAGATTTAGAAACGCGAGTTAACAAATTAATATCCCCATCGAGATCAGGTTAGAGTGGATCAGATCAGTACATCGTTAAATTTCATTTGGAGCCCGGAAGCTTATACGATTGAAGAAAGAGACTAAATACCTTACCATAGAAGTATAAAACTGAATATATATTGCGAAAATGGTTGGCCGTTTAGCGTCTTTATCTTCAAGCGGTAATGGTAGTAGTGGTGGTGCAAAAAAACCTACTGGAACCGGTAATGACCAAAATAACAACAATGGCAGTTTGGGCCAGGCTAACGGTAAGGACAGCGCACCAAAAGCCAAACCTGGGCTAAAATTCAAACCTAAAGTGGTTGTTAGAAAAAGCAAAGCGGAAAGAGAAGCGGAACAACTGAAAAATCAACAGAAATTGGAAGAAGAGAAATTGAAGGCCGCTCGTCACAATGAAAAGAATAGATACTCCAAGAAACTTACAAACAACGGGAAAAGAGTGCCTAGGTACTTGCAAAACACGACTGTTGTCTCCAGCGGGCCATTGGCTGCGGGGAATTTTGTTTCTGGTGGCAGCGGAGGACCTAAGGGGGTTTCCTTTGGCTCCAGTTTTTCTAGTGGTTCCACCAGTGGTGGATCAGTTATCAGTGAACTGATGGGGAACAGTAAACTAACTGCTAGTATATTAGAATCTAAAGACGGGGACGACGATGACGATAGTGACAGCGACACCGAAAGCAGGTTCAAAGGTAAGAAACACGGAACCAAGGAAGAAGGTGCCGATGAAGATGCGCCAATCAAAAGTTCCAATAAAAGGGACGGTATTATTAGAATCAACATGAGCAAAGAATTCAAGATTCATGAAATCTTGAGTGACGACGAAAACGATGACGAAGACGATGATGAAAGTGGAAACGAAGTTAATGACCTATCTATCACAGAAGAAGGTAAAATCAAGCAAGAACTTGGCAAGGATGGAGATGGAGATGTGGAAATGAAAAACGGAGAGGAAAACGATGAGGGAAAAGACATTGGAAAAAAACAAGACTTGAGTTATCTTTTCCCTGTAAGACCTATCAGGGTGAAACACGAAGACGTTGAGTTGGCAAAGCAGGAGCTTCAAGACTCTTATTCGCTACCTAATACAAGAGAACCTACGCCTGGAATGGTCAAACAAGAAGACGCTGAAAACCCAAATCAGACGGGGTTGCGTGGTGTCGAGAACCAGGAAAGGGCTTTGCTCAGAAAGAGACAGCTAGATCTAGAACAAAAAGTGAAAGCCATGCACTTGGACAAAGATTTCCATTCGGTGGATGAAGCTGAAAGTTTGGAGGAAAAAAAAATGATAGTGAAAGATTACCTATATTTGAAAAGAAAGCTAAACAAAATTCATAACCAAGACAGACAATTTTTTGCTTTGCAACTACCGCCACAACTACCTTTTGATAATGCCGATGAGCAAAACGCACTACAGGGGCAACCAAACATCCAGGGCAACATCGGTCAATTGAGAGTGCACAAGTCTGGAAGAATCACCATCAAAATAGGTAAAGTTGTGATGGATGTTGCAAAGGGTAGTGAAACGTCATTTATTCAAGACGTTGTTGCTGTGGATACAGCAGAAGACGAAAACACAGTAGAGCATCTTGGCCAGATTGCCGGTAAGATGGTAGTTACCCCTAGGTTTTGATAGACCCAGCTGCTTCGAGAAAGGACAAAACCGCGATGTATTATCAACACTACTGCTGACACTTCAACACAAAACTTTGGCTCGTTTTTTCTCATGCAAAGGTTATGAAGAGGTCACGTTTTTATGTAGAATGTTTATAACTCGAGTCTTTTTCGAACTAGAATACTGGCGCTCGACAGAATGGTGTATTTACTTATTGTGACTTCAAAACTTGTTTATTTATAGTTTTGTTATCAGTTAACGCTGTAAACTTTTTGCTCCGATCTAAACAATCATTACGGTATACGTATCTAAGTCAAGATTCATTCATTGGTCACAGTTCGTATTTGATGATCTTGCAACCGAATGTTCCTGGCAAGCAGCTCAATTTCCGGAAAAAAAAATAAAAATCTCACGAATATTCAAATTTTTTTTTTTTTTTTTTTTTTTCTCTCCATAAATCGTTCGATGCAATGAATTCCAATGAGTCAATGCATTGGATTTGAGATTTCATAGCATGAACCACTTTACTGTATCTGGTTTCGCCCATTGTTTTCATTCCAATACGATCTAACAGGGCTATTGTGATTAACAATTCTGGATTCTTTTAATTCAGGCAGAAGAACAAAGTCAACAAACGCAGCAACTTCTACACAAGCAACATGAGCGTTGAAGAGCAAGTTAAAGATTTGTCTTTGGAAGACAAACAAAAGCAACAAGCACAACCAACCAAAGACCAAAAACCAAAGGTCAACAAGAAGGAAAAAAAAGCTAAAAAAGCCGGTGCATCAGGGGCCTTGGTTTCTTCTTTGTACTTGGATCCAGAACCAAAGTTTATTCAAGACAGACTTGATTTTTTCTCTGAATTGAAAACTAAATACGATGCGGAAGTTGCTTCGAAATCTAGACTTCCAATCAAAATTGTGTTGAAAGACGGTAGCATTAAAGAAGCCACTTCATGGGAAACATCTCCATTGGACATTGCTCAAGGAATTGCCAAGTCATTTAGTGAAAGACAATGTATTTCCAGAGTCAATGGTGAATTGTGGGATTTGAACAGACCTTTTGAATCTGAAACCGAAAACGAAGAAATCAAACTGGAATTTTTTGATTTTGAAAGTGAAGATGGGAAAAAAGTTTTTTGGCACTCATCTGCCCATGTTTTGGGTGAAGCTTGTGAATGTAATTTGGGTGCACACATTTGTCTTGGTCCTCCAACTGATGATGGGTTTTTCTATGAATTTTCTGTCAAAGATTCTTTGGACGAAAAAACAGAAGGTGCTGCCGTTTCTCAAGCCGATTTTCCTAACTTGGAAACCGTTGCTAAAAAAGTTATTAAAGAAAAACAACCTTTTGAAAGATTGGTTATGTCTAAAGAAGACTTGTTGGAAATGTTCAAATACTCTAAATACAAAAAATACTTGATTTCTACCAAGATTCCAGATGGCAGCTCCACCACTGTTTACAGATGTGGCAAATTGATTGATTTGTGTACTGGTCCTCATATTCCACACACTGGTAGAATCAAAGCTTTCAAACTGTTGAAAAACTCTTCTTGTTACTTTTTGGGTGAGTCCACAAATGACTCCTTGCAAAGAGTTTACGGTGTTTCTTTTCCAGACAAAAAAATGATGGATGCACACATGAAATTCTTGGAGGAGGCTGCTATGAGAGATCACAGAAAAATTGGTAAAGAACAGGAATTGTTCATGTTCAACGAAATGTCTCCAGGTTCCTGTTTCTGGTTGCCACACGGTACTAGAATCTACAACGGTTTGGTCAATTTGATGAGATCCGAATACGTGAAAAGAGGTTACCAAGAAGTCATCACTCCAAACATGTACAACTCTAAACTATGGGAAACCTCTGGTCACTGGGGTAACTACAAAGAAAACATGTTTACCTTTGATGTTGAAAAAGAAACATTTGGTTTGAAACCAATGAACTGTCCTGGTCATTGTATGATGTTCAAAGCTAGAGAAAGATCTTACAGGGAATTGCCATGGAGAGTTGCTGATTTTGGTGTTATCCACAGAAACGAGTTTTCCGGTGCCTTGTCCGGTTTGACCAGAGTTAGAAGATTCCAACAAGATGATGCACACATTTTCTGTATGCCAAGTCAAATCAAGGGTGAAATTGCTGATATTTTTGATTTCTTGAATGTCATTTACGGTATCTTTGGTTTTGACTTCAAAATGGAACTATCCACCAGACCAGAAAAATATGTTGGTGAAATTGAAACATGGAACAACGCTGAAGCTACTTTGCAAGAATGTTTGGAAAGCTGGGGTGGTGACTGGGAAATCAATGCCGGTGACGGTGCCTTTTACGGTCCAAAAATTGATATCATGATCAGTGATGCATTGAAAAGATGGCACCAATGTGCTACCATTCAATTAGATTTCCAATTGCCAAACAGATTTGATTTGGAATACAAGAGTAAATCTGATGAACAATACGAAAGACCAGTCATGATTCACAGAGCCATTTTGGGTTCTGTTGAAAGAATGAGTGCTATTTTGACTGAACATTTTGCTGGTAAATGGCCATTTTGGTTGTCTCCAAGACAAGTTTTGGTTGTTCCAGTTGGTGTCAAATACATTGAATACGCTGAGGAAATTGCCAAGACTTTGACTTTGGAAGGTTTCTACGCTGATGCAGATGTTACCGGGAACACTTTGCAGAAGAAAGTTAGAAACGGTCAAATGTTGAAATACAACTACATCTTCATTGTTGGTGAACAAGAACTAAACGAAAAATCCGTCAACATCAGAAACAGAGACGTTGCTGCCGAACAAGGTAAGAACGAAACCATTGCTTTTGCTACCGTCCTTGAACAATTGAAGAACTTGAAAGATGAAAAAAGACAAGACAACATTTTGAAATAAGTGTATTACTAGTATCTGTGCGTTGCAAAGTTATTGTGCACTTTTTGGTTGTGAATTTGCTTCTATTTAAAAATAAAAAAAAAAGTGTTATCTGATGTTTAGTATATGTATTTCATAGAATATTGATTTGTTTACTCCGATTGTTAGTTTTCTACCGGTGTTTAGTAATCTTTAGTATTTAAAAGAACACTAGTTTTCAGATTAGTGCGTGCACAGGAAAGCTCAAGAATCTTTACCCCTTCTGATCTTGTCCCACGCCGATCCAGAAGAGTTTGATTCTGCATTTTCTTGGAAAAACGGGTCATCTTTATCTGGATCGTTTTCACCGAGGTGGTCTTTTTGAATGCTAGAAGATGGATTATCAAGCTTCACATTCAACAAGTTCGAGTCACTTCTTTGTGAGGGTTGTTCAATAGAGCTGGCGTACGAGGATCCTAGTGTTGGAGCTGAGTCCGCTGAGGGCAGTGACGACGGATAATCGTTGTGTTTTTGGTCTTGCTTGTACTGGTCAAACTCGGGACCCGAGTACAAATTCAAAGGGTCTCTTTGCGTGATGAATGTAGACACTGGAGGTTGGCCGCCACGCTGATCTAACTTGTTTTGCACTTTGTGCAACAAAGTTCTTGGATCTTGAACTGCTCGTTGTGGATTCAAACTTGTGTTTTTGTAGTACATGGCCCATTTAGGAGACTCGCCCGGTGATATCAATTTTAGTATCTGATACTGTCTAAATGATTTATCACCAATGTTTTCTTCGTATGTCGAATTTTTCAACCTGTCAATGGCAGAAGTGTAGGCAATTTTCCCACCGGTAATGGTACCGAAAATCATGGCTGCGATCCCCATTATAAAATTTCTTGGCACAGCGATCCCCTTCACACTTTTTGTTTTGTAGTATTTCACAGCAAAAGGCGTTCCAAAAACAATTGTGAAAAAAGACCACCCGGTGTAAAGCTGTGCTCTTGCTATACCCAAGAAGCTTGCACTTAGCTCTTGTCTGTCTTTCTTTGTCAAGTTTTTGTCATTTTCATAAAATTCAATAGCAGCAGAGTAGGCTTCTTTCAACCATGGATTTCTCACGTCTTCAGGTTCAATGGCTTCTCCGCCAGTGGCAGACATGCCGACACTGGCCATTGTATTGTCGTTCAACCGAACGAGGTTGTTAGGATTAGGGGGGTTCCCTCCTTGATTGGAATTTCCAGGAAAGTCACTTGAGCTCATCTTTTGATTATGATTTTTTGCTTCACTATTCTTTTGGTTTTTGGAATTAGTTAGAGCAAAGACGGTAGTATGTTATTTTGAGATCCAAATATGTCAAATAAAGAACCTACTTTGAGATATATTAATCCAAATTTAAGCTCTTGACCCAAAATCAAAAAATTGGTAAATTTTACCCCCCCGTCACAAATGAGACAATGCCGATTCGCTCATGACTAAGAAAACAATTGTTCACGTGACACAATAAACGGGAGGTTTTCCCATTTTTTTTTCTGTTTGCTGCTTGTTTCGCTTCTGTTGTTTTGTTGTTGTGTTTTAACTTTCCACTTAGCCTTGGAAGAGTTATTGACAGCCTTCAATTATATATATGTATCTTCCAACAATTGGAATATAAACGCTCTCAAAAAAGTACAGTTTAACACACACGTACACACACACGCACACACACAAGCCACAAGGAAGTATGAATTTGTTCACAGTCAAACAGCAATACTACACCGGGAACTACAACAGTTGTTTGCAAGAGCTGTCCAAAGTGGAAAGCAATAGCAATGACACTTACTTATACTACAAGTACAAATGCTTGTTGGCCACCAATGACATTAAAAGCGTTAATGCTGAAAATGACACGATTTTTTCCAAAGCATTGGCCGCGTACGTACAATTTTTGGGTTCGCCGGATGAATCCTTGTTATCTACTTTGGAAAACGTTGTTTTAAGTGATGCTTCAAGTTTGTATACTCTGATACTATTAGGCACAGCATACAGCATTTCGGGCCAGTTTGAGAAAAGCTACACATTTGCATTAGAAAACTTTTCCAATGCCAACTCCAGCCAAGAAGGGTACGTGGAACTGTTGTTACTAGTCGTTCAAAACCTTATTTACTTGGAAGATTCAGGGAAAGCTTTGAAGATTTTTAACAAATTTTTGAGTGAAACAGATGATTTGAAAAACGAAGACGAGATCACCACGAGTTTTATTGAGGGATACTTGAATTTCCACACCCACACGGAAGTCACCAACGGGTCTGCATTTTATTTTTTCGAAGATTTAAACCATACCAACCCATCTTACAAGACAAATTTGATGATTTTGAATCTGCATTTGCAAAACAAAAACTTGGAAGAGGCCAACAGCATTATTCAACTACTAGAAGGTGAATTTTATGCTGATTCGAAAAAGCTTTTCTTGTCCGATTTGATGGTGGCAAAGATCACCTACGGCTTGTTGCAGGGAGAAGACGTCAAAGCATTGAGAAAAGAGCTATTGGAACTGGACCCTTCTCATACCTACTGTGTAAAACATATGGACATTTCGTCTAAATTGGATTCCATTGTTGCAAAATACAATTCCTGAAAAAAGTGATGACACAGCGAAGATCTGATACATAGGAAGAATTGTATAGAACAGAAGTTAAATAGTGCAAATCTCAACAAAACTTTCCACACCGGACGCTGTGTGTCGAGGAGTATCCATATTTTCTTGCTTCTTTGAGTAGAGAGTTTTTGGCTATGTAACACATCAACTTTTTGTAGATTTAAATATTGCTAAGATCACGTGAACAAAAATATACAGTGCGGTGTCGTTCATGAAAACTTTGTTTTCTTCGCTCAAGTTCTCGAAATGAGCACCACGAAATGACAGTTTGTGTGATGGGTGATATTTGAAATGCAATACGTTTTTTTCGAACCTACGTGATAACCTCTAAGAAAGATAAACTTTTTAAGACTAATTCACACTCAAGGAACCAACAAGATATACACACGTCAAAATGAGTGCTGAGTTGTCTGCAGCTGAAAAGCAAAAGATTCTGAGAGAAAGAAGAAAACAAAAATTTGCCAAAGTTGGTGGAAGCGGTAGATTAAACAAGATTGTTGGGAAAAGCGACTCGTTGCTGTCCACCGAGTCGCCATTGGACCAGAAGGCTTCTTTGAAGACTAGCAGCAGTGGAGATAATTCTGCTTCTACCACGGAGATGGAACAGCTGATCAATAACGTGCACAATACTCCAAAAACATCAAACAGCACCAAAAATGAACCAGAAATCGATCCGGCTTTGAAAGCCCAACTGGATATCTTCAAGCAATTTGCTCAACAACAACAGCAAGAGGAACAGTTTGCAGGTGCACCTGGTTTGAACGGCAGTGCTACAGGAGCTGGAGCTGGAGCCAGCGGCTTGCCAGAAATGCCAGATCTTTTTTCCCAATTGGCCAAGGGATTTCCTGGAGCTGACGGCACAGGTGCTGGAAGCGGGGCTGATATTTTTGGAGGCGCAAACCCATTTATGGATGCTGCACCAATGGTTCCTCCAGAAGTCGTCCAATACCACACAAGCACTTTGAACCAATTCAAAGCTAGAAACACTTTTATCAAATGGGTGTTTATTTTACTCCCATACATGTATTTTGTCACGCACCCTGAATTTTTGGCTACTTTGAGCACTGAAAACACTTTTTTGATTCAATTATTTTCCAAAAACAATTTTTTCACCGTCTTGACCACTCTTGAGATCATCTCGATTTCGTTGTACTATCAGTTCAAACAAAAATTATCAAAAAAGACAAAAGTCACTGCAACCAGTGAATCGAAAATTTTGGGGTTGTTGAAAATGATCCCGGAAGGAATCATACCAATCCGCAATTTGCACGGCAAAGTCAACCTAGTTTTCCAGTACTTGGATGTTTTCAACTTATTTGTTGTGGATTTGTGCTTTTGCTTGATTGTCATGGGAATCATGACTTATGTTCATAATTTACACTAAGTTTTTTCAACGTATTATGCGTTGATTTGATTGCTTCAAAAAAAAAAAACAACAACAACAATACAAGTATATATGTATAATTATAATTTCTTTTTAGTACAAGAAGGCGTAATCCAAGCGACTTTCCAATGTTTTTGTTTATCGTTATATGCTGAAGGTCTATATTGGGTTTACTTGATTTAATTAACTTGCTTTGCAAGCAAAATCAGTTTATCCCTAAAACCATCAAAAAAGTTCATTTATATCTTTTTAATATACATTCTATCTTCTTCACCTATTTGACGTCTTCACCAATAATTTGCATCCAAGTTTTACCCTCTTTGGCCAATTCAGCAGTGATTTCGTCTTTGACTCTTGCGACTAATGGAGGACCTGAGTATGCAAAAGAAGTGTACAACTGAACAAAAGTGGCCCCTGCTTTGGCAAACTCAATAGCATCTTTCCCAGTGGAAATACCACCGCAACCAACCAAAACCAAACCGGAATCTTTCGAGTAACGAGCAACGGTTCTCAAAGCTTTCAATGACAATGGTTTCAATGGTTTCCCACTTAGACCACCGGTTTGGTTTTTCAATGAGTCATCTGCGGTCAACAAGCTTGAAGGTCTTTGGATTGTTGTGTTGGAAACAACGATCCCGTCAATTTTGGAGTCTTTGGCACTTTGAACAATGGAAGCTAGTTCTGGTTCAGTCAGATCTGGGGCAATTTTCACCAAAACCGGAGGTTTGTGTTCTTTTGCACCTAATGCGTTACCTCTAGAAATCAAAGAGTCTCTTTTGTCAACGATTTGGGTTAGCAAGTTGGTCAATTTGGATTCAGCTTGCAAATCTCTCAACCCTGGAGTGTTTGGAGAAGAAACGTTGATAACCAAAACATCAGCTAAACTTTGGAATTTGTCAACCCCTTCCAAATAGTCTTGAACTTCATCACCGGTTTTGTTTTTACCCAAGTTGATACCCAAGAATTTGTTTTTGTACAAAGACATGTTAGTAATTTCATCCTTTTCTTGTTTTGATTTGTAGCTTTTCAAAAATTTAGAGACTCTAGCAATCAAGTTATCAAAAGCGTTGTTGTGACCTTTGGAGTTGAACCCATATCTGTTGATAACAGCATCATCTTGAGGCAATCTGAAAAATCTTGGTCTTGGGTTACCTGGCTGTGGTTTTGGGGTGATGGAACCGACTTCATGGTAACCAAAACCAACATTGAAAATTCCATCAACACCATCTGCATCTTTGTCCAAACCGGCAGCACACCCAACTGGGTTTGTCAAAGTTTTACCAAAAACTTCAACATTGATCGATTTGTCATCTTTGTCAAAAAACAACCATGGGGTTAGACCATATTTGAAACAAAGAATCCCAATTTTGTGACCGTTTTCTGCGTCTGGAGTCAAAATTCTGATAATTGGACAAAGGACATATTCGTGAAAAGAAGATCTGGCATTCAAACCATAAAAGGCCAATCCAGATAGCCCAACTGCCCCAGCAGCATACAGAATGAATTTTGGTGCTGCAACAGAGGATTTCAATGGCATTCTGGTGTTTCTTGTGAAAAAAGTACGGAACTGGTGGGTAGCAACAGGGTTACGAGCAATGTTTCTAAACATATTTTTTTGGTTGAAGTTTTCTTTTTTTCTTTTTTTTTTTTTTGTACCTTGTTTAGGTTAATATGTCTTGTAGCAAAAGGATGATTGGTTCTGCTTTTGCTTGAACTTTTTTGAATTCTTGTTTTTTTTTTTACATCACCTAATGATAAGAGCAGAAATTTAAGATTGAGAGCAAGAGGAATAATGAATGAATGTTTCTGTTTGCTTTTTTGTATATAAAAAAGGATATGAATTTACACAAACCGGAAAGCTCGAGGTGAAAAAAAAAAAACAATCATACAAAAAAAACCATCACGAAAAAATATTAACATAAACATAACGAGAATCTCCATAAAAAGAGATGAGCTTATATATGAAATTGGAGAAAGTTAAACGATTTTTCTTATTTATGTTTGGGAGATGATGAACCTCGCCACAAATTGGTATTATCGCCCCATCTTGTCCTCAACTATGGCAATACGATATAGGATCATTGGTACACAAATGCTAATCATGCCATTGTAAATATGTTTTTTTTTTTTTTTTTTCAATTTAAAGTTCAAGACTTTATAGGTGTAAGCTTGAAAGAAACAAAATGTCCTTCTTAAGGACATTCTCGGAAAAAAAAAATATCACGCAGATCGAATGATTTCCACTGATATTTTTTTTTTGTTTTTCATGAGTTTCTCCGGCCAAACTCGTGGTTTTTTTTCTTTCACGCGACTAACATTCACATCAAGTGAGGTCATCTCAAGAATTATATATGATTTCACACAAAGATTTGGCAATACTGGGTTTGAAAGTTTGATTTGTTGGTCTGATTCACTCATAAGCATGTTCTTAGTTTGAATGAGCATTGGAGCAGAGACAATTCTTGTATGCCTTGGAGGAATAGAAAGAAAACACAGAAAAAAAAAAAAAAGTATAAAAAAACATTAAAGACTTGCTTCGCGTGTTGGTAGCTGCATTCAGGTAGGCCTTACAGTTGTGCAATTGCAATTCGCAACTAGCGATGCAAATGCTAATTCAACACCACACACTTGCACCCACTGACTAACAATCACTTCTCCAAACGGCATCTTGTTTGATTTTTCATCAGCTTGACTTTTTGTTCTCCTTTTCGTTTTATTCAGATGGAAGCAGGCCATGCTTGAAAATACCAATTAAGGTTGAAGTTACTATGGGGACATTTTGCTCCAGGTCACACCAAAATCCGACGGTTTACGATAAAATGTGTTTGAGTTTGTCCTGTTTTGGTTACCGGGAGTTATGTAGTTTACATAATCTCGGACAATTTTATATACCGAAGGTAATATCTTTTTTTCTTTTTTTTAATTTTCATTCGGACAGTTTGTTCTTACCGAGGTGTCACGGGCTGCTGAACTTTTCTTTTTTTTCCATGCCTCTCTTTTCTGTGTGACAAGGTCACAAAGCGAATAAAATCATTGCATTTAAATCTCATCTCATGATGGCAGTGGCCTTTTATCAAGCACCTAACAGTTCAAAGAGAACATACTAAAACAAAAAACCTCAAAACAGCATCAACAAAACAGTTACACTTGCAATGGGAAAAGTTGACAAAGAATTCAAACAAAGGGCAAACCAGGGAAAATATGAACGGTCTGCTGGGGCTAGTAAAAGCAAAAATTGGAAAAACACCAAAGACAAAAAATTGAAAGCAGGATTGCAAAAACTGGATGACAAATACAATGAAGCTGTTTCGTATGCAGCAGCAACGGAATACTTGCTGACTGAAAACCAAGGGTTGATGGAGGCTGAAAATGAGTTGGAAAAAACTTTCAAAGTCACTCAAGACGATATCAAAGGATCGGTAGATGTGACCACCGCAAACAAAGCTCTAGATTTGAAACTTGATGATTTTGGTCCATATAACATCAACTACTCGAGAAACGGAACACATTTGCTTTTGTGTGGGAAAAAGGGTCATGTTGCATCTATGGACTGGAGAAAGGGGGAACTAAGAGCAGAACTGAATTTGAACGAAACTTGTAATGCAGCAACTTATCTACAAAACGAACAATACTTTGCTGTTGCCCAAAAAAAATTCACTTTTATATACGACCACGAAGGTGTTGAATTACATAGATTGAAACAACACATTGAAGTTAAACATATGAATTTCATGCCATACCATTACCTTTTGGCTACATCGGGACAGACCGGTTGGTTGAAATATCAAGACGTGTCTACGGGGAACCTTGTTGCCGAATTGAGAACTAAACTGGGACCAACAAGTTCCATGGAGTACAACCAGTATAACGCCATCACGCATTTAGGTCATGCAAATGGGACTGTGACTCTTTGGGCTCCAAACATGTCTACTCCATTGGTTAGATTACTTTCGGGAAGAGGACCTATCAACAGCATTGCTATCGACAGATCTGGTTATTACATGGCCACTGTTTCCACTGACAAATCGCTGAAAATTTGGGATATAAGGAATTTCAAAGAACTGCATACGGTGGAGAATTTGCCAACACCAGGGACAAACGTAGAGATTTCTGATACAGGATTGTTGAGTGTGAGTAGAGGACCACACGTAACGATTTGGAAAGATGTTTTGAACAAAAGCCCTTCAAGTAGGCCATATTTCACATCCTCCGGAAAGCAAAACAGAAACACTCCGTATATGTCGCACTTGTTTGCAGGGAACAAAATTAGCAACATGAAATTTGTGCCCTTTGAAGATTTGCTAGGTGTCGGACACGAAAAAGGTGTGACTAACTTGATTGTTCCAGGAGCTGGTGAAGCCAACTTTGATGCATTGGAAATCAATCCATTTGAATCTGCCAAACAAAGACAAGAACAAGAAATCAGATCTCTTATGTACAAAATACCTGCGGACTCCATTTCTTTGGATCCAAACGTCATTGGTACAGTCAACAAAATGTCAAATACAACAAGGCTAACAGCAAAAGACCTACAAGATCTTACCTCAAACTCTGACAACAAGAGTGCTAAGGAAGATGGAGATATTCCGAACATTGATCCTCAAGTGAAAAGTAAAAACTCAGGATTAAGAGGCTTTTTAAGAAAGAAAACCAAAAACATTATTGATGAAAGAAAAGTCAGGGTGGAGAAACAATTGGAACAAGAAAAATTGGCTAGACAAAGAAAAGTTAAAGTGCAAAGAGGTGATCTTGCTGAAGACCACAGAGATTTGGTCGACGATGCATTGAATAGATTTTCGTAATTCAAAAATTATATAGAGCACAGATAAGACGAATAATGGGAATTACCAGCCAACTGCACATCAAGGTATGTAAATTTAGTAAACGATTTCAGCATCTCCCATACACACAGAGATAGCTTTGTTCAAACTCTAAAGATTGTACTACATTATGTTTAGTCTACAAATCATGATATACATATGTAAATATTTTATCAATAAGTAAATCTATACCAAGTCTTCAAAATTTAGCTCTTCTTCTAGTTTAAATGGAGCAGGAACAGGTGCAGACACATCTTTTTGTTGCTTAAACGTTTTTGTGATTTTCACTGGTTCCCCAGGCGTTTTGTCCAACAAAACGGTGATCCCGTTGTTACCTTTGAATTTTCTCACCGGAACAAAACGCTCGTCTTTGGAAAAGGAAATATACTTAAGTTGGGCTGGAAGAACTCTTGAACAATTTGGAACTTTGAAGGAGTTGGCAACATATTTGATTTGGTTATCGTCCTCATCAGTTTCTTTGACATCTCCTTGAGGCACGTCTTTTTTATCTTCTTCTTTCACTTCTTGCTTTTCAACATTGGAATGCTCTTTGTCTTTTTTATTTCCAATATGTTTTTTAGATCTCACTTTGGCCTTTGCACTTGTAGACAAAACTGCAGTAGCGACTTTTTCTGCAACTGCTGTCGGAGACTCTTCAAAAGCAGTTGGGTAATCAAATATGCCTTCTTTCGTGTGGCAGTTGAATTTGAATTTAGGAATTACCAAGTCCTCACCGCGCACACCAATAACAGTTGTAGGCTGGAAACACAAAGACATAAAGTGTGCTAAAGGATACCAATGCCAGAATTGACAGAACATCATCAACCCAACAACACTGCTGGTATTCAAAGTTCCCATCTCATTGTTTTCAAGCTGGATAGTAACGTTTCTTCCACCAGCGTTCATTATACCTTGAGCAACAGAAGCACCAAATTTCGCCAAGGCTTCTTGGTGTTTGTTTCCCATAACGGAAATAAAGGTTTCATTGATCTTCTTAACCTTTGGATTTGTTTTCTCAGTTTGTTGAATCAAAACCATGGCCAAAGCAATGTAGGCATTCTGTCTGACAAAGTCAACAGGATCTTTGCTCAAAGTTTCCAATATTTCAATAGCAGAGTCTAGGTTTCTTCCGGCACAAGAGATACCCAATGCTAAAGCGGTACCACAACGAATGTGGGCGTCATGCGATCTTGCTAATAACTCCACAATTCTTGGAACGGTAGTATAATCTCTAATTAAAACGAAACCCAAACAGGTCACTGCTGCTCTTCTGACATCGTCGTTAGAATCAGACACAGCAATGTGCAGTAGCTTTTTAATAGCTTTATTTTCACCGGTACCAGCATAAGCCATACCAATGGTGTATGCAGCACCGTACCTCAAAGAATCGTTTTCACTCTTCAAAAGCAGTTCTACAGAAGCGTCACTTAATTCTTGATTCCCATAACTCATTAAAGCAACACTAGTGGCTAGACCTTTAGTGATGTTGCCATGTGCAGTGGATTTCGCGTAATTGATCATATCTGTGATTTGCTGTTCAGATCCAGCACCCAACATCACCAACCCAATACCGTAAGCAGCGGCCTCACCACAGGTGGCTGAGTCAGCATACAAAACCTCAGTTAGCAGGTCATATAGTTCTTCGTTTGCAGTACCCATGGCCGACAAACCCAAACCTAAGGAAGCACCGTGAAGCAAAATGGCCACACCTTCGTCTTCGGTGTTGGCAGAATTTTCTTGAATGATTTGCTTTAAGTAAGAGGTGATTTCTCCACCACCAAAACCAGCGTATACCAACCCCAAACCGTACAAGGATCCACCTTTGATGTAACGAGAAGGATTTCTGCTAGATGGCAAATATGGAGTCAAAACCTTTTTACCGTCTAGCAAGTTTCCCTTATGAATAACCCCCAAGGAGGCAGTAGCTGAAAATTTTGCCCAATTTTTGGCTTTGCCCAACCATGGCAAATTATTTCTAACAAAACCATCATCAACTGTTCCACAGTGCATAAAACCGTTAGAAATGGTAACTGCATTGTGATATAGAGAAAATTTACCATCCATCACTGTTTTGGCTTTGTCCAACAAGGCAATGTCAATGTTTCTGTTTTTTAATAGAAAGGTGTTATAGTAATCACAGGTTGGAATACCAGATAAAATGTGGATTAACTTTGGATCAACCGTTGTGCTGCTTTGTTTGAAGGCTGTAACCAAAGATTCTAGTAATTTTTGGGAAGCGGCATTGACCAAATCAAAGGCAATTTGGTACGATAGATATTTAGAATTTTCATCGGAAGAGTGTGTCAATTTTTCAAACATTTGCAGAGCCATTTCGTATTTATTCAAGTTGACAGTGATTTTGGCTAAAATAAAATAGTCTGGGTTGGTGAAATTAATCAAGCTGTCAAACAGGTTGCTCAAAAGTAGGTTTCTGAATGGGGTAGAAACAACTGTCGTGATCGCACACGATAATACGTAGTTGATTAATTTGACAGATGACGATTCGCCATCTGCTTGCATTCTTTCTTTCAAAATTTTGTTCACAATATCAATTCTGAAACTATCAATAGCAATTCCTAATGCTAGCTTGTATTCTTCTGCATCAATGCATTTTTGTAACATTCTTTCAAAAACAGATTCCAATTTGGAGTCAATTGGTTTTGCGTTGTTCGCATGCTCAAAGTTGTATGTGGACTGTGCAATGTACATTTCAATACTTTTAGAAACAATAGTCTCAACAAAAAGGTCGTCTTGGCTATCAATGCTGAAATAATCTCCGGCTGCCAAGGCGTATTTCACAGCTGATTCTGCTTCACCAAGGTTGTAGTATAGCTTGGAAGAAACCAATGCTGCTAATTTTGAATCCGGAAACTGGGGATCTTCATAAATTTCTTCAAACTGTGTCAAGTCGTTCGAGATTTCAGACCATGATTTATCCACGATTTCGTTAATAGCTTTTAGTGCATACAGTTGAACAGAGCGGTCGTCGTCCTTCAACAACGACAAATAAGAGGAAGCGTTCGCAGTGCTGGTCATTGTGACTGCTATTTTGCTGTTGTGTTTTTGAGGTTGTTTTGATATTGTTTTGGTATTGCGCTTTGATAAGTTTTAATATAAGAAAAAGTTTTTTGTAATGAAAACGATCAAGCTAAAGACCAAAAGTGGGTTATTATATACAAGCCTTAGTTTGCCACCCTTGTGTAACCCGATTCCTTTTCATGATTTTTTTTTCCACTGTTGTCCGCATAGCAAACGTGATTATTTTATCAAGAAAGTAAAACAGGTGTCACGTGGTTAAAGCACTGACCAGAAGGAAAAATGGCAAACTCTTTTTCAAAAGAAGCTTCAAATAACTATTTATTACCAAGCTTGCTGAAACAAATGGTATATATATATATATATTAAAAAAAAAAGACCCACAAATAACACTTCTAGTTGTATGTAATTGTATATATCACACTTGATTGATGATTATAAAATAAGAGATTCCTAAATAAGAGAAAAATAATGCACGATTATGTTTTTTTCTATCAAAGTTTGACCCACCCCAAGCTTTTCGAAAAGGCTCAAAGTAAAAAGGAAAAAAGAAGACGTAAAAAACCGGTTACCATATAGGATATGCCTGTTCATTTAATATAGTAATCTGATCGAGATTTTAGCTTCAGTGGCGTTCAATTGGTCGTAAATATCTTTGATATCGCTTTGGTTGACATTGGAAATGTCTGCCATCAAGTAAGCAATTTCACCTTGGGAGTCAGAATATTGTTTTTCAATGTTGTGGTCAGACAAAATGTTGTTGACGGTTTTCAAAACCCCTGGAACGTTGTGATGGATGTATAGAACTCTGACCGTTTTTTCTTGGTCGTAACCCAATGATCTCAAGGAAACTTCTGGGAAGTTGACAGACCCAACAGAGTTACCTTCGTTGATGTATCTGAAAAGAGCGGTGGCAACTTCAACACCAATGGCGCTTTGGGCTTCTTCGGTGGAACCACCGATATGTGGGGTCAAAATGACGTTTGGTAGAGAAACCAAATCAGAAATCCATGGGTTCAAATTGTCGACAAACAAGCCAGCACCGTTCTTTGGTGGTTCGTGTGGGTAGACGTCCAAAGCGGCGCCAGCAATTTTACCAACTTTGATAGCTTGAATTAGAGCAGGAATATCGATGACAGTACCTCTTGAAGCGTTGATCACGTAAGATCCATCTTTCATTGCTGCAAATTGAGGGAAAGACAACAAGTTTTTGGTTTCTGGAGTTTCTGGAACGTGACAAGTAACAAAGTCGGATTTGCTCAACAATTCGTCCAAAGTGGAAACTTGTCTGGCACTACCCAAAGCCATGATGGTGACAATATCGTAGTACAACACACGCATACCAAAGGCTTCAGCCAAAACGGACAATTGGGCACCAATGTGACCATAACCAATAATACCCAAGGTTTTACCTCTCACTTCCCAGCATTTGTTAGAGACTTTGTTCCAGGTACCGGTGTGCAATTCAATAGATCTGTCACCAATTTGTCTGGCCAACGCAACGATTTCTGCCATGACCAATTCAGCAACAGATCTAGAGTTGGAAAATGGAGAGTTGAAAACAGCAACACCGATTTTGGCGGCATATTCTAAATCAACTTGGTTGGTACCAATACAAAAACACCCAATGGTGACCAAGTTTTTGGCATGTTTTAGAATTTTTTCAGTCAATTTGGTCTTAGATCTGATACCAATGGCATGAACATCTTTGATTTTGCTGATCAAAGTTTCGTCGTCCAAAGAGGTTTTGTGGAATTCAACTTGGTAGCCTTGTTCGGTCAAGATTTCCACAGCGGTTTGGTTGACATTTTCTAAAAGCAAAATTTTGATATCACCAGTGGAAAAAGGTTTCAAAGCTTTGGTTTGTTTGGAGATACTTTGTCTGTGAGGCAAAGTGTTCATAAAAGATTGAACAGGGGAGGTGGAAACGGCACCAGCAGAGCCAGACAAGTTCAAAGCGTCTTGGAAATTGTTATTTAGCTTGTTGATTTGTTGTGGGGATGTCATTTCTGAATATGTATCTGAAAATCGCCTTAGTTTAGTTTATTGGTGGTATTTAAGGAAACCGAAGAGTGATGGATTGCTTGTTTTCTTTTTGGGTTTTTTTAGCATTAGAGACAGAAATGCTAGCAAGTGATCAAATCTATCAATTGATTTATAACAAGATGCGTATATATATATATATATATATATATATAAATAAGAAGACGGACAGGCTAGCGTGGGGGCCAAAGAAAAAAATCACATACGCCAATTTGTGAAAGTGTGGGAGAGTCAATGACCTCAACTGGAAACATGCACACATTTCCTCAATGAAAGCCCAACAAAGGTGTGTAATAACCCACACTTCTATACTCAGTCATTTGCCCATCTCGTATTTTTTTTTTTTTTTTTTTTTTTTTTCTTCACCTTCGAATGACTGATTTTAGTAAGCAGATGCGCAAATGCCTGAAAAAAAAAAAAAAAGTAAAACTTGTGAACAAATACGTATGAAAAAGCAAAGTTTTTTTCACACACAAAATGTATACCTGTATAGGCCAAACAAAGCTAAGAACTGAGAAAAAAAATTTTTTTTTTCTTTAATAAAAATATGATTGAGGCAATGACTTCTTAAAGTTACTGGGGTCTTTAAGGTTACCTTAAGTTGTCAGCTTGTATTTTGTAACTTATGAGGAGGCAGTCAGAAGTCATTAAATTGTGTATTATAATCGTTTGAGGGAAAAAAAAAAATGAGGGATGTCATTTCACGTGGGTGTTCGAAGTCAAAATAATAAAAATAGTTTTGACTTTGTAAATCCATTTTAACAACGTAGTCAGGAATATTTCCAGTTTTGACTTCTGCAAACTGTGCTCGAAACATCTTATGACTCACCACAGGCTCAAGCCAACTCACAAAGTGAACTGGCACAAATCTGGGAAAGAGCATAATGTTCACTAGCATGTACCAACCAGCTGGGACCACAACTCGCTTAGTTTTTGGCTTTTCGAATAGGTTGGGCACTTGGTATCGTGCGGCAACAAATTAGCAAGACTTGAAGCCGTGTCAAACCACTGAGAGGCAGCCTCTCGTTCATTTTTAATGACCAGATCGACGCAAACGTTCCAACAATGCGTTGATAGCCAATCGATTTCATATTGTGCTTGGATATAAAAATCTTTGTGCGCATCAGTTTTGATTCTTTGCAGAAAATTCTTGCACAGCCTGATTTTTTGCTCCACTTGTAAAGCACTGGAGTTTAAACTAAAGAGCCGTCTCAACAGCTCCGCAAGCTTTAAGTTATCTTGGAAATGTACTATGCTATTTTCTATGGCAGCATAAAGAACTGTGCTTTTCAAATCGTTGCTCAATTCATCTATTGCAAACAGAATAGTGACAAAGCCGTCAAGGAGATTTGTTTCAAAAAAACATTTCTGTACTAACGGCATGATCAGCAACTCAAGGAGCCTGTTTTTATCACGATCAAGCGCATATATGTGAAACAGGCATAACAGAACGTCATTACATGCTGCTTTTAATTTAGCCATTTCAGCATTTTCGAACAAAGCGTCAATATCCTTTTCCAATTCCAGCAATGTGCCGTTCAAAAAATTAAGGTAAGCGCTTCTTTCGGAGGGTTTCAAAAAGCAGCCCTCGATTTTGTAGAAAACCATAATTGAAACGCATTTTATTTTTCTGTACTTGATGTCGACAACTTTTGATTCGGAAATCTCATTTTTGAAAAGAGTGATAAAATCAAGCGAAATATCTCCAAACAAAATGTTTTCGATAAATACTTTATTACTGTAACATTTGCACTGCAAGTTATAAGCTACAGCTGCAAACCACTCAAGCTCATCATACGAGTAAGCTATTCCAGTATCATTGCTATCTACGTTAATGCTCATCTCCTTTAAAGTCCTTGATCTGCGAACGTAGTTGAGAGCATGTTTTAAGATTTGCATGATATGAGTGTAATGTTTTGCCATATACGACTCAAAGTCCTCCCCTTTTGCAAGTAGTTTCAAAAAAAGTTGCAAAGCCACCCTACAGGTTGTCAAATAATTCACAACGTCAGTGACCTCTAGATTACTGAGTATCCCATCTGGACTGTTTTCAAACAATTTCATAAAGAGTTTCAGCCTTAAAGCATCATTGTCTTCAATTTCTGCTAAACAGCTCAAAAAATACTTGGAAAATTTAGAAGGATCTGCACTTTTTATGTTCTGAAGGCACTGCATGCAGCTGTCTATAGTTGTTCCATATTCTTGCACACTTTTGTTGGCTAATGCGATAAATAAGATACACTGACTGTTGCTATCATATTTGTCAATATCATCCAACTTTTCGTACAAGCTTTCAATTTGCTCATAGTCTTTCAAATGGAGGTAGACTTTTTGCATGTCTCTTATGATGATTGCTTTGTTACTGACTTGGCCCTCAATCAAGAAATGGAAACAAATCTCAAAGCACGCAATGCTACTTTCATAGTGTTCACTTTTGACCATTTTTCTTCCTGTTGTCCATAGCAAAGAACTTAAAGATTGCGCACTTTCAGATGTAATGATGTTGGTCAAAGTTTTTGCTGCTAGATCAAATGCGGATGTTAAAGCATCAATTTTTTCTGGTTCCGTTAGAGTGATTGACTGTGTGATGTTGAAAATCTTGTTCACAAACAGCTGCTCCAAAACTGGCGTATCATTCTCCAAGTTTAGTTTCTCTGAGGTGAACAAATAGTCTGAACAGGATATTCCTGCACTGATGGAAACTTTGCTTAAATCATTAAGACAGCCTATAAACACCTTGACATTGTGTTGCAAGGGCAAACTGAAAACCATTTTCATGAAAATGTCTTTGTATGCCTCGGTTAGCAAAGAACTGTTGGAATAATACTTTGTTTTGAGCATTTCAATACTTGCCTTGTAAACATTAGGCTCTCCTGGAAACTCTTCCAATGCCATTTGGGCATATTTTTCACAAGCATCGAAGTCCCTTGTTTTGAGTAAGCACTGAATCAGCAACAAAAGAGTTGATAGTTTTATTTGCTGATAAGTGGTATCTAGGGTTACCAGTGTGTCTTTGCAATTTTGAAGAGATGAAACACTGCTTTTAAGCAAGTCCACACATTTTGGCATGTTTTTGTCATTCTGCTTCATACAAGCATTGTGTATCACCCTGGTCAAATCTATTAAGCATTTGCTTGGGATTTTTTCCAAGCTCAAATTGTTTTCATGATTTTTTTGGTGTGAATCAGGTTTCTCCATGATTTTGGACCAATATATTGTTGCGGCATTAAAGTCCCCTTGTTGCAGTGAAAACTGAAAACAGGTAACAAAAAAGTCGTTTTTAAGCTCGCTTAAAGAGGGGTGGTGGGCATCGTTTACTGTTATTCTCTGCAAAAGCTTGTCACATTCTTGCTCACATTTGACACTTATTTTCTGAGCACTACCGCCGTTTTCAGGGTTTTCAACTCCTACATCTAAGCAATGTCTGAGTGTCACATTGAAGCAACTGAAAGCCCTGGTCACTGATTCCAAACTGGTTTTGTAAAAATTTGCAAAAATCAAAAACAGTAAGCTAGAGAAATGCTCTATAAGCACAAACAGTTGTTTTAGTTCATCAGAAACAGCACTTCCTCTGGAACTCAAAACTACAGCATTCCATAAGTTTGACGCACTGTTTTCCAAGGCCAAAAGCAGGTCTTCCTCGATCGTAATCATATCAGCTTGGTTGCTAAAATTTTTGCAGACTTTTTCTGCAATAGGAACTAACATATTGATCTTGCTGCTCATAGGTGTGATGTCGCCCGCAGCAATGGATAAGTTGATTTTCACAATCAACCAGTTGCTCACCTCAATCAGCTCCTTCAAGGTGTCTTTGTACGTTGATTGAGTGTTTGACATGGCTGGTGTTTACTGATTTGTTATTATTTTTAGCTTTAGCTCTTGCCTTCTTCTATGCTTTAACGTCTCATCTTGTGTGTAATCAATTTATAGTTAAACCTTTTTTTTATTTGCCGCCGAGCTAAAAGTAACGCGTTCTTTATAAATACATATGTTATTTCCTGGAGCCCGCGTATCGTGATAGTAGCAAGAATTCAAGAATTCAATTTTTCTTTTTATTTTTATATTTTTTTTTAATTTTCATTTTTTCTTTTTTGAATAGTATAGGTTATAAGAATGTTATGTATGATGGTGTTATAGACAAGAAAGAAATAAATATCTTAAGGAAAAAGGTGGAAATACAGTATTTGAAAGGAATGAGCTCAAAAAAAAAAAAAAACATCGTTCTTGAAGACTCTTTAAAGACCACTGGCATTGAATTCATAGTCTCCGTTCTCTTGTTTAATCAAGATTTGCTGTTGAACCAAGTTTTCAAACATGTCAGCAGGAATCCAACCTTGGGTAACAGCAAAAGGTGATTTGATCAGTTCTTCGTTGTTTTTCATCATGACTGCGGTGTGATCTTCAATATCCTTGTCTGTGTACGTCAAGGGAAACGTTTCAGCGTTGACCAATTGATTTTTAGCCATCAATTCCCAAATGCTTTTTAGCTGAATCATCTTTTCGTCAACAAAAATGTAGTCTTCATCGGCTCTTTTGTTTAAAGTGGCAATAATTGGAGCTTTCAACAGCTTCATTTGAGGAGCAACAGAATAGATCAACTCTGGGGCAGTTGAGTTTAAAGCAAATTCCCACAAATACAAGTTTCTTGTTCTTTTGTACATGAACTTGTACTGTTCTTTTTCTTGGTCATTTAATTTTTTAAACTCCTCAGATTCTTGGTCAAATTTGTAAAGTTTTGGACCTTCGTAGGCAACAAATTGGGGTTGGATATTGTACATGAAAGGTTTTATGACAGATCCTTCGAAATCAATCAAGTATTTTTCGCCCTTTTCATTGACGATGACATTCATAGGATCCAAATCTGGGTGTTGCAATCTTGGTTTGAACAACTTTTCCACGTTTGGAATGTTTTTCGATTTTTCGTTGAACAATGCAGGAGCCAATTTAGTCAAATTTTCAAAAGTTTTAACTTGGTTTTGTAAAATAGTAGATTCTGTATTTTTGTTTAGCTTTGCCTTTGAGTTTGCCAACTCCAACTCTGCTAAATCGGACAAAATTTTTGAGGAAGAATTCCATGGACCCAGATATTCCGAATGTACTTCTTTGGTTAAAAGATCTTTGGATCTCCAAAACCCTCTTTCTTGGGTTGGTCCCACAGCCCATCTGCCCTTGTAGGCACTCTTTGACTCGTCTGTAAACAAGTCTTCAGTGGAGGAAGCATGAGATTCAGCACTTTTGTCCTGCGACACATCTTTTGCAAAATACAAGGAACCGTGTTTGCTGAATTCAACAGAAGCCAATTTTGCCTGGTAGTCTGCCAAGGGCTTGATGACTTTGTTCAATTTTTCTTCATGAGGCTTTCCTTCCAAAGCCGAGTCATCCACCAATGGGTCCCAGTCTTTCATCAAAAGGTCACCTTCAATAAACTCTTGTAGAATAAATGGTGCTCTTACTGGATTCATGGAGTTGACACCAAAACAGAAAATTTTTGGGACTTTGATTTTCAATTGCAAGTCTGCAAAATCCTGTGTGGCAACCTCGCTTTTCAATCTTTCAGCAATGGCCACTTCGGTTTCTTTAGGGTATGGGACTCTCAAAATAAATGATTTGCCATTATCCGTGTCCAATTTGTAGATTCTGTGATGTTTACCCTCGTGGATCGAGGACATTGTTTTGATTTTGATTTCAGTTTTCGGACCTTCGCCAATGAATTTCGACGACAAGTTGTGTGGCAAAGTGACGGTCAAGTTTTGGTTGTAGCTTGGAGGTTGAACTGCATCTGAAATGCCCAAAGCAGCAGATTGTTTGTAAATGTCGTTCAACACTTTTGTCAACCCTTCCAAAGAGAATTTTGTGACTCTTTTCTTTTTTTCCTCAGCATCGTTTTTCAACCAAGACCCCCATGTGTAGTTGAAAAAGGACTCTCTGTTTGGATCGTTTTCATCGGACAATTTTGTAAACACTTCTTCTGGTTCTTTGGCAATTTGTTTTTTGGAAGTTGTGTGCAAATTTTTGACTGCAACAGAATGCGAAACCACGGAGCCATAGTACTTGGACACTGGTCTCAAAGCTTGTTTACTTCCAATTCTTGCTGATCTGATCATCTTTTTTGGTGATATGCACTGGTGGGAAGCTGTGGGTTTCTTCTGCTGAAATGATGTTGTATATCTTTATTATTCTTACTAGTAAATGTAATGAGAAATTTGTCAACGCGAGTCTAGGAAACGAAAATATGTCGGAAGTAGTATTCCACTTTTTTTTTTTTTTTTTTTTTTTTTTGTTTTTGGTTTTGGTTTTGGTTTTGCCTCCCTTTTCTTGGGCAGTAAAATAAACAAATTTTGTTGAGCATGGGTTTTAGGTTGCGTGGATGAAAATAAGCATGGTGAAAGGACAAGAGAAAAGTTTAGTATGGGTAAAC
>ERZ794936.225-NODE-225-length-32050-cov-35.198156_pt1 | contig 32050 bp, 16 predicted proteins | sample MGYA00511083_ERZ794936 | MGnify/ENA primary metagenome ERZ794936 (study PRJEB30137, sample SAMN04331409) | food metagenome | isolation source: Y2 must sample point D1 replicate A | place: Australia: South Australia | collected 2014 ... | reverse complement strand
GCTGCTGCTGTTTTTCTTTTGAAGTTGCTCGTACTCAGACATGTAAGATTGAATTCTTCCTAGTTCTCTGACAACATTGGACATGTCCTTATCACAGTTGAGCTTCTGATATATAAAGACCAGCGACGACAACAAGTATGCAAGCTCGTTACACGTCTGCAACCTCTCCAAAGATTTGTCATTCCCGGAAAGCTCCACGTTCAACCTGTCATCCAAGGACTTGTTCAAAACTTTGGCCTTGACATCGTTTTGAAACTTGTCCAACTGTTTGTTCAGGTACTTTAGATATTTCTTAAACTTCTCAGTGTCATCCATGTTGATTTCTTTTTGAATGTTTGAGATGTGGTGTGTTTTTTTTTTTGTGGAGTTTACACTTTTTGTTATAAACGCATTCAACCACTCACTCATCTCTCTTTCTCTCTCTCTCTCGCTTATCACTTATTTGAACAACCTCTACAATCATCACTGTCAGGAAAAAAGAAAAGAATTATGGGAACTTGGCTAGCTTGCGTCGCAGAACGACTGACGTTTGTATTATTATTTTTTACAATTTTCCGACGCGTCGGGCTTCCAAAAGTTTTTTTTCCCCCAATTTCCTCTGTTTCTTGATTCTTTCAATGTTACAGTATAAAGGGCGAACAAGCCAATTTTGTGGAATATTGATAAAGCCTACTATAAACATTTGATCGTTGAATTTGAAAACACTAGATTAGGTTGAAATAGCAAACTAAATAGAATAAGAATTCCTGAAGTAAGAAAATTTTAGAGAAAAACAAAAGAGTTCCCAAAAAAGTCAAATAAAGAAATAAGGCGATATGGCCAGTTTGATTCAAAGACACAGAAAAAAGCTATTGATTACGTCTGCTGTCACGGTTTTGACCTTTATCACCACCACAGGGGTCGGTATGTATTTTGTCAAAAGATGGTTGAATCAGCAGGGTCTGAAGATACAGCAAAAAAAGTTTGTCAAGGAGCAGATCAAGCGGAAATTCCAGCAAACCCAGCAGGATGCCTTGTACACCGTTTACGAGTTGATCCCCGTGGTTGGTTTGGTGCTTAACAATAAGCTTGATTTGGACGAGCTTGTCCACAGGCTCAAAAATTCAAAAAATAACACTGCGACTCTTGACGAGCCAGACTCAAACAATGACGGACAAGATGAACAAGAAGCGAAAGAGAAAAAAATGACCAAAACTGAGTTGTGGAACGAGTTGAAATTACAAAGTATTACCAAGTTGTGCTGCGCCATTTACACCTTATCCTCTTTGCTTTTATTGACGAAAATCCAGCTGAACATTCTTTCCAGAAGAGAGTATGTTTTGAATAATTTGAAAGAAGAAAAACTGAAGGCTCAGGAGGAAGCTCGCTACAAGAACCAAGGTGTTTTGGAATGGATTGGTTCATGGGTTTTCTCAACCTGTGGCTTGGACAATCAAAACGAAAAGGAAAATAACGATTTGAATGATAAAGACGGGAATGGTGTGAGGGATTCGCAATATGGTGAGATCACGGAAGAAGAAATCAACTATTGCAATGAACAAGCATTTTTATCACTTTCGTGGTGGTTGTTGAACAAGGGGTACCTTGTGTACTACAAAATTATTGAAGAGGAGGTTCGCTCAAAGTTTCAAGACTTACAACCAAACGGTTTATTATCTATCGAAGACTTTAGTTTGAAAATCTCGCAAATCTTGTTCAAAACAAACGAAAGTATTTTGTCTTCTGCAACTAAAGATGACAAAAAGCCTTTGTTATTGTCAGTTTTCTATCCAGATACCAAAGATTCAGAAAAATACACTTTACAGCAAGCATTGGACCCACAGGTTTCAAACGTATTGTCGATCAATGACTCCGAATATCATGTTTTGGTGGATGAGTTGCAGAAATGCTTGAATAGCACGGTTTTGGCTATTGTTTTGGAAAACTTGATCAACGAGTCGTACAAGTATTGCATGAATCAAATTGACACCAAGTGCAGAAGAAAGAACAAAAAGAGCAAGAGCACTGATGGTGCAAAAACGTCAGAAGCATCTCAGGAAGAGCTTGGTGAACAAAATGCGGTTGAACAAGACCTTGAACCAAGTTTCGATGTGTACAAAATTGCTCTGTTAACCATCTCATGCAAAGACGTTATTCAACAGGATCTCTTGGCAAACACAGACACCAACATCAATTCGAGCTTGATATCAATCATCGACAATGTTCCGGAACTAGACGATCTATGCGCAACGATATATAGTAACATTTAGGTTATATGTAGTTTAACCTATGCATTCACTTTAGCCCACTGAGCTTTGCCTATTTTGACTCCTTGTAATCTACACCAATAACTTGTTCAAATGTTTAATCGTGGTAATAATTTCTATCACAGAATCTTGTTTATTTGTCATTGAAGACCATTTTGTTTTTTTTGTTTTTTTCTTTGAAAAGGGTTAATTCAATTGATACTTGGGTATTTGCCTTTTAAAATAAACAAAATACAAACTATGCATCACATGACCAGTAACCATATACCAACCCGGCCATATGAATATTTTTAATTTGCAATTCTTCCAATTTTCAATGAATCGTTTACAGAAAATGGAGGATGTTGGTGACCACCTCAACAGGTCAAATCTTTGGCATAGTTGCAAAAAAACAATTTGATTGGAAGAAGTCCAGGCACAACAAATCAACAGCAAATCATAATCTAAAAGCACACCAGCAAGCAACATGGCTGAACAAAAAGTGACCTTAGTTTCCGGAGAGGGAGAAAAATTTGAAGTGGAAAGAGTTATTGCTGAGAGATCGTTGTTGTTGAAAAACTTCTTGAGCAACATGCTGAACAGCAACATTGACGACGATGACACAGCGGATGCAAACAAAAACGAGTCTGAAGAAGAGATCGTGATTCCAGTGCCAAACGTCAGATCTTCTGTTTTGGAAAAAGTTATACAATGGGCCGAGCACCATAAGGACTCGAAATTCCCGGACGACGACGACGACGACTCCAGAAAATCAGCGCCTATCGACTCTTGGGATAGGGAGTTTTTGAAAGTGGACCAAGAAATGATGTACGAAATCATTTTGGCCGCAAATTACTTGAACATTAAGCCTTTGTTGGACTCTGGGTGCAGAGTTGTTGCTGAGATGATTAGGGGAAGAACTCCTGAAGAAATCAGAAAAACTTTCAACATCGTTAACGACTTCACACCTGAAGAAGAAGCTGCCATCAAGAGAGAAAATGAGTGGGCCGAAGACCGTTGAGATTGCGCTCTTACTTCAATCGGTCTTGCATTTCCTCCTTCCATCATCCTTGCCGTCCCACTTTTTTGTATTTGTTATTGAGATGGAATGAAGGAGAAATGCATAATGTTAGATAATAATCTTTAGGGTTTTTATAGATTAAGCAATTAATGATAAAAAAAAATAATATAGTAAAAGAGCAGCATGACACTAACAGGTGTCGAGCGGCATGCTTTTCAAAAGAGTCTGCGTAAGAATCTCTCAATACATTTGAGAGTCAATATCAATCAAGCAAATCTTGATGTCGTGCCTCTATTTGCCGATAAATGATGGCCTTAACAAGGGTTCTCCTCTGTGTTCTTTTCGAAACTAACAATGCCTGGGAGAAAGGCAGAAAAGCAACAAAAAAACTCGCAGAAAAAAATTGGCAAACCGAGATTTCCTCCCCCGGAAAAAAAAAACCCAAATATAAAGCACAACATTCGGAAATTAGATGTCTTATATTTTGGATGTTTCTAGTAAGTTGGCGATCACTATGGTAAATAATGGACAACGTTTGATATTTGCACATTCTTCTCCAGGTAACTCGCCAAGGCTCATGCTACTTTTGGCATATAAAAGAAAGCAGGTCTGTAGGTCAAGTCATCTTGTTGTTTAATTCAAGTACTCGTCACAACTCGCGAGCATACAAAGAAACAAACAAAAAAAAAAAAACATCGCATAAGGTGCTATAACTTTGAACCTTTATTGAGAACAGAGACTATCTGACCAAAAGGAGCTATCAAAGTCAGGTTGAGAAATTTTACGTGCTTGCATTAGCAATTAGAGAGAAAAACAAGAAAAGCTAGCAACTATTACTGAATATGGGGAAATTGCATCTGTTTGGTCATCCTTTGGGTCTCAAAAAACACCATGACACAAAACATGCGGACAGTGAAAGCTCTGCTGACAATGGAACCCATGGTAATGCGAGCTCCTCCAAAAGTGAAACCAGTAACTCTGTACGTCAAAAGAGGCTGAGCAGACCCAGTGTGACGCATGAGCGTATGAAAAACTCTTCACCATCTTACAAAAAACAGCATAATGGAAGCATGCGGTACGAGCCACGTTTGAGCTCAAGCACCAGTCCTGAAAGATCCCCTTTGCCTTCAATCCGAAGGCTGAACAAAAAGGAGGTCAACAGAAGCATAGATGACATGGCTGAGGAAAATGAAATTGCTCGAGCTGACGAAGAAAGAGACGGATATGATGGTGACAATGAAGAAACAACATTTATCTCAAACACCATTGGTCAACATACCACGACTCCCATGAAAAGGAAAACGAATGACTTGGATTCCAATCACAAGGAATCCAAAACTAGTGCTTCTTCTAAGTTGAACACACCAAAAGATTACCTAAGCTCACCAAAAAAAAATCATTATGCAGACACTGAATCACACAGTTTAAATACTTCCAAAAAAACTGACTTGAGCACCAAAAGCTCACATACAGACTCAGATGTCAGTAATGATGCTTCCAAAAACACAGGAGAAAGCCACAAGGGGTTGTCGTCATTTTTCAATGCTGCACAAGCGGCAGCTACACACTTGTTGCCCAAGTTTTCTCAATTTTTGGAAAGCCCTGATGAAAAGCGCTCTGATACTTTGACAACATCTCAATCTTTGAATGATAGAAGTCCAACAAAGAATAAATCGGATGAAGTGCATAGATTCCATTCTCTGAAAGGTCCGCCAAAAACGGCTGTCAACGAAATAAAAGGCTCTCTTAGTGAAGATCAAAGAAATATGAGTTTTGATGATCGCTTGAATCGTGCGGCAACATCAAAGAAGAGTGAAACAAGTAGCATTAACGATGTCTCAAATGAACACTATCCAAACATTTTTTTGAAAAACTTGAATCATCTTTTGTCCACCAATTCCAATGTTGGTCACTCTTCTAGTCACCATACAAGAAATAGTAGCCGCAATTTGGCGAGCAATACCAACGGGTCTCTGACCGGACTGAAAAGCATTGATTCAAGGTCGGCTCCAGCAAACTACCCAATTATCAAAGTTGACTCCATTCCATCTATCAGCGACGTCGAACATGACGCTCTGTCCAAATACGGTGACAATTCCAAATTGAAGAATCCAAACTCTTTGCTGCAAAAATCCAGCGCAAGCTCAAGCACTTCAAGAAATAGCAATCGTCCAGAGATTATCATATCTCCCGTGACCAACACAGCTGCTTCTATAGGAATGAAAAGCCTGTCGGACATGCCTGTAAATGGTACAACAAACGGGCATTTGTACAAAGATACGGACGGGGACGGGGAGAAGCTACATAGAACTACCAGCGCAGGCTCTTTGATAAGTAGTATCAACTTCAAACATATCAAACCTTATACGAAGCATAAAGTTGGGAATGGAAATTTGACTCTTGATGCCCTAGGTGTTGAAAAGGATTCCAAACCCAAAAACGATGAGGTGAGTGTTCCCAAAGCCTCTATTGATGCGGCGCCTAAAAGAAGATCACTGACGTTTTTTCCGCAACCCAGCATGCAGGAACAGGAGCATACCAACGGCATTCCTAGAAGGGGCAATTCTTACAATTCGCTATCAAAACTGAAAGACAAAAAACTTAGAGGGAGAGGCCTGACTTTGCCATCGGGCTTGTGTAGGAAAAGAAGCGAATCAATCACCGTTGGTCCTCTAGCATTAAAAAACTCAAACTCACAGGTTGAAGTAGCAAAAACCGATTCAAATGTGAATGACGTTGAAGAAGATGAAGCAGAGACTGAAGATGAAGAAAAAGATGATGAAGATGAAGAAGAAGAAGAAGAAGAAGAAGAAGAAGAAGAAGAAGAAGAGGAGGAGGAGGTGTTGAATGCGAAGAGAAAAAGTAGACAGTCCACAATTGGCAAGGATATATTCTCCCCAAAGAGCAGCAAAAGACCAAGCACAGACGAGAAAATCGTTGACAGGGCTACTCTGGCTCAGTCTAGGCGGCCCTCCATCAACTTAGAAGACTCAGCTTCAAGTTCTGATGAAAAAACAGGACGTTCAAGAAGCAGTTCTTCAGACGCGGAATCAATGATTGTAAATTTGCAAACCTCAAACGAAAAGAAAAACAAGGAATTGCACAGTTTATTTGGCAATCTGATCCCACCTGATGAAAAACTTATTACGGAGTACGTTTGCGCATATTCCAAAGATATTTTGATTCAAGGTAAAATGTTTGTTACGCCGAATTATATTTTGTTCAAGGCTAACATCTTTGGATGGATAACAAGCTTTTCAATTGTCATTAAAGACATTGTTCAATTGGAAAAAAAAAGTACAGCCGTTTTGTTTCCAAACGCCATTTCTATCCAAACTTTGCACAAGCAATACGTTTTTGCTTCATTCATGAACAGAGACGCTTCTTTTGAATTAATAACTCAGGTTTGGAACAACGCAATTTTAAGAGGGGTTTTTGGAGATTCATCCAAGGGGTACCACAAACATAAAGGGAAGAACAACGGTGTCACTGCGGCAGGTGATGAGTTGCACGTTTCAAATTTCGGTGGTTCACGTAATGCCTCAACAGACTACATGTCTGGAAGCGAAGATAATTCATCAAGTGATTTAGAAAGTGACTTTGGCGATTCTGGCGATTCTGGCGACGAAGCAATGTCTGACACCGAAGACATGACTTCTGACGATGAATACGAACCGCCCCTAAAACCATCAAAAACTGGTCCTCAAGAGCACGCTCCGACTGAGTTTGATTTTGAGCCTAAGGAAGAGGATAAAACAGTTTGCGAGTCATTGATTGATGCCCCGTTGGGCTCAGTGTACAACGTTTTATTTGGAACGGACGTTCATTATGTGCAAGATATTTTAGAAGCTCAAGGAAACTACGATTTGTCAGAAATACCACAATTTTCAAAAGAAGATAATACGAGAGAGTACTCTTACACAAAACCCATTTCTGGAAGTATTGGTCCGAGCAAGACGTCATGCACCATTACGGAAACAATCAAATACTGCGATTTTGAGAAATATTGTCAAGTCGACCAGATCTCTAAAACACCAGACATTCCTTCTGGTAATTCTTTCCAAGTAAGATCTCGCCTTTTTTTAACTTGGGGCTCTAAAAATAGAACCAAAATTACTGTAATTGTTTCCGTTGAGTGGTCTAAGAAATCTTGGATCAAATCTGCTGTTGAAAAAGGAACTTTTGATGGTGTGAAAGAAACCTCTTCTGTTCTTGCTGATAAGGTGAAAGAATTTGTGGAAGAAAACAAGAATGCAACCACTTCAGGGAAAAAAAGACCAACAGGGAACTCAGAAGATTCGGAAGAGGAATCAGAAGAATCAACCGAAGAAAATCAACTACCGACAAGGGAACCGCAGCAGCACGCTCCAACCTCCTATGAATACCAAAGCGATAAAAACGATACGGTTATTATTGATAACAAGATCATTGATTTACCTTTGGGGACCGTTTTTGAGATTTTGTTTGGGAACGACACAAGTTCTGCAAGAAGAATACTTGAAAAGCAAAATAACAAAGACATTAGTGAGATTTCTGCTTTCCATGACCAAAAGCGTAATTACGAATACATCAAACCATTGGGATCTTCCCTAGGACCTAAACAAACCAAATGTTTAGTTGAGGAGATAATTGAGCATGATGATATGAACAGTTATTTTATGGTGAAACAGTTGACCAAATCTCCAGACGTGCCTTCAGGTAATGCTTTTGTGACAGAAACCCAATTGTTCTTTTGCTGGGCAGAAAACAACAAGACCAAATTTTTTGCCGTGACAAAATGTGTTTGGAGCGGCAAAAGTTGGATCAAAAGTGCTATCGAGAAAGGTTCGATAGATGGTCAAAAGGAGTCTTTAACCACATTGTTGGAGGAGATTCCCGCTATTGTTAGAGATTTAACAAGTAGTAGTTCTACTAAGAAGGGAAAAACAGGAGGCAAAAGAAGGAAAAAGTCTCTTAAAAAACCTAGACGGAAAACTTTGGCTGGTGACACAAAAACACACGACGCAGAAGCTAAAAAACAAAAGTCTATGAATGAGAAGAAGCAAGGTGCAGGAGAAACAAGTACTTCGTTGCTGGACAAAATTATGGGTATTCAAGATGTTTCTTACGAGAAAATTTTCCTATGGTTATTTTTCGTTATAGTATGTGCCAAATATTTGTTTGGCTCACGCTCATTCGACGCTAATAAACAACTGAAAAATTTACCGGGAAGACAGGGCTTGATCAGTTCACAGTACCAGTTTGTCCCTTCTTTGAACAATTTGTATATGGATAGTAGTAAGAAAAAGGACGCCGTGTTCAAAGAAGGCGAAACGGATATATGGAGCTGGATCGATGATCACAATTTTTCACACAAAGAAGGCTTACAAAATTTTGGAAATTCCTATAACTCGAGCGATATAGAGCAAACGGCAAATGACAAAAATTCAATAAAACAAAGTGACGAAATCAAAGCTCATGGAACGCAGGACTTGAAAGAGTTTATCAAAATTGCTGAGTTGGAGTTGGGTGAACTGAAGACTTTTTTAAACGGGAATGACTAACGACTTTCATTTTATGTACTGATTTTTGTTTTTCTGTAGCGGGTTTTTTGCAAACTACCTAATAATTATATTTAAACTTTTTTTTCTTTTTCTTTTACAGTCTTTTTATTTGTGTGCTTGCTTTTTGTGTCATGGTGAGCGGCAAAATAAATATTTCCATATGAACCATTATGATTCAAATGTTAGTTGAATGTAGTGATTAAAGAAACCTTGAGAAACTTTAATTGACCTTTATTTTTAGCAGAAAAGTGAGAGATCATCCACGAAACAAATTTACCAAGCATGGATAAGGAAGAGCAAGAAATTGGAGATTTGAAAAACTCAATTGAAGTTTACCAGTTGGAGTTTGACATGCTACTAAAGGAATCAAGAAAGTACGTTAAATTTTTTTTTTTCTCTGAGGTCCTTACCAAAGAGTTGTCATCAAGCCCAGCGTTACTAACTATGAAATTGCACAAAATCAAAATTGAAAATGCTCAAAAACATACCGTGAAGATGTTTGGAATTGTTTTTTTTGTTAGCTATTTTTTTTTTTTTTTTTTTGATTTGGTATTTGTCATCAATGAACACAGTTTGTTTTCTGAGAATTGTTCACCTGTAGAAGTGGTAAAAGCGCATATTGCTAGATTAAGAGAATACAATGAACTGAGAGATCTTGGGCTAAGACTGGCTCAAATTGTGTCTACTGACAAAAATTGTTCAGTGAAAGAGGTTTTTGCGGAATCAGGCCACTCTATGAACGACAACTGAGCAAAGCGATATTTGAGCTTCTTGAATACATGGATGGCGTGTTTTTAAAGAAGTATATTTCAGTGGTTTGCAATTGGGTTTGCAATTAGGTTTACAATTAGGTTTATACTCTCAATGTACACGATCTTTGATCTGATTTGCAGAGCTCTAATTTAAGTTTATAAAAATCAAAGTTTGGAATAGTGATGTGTGATTGAGGATCAAATTAAACCTTGATATGTATCTTGTGCTTGACAAAGGTTCCTGCCAAGATGCAACTTGCATTATGTGATGCACCGTGCTTCGGGGACTCGGGCATAAAACGTTGTAAGGAAAAGAAGTAGCCGAGGTGTTTTACCGAGAAGACCTGTCTCGGGCAATGTTTCTCGCAAAAGCAACGTACAGTTTTTGTAAAAAGATTTCTGAAACTGAAAGCGTTGCTCTTTCTCGACTCTAACAGCTTGAGGTGTCACCTAGAGCAAGCAGAGCAGCGCAAAGTCCAGAGCAAAAGAAACCTGCGAAAAGTTGAGGTATATTCCATTTGCACATATACAGAAGTTCAGTCGAGCAGCTAAGAAGCAGGATAGGAATCTGCAATACATGTTTAAACAAAAACCATCGCATATCAAGTCATTTTCAGCATTCTGACTGCAGCATCACCCTCCCCCCCTTCCCCCCCCCCTTCCAATACATCTGCCAATATTAAAGCCCAAAACACCAATTTTTGCTAAAACTTTTAGTCAAGAAAATAGTCTATTACTACATATTGCTCATTTTATACCATGCGGTGGCTAAAAATATATCATTTGCTTTTTTGTGTTGCCTTCCTGTCAATAACTGTAAAGTGTGTCATCAATGTGAATGAAGAGAACGAATACGGGAGTTCTCGTTTAAACAGGACAAGAAAGATAAAACCAGCAGCAAATAAAGATGTCAATTCCAAGATCGTGCACAAAGCACATACAAAACAAAATAATAAAACGGCCAAAGATGATCTGCAGCCCAGTAAACTTCGTGATGCTGAAACCTACTCAAATTTGTCGTCACGAAAAACCGCGACGTTTTCACCTTCAACTGATCCAAAGGAAGTCTTTACAGAATCAACAATTACCAAATCATCTAATTTTCAGAGCAAACCTTTGACTTCTAGCATACCGACAGAAAACTTGAACGTTATAAGCGGTATCAACTCGGAAAATACAGACTTCCAAAGAAAGCCCTTATCTGCATTTATTCTTGATAGCAGAGTATCTGAAATCCAAACTATATCAGGGTCAGACTTGACCAAAAAAAGGAAGAATGGGCAGCTGAATCTAAACGAAATTGATTTATCAGAAATTCTCTTGGCTGCAGATATTGAAGGAGGATTACACGCCATCAGTAGAAGCACTGGTAAAAAATTGTGGTCTATCATCGAAGGACCAAATGTTCAGCCTCTTGTACACATACAGGAGCATTTTCTAAATGCTGAAAACGATTTCCTAAATACTTCACGTAGCCACTTGGGTTCAGACACTTTGATAGTGGAGCCGTTTGGTGATGGGTCGTTATTTTTTTTCAACATCTTCACCGGGTTGCACAAAATACCTGCAAGCATCAAGCAGTTAGTTGATCAGTCTCCTATAGATTTGAAAACTGAGGTGGTGGTCGATGCAGATGGAACAACAATAGAAGACGAAAAAATTTATACTGGTTATAAAAAGACCGCCATCTACTCTATTGATTTGCTGACCGGAGACATTTTGGCCGCGTATGGACCTGGTACTGAAAATAAAATGTACACCCCCGATAACTCGAAAAAAAAGTCCTGCTACAAGTTTGACGAGTCCACGACATTGGCCAACAACTCCTCAAAAACCTCTTCTCAGTCAGAAACAAACAACTGTGCACAGATCATCAACATTGGCAAAACCGTGTATGAGTTGATCATACATTCTCCAATTGACAACAGCTACTACAACATCACTTACTCAAATTGGCAGTACAATAACTTGGATTCGATGTTGGCGTTCAAACATAAATACTCTACTGACGGATTGAGCATATCTCCTTTTAGAGATTGTTCCCTGTTGGCAGTCGATTCGGTTGGGCATTTTGCAAAATGGTTAACTCCAAAGTTTCCAGGTATTATCAACAATATTTTTGATATTTTTGTGGATCCGGAATCACAGGGAAAATTTCTACTACCACATCCTTTGAATTGTTTCCCTTCTGTCGCGGATAGTTACAATGATCCTTTGTTTTTTGACCACTATAACAAAGTTTACGATGACAACGCTTCCATGACGTCCGTATATCTAGACAAATCCATGGACAACACCTGGTTTGCTATGTCCAGTGTCAACTATCCAACGTTAGTCGATGCCGCGCCAATGGCAAAATATGAAATGAGCCCTAGGTGGAGAAACCCAAACTTTCTAAGCGACCCTGATATGTTTGAAACATCGGTCATTGGTGTTCATGTGTTGAAAGCAGACACTTATTCCAACATACAAGCCGGTAATGAGCGTTTGCCTAACAATTTGGAGGACTTTACTGAACAGAATCCAGATAATCTGCCCGCTTTGCCAAATTACCGCCCCGACCACAGCTTTATGGAACCAATCAATTACAACCCATCTAAGGACCTGCAACATTACATATCTGAAAAAGAGTTGTCCCTTTACAAGAAAAAAGTACAGGAGGAAGTGACAAAGCAGTTAGAGCTTAAGAACAAAAATTCAATACCATATATTATTGGCCAATTTATCTACAGGTCTTTCAAAGCGATTGCTGCCGTAGGAATGTGTGTGATGACTTTTATTTTTTTAAGAAAGTTTGACGTTTTTTCAACTAAGAAAAGAGAAGTTAAAGAGACTATAAGTGTAAGCACTGATGAGAACTCGAACGATAAAGCTGACAAGCTGCTGCAACAGGAGGGTCAGCTTTATACCGAAAACTCTTTTGACGAAGCTGATGATAGTGAAGAACATCTTACAAATGTTGCAGGAAGCACAAAAAAGAAGCGCAAGCGAGGCAAAAGAGGAGGTCAAAAGGGTAATAACAAAGCGCAGGGAGCTGTTACAACCGTGCAAATATACGGAGAGGATCAAAATTCCAATGAGATCAAGGTGACAAACCAAAAAGATAACAACTTGGTGAATATCAAGTTATCTAGCAAAGTCCTGGGTTATGGATCTTCAGGTACCGTTGTTTACCAAGGTACATTCCAGGAAAGGCCAGTTGCTGTTAAAAGACTTTTGTTGGATTTTTATGACATTGCTTCCCAAGAGATTAAGCTGCTATCGATGAGTGATGATCATCCAAACGTTGTCAGATATTATTGCTCAGAACAAACTGATAAGTTTCTGTATATTGCTTTAGAACTTTGCACAGCTTCATTAGATATCGTAATTGAAGAGAAAACTAAACATTCCAACAAAGTACAAGAGATTGCAGAAAACCTTGATTTGTTGGATATCCTCTTCCAACTAACACAAGGTGTCCAGCACCTGCACAGTTTGAAAATTGTCCACAGAGATCTAAAGCCACAAAACATTCTTTTGGCACCTTCCAAAAAATACGTTTCACATGGGAACAAAGAGAAAAAAATAAGAACGTTGATTTCAGATTTTGGATTGTGTAAAAAACTTGAGGCCGAAGAATCGTCGTTTAGAACAAACATGCGTGATCCAGCAGGAACTACGGGATGGAGAGCTCCCGAGCTTTTGAGAGGCAAAGTTTCCGCTTTGTCCCAGCTCAGCTCAATCCAGAGCGAGGATGAAATGTCCAACTTCAGTAGTCACAACAGCAGCAAATCTGTGGAACCGATTGTTTACGATCCTATAACTCATGTGCGGTTGACTAGAGCGGTTGATATTTTCTCAATGGGCTGTATCTTTTACTATGTTTTGTCTCGTGGGAAGCATCCATTTGGCGAAAAGTATGTTAGAGAAAGCAATATTTTGAAAAGCAAGTACAACCTTGGAGCAATACTACTTGACGAGAAATATTTAGCCATTGAAGCAGAAGACTTGATAGCAAAGATGATATCAAACAATCCTCACAACAGGCCAACTGCAAACGTCATACTGAAGCACCCGTTGTTTTGGAGCAAAACAAAAAAGCTAGATTTTCTTTTAAAGGTTAGTGACAGATTTGAAGTTGAAAGAAGGGATCCTCCAAGCTCGCTTCTTCTCAAGTTGGAGGAAATATCTCCTGTAGTGATCACTAATGGAGATTGGACCGCAAAATTTGACCAAGTTTTCATTAACAACCTTGGAAAATACAGGAAATACAACGGTGGAAAAATTATGGATTTACTTAGAACTTTCAGAAACAAATATCATCATTTCATGGATTTACCTGAGGAATTGCAAATTTTGTTGGGACCGTACCCTGAGGGATTTTTTAGCTACTATACTAAGAGATTTCCAAACCTGGTGATAGAGATTTATTACGTGGTTCAAAAAAACTTGAAAGACGATCAAATTTTAAAAGAGTTTTTCTAGATGTTTTGAAACAATTTTGTTATCTAGCATAACGTATAAGTGTATACTCTGCAAAATAACTTCATTCAAATATACTTATGTGAGATATTATTCATCATAGGAAGTGTCATTCATTGAGCTTGTGTCTTTTTCATTGTCACTCAAGTCCGGAAGTATAAAATCAACTGACTTGCCGCCTGAGACAGGTTTACGTGTTTCATTAGGTTTCAAAACGTTTCGATTTTCGTGGTTTTCCTCCTCTTCCAAATTTGTACTATCAATGGATGAGAGGACGTCTGGTGCAATCGGTTGGTTTTTATTTGTGGCTATAGGCTCTTCTTTTCCAATTATAGCTTTATTTTTCTCATGTTGCTCTAAATTATGCTCAAACAAAGTTGAATCAACATTTTCAGGATTTTCGTTCACAGCGGAGATCTCCTTGGCAAGGATATCGTTTGCCAAGTTGTTTTCTTCTATGCACACATCAAGGTTAGCCAAAAACTTTTTCATTGAGTTTGAACTAATAGTGTCGGTAAGGTCACTTTCTAAGATCTCACAAACTTTTAATCTAATATCTTGCATTAGCGAAAGGCTCTTTTCTTTGCAAACAAAAAACCTATTGACATTAGTTAAAATCATTTTCTTCACCTCTTTTCTTTCAAACCTATCGTAGATTTGTAACAGGTTTTTCAAAAATTCCAACTGATAATTAGCTTTCAAAAAAGCATCGCTGGTTTGACCAACTACTTGGGCGGGATCAGTCCAGTGAATCAGTTGCTGGAAAATAACATTGGGTTTAAGCATAGAATCGGAGCCTCCATCGCCAGCCTTCAAGTCCGTCCATAGCATGGCCAATCTAAACAGTACATCAGGAGCGATGTTGCACATTTTTTCCTGATGCTCAGGATGTGAAAAGCAGTAGACGGGAAGACAGAATGCAAAGGCTTGAATCAAAGGCTCGTTATCTTGGTTTGCAGGCGAAAAGTATGACAAGATTAAGGTTTCAAACAAATCATCATCCACAATGACATTTCCTAGAAATAGTTTGCATAGTCCTTCTGCAGCTATCGATTGGCACTCTGGTAAATCTGTGTTTTTCAAAATTTTGTAAAAAATCTTATGAACTGCCACCAAATCAACTTTTCCTTCACCGTCAGCAACTTTTGTTCCGTGTGTGGAGAATATATCAACAATGATTTGTAAAGCAATTGCTTTCAAAGAGGAATTACCTTTAGAAGCACACATTCCCAAAATATACATGTTTTCTGCAGCCAGATCGATGTCCAATAAGCAACAAAGACCTAGATTACGCAATCCTAGGTTTCTGATATCCGAGTCACTGTTCCGAACAGCAGGCGTAATAACTGTTTCAATTAATGAAGAAAATATTATACTTTCTGTTTGCTCAGACACCAATTCCAGCATGCACCTAGAAACGGTCAAACACTTTATCAATATTTTTCCATCCAAAGCGTCATCATTCAGCAAAGCTGGGGTTTCTGCTTCTTTAGGAGACGCACTTTCTTGCCCGTTTCGAACCAAATCATCCACAGCAGCAGCAAAAGACTCGATCGCACTACTGTCATCGCCATCTTCGTTTGACAATTCGTCGTCTTCTTCATCGGGCTCCAAGGTGCTATCATCCTCGTTATTGTTTTCTGCTCTTTTTCTTTTTTTCTTATTTTTTTGCCGTGCTTGTTCTTGATCGTCAAAAGATTCATCTCTTAGGTCCTGAATAATTTCGAGCACTATCATGATGAAATCTTTCTCGCTGATAGCTAAAGTGTGAAGTACTCCAACACATAGTCTGGTACACTCCTCGTTCAAGTTCCTAGTATACAGAAGGTTTCTGATTAAGTTCAACATATCTCTTCTCCCAACTTCATCACTGTAGTCGTAGTTCTTTGCTATTTCCAGTAATTGTTGAGATATAAACAGAAAATCAGGAGCAGTTTTTGATAAACCTTTTGAGACGTACTTTGACAATATAGACGCAAATTCCACTGTGTCTAAATAGTTTTCATCAATAATAGTGTCGAGTTTTTTAGCGTGACAGTAATTGAAAAGGCACTTTAGTAAAAAAGCAACTTCCGGTGTAAAGCATCCCCAAATTTCTTTTGGAAATTTGATTTTTTCAATGACTTCGCTTCTGGTTTCAAATAGCTGCTCTATGATTTTCGCAGCAACGTCACTTTTCATCACATCCAGTTTAGTCAGTAGGTCCACCAAGTCACCGTTAACAAAGTTCAACCAGTGAATGGTGACTAATTTGATGCACGCATTTCGTACAGTATCCTCTCTATCGTTCAAGCCCCAGTTTATCAATTTGTCCAAAACGGATTTCTCAATAACCTGGAAAACATTTGTCATGTTTTTCAGTATTCTTGAGTAAACTAGTCTTCTATTGATTGCATTGCTGTCTCGCACTCTTTCTAAAATGTACGGCAATGTTTGTTCTGTTTGCACCAAATTCAGCATACATGCCCTACGCACTTCGGGACTTGAATCATTTCTCATCAATTTCACCAGTATCTTGGTTGCGTTTGTAGAATCTGCGTTGATGTTTTCTCCGTCTTCTTCTTCTCTGTCTTCTTGTTGGTTTTCTCCTTCATTGATTAAATTTTCATCACCTTGAGTGTCATCTTGCTGAAACTTTGTTACAGAAAAGATTGCTTGTATTCTCACATTTGGATCCTTGTCATAAACTCTTTTAAACACTGCCCACGATAAAATATCAAATAGGTCTTCGTCAATCTCAGAAATGTTGTCCATAATAACAGCAATCAGCTGAGTCACTCTATAACGAACGTTCCGGTCTCTGCTCTCAATGCCTCTCAAAGTGTAGCGCATGAATTTGTTAAGAAAAGTTGAAAACGCCGTTGCCTCCTCGTTGTTATCGTTTTGGGTTTCTGCGTTGATCTTGATAACATGTCTTTCCCAACTTGCAATGAACCCGGCAATCAATTTGACAACTCGATCCCCTTCAACTTGTGCTTTTTTCAAAGGCAGTATTTTCGTCGTGATCTTGCAAAACATAAAATTGAAGACATCTTCCAATCCCTGGCCTTTCGCTTTCCCCTGGATTTTTTTAAGCAAAGCAATATTTCTTCTGTGTCCGGCATACGTGTGCTGCGATTCTTTAAATATTTCTGCTAATGACTTGAAAATTTGGTGTTCTACAAGAGTTGACTGCCCATCAATGGAAGTATTGGGACTCACACACGTACTCATTCGAATATTGGTATCTTTGTTTGAACCTCTATGCAAAGTTTTTTTTTATTGTTTTTTTTATATTAGGTTTTCTGCCACTCTTTTCAATTCTAAAAGTGCAAACTAACCCTCTCTAGATAGCCTGTGGCTCTTGCAAAATCCCAATTATACGGTATTCTTTCTATCACAGTACTTTGTACAGCAAACAAATCAAACCTATCTTGTGGCATTTTTTCCTCTCCATTTACTGATGATTTACACGACCATTTTGATTAATAAAGATCTATGAAACGCGAACACTTCTTTGTTTACCTCTTCAAAAAGTTTCAAATCAAGAAAAAACACAAAACTCTCAACAAAAAATTTAATACACGTGACATGCAAATAACGTATAATTTTGAATTTTCTTGTTTCGTTTCTTTTTCTAAAATTTTATTGAATTTTTCTTTTTTCAGAGAGTTTTCGGCTTCAATGTCATCATCATAGCTCTTCAGAGAGCTGCCATCGGCTAGATTTCCTGTGGAATGCTTTCGTGAACAACTTTAGCAAGCTCGCATATTGTGTTGCTCCATACAATTTCTTTTTTGATAAATTGAGTGAAGAATCTGTAAAGAACAAAACAAAACAAAACAAAACAAAACACACCGACAACGGCATCAAAACCCTCACTTTTGTAAATCGACAAAAATGCCAAAAACAAATGAAGTTGCAGTGCACAGGGCTAGGTTTGTTGATTTTCAACAAGGAAACATCACAGCTTTAGCCTTTTCACACGTTTCCAATTCCGAAAAGCTGACGCCTAGCGACTTGAGGCTAGCAGTGGGTAGAAGTGATGGGCAGATAGAGATTTGGAATCCGAGAAACAGCTGGTTCCAAGAATTGACCATTCCAAATGGTTTTGACAGATCCATTGAAGGATTGGTTTGGTGCAATGAGCCTAACGAACCCTTGAGACTTTTTTCCATTGGTGGGTCCACTGTTGTTACCGAATGGGATATTTCCACTGGATTGCCTTTGAAAAACTACGATTGTAATGCAGGTGTTATCTGGTCTATTGCCATCAATAGAAGTCAAACAAGATTGGCCGTTGGTTGCGATAACGGATCTGTTGTTCTTATTGACATTTCTGGCGGAAAAGGTTACCTTGAACATGTTGCTCTTTTACAAAAACAAGAATCCAGAGTTTTAACCATTACTTGGAAAAATGATCAATTTGTCATTGGGGGATGTGCGGATGGGAGAATTAGAATTTGGGAAGCAGACTCGTCCTCCACCCAAACAGGTTCCAAACAATTCTACGGAAGACTTCTGCATACAATGAAAGTCGACAAGTCGAAAAAAGAAAGCACATTGGTTTGGTCTGTGCTTTATCTTCCTTTGAAAGATCAAATTGTCACAGGTGACTCCACAGGAGCCGTTAAATTTTGGGACTTCAAGTATGCAACTTTGGTTCAATCTTTCAAAACACATTCAGCAGATGTTTTGTGCTTAACGACAAATGCATCCAATAACAGTGTTTTCAGTGCCGGTGTCGACAGAAAAATTTACCAAATGAAATTGGAAACAAAATCGAAAACTGTTTCTTGGGCTGTTACTGCAAACAGACTATTTCATAATAACGATATAAGATCTATTGCCTCGTTTGAATCAAAAGGTGCTGATTTGCTTGTATCTGGAGGAGTGGAAAAAAAAATTGTTGTTTGCAATTTGAGCAATTTTGAAAATTGCATTTACAACAAGCTATCTATTGTTCCTTCAAATGTGCCTGTGCTAATAAATGAGGACCAGAGATTGGTTTGTTCATGGAAAGAGCAAGTTGTAAAAATATGGTATGTGGGCCAATCAGACGCCGCTGCTGGTGCCACTGCTGCTGCTGCTGCATCGGAAGATAAAAACTACAAACTGGTTTGCAAACTGTCTTTGAAAGATCAAGAAAACATCACACATTGTGCCCTTTCCCCAGACGGTCAAGTCTTGGTGGTTGGTAGATTAACAACAACCAAAGTGTTTTTCTTACAACCACAAAACGATAAATTAAAAGTCACAAAACTTGAAAACAAGTTTCTACTAGTTACCGGCTCAAAATTAGTCGATTTTGTTGATAATTCAAAAATTTGCTTAATCACTCCAGAAGACGAAATTTTTACAGTAGATTTAGAAGAAGATCACCAGGAATCTTTCGAACTGCCAGAATTGTCTAATGCATACATCACATCCACCACTGCTGCAATGAAACTGCCTCATCTTGAGAAACTGCATCTTTTGAGAGCGTCAAGCAATGGTGCCGTTGTTGCAAGACCGTGCGGGACTGTCGAATACATTGACTTTGAGACGAAGCAAGTTACGACATTGATCAAGTTGATGAGTTTTATCACTGCCATCAGCTTTCTACCAAACAGAAAAACGATTATTTTGACTACCGCCGAAAACAAAATATTTGAATTTGACACCCCTACAACGGAAAACGCTGAAGCAGCTTCTTTCCAAACGCGCTGGTCGTTTCAAAACTCAGAATACTTGCCAAGGTCTTTTGTTACTCAAAAGGATAAATGTTTGGGAATATTTGAAGACCAAAACAACAGAGTTTGGTTTTGGGGTGTTTCATGGTTGTGCAATTTCAACTTGAATTACGACATTCCAAATAACAGAAAGAAACCAAAGAAAAGAAGTCATGACGGGTTAACTATAAATGATGCAAGCAGTTTCCTGCAGAACGATCAAGAAGAAAAAGAAGAAGACGAAATCATGGAGTTGGAAAAGTCTGTTCATATGCTGTCCAAAGTGAGAGACGACCGGGGCGAAGTAAAGCTGTCCGCAGATGGCGAAAGCACATTTTTCATCACTGAAAAGTTTAAACCAATACTTTGTGCAGGAAAACTAAGTGAAAACGAAATAGGAATTGTGGAGGTTCCAATTTTGAAATCAACAGCCTCCTTTCACTTACCGAAATATGACACTTGATTGCAATAAACTTTGCAAATGTAGAACGAAATAAATACTCGTGAGGGTGAAAATAGGCATTTTTTTATAGATTTGAAATGTGTAATTGACAAAACATGCACTTTTGTAATAGAGCCTGGCACGAACACAAGGGGCAGTTTACCGGGAGGTTCTTCTCTTAAAACTGCCAGGTGCACTGGAAAGCTCAAAAGGTTTTATTGATGTAACTACAAAACCTATGAGTGTCAAAACTGCACTGAGGGCAAAAATTTCGTCAAACCAAATATCAATGTTCACACTGGGGACGGTAAATTTGCTTCCCAAAAACGAGTTCAATTTTTCAGAAACGTCATATGGTAAGTTTGATCTAATTAATAGTATAGTGGCAAGTATGTAGACACCAACTAACTCGACAAAAATCAAGTTTTTGATAATTGAGGGCTCAGCTTCATTCATGGACGTTTGATTGTCTTTGGTCGAAACAGGTAATTTTGAATTTTTCTGATCTAAAGCAATCACAGAAAGAGCGAATAACTGAAATTTCAATGGCAATATGCTCAAAAGCCTAGAGATTGTACTCAAAACTGTTGACAAAGAGCATGCAAACATTGACAACGAGAAAATCAAGGAAATCAGTTTTGACAGCGAGTCCAACTCTTGTTGATGATCAAACGTAAACAGCACAATATCTAGTATATTTGCCAAGGATACTGCCAACGGATCAGCTTCGTTTTCTTTCCCAAAATTCTCAAAATGAATATCTTTAGGAGATAATATTCTATAGGATATTTGTTTCGGAAGGTTAATTCCAAAAACAACAATTAGCTTGAAAATACAAAAAAGAAAGAAAGTCAACTGGAAAGCATTGTACAATATTTTCACCGAGCGTGGCTTTCCTGTAACTAACTTCAATTTGTCGAGCTCGATTTTGTACCATGCGATTTTCTCAATCAATTGTTGTTTTAAGAAAACATCTGAACCATTACTAGGCAACTCTTTGAATTTCTTTAAGATAGCTAGATTTTCTTCAATATTTTTTTCATACTCTTTTATCATTTCAGAGTTTATATCTACGGTACTGGAAAAACCTTTTGAAGCCCTTGGAAAAATGCTTGCGCTGTTATCATAAAATCCTTGTCTTCTCTTCCAAACAGACAACAATACATGGTGCGGGGTGGAGATAGACGCTATACCTGATAAGATTGCCATAATAGTTATTCCAAGTAAAGCCAGTTTGGTTAACAAACTTTCTGTGTAGAAAAATGGACCAATGCTCACAGCTCGTAGCCCTAAAAGCCAGACTAATATAAATGCAGCGGTTGATACCAAAAGTGCATCCGTGGACAATCGATCAGTGTAAAACTTGTTGAAAATCATCAATGCGCTCAAGTAAGGCACTAAAAGGATCAAAGAAAACGACAATGATGCAATCACTACCGGCCACACAACTGCAATCACAGAGTCAGTCTTTTCGACATCGTCGTAAGTCTTGATTTTCCATAACACAATTTCAACCACAACCACGCTTAGCGATAGAACGAGTGAAAATAGCGCTCGCACACATTTGTGAACATACTTGGACGAAAAGGAGTATTTAGAATAAAACCTGTACAAAAACCGGTCTTCGATGGATGTGTCTTGAATAACTTGAAAAAACTGCTGGTCTTGTGGTGTTGCAGCTGTTGCAGCTGTCGCTGGTAGAATGTCAAACAAGTTGTTGATTTGAAACCACACATGGTCATGAGCAACTTTGTAAGCTGCGAGATGTGAAATGCCCAATAAGATGAAAATTGCAAAGTCCTCCATTTATCAACAGCTGTTTATCAGTCAAAGTAGATGAAATTGTAATTTGGGGCTTTCTTTTTTATTTGGTGTGCAGTTGGTTAGTTTGCTGTTTTTTCGTTTCTGTGCTGAGTTCGATGTGATGTGGTAGAGTCTTTGTTTTTCACAGCAAAATGTTTTTGAAAGGCTCTTAGCGCGAAAAGAATAGAATTAACTGCGGTGCGTTTTTTTTTCGCACTTTTCAGTTTAGGGTGGTCGGCGTACGGCAAGCTGAAATACGTGTGTTATTTAAACAAAAAACCTTGTGCTATGAGGCAAATGCAAACAACAACGACAACTTTAGCCAATCATAAGCACGAGAAACATCAGTAACAACGGAACGACAAGTTATTGTTATTTGTGGAAAACAAAAAAAAATAAAAAATAAATGGGTAGACGTTTAGGAGAAGAAGCCATTGCAGCAAAAGCTCCGTTGGTTCCAATTTCACTTGATAAAGGGTCAGAACTGCATGCTGCTGCGGCAGACAAAAAAGATGTGCCAACAAAGGTGCAAAACAATGATCAAAATATGCACGCAAAACAAGTTGTCGAATGTCCTGTGTGCCCAGAAAGTTTCAAGAATTTGCGGAAATTGAATAAGCATTTGGATCACGATCATGGCTTTTTGGATCATGAAGAAGAATCAGAAACTTTGTTTAAACCAAACTCAGTTGTTGATGCAAGAAAACCACAGCCATGCATTTCAAAAGAAAATCAAACCGATGATCAGCAAGTTTCACGAGACTCTCCTATCACGGCTTCTGATACAAGTGATAGCTCGCGGCATGTCAAACAGCGCTTCAAGCTGATTACTTCTCATTACCAGCAAAAACATCAACAAAACACCTGTAGCACCTGCCATAGTAAAATAAGCATCCAGAACTCAATTAATTGCAGGAAATGTGGGAAAATTCAATGCCACAAACATTGTCGCAATGCAATAAGGCTAAATTCCCTTGCCAAGTATGACCCAACTAACGGCGAGTGGTGCAGGTGTTGTCCCACATGTTTTGGTGAAAAACCGGGACGAAACGATGTAGGAACGGAAGTTTCTAACTTTGAAAGTTTTAAAGTACTTCGAAAAAAGCATTTAGAGGATTCAGAGTTGAGAATATTACAGCTTGATATGAGATTGGTCAAACTGATCAACGGAATAAATCGTATCTTGGAGCAGCATAAGTATTCATTCATAAGTGGTTTCCAAGTGTCGAATGACATTTCCAAGCTCGAAAAAACTTTAGTCGGGTGGGATGAAACACCATCTGTGTGTTCTGCATGCAATAAATCGATCACCTCTATCACTTCTAAAAAACACCATTGCCGGTTGTGTGGACTGTATATCTGCAACAGCAACGAATGCTCGAAAGAATTACCTTTGCTACTTCTTTGTGCAGTCATTGAAAGTGTAAACGAGGACAACTTTGCCAAACTTCCCATGGATTTGAGATACACGCACAACGCCGTGCTACATCCGGACATCATGCTTCGGTTTTGTAGAACCTGCACAAGGCTAAGTTTTACAGGCAAAAAGTTTAAGATGGATCTTAAACAACCGCTTCCACCTTTGCTTCAAAACTTTGAAAAGTTATTCAATATGATGATTGTATTGAATTCACTGATTCCACAGTTTTCCCAAATGATAGATGTTGCAACTGGTGGTAAAACAATGACAGCCACTGAGCGCAAAAAGTTTTTACTTTTCAAAAAGAGAATCTTTGGGACTTTTGAAATGTTTGAATTTACAAACAAGCAGATATTGACTTTGGAGTGCGAAAGCACCGCCCAAAAAACTATACAAAAAAACATGTCGTTAGCAGCTACATCGTTTATTCAAACCCAACTAGTCCCTTTGAGGTCTAAGTTGTCTGTTGTTTTAGAAAAAGACTTGATAAATGAGCAAATGTCCAAGCGCGATTCTACGAAAAATGTGATAAAAACGGATAGGACTACGCAAGATATTAAAAACATAAACACCAACAGAGAAGAGCTAATGGTTCTTCAGGAGCAAAAATTCATTGTTGAAAACATGATTGTTGCCGCCAAAAATGAGAGAAAGTTTGATGAAATTGAAGCTTTACAAACCAATATTGAAGACATTGAAAAAAGCATTGCGGAACTCCAAAAGGCGTTGGGCAGTGATGGTTTTTAGATAAGTAGATATATATTCGTTTGTTAGTTTATGGTTTTTTCAAGTAGATATTTGACTTTGGCTTAAAATCTTTGCGGGTGTTTGTAATAGGGCATCATATAACTTGACATTATTCGGCACGGTGATTTTTTGTCGCATCACGTTTGCGCGTCGGCCATGAAATTTTCAGACTAGCACCTTGCAAACTTTATTCCACAATTCAATCTTTACCTTCTCATCAGAACAATAAAAAATAAACGTGCCCACACCAACCAAAAAAAAAACAAGAGTAATGATGTCAAGGGCAGAGCTTTATGAGCTTAATTCAAAGGCTTGGAGCTTCCCACCGACCTTTCCAGGTCTTGCCTCCAAGTTGGACACGAGCATCAAGAAAAACACAGGGTTCATCAAAAAGCTAAGACTTGGGATTACAAAAGACAACTCACCAGGTTTTCTGGAAGATTTGAAAAACGTTTCGTTATCAAAGTATTTAAGCGAAGTTTGTTCGACTTTGGCTTCTGACACACTTTTGAAAATATCCAACAAGCAGGAAGATTTGTATGCTGCAGTTCAAATAATCAGTGCTTTGCACCAAAGATTTGGAGCAGAGTTTACTGAGCCTTTTTTTGCTTTATGGCTTAACAATTTTGATTGTGAAGTTCGTACTAAAGACGCTGCAACAGACAGTGAAATTGTCAGCTCTTTGAAAAGCGTTGCTTCACAAATATTTATCTTGTGTGAGCTTCAAGTAGTGCAGTGCGTTCCTCAAATTGATGACTTGCTTCCTTTCAAAAACTCTCTCCCAAAATTCCTATTGGGAAAACTAAACAAGAAGGAGCACCTACTGATTTCTGTGTTGAAAGAATTGGTTAATTACAATTTCAAATCGGGGATCAGCACGTACATTATTTCAACTAGATTTGTTAAAAATTTTCCAGAAGTATTTGAAAGTGCTGAGTCCCATGCGCCATTTCATGGACTAAACGAAGATCTTTTGCAAACACTCAAAGCAATGTTTAAATTGCTTGCTCAAACATCTCTTGACCAAGTAAATACATTTTATGCAAAGCTTCCAAAGCTTTTGAAAGAAGTTGAAAAGTCACAAATCAGAACGGGGAAGGCAACTAATGAATACACGGAAAAGTATGATTTGGCAAAAACAGTTTTGAATTATTTTTACCAAGCAGCAGAAATCTTATGTCCCATTTATGCAATAAGTGTACCAGCTCCTTTGGATGAAGCAAAAATGGAAGAAGAGCTAATTGAAGATAGTGAAGTTTCAGAGTTGATAACCAATAAGATCAAGCCGTTGCACAAGAGGATATGGGAGACTGATGATGTTCAGAAATTTTATGAAGTACTAATGCCCTTGACTCTTCCAAAAGAGGGTGAGAAACGGTTTTATCAGGAAGACGAACATATCAGAAGAGAAGCAAGAAATGCGTTTTTCCAAAAGTTGGAAGAGGTTGAAGATGTGAAAGTGGTTGATTCTTTGGCAACAGAGTACAATGTGATTGGGATCGATGGGACATCAACAAGAAAAAGATTGCTCAACTTTGTGATAGAATTGCAAGACTGGAACAAGATTAATATATATGCAAGATTCCTTGCTACGTGTGCTCCCATATTTCCTGATGTAATTGAAAAATTTGTTGAATACTTGGATAACGGTTTTCGAAGCCAGTTACATTCTAATAAAATCAACGTGAAAAACATTTTATTTTACTGTGAATTGGTAAAGTTTAGGCTGGTTCCTTCATTTATGATGTTTCATAAACTTAGAACATTGATCATAAACTTGAATGTTCCCAACAACATTGAAATCATTAATATTTTATTTGAACAAATTGGTAGGTTATTGTTAAACCATCCTGACTATCAAGAAAACATGAATAAGATGATTGAACTTTTGAAAGAAAAAAGCAAAAGCTTTAATTTATCAATGCCAGCAAAATTGCAGATTGAAAGCACATTACTATTGTTATTCCCACCTAGTTTGAAAAACATTAATGGTTTTGATAACTCCAACAACAGACAGGAAAATCCAGAGGTGAACTTTTTATACTATCTTATGAGAAAAGAAATTCATTCTCTAAGCACAAGGGTCATATCTGAACTAATAAAAAGAGCCAATTGGAATGACGAAAAAGTATTTGGTGCGTTGCTGGACATTTTCACGCAACCTGAATGCATAGATTACAATTCCATTGAAAGGCTAACAAAAATTTTGTCTACTTTACAAGGACGGTACAAATTTTTTGTGAACCAAGTCATTGACACCGTTTTGGAAAACATTCAATGTGGGTTGGAGAATAACAATTTTGCTAAAAACATGACAAGACTTTCGCAAGCAAAGTATTTGGTGGAGCTTTTCAATCACGACTCTATCAAGTTTGATGATCTTTTGGACACAGCGTACAAGTTTGTCAAATTTGGCCACAAATCTTTATTTTTAGACGACAAAAGCGATTTAGATTTGCCTAATAATTACTTTAGAATCAACATCATTTGCACACTTTTGTTGAGTTTGAAATTTGAGTCCAAGCATGCCAAGAGATCCATTCAGCAAAAGCTTGCATTGTACTTGAGATATTTCGAATACTATACTTTTACAAAGGAAAGGCCCTTCCCAATGGAATTACAAGGTAAAATAGCGGAAACATTCAAATATGTAAGCGCACACTTGGAAGAGGATTATCAAAGAGCCGAAAGTTTGAAAGAGTGCGCGAACAAGTTGATTGAAAGTTTGAAGCAAATGGATCAGCACAAAGCAACGGAGGAAGATGAGGACGAAGAAGAAGAAGATGATGATGAAGACGATCAAAGCGATTTTGAAGATGAACTAAGTGTACGCGGAGAAAGTAGAGGAGATGTGACCGGGGACGAGCTCACCTCTGATAGTAGTTTCAGCGATTCTGATGATTCTGAAGATTCTGAAGATGATTCTGACACTTCTTCCGAAAGTGGTGAGTCTGATAGCGAGACTGAATCAGAATCTGACAGTGTGAGTGAAGAAGAGGCATTGGCCATTGCAAGGGAGCTGGAACTACAAAAACTTTCAGAAGAGTACAATCAAAAGATGCAAACAGAAGAGGAAGTTGCAGCCACAGATGATTTTGAAAAACAGTTTCAAGCAATGATGCAAGAAAGCATGGACAGTCGCAGAAACGAAAAATTCATGAGCAACTCTGCAATTCCGGTCAACTTGTCCAAAGCATCGAGTGTGATAAATTATGGTTCCCAACCGGAACTAAGCTCAACAATTTCACAAGGAAAAGGGCCAGGGGAAAGTGATTTGTTGCAGCAGTCTTCATTTTTAGTCAATCCTTCAACTCCGGGGAAAGTCGCTTTTAAATTTTTGAGCAAAAATGGTAAAAAAATCAATACAAAAACATTGGAATTGTCAGAAAATGTTTCTTTTGTTTCTAATGTCATTGAAGAGGATAACAAAAGAAAAGATGAACGTGAAAGAATCAAAGAGTATGTTTTGAAAAATTTAGATGTATAGGTCCACTATAAAATAAAGATTGTTTTCCAATATACAAGTATACAGCTGTTTTTTGTTTTTATTTTTTATTTTTTTTTTTCTTTCTTTCATTCTACTTTAACCACAATGCATGTAATATCGTCTTCCTTTCCCCCCGTGTAGTTTTTCCCCGTTACTTTTGCAAGCTCTTGTGAAAACACACTTGGGAAGTATGGATCCTTGGATAATTTAACAACTTCCGCAACAAATTCTTGTGCCAAAACAGTCAAGTCTTTGTTTGATTTTTCGTTATTTTGTAAAAAAAGTTCCATGTCACCGACATCGATGTTATCTGTGACTCCGTCTGTTGCCAAAACAATAACATCGTTTGATTTCAATTGGAATTCGTAATTGTCTGCGTCATTTGGTGTATTGGTAATATAAGAAGACCCTCTTTTTTTTGCGTCTGCCATTATTTTTTCAGGAATAATGGACAATTGGTACGGGGTATTGAAACCTAGTGTTTGGAACTGGGTTTTGAAAACCAGTTTGTTTCCTCTAAATACACCACACCATGAATCTCCTAGATTAGTGACAGTTAATTTCCCGCCTTCTGACAAATGTGCCACGACTGCCGTTGTGGACCCTGCTTGAACAATTTTGTCTTTTTGAATTTTTTCGTATGCCATGGACAACAATTGTTTAGGTTCCAATTCTTTTGCAGAACTTTCACTTATGGATTTCATAGCAAGACACAATTCCTGGGAAATAGCACTGGAATCAAATCCCATTTCAATCCATCCACCAACACCATCAGCAACCCCACAGTATGCTTCGTTTAAATTCGGTAAACCGATGAAATAGTTATCTTCGCCCGTGGGTGGTAAAGGTGGGAGATTCCATTTCGAGTATATCGGATCAGATCTGTCTTTTGCCTGGTAAGCCACGGCAATTTTGTAATTGAACAATTGGCCACTCGCATTCCCTCCGCTGGAATATGCACCACTGCCACTGCCACTGCCACTGCCACCGCTACTACTACTACTAGACCATGCTGAAGAAGTGAAAAAACTTCTTTTGGCAGAGGCGTTATTTAGATAAGGAGCAGCAGAGGATGTATTGGAAAGCTTCCAAAAATAGTTTGAATAATATGAGTTAAATGCACATGCTTTAAAGAAAATATTGGAATTGGTATTCGCAATTGTCGTTAGTAAGGATGGATTTGTAGGAAAATGAAAATTGTTTGCATAAAGGTACAAAATCATTGCCAATATCAATGTAAATAGAGATGCCAGCAATGAAAGTAGGGGAAACTTACTTTTGGTTACTGTGTTTCTGGCAGTTAATCCTATTTTGAACATATTTGGGCTAACCTGGTGTGTTATGGGGGGGATTACCTTAACTCAGTGACTCCAAACGTTCTGTCTATAGGTTTTTGTTGAGTTATTTACATGTTTATTGTCTGAAGTAACCTCATCACTACCAAGATAAGCGTGTTTTACTGTTTAAACTGTTTCCCCTTCCCTTTATTTTGCATCATGATCTCTTATAAGCAGAGCGGAAAAAAAAAAATTAAAGAAATTAAACTTGCTCCGAAATGTTTTGCAAAAATATGACTCAAAATTATTGGTCTAAAATAGTTTACTTATAATTTATCACATGACCATACTACTTGAACCCCGCTTATGTCACATGATGTGATTCTTGTTTTTTTCCTTTTTTTTTTAGTTTTTTAGTTTTTTTAGTTTTTTTTTTGGTTTTACCCAGCTCGCTTTGCCGCATTACGCCAATCAACCAACAGCCAATCAGAATAAGTTTCAAAAATGGAAAGCTAGCGAAGAAGCACAAAAAACAGAGCTTATCGGGAATGTGCTAATTCTGTAAAATGAACTTCGTTCAATGGTAGAAGGCAGGTTTGCAATCAGTAAAAAGACCACAAGAACAAAGGAGTAAAACAGAGTCAAAGTATGAAGATATAGACCTAAGCTCGGTAACATACTTAGTTATTGTACTGTATACATGTTAAAATTACAGCTTAGCTAGGGTTTATCCGGCCTAAAAAAAAAACATTTATTTTATATTCATTACCCGACAACGTATATAATTGTATGGTTTTTCTGTCTCTTTCTCTGTTTTATTCACTTCCAGCTGGAAAACTAAAAGTTCTTCAACTCGAGAAGGATTCTAAGACGGTTATCCAGAACGGATTCTGTACACATCAACTCATTCATACATCGAGTATATTCTGTTGTGACTACTCTGTTGTAGACTGTTGAGTATTAGTACATCAAAAAAAAACAAAAAACAATAAGAAACCAGCATATAGACACTCGCAGCGTTTTCCATCTTCCTCCATACATATATAACCAACACTCACAATAATGTCACAAACAGTCAATGTCTTCAGATACAGTGCCCTAGCTTTGGGTCTGCTTGTTGGTTTGAAAACAGATATGAGAGCCAGCAGTGATGCGCACACAGCTGCTGAATTGCATAAACAAGAAGAATTGATCAAACAGGCCAAGGAAGCTTATGCCAAAGCTCATGCTCCAGCTCCAAGTGCTGCTGATTCTGCCAAACAAGCTACTACTGCTGCTCCTAAATTTGATTTGGAAGATGAAAAGGCTGATTTTGCTCAATTGATTTTGAGTTCTGTGGAAGCTTTGGAAAAGGCTAAATAAAATGAACTTTTAAATTGAATTTTGTTAATACTTTGGATGTTTTTGTTCCTAATGCCACAATTTACTTTCATCAATTTATTTCAAGCTTTCCAATATTTAAATATTCCATAATCATGAATCACTAACTATTTGCAGTTGTATATACTTTTTGTATAAAAATTAGAATTAAAAATAAAAATAAAATAAAAATAAAACAAAAAGAACAATCTATTGAAATAAAAAGCATACTTGTATGTAAAATATAAAAAGAAAACTATTGTCTAAATTTTCTTTTTTTTTTTACAAGAACTAAAGTTCATTTACAAGGTATACATATATACAAGCATCATATAGAAAGTTGAAGATATTCTATAACAAAAAAGCCATTTAAAGCTTAAAGACAAAAAAACAAATTTCAAACACGCACTTTGTGGAACACTCTGCCCTTTGGTAACCCGTATTGTTGTCTTACAGTTTCCATGCTGGAATCAAAAGCGCTTCTCCAAACATTAGCTCCAACCGCATGTAAGTTGTGTTTCTCGGCAAACACCCTAATATCAAAGTTGTTTTCCAGTCTGTTGGAACTGTCCAAAATGGACTCCACTTCAGTGCCTTCTGATAACAACTCTTTGTTGTCCTTGTGTTCTAATAGCCACACTGCAAATCTTTGCAAACCAGTGTTTTTTTCAGGCACAGGTGGAACGTAATCAGCCAAAACTTTGAAAGTTGGTTTCCCCTTTTTGGTGTTGAACTCACTTAACACATTGTTGTTAAAATCGGTGAACGTAACATCGGTTAAAGCATAGTGAAGTGTTGTTTTGAAAGAATCGTTTTCCACGTCTGGTTGATCTGGATTGACAATCAACAAAGTGTATTTTTTTTGAGAAAGCTCACTTATGGACATGTTTGGTACCATGTTAATGATTTTGAATTGTGGAGGAAAAGATGTGGCATTGGTGGACAACTGCATCCCTGGCTCGATCCATCTATTAACACCGTTGACAAACGGGAATCTCACGTGCAACTGACATTGAGGTGCTTCCAAAGTAGGCAAAGTGTCTGGAATGACTTTTAAAGATTCCAATCTTTGCAGCAACAACATCTGGCCCTTCCCATCCATGCTGCTTTGCCAATGATCCAAACACAACTTTCTGTACACAGGCAGGTTGTAGTCAATGAACTGTGGGCTGTTTTCAATACGGTCGTGAAACTGGAAATTATAACGCACAGCAGGATTGTAAAAATCTTTGGCAACGGATCCCGGGTTTACCTTTTCAGAAGATGAAGACGTTCTGTTGGCCAGGATCTTGCTATGTAGGTACTCGTTGCAAAAGTCAAACGTTTCATGAATTTTCAACGGAGACTTGTATTGGTTACGGAAATACTTTGATCTAAAGCTTGGTGGTCTCAAACTTTCAGAATCTTGTTTGGCCGAAAAGTATTCGCTCAGTTTTTGAGAGGGATATTTCAAACTAGCGCTCGTGGTTTGTGCGCTAGACGACAATTTAGACGTGGTGGTATGCAATTGTCTTCTCAACATCTTTGTGTGTCTGTGTGTCTGGATTTCTGGACCTGTTATATATTTATTTTTTTGATCAACTATTTCTTCACTGGAATAAGTTTGAAGCTTTTCGATGCTATTCATTATATCATTTGAGCGAGGAAATTTTTTCAAATCTGCTAGTTACTTTTTTTTTTTTTTTTTTTTTTTTTTTCAATTTTCAACTTTCGGATCTCCGACCCGATACATTATGTCCAAAGAGGTAAAATACACGAGTCGAACTAAGATCTCGGTATTCCAAGTTGTTAAACTAAAAGTTGTACAAAATGCAGATAAA
>ERZ794936.222-NODE-222-length-32256-cov-33.463805_pt1 | contig 32256 bp, 16 predicted proteins | sample MGYA00511083_ERZ794936 | MGnify/ENA primary metagenome ERZ794936 (study PRJEB30137, sample SAMN04331409) | food metagenome | isolation source: Y2 must sample point D1 replicate A | place: Australia: South Australia | collected 2014 ... | reverse complement strand
AAAAAAAAAAAAAAAAAAAAAAAAAAAAAAAAAAAAAAAAAAAAAAAAAAAATAGCAAAGCATACAAACACTCGCACAGAGAAAGCATGGAAGGCTTAGAAAGTAAAACGTCGAAAGATTCATGAAGCGGATATAAAAAGTACAACCAAAAAAAAAAACGTCGCTAACAAAAAATTTGAAATTTTGAGCAAGTATTTAGTTGTAAAAGGTGAGGTGAAGAACCCAATAGTGGTTCTAACGGAAAAGAAAACAGCAAGAATAGAATAAAAAGATGTTACATTTGATTAAGGTTTGGCAATTCAGGTTTGCAAAAAAAAAAAAAAAATTGAAAACATATTAGGAAAAGCTCTTTTGCTTTAGTTGGGGATTGCTTGTGCAACGAGTGTTTGCACAATTATTGCTCTATTTTGTTTGTCCTAGAGATTGCTTGCAAAAGTTTTATTTTTAGCTACGCAGAAAATAACAAATAAATGAAAACTCAGTATTATACTTTCTTTTCAGCTATGCTTGTTTGCAAAATTATTGATTAACAAATCAGGACCCTGAACCTGGTTTAATTTTGTGCCAGAATTTGCTAAAAGGTCTACATCACATGACCGTTTGTGCTTTTTTTTTTTTTTGTGTTCACCGAATTAGGCAACCATATTGAAAAGTATAAACAAACGAAAATAAAAGATGATTGAGCAATGAGAGTTCTTGGAGAAGTATCAAGAATTTAATGACATTTAGTTTCATCATAACGCTCTGCTCTCAAAGCTGGGTTTTTTCATCTATATTAAAGACTACAGAAAGCTGTTTCAGTTAAAGAGCCCTCAAGAGTAACTCAGGTTGATTAACTTTCAAACAAAAAATCCCCAAAGAAACCAATTGCAACAAAAAAAATGACGACAGACAAAGTCAACGACATTAAAAACATATATGCAAAAGCTGGCCAGTCTCATGTGTTTTCCGGTTATGACTCTTTAAGCTCACAAGAGCAAGAACAACTGATTCAAGAGCTATCAAAAATTGCAGATCCAGCAGCATTGATCAACAGCTGTCAGGAATCAATTGCTCAAGCAAATGCCATGAAATCGGCAAAATCTGCCACCATTGAGCCTTTGCCACATACTTCATACGATTCTGTGATTGACAATCCAATTAAAGAGCAAGAGTATTGTGAAATCGGTATCGATGCCATTGCCAAGGGTAAAGTTGCGGTCGTTCTAATGGCCGGTGGACAAGGTACAAGATTAGGTTCGTCTTCTCCAAAGGGGTGTTATGATATTGGCTTGCCATCGCACAAGTCTCTCTTCCAAATACAAGCAGAAAGATTACAAGCATTGCAAAAAATGTGTGGTAGCCACCTTGGTAAAGACTCTACTATTGAAATTCCATGGTACATCATGACATCCAAACCAACATATCAACCAACAATGGATTTTTTTACGGAAAATCACTATTTTGGTTTAAGCCCTAAACAAGTGACATTTTTCAATCAAGGAACTTTGCCTGCATTTGATTTGAAAGGTGAAAAATTGTTGTTGCAATCCGAATCATCTTTGGTGCAATCGCCAGATGGGAATGGGGGGCTGTACAAAGCTTTGGTTGATAACAAAATTCTTGACGATATGCTAGCGAAAAACATTGAGCACGTCCACATGTACTGTGTTGACAATGTCTTGGTGAAAATTGCAGACCCTGTGTTTATCGGGTATTCTATTGAACACAGGTTTCAGCTTGCAACCAAAGTGGTGAGAAAAAGAGACGCACATGAATCTGTCGGTTTGATTGTCTCAAAAGATGGTAAACCAAATGTGATTGAGTATTCGGAAATTTCAAACGAACTGTGTGAGGAAAAAGACAGTATTCATCCAGAATTGTTGAAATTCAGATCGGCAAACATTGTCAACCATTATTATAATATTGACTTGTTGAAGAAAAACTTGGAAAAATGGTGCTCAACAATGCCTTATCATATTGCCACCAAAAAAATCACCTATTTTGACCCTGAAACCAAGAAAACCGTCAAACCAACAGAACCCAATGGGATCAAGTTGGAACAATTTATTTTTGATGTCTTTGAAACGGTTCCCTTGGAAAAATTTGGCTGCTTAGAAGTTGACAGAACAAAAGAGTTTTCCCCATTGAAAAACTCAAACGCAGCTGCAAACGACAATCCAAATACAGCAAAAGCCGCATACATGGCTTTAGGTACACAATGGCTAAAAAAATCAGGAGCTAAAGTACCAGAAGGCGTGATGATTGAAGTGGACTCAAAAATGTCCTACTCTGGTGAAAACTTGGCTCAATTTTCGGGCACAGATTTTGCTGGTAAAAATGGCACGTATCTGTCTCGTTGATGTTGCATATCTGTTTCAGTATTATTTCACATGTGTTGTCATTATGCATTATTATGATATATATATATTCATCTTATTATATAGAGGTCAAATAGGTTACGTAAACTAGATTTCGTTGTTTAACAATTTGTTGAGTTCATACAAAGCAGGTATGCTTTCTTCTTTGAACATATCTGGCCGCTCAGCAATATTAAGATCATAGGGAGTAGATTGAGAGTATTTCAAATTAGTCTTTCCATTTTTACCTAGTTGATAAGGGTGACGTCCTGCGCAATTGAAAGACTTTTGCTTTGCCAAAGCTGCATCATCCGTTTTACCATGCATTCTCTGCTCTTTTCTTAATTTCAGCATCGATTTTTTATGCATCTTGTTCTCAACTGCCAAACAGTGAATTTTTTCATCAAGTTTCTTTCTCAGTTCTTCGTCACTAAGAGTTTTGAACTTGTTGATAGCTGGAGGCTTTAACAGAAATGTATTTTCCAACTCTTCGTTATTGAAATAGCTTCCGATGTCATCAATATCAAGCTCATCGTCAACCCGAACAAAATCAATAGGCGTCGTTAGTTTTCGTGCTTCGAGGGTTTGTTTTTGTTCAGAATTGGAGAGTGACGTTTTTTTAGTGTTTACTGATTCCTTTTGCATTCCATCAATCACGCATGATTTCAAAGGCTGTAAAGAGACGTTCCTGTGCATCTTGTTGAGTGCTGTATTTGCAACGTCAGAATCTATGTCCAAAATGTTTAGATGGAAACCTGTGTTGCTTGGTTGCCTAATATGTTTTTTGTGCATGTGGGCATTGTTTGAACCAGATGTGTTCTTGACAGAGCCGGCGGGAAATTGGAACATTTTTTGTGCTACGTCTGAAGAGTCCGGATAGGGCGAATGCAAGTCGGTGTCTTCCACCGGGGCTAAAGAGATGGCTGTCCATAAATCTTGTAAATTTTGTATCTCTGATGCGATTTTTGTTTTGAATTTTTGTGTACTGAACTTAATCTTGTTTGCAGTTAGGAGCTGATTACTCAATTGATTCATGATAAAAGTCATTTTTTGGACTGACTGGTTTCGGTGCTGTTGATTTTGCTCATGCAGTAAAATTTGAGTGTAATCAAATGCTGGTGAAGGTGGCCTTGAAGCATTTGCAAAACTATCTTTATCTCTTGAGGCTGCACTCGACCCGAAAAACCAAAATCTTTTCATCAGCAAAGTTTCATAAAATGGAGTTATAAACTTTTCAACGCTCAGATTTTGTTTTTTCAAGAAATGCAGTTTATCAAAATCATTCATAATGGTGCATGGCTCAATAAATGTGAACATGTTTTGAAAAAAAACGTCGATTTCGTGATTGATAATATTTGATTGAGCCAAATTTTTGTCTTCTTTAGTGGAACTAGCCACTTGTAAAGTTTGCATAGAAAGCATGCATATCAGGAAAAGTTTGACCAAATTGCGAAAACAGCTCACCTGGTAATCCAAGTCTTGATCCAAAGTAACAAATTTGTAGTAACTGTGGATGCAAACCAAATCAACACTAAACAACTTGCAATGTTTCTGCAAAATGTTTTGGTTTATCAATGGCACAAACAGCTCAACTGCCTTTATTAATTTTTGATATATCGGATAGATGGTAGCTTTTAGTAGCATTTGCAGCTGTTGAAGAAGTTCCCCCTCGTTCTCGTCTGTGTTCTCTGTGTTTGGCCTTGAACAGTTATCGTTATCCATGCTTTTATGTACCAGCAGTTCTTTATACAAATTTTCGTATTTTTGAAGTAAAATATTTATCTTCTCTAATGATCTAATTGTGGATTTCACACTCAGCAACGCTGAATATTTGATATATCTGTTTCTGAAGGACTCTTGTTGATAATTCAAATAAGCTTGAATGACCAAGCATATGACCAACTTGTTTGTAAACTTGGTGTAATTTTTTTGTTGACTGATATAAATGTTTTTCAACATTGAATAAACAAACAAATGAGTGTTTAAATACGATGAATTGAGTTTTTTCAAAACCAACTTTTTTTCCCTTGTAAATATGTAGCCATATTTCGTAATGGTGTGCTCACTATGATTACTTTGGTTACACACTTTTGTGTTGTTGACTTTTCTAAAGTCTAGTACCGACTTTTTAATTGGAAGGGACAGCAACCTTGCATATTCATTTTCGCTTTGAGCTGAAAAGAGACTTGAGGAAATAATGGTGTACTGAAGCTCATCAACAAATTGATCATCTCCAAAAGGTTTTAGTTCCAATATTTGATCTAGCAAATTGTTGATGTTTTTATCGTACTTGTGAGCGCTTTGGAAGGGATACTGCGGAAGGTATGATTTTTTGTATCTGCCATTGTTTCGTACGTTCTTTTGAGAATGATATGAGTTTTTAGTGATTTGCCAAAACGGAATAGTGTGAAATAAAGTCGAGTATGCGTTCGTGGAATGAGTTTCATTTTTGAAAACCTCCTCATTGACCACCGTAGGCGATGAATCACTGAATTTGACTGTATGCTCGTCACTCCCTCTGTGCCGATAGCCCTGCGGCTGTTGCAGTACACCTTCATGTACGGACGACAAAAGAAGCGATAAGTTACCTGATGTATTTAAACTCTTCTTTAAAGCGCGGTCATGGTTCTTTTGTCTTGCTGATTTATATCTGGCAACATCTTTAAAAAGCGTTTGGTTTAGTTCATCACGATTTAAAATACCGAGACCCAAGTCAGTAGACATGTTGACAGTAACGCACCTTCTTCTGAATCTGATGCCTTGAATGCTTTTCTTTTTTTTTTTTTGGCCTTTTTTTTTGATTGCTTTTGGTGAAGTAAATGGATATCTTATCATCTTGAAAAAACTACACGCTAATTCAAATACAGAAATACGTTCAACTTAACTCATCAAACTATATCTTGATTCAGATCAAAACAAAACATACTCAACAACAAACATAAACAATTGAAACAGGGAATTTTAATGCAAAAACTAAAGTCACGTGAATATTTACCTATAAAAATTAAAAAAAAAATAACTGTAACTGATTTCGCCCAGGATCGAACTGGGGACGTTCTGCGTGTTAAGCAGATGCCATAACCGACTAGACCACGAAACCATTCTGTTACAATTTTATAAATATTGTAGCCCTAGCAACTCAACATGAGCAGGTTAACATGGATTATATTGAAAAGTTAAATAATATGTTGTTGAGCCCAAAACGGAAATTTTTACATAGTTATGGTGTTTCTGTGCTTTTATTTTTCAATTTTGGTACTGCCTAGTGTATATTTCTCAGCTGAAAACAAGAAACAAACCAACCTTAGCAAAGACCTTTCTTATACTTGTGGAAATAATCTTTTTTATAAAAAAATGACAAGAGCAGTTTTAAGACAGCGTGCAAAGTTCCACTTGGTGGACATGCGACCTCTAAATTATCGCGCAAACTTTTTTTTTGAATTGGCACAATTTAATTAATTAATCTTTCTTTCAAAGCACGCAAAGTCATATTCTTACCCGCGCCATGTTTTGCCGCGATTTTTTACGGACAAACACTAACCAGCGAAAAAAAGTCAGCGCACCTGAATAAATAGAAAAGACAAAAAAAAAAAAAAAATTTTCAGAAAACAGAAATTTTTCAGCTTCGTAAACACTCTCGGTAAACAAAGCACTTTGAACGTAATCTTAAACGTGTTTAATGGCCATGCCTTCTTATGTTACGACTTGAATAGAGAAATACAACACACAAAAACAGCTGCAATTGTTTGTTTTTTTTTGTTGATTAAGCACACCACATATCTAGATATATCCCCACGGCAACTCCAAGAAAACGATGTCCCACGAAGCTGAAGACGATTTATTAGAATACTCTGACCACGAAGAACAATTCCAAGTTCCTGATTCCACGCAAGGTGTAGACGCTGCTGGTGATAGTACTGCTGCCACCACTGCTGATTCCACCGGTGCTGATGGGGACAAAAAGGGGTCTTATGTCGGTGTTTTACAGACAGGTTTTAAAGATTTTTTGTTGAAACCTGAATTGAGCAGAGCCATTGTTGATTGTGGGTTTGAACATCCTTCTGAAGTGCAACAATCCACTATTCCTCAATCCATTCACGGAACTGATGTTTTGTGTCAAGCTAAATCCGGTTTGGGTAAAACCGCCGTTTTCGTTTTATCTACTTTGCAACAAATTGATGCTGTTCCTGGTGAAGTTGCTGTTGTTGTTATTTGTCATACAAGAGAATTGGCTTTCCAAATTAGAAACGAATATTTGAGATTTTCCAAATATATGCCAGATGTGAAGACTTCTGTTTTTTACGGTGGTACCAAATACCAAGACGATATTGATAAACTTAAAAACAAAGAAACGTGTCCAAACATTATTGTTGCTACTCCAGGGAGATGCAAAGCTTTGGTTAGAGACAAACATGCCAATTTGTCTCATGTGAAAATGTTTGTTATTGATGAATGTGACAAAGTTTTGGAAAAAGCTGACATGAGACAAGATGTTCAAGATATTTTCAGAGCCACACCAAGAGAAAAACAAGTGATGATGTTTACTGCCACATTGAATGATGAAATGAAACCAATTTGTAGAAGATTTTTGCAAAACCCATTGGAAATTTTTGTTGATGATGAAGCCAAATTGACTTTGCACGGTTTGCAACAATTTTATTTTAAAATTAACGAAAATGAAAAAAACAAAACATTGGCCAAATTATTGGACGATCTGGAATTCAACCAAGTCATTATTTTTGTCAATTCTTCCAAAAGAGCTAATGAATTGACAAAATTGTTGCAGTTATCCAACTTTCCAGCCATCACCGTTCACGGGATGATGAAGCAAGAAGAAAGAATTGAAAGATACAAAGCTTTCAAAGATTTTGATAAAAGAATCTGTGTTTCTACTGATGTTTTTGGTAGAGGTATTGATATTGAAAGAATCAACTTGGCCATCAATTACGATTTACCAAAAGAAGCTGACCAATACTTGCACAGAGTCGGTAGAGCCGGTAGATTTGGTACCAAAGGTTTGGCCGTTTCTTTTGTTTCTTCTGCAGAAGATGAAGAAATCTTGGAAAAAATCCAAAGCAGATTTGATGTCAAAATTGCCCCATTCCCTGAAGAAGAAGGTATTGATCCATCTACTTATTTAAACAATTAAAGCAACTCTATTTTTTGCATTTTTTGAAGCTTGATAGTTTTCCGTTGTTTTTGTTTTTTTTGGTAGAGTCTTGTGCTTTACTTTCGAGATTGCAGTATATATAATCTTTTTATATCATTAATGCATAAATATATAAGTAATGCATGGATAGTTGAAAAAAAAAAAAAAAACAAAAGAATAGTGTCCATTTGTTGGAGAACCTGGCACAAATTTGTTCCAAGAGAAATTACAACAAAAGTAATGCAAAAATTCAAGAAAGATAACCAGTTATTGCAAGCACTGATCTAAAAGTCATATTCCACACAGGCATACAGAATATCTCTGATATGAGGGTTGATTCTTATTATATAATAATCGATACGTTTTTGGTTTTTGGTTATTTTTTTTTTTTTTGAGGAACTATTGTTGGTTAGTGTATATGATGATTGTTAAAAACTAAAATAAAACTTTGCAAAAAAAGTGATTGAAATAAGATAAAAAACTTCCATAAATAAAGGAGATCCATTTTTTTTCCTTCTTGAGGCACTTTTCTCTGAAGCATGATATATTTTTGATTGTTTAACGGTAAGATTTTTGGAATCTAGATCTGGCACCTTTACCACCGAATTTCTTTGGTTCTGGCATTCTGGCGTCAGCAATCAACAAAGTTCTGTCGTAAGAAGTGAAAGCTTTTTTCAATTCGTTTTTGGATTGTTCATCAACGTATTTTTGATGGTAAGCAACCAAACCTTTGGCAATAGCTTGTCTGATAGCGTAAACTTGGGAGACGTGACCACCACCAGTGACTCTGACTCTGATGTCAATGTTGGCAAATTTGTCCAAACCAACCAAGATCAATGGTTCGTAGACTTTGAATCTCAAGATTTCTGGTTGAACCAAAGTAATTGGAGAACCGTTGACTTTGATCAAACCTTTACCGGCTTTGACGTGGGCGACAGCGGTGGCAGATTTTTTTTTACCGAAAGTCTGTTATAAAGATGAGGTAATATTTGTTGAAACAAAATCATTTCATAAACTATGAAAGTATTTGTAAGTTGCAGTGACAAATAAAAAAACAAATTTTGTTAGTAAAACATTGTACTTGAGTGGTTAATGAAAAAAAAAATTAAAAACCTGATGATGAGACTGGAAAATTGTGCATTGGGAGTGCAGATATAACAGTTTTTTCAACAAAAAAATAATTGGTCCTTTAAAGTTCTGAGAATGGAGATAAACCAGAGTGCTTGGGTACTCTACTAACAGAATATCATTGTAAGTGCTTTATTTTCCAATACAGTATTCTATTTAGAAAAACAAATTTTGAAAAGGCATTACATGCTTGAATTCACTGCCAGGTACTGGGAAACCTATACAGATACAAATTGATGCTGCTTGTGCTATTTTTAATGTGCCTCAGGAAAATAGAGGTCTCACCTACTGCATCCCCTTAACCGCAATGCATACCTGTCAAATTAGCAGCCATGGTTCTTAAAATCATCACCCATAACATTGTGATTGATTATCAAATCCATCTCTTTAATTCTTTTCTTTTTTGCAACTTGACATTATTCTTCCATAAATTCTCAGTTTGACGTAAAATCTCTGTAATCTTTTGAAATCTTTTCCGCCGTAACCCATTACGCTTAGTTCATTGATATATGCAATATTTGGCTCAATGTTCTTCTTTGTTCTTATTTAAAAAAAAAATTTAAATTGATTTCTATGTTTTGTATTCGTTGTAATTTAGATCTGACTAGATTACGACGTTTCGTATATTTTTATTTTCCCAAATTTTTAGTTTCCCAAATTTGTTACCAGTAAACTTTTGACACAGGTTCTCCTGCTTCTCCTATTGCACCATTCCTCCTTTTCTGGTCTCATCATTCTTATTGTTTTTTTGTTGTTGCTTCATTTTAACATACTTGAACGCTTTGAGTAGACATCTTTTGACTTGGTTTTATACTGTATTGAGTTCTTCTCGCTTCTGGTTCGTAAAGTTAACAAGACTTCTTCTGGAAGGGTACACATGTTTGGTAAAAGATGTAAAAAAGAAGCATGTCCGTGCTCAATAATGCCAGTCGAAAGGGAATACGAAAAACCACGACTCTATAATACATCTACATACTACGTACACACATCATTAACAACTGACCTTCCAGGTTAAAAGTATCCAGAAGCGTCAGACATAGGCTTTCAAAAAATGGTATCGTAACTAACCTGAACAAACATTATTGACGTGAACAAATTGAAAGAATGGAAAAATTCAACTAGCAATTTTTCGACATACTTGATTTTTGTCGAGATATTTTTGAAGAACTTAAACATACAGATTGAACGTTGTTGGGTGAAAAAGAAATGTTTTTTTCATTTTTGTATGTTTTTTTTTTCTTGATTGAGTGTATTAAAGACAGCCTTTAAGTGCATTGCGTCGGGTAAACTTTGTAGGACTTTATTAAGCACGTGATAATGATTGTGATACCGTATGTATTTCAGCAAGTTTTTGTAGAGTCATGTGATTGTGCGTGGCATTAGTCATTACTAGTTGAAGTCAAAGAAAGCGCAGGTATTCAGCAAAAACTGAGCCTATGTTTTTAGAGCCAGTAAGAGCCTATGCATTGCGATAATCGAAAGTAGTTTGAGTGTAGGTATAATTCGTAGGCTTGAATCTATAAGATAAATAACCAAAAATATAAACCCAGCCTGGCAAAGTACTTCAAGCATATCTTTTTGAAACATTTTACATTAACGAGCCAAAATGTTTGAAAAAAAATATCTGTGCAAAAAACAGAAAACTACATGAAGAGTAAAAAAACAAGAAAAAAAAAAGATTTAGTAAACTACATGTTTGGGTGTTATTCTTCTTACCTACACATATTTAAAGCAACAACTTTGTTAAACTCTGTCGCAAAAAAAAAAAAAAAAAAGATCAAATGTCATTTCAGAACAACACATTTACTGCACAACCAAGCCGCAAGATTGTGCGTACTTTTTTCTCCTTTCCACCTTTGCTGCTTGAGAAGTAAAAAATGAATATATTGAAGAAAAAAATAAAAAACTAGAAACACCAAAATGTGACAATTGTTTTGTAGACCTGATAATTAACACCCGTACATTTTGGAGTAATTTTTTTGTTAGCAAAGGAATGCAAACACAATTTTAACATTTTTTGAGCAAAAAAAGTTTAACAAAATTTATAAAAACTCACAAAGCTGATTTATACTTTTGTACGAATCATTTTCTAATAGTCTGTATATACGCCTTGAGCGTGCTACTTGGTTTTCTAAGTGGAGTAGTCAAACATTGTGGTTGTTTTAGTTCAGCCTCATCACGTGCTGTTTTATGGAATTCAGGTAATTTCCTCTAAAGCGGGTAACTGGTTTTTAACAAAACCCAAAAAAAACATTCTGAATTTCTTTTTTCCAACAAACTTATCATTAGTCTTTGATGGTTTGTTTTTTTTTCTTCATTCTTCGTCGTTTCAATATTGGAGCCTTGTGACAGGTAACACTAGTAGGTAAAGTTGCTTCGACCAAGTTTTTCCATTTCCAACTACGATACAAGTTTTTTTAAATATATGTGATATTACTAGTGGCATGTGTGAGCATCTTTAATCGAAGCTGGTGATGGATCTTGAGTTGCTTATCCAGTGATCACATTTGTAAAAGTATGTAGACGCCTTGTTACATTTCTCTCTAAATACCACAATTTGGTCTTTGAAGAGAGCTTGCAAAAGATAGAAGACAGCACCAACAGGAAAAACACATAACAATGGGTATGTTATAGTGCGATATATTTATTCGTTTTGATCAGAGGAACATTCCTTCCATCTGTATCAAAATGAAAGCAAAGGAATGGCTTGCATGGAAAGACGATATAAGATGACCATGGTTTATGTGTGTACACAGAGAAGTTACTATGAAAAATAAATGAATAAAACCGATATGCACAAGAATGCACCGTGAATTTAACACTACCATAGACTTGAAAGACTGTTTTTTGTTTATTAAGGAGAAAACAACAAGAAAATCATGACAAGAATAAGCAGGTGTAATGGTTGAGTAGTCAATGTTTGGACAAATTGATGCGAGAATGTGGCACTGTGGATTAGGGTTGTGACAAGATAATATTGATGATTAAAAAAGAAATAAAAAAACATTTGTCTATTGATTACAATAAAAGATCCCCCACTATTGTGTTGTTCTAAAGAAGTTTTCAATCTATTTGAGAAACTTTTATTCTTCAACACCAAAAACTAATACACAAAAACCATTCAAAGTATACACAATTTGACTACAAAATTAATGAGGAACATAGTAACTTAATATGATATGTTTTGCTCTGGAAGATTCCAGTAACAACTTTAAGCTGCAAAAACACAATGCATTATACCGAGAGTTTATCTCAATGGCTAGATATATCGTCGTCTCAACATGTCAACCTTTATAATATTTGGCGAACTTTTAAATTTACTAACAACGATTTATTTCGAATTGTTTTTTTTTTTAATTTGATGACACAAATTATATGAATCCATTTAAAGGAAGATCACATTTTCAACAGCTATTTCTAAGAATTTACCTCTTTTGAAAAATCATTTCAGAAAGCACTGGCAAGAAAGGGTCAAAGTTCACTTTGACCAAGCCGGTAAAAAAGTCTCTAGAAGAAACGCTAGAGCCACCAAAGCCGCCAAAATTGCCCCAAGACCATTGGATTTGCTAAGACCAGTTGTTAGAGCTCCAACTGTCAAATACAACAGAAAAGTCAGAGCTGGTAGAGGTTTCACCTTGGCTGAAATCAAAGCCGCTGGTTTGACCGCTGCTTACGCCAGAACCATTGGTATTGCTGTTGACCACAGAAGACAAAACAGAAACACTGAAACTTTTGAAATCAACGTTCAAAGATTGAAAGAATACTTGGCTAAAATCATTGTTTTCCCAAGAAACGGTAAATCCGAAGAAAACGTTGAACAAGTTTTGTCTACTGCTGCTGCTTTCCCAATTGCTCAACCAGCTGCTGACGTTGAAGCCAGAGAAGTTGTTGTTCCAGAACAAACTGCTTTCAGAACTTTGAGATTGGCCAGATCCGACAAAAAATACGTTGGTATCAGAGCTAAAAGAGCTAAAGATGCTGCTGAAGCTGAAGCTGAAAAAAAGAAATAAGCGAAAAAACTTATAAATCCGTATTGATTAAAAACAAAATAATTCAATTCGCCAATATTTTTTTGCACCATTATCATTCCATAATTTTCTATTTCTGTATCAAAGCTTTATATCGATAAACAAATAAACCATATATCAGTTGTCGTACTCTTGTTCAACAAATCTAAAAGTTTCTTATCATTATTGGATGATATGAAAAGGGGATGTTTAGTGTCAAAAACCTGCTTAGCGTGAGTCACGTGTTGTGCTAAGGACTGTTGTAGGACCAAGGTATTTTTGTCAAACCAAGGATCTGCAAGGTTGCGGCGTGAGGAAGCATTGCAAGTTTATGACACAATAATTACAGAATTTTTTAATTCAAAAGTAAAGATTAATTAACCTAATTAAACATGAAACGTACGTATGCATGTATATACATATATAGATAGATATAGATATAGATATAGATATAGATATAAATACAGTTATGTGCAATTATTACCACACATACCATAGTACACACACGTACTTTTCGGAATTATCAAAAACTGAGACGGATTGCAGAAAAAGAATATCAACTCGACTTGAGCTTTCTTTTCCCGATCCATCACACTACGCATAGAAAAATGTAAATGTGTTGTTATATTGTAACTCTATTTCATTGTTTAATCAAACAAACCGAACCCCATGTCATCATCGGATTCTTCTTTAGCTTCTTCTTCTTCTTCAGCTTCTTCTTCAGCGGCAGCAGCACCACCGGCGGCAGCACCACCAGCAGCGGCACCAGCTGGAGCAGCACCAGCACTGAAGTTGACCAACAAGTCTTTGATGTTTTGGGATTCCAAAGCTTTGGAGAAGATGTCAGCCCAGATACCTTCAACTTCAATGTTGGCGGCTTTGGTCAAGCTCAACAAGTTGTCGGTGGAGATTTCAACTTCAGCATCGACCAAAATCAAGGCGGCGTAGGACAAAGCGGTTTCAGTAGACATTTTTTGAATGTATGGATTCTTTTTGGTTGTTTGGAGAAAGGTTTGTTAGTGGTAGAGATAATCGGTTTAAGCTGATATTCTAATAAATATGAAGCAGACTATTTCTTTCGTGGGGACTAGCAAGAGGGGTTTTCTTTTAGGACAGGCTCATTAAAGATAGGGCAAAACACATGATGATCAATATTTGAAACGTGTTGGACTAACAAAATAAATTTTCAGAAGTCTCAATAGAGCTATAACTCCTAGCCAGTCAAAGAAAAAACTTGATAATGTCATACTGGGAGGTCGAAAAACTGAAAAATGTCGTCTTCGTAATGACTGGTAATGACAAGAGATGAGAGAATTTGTTTTTTTTTTGCTTTTCGTAAATTTATAAATGAAATCAATCGTTTCTTTTTTTTTTTTTTGGAACTCACTTGAAATGAAAGAAACCAAATTTCAAGTTTCCCTTTTGGGTGATAGATTCGTTACACATGATATGTATTAGGTATACTTTGCCCGGCATATACAGCTCTCGCCAAACCGAAACTGCACGTGACAACACCACTAATTGTATATCCACTCGCTCGAGTTCCCGAACGCTATGCTCAGTGGTTGGCGGCGGTCCCATTGCCGTTAGAAGAAAGACTCATTTTGATAGCTTTATCGAGCATCTCGTCCTCCAATCTTGCCAGTTCGGTTGCAGAAACCAACCTATTGTTCAGATGAATCGTTGTTGCTTTCAAGTATTTTTTCTTTTGTCTTTCCCGTGCCTTGTTCAACTTGACTTCCCAATCGGGCCGTATTGCGTCGCTTGTCACCACGCTTTCGTGGTGGGCAGGCAACGAGCCTCTTCTGGCAATCTGACTCACAAACGCGCTGTTTCCGTCCTCTGCCTCTTCCAAAATCACATCAGACACCCCAGTGCTGCTAACACAGGGGCTGTCGATCGCAGAGTTCTCCGTGGCCAAGGTGGAGGCAGCACTGGCAGTAGCACTTGCAGTAGCACTTGCAGCCGCACTAGTAGGGGTTGCCGATTTCGCACTCACGATATTCTGGCCTTTATACTCCCCAGGTAAAACCGAGTTAATGCCGCATCTTCTGTAGAAAGGCGGTGGGGTGTACACCACCCCAAAGTTTGGTGTTGCACAGTAGGGGCATGACGTGGGTTCGCTTATCAAAGTTCCGTTTTGGTCTGTTTCTTCTTCCTGTGCAGAACTGTCTCTCCTTTTCGAGGTGTTTGTACTTGCATTTTCATTTACATCATTATTGTTCTTGTTATCATCATCTTCATCAATTTCATCAATTTCGTTATTTTCGTTATTTTCATGTGCTGGAATATGTGGATCCTTTCTTTTAATTTGCACAAAACATTCGGTACAAATTGGTTGTTCGCAACATCTGCTTATATTAAACGGTCCCGGGTAGTAAAGAAAGCAAATTGGACATTCTGTTCCGTTTCTGTACAAATCCAACATCAACTTATCGTTTGGAACCCACGACTCGCATCTAAAAGACAGTGACTGCGCTTGTGATTGTGTTTTACCATCTACAGGCTCCCCAAATTTACTTTTCTTTGCAGAATCTATTTTCAATTTCTCATTCAAAAAAAAATCAGTCTCGTATTGTTGCCAAAGGATCTTTCTCTTGTACAATCTTGCCGTGAATATTTGTGATCTTTGGATTTTCCGTTCCGTTTTGCTTAAAGACGAATCAAGATATTTTTCAATATTCTCGCTATTCTCCAACTCTTTAACACTCAACCCTTCAATCCCGGGCAAATCCTCGTATTTTTCCACATATGCGCTGTATGGTTGATGCAAAGTCAAACTACGAACCCATTTCAAAAGCTCTGTGTCGTTCCATTCCGGTTCATAATCGTCCAGGGGCAGATAAAACGGCTGCAATTTCCGCTCGATAATCAATTTCTTCACCACATTCTCGTTGTAATCCAACTTGTGCTCGTCGTCATGCACACCGTATGGCGCCAAATATCCGCCATCAACAACCTCGTCGTACCGCACCACCAACCCCTTGTAGTGCTCCTCTTTGCATTTTTGTCTTTCCCGTGTGCTTCTTTTTCGGTAAGGGTTATCGAAAAAAGCTGAACTCGAAAAAATCGAACTGGCCCTCGACCGTGTAGGTGTTGCGCCATTTGAACTGGCCGAGGACATTGTCATTGTCATTGAACTTGGCGTTGTAGGAGAAGACCCAGCACCACCGCCAAACGCATGCTGTGTGCTGGCCAACAAGGACCCGACAAGAGACCCGGCTCTTCTCTGCCTGCCGACACTGCTTGCATTGTACGTCGTGGCAATGGGCGATGCCGCTGTGTGGCTGTGTCTTCTGCTACCCAAACTCTTGCTGTGAGAGCTGGTGCCAGGATTGTTGGTATTATTATTAGTATTATTCTTATTAGTATTATTCTTATTATTATTATTAGAGTTAATAATACCGTTATTAGAATAGGTATTAGTAGTATTAGCAGCACTATACTGGTTGCTGTTTCTTCTGCTTCTACTGTTCAACGTGTCATTACTACTTGAAATGCTCAGATTGCTGTTGCTGCGAGTTCTACTGCGCACAGACCCATTTGACCCTTCTTCTAATCTTCCAGGAACGTTACCCATTATGAGTGATGTACAAAAATCTGGTGTGTGTTTATGTTTTTGAGTTTTTTTTTTTTTTTTGAACTATTTTGGTTTCTTTAATACGCGATCAGTATGCTTTAAATTTTGGAGTAATGGAAAAACACCACAATTACTATAATTGATTCATTCAAATCACTTTTCCTCGGCTAATAGATATATAACCGTTGTATATAATTCGTTACAATAAACATTTACCATCACCATCTTATCAGAAATATCCTAAAAAAATACGGATTTAAATAATGTTTAGTTGCAATGTTAACTCACAAACCTATGTTTGAGCTTAAAGATTATTCTTTATCCTAATCATTAACTTAGCCAAAGCAACTACTAACTACAAACTCCCTGCTGCTAACAGTCAACAGCTAACAGCTAACAGTTAATTGCGTCTGATCACCATACATAACTTTTCACTCCTTCTCACCCCCCCCCCTTAAATATTACGAACTGCCTTTGTTTCTAAGCATTTTGATTACCGGAAAAATTAAAAACTAATCATTCTCAGCCACTGTCTCCGTCTCTGTAATCCACTGTATAACATGAAAACAAGAAACAAAAATGACGCAAATTGTGTGCTAGAAACTAATTTATTGCATATCACGTGTTAAAGGTCTTTTGATAATAACACGTGAACACGTTTATTTTCAACTCTCATATCAAGTAAAAGCGCTCTCCATTAACCTTATGGTACAATATCTTAAAACTGCATATCATAAATATCATACATCAAGTAAACAAATCGTGGGATAAGAGAGTGTATCAAACACTTTCCCTTTTCTTTACAAGGCACCTTCTTCTTTTAACCATTCTGTACAGTCCTTGACAGCTTGAACAGTTCTTTTGACAATTTCGTCAACGTCCTCTTCTGTAATGATGAAAGATGGGGCTAACAAAATGAAATCACCTTCCCCTGTTTTATAAGAACATGATCCTTGCATCCCCATAACATTGATTTTGTTTTTGAAACAAAAGTCTTGCATTTTGTGGCCGACATCCAATTTCTTGGCAAACGGTTCTTTTGTTTTCTTATTCTTCACAAATTCAATGGACCAAAATCCACCAATACCCCTTACATCACCAACAATGTTGTTTTCGCAATCTTTCCCCAGTAATAAAGCTTCTTTCAATTTTTCACCCATCAAGTTCCCCTTTTCAAACATGTTTTTTGTTAATCCGTTTTCCATGATTTTTTTTTGGATTCCTAAAGCAACAGCACAGTTGAAACCATGAGAGGCATAAGTATGGGACCCAATAATTTGGCCAGATCCTTTCACATATGCGTCTTTAATCTTTGGTCCAACTAGAATACCAGCAATGGTGACGTATCCAGACCCCAAAGTTTTCCCAACGGTTTGGATATCTGGGAATTGACCTGGTTCCATATAATTTTCCCAACAGTTCAATCCACCATTTGGATTTGCTCTCCCAGTCCCACACATGACTTCGTCCAAATGCATCAAAATGTCGTATTTATCACATAATCTTCTAATTCCTGGCAAATATCCTGGAGGTGGAGGTGGAGTACCCATGGTGGACCCTGGCAAAGTTTCGATAGTAACAGAAGCAACAGTGGCTGGATCAGCATCCAAAATAATTTTTTCCAAAGCATCCATCAATTCTTGAACATATTCTTCAGTGGTTTGACCCTCTTTTTGGAATCTGTATGGGAAACATACCGGCATTTTCAAACACGTATTTTCCTGATCGATCAAGACTTCTTTGAACAATTCTGCTCTTCCGTTAGATGAGATCGACAATGCACCCAATGTAAATCCATGATATGAGGTCTCTCTTGAAATAAATTTTGTTTTTTTAGGTTTTCCCCTTTCCAACCAGTATTGTCTAATGATTTTCAATGCGTTTTCATTAGATTCAGACCCGGAACAGCACCACAAGGCAGAAGCAAATGCACCTTTTGGAGAATGGTCAATGTAAAACTTGGCCAAATCTTCAGAGGCCTGGTTCCCAATCAAACTTGGATATGTGTATGAAGAGTTTTTCGCAGCATCGTTTATGATCTTCAAAACATCTTCGTCACCCCATCCTAAAGCACCAACAGCAGCACCAGTAACACCATCAACGATGTCATCGTAAACCACTCCATCTTTCTCAATGGTCATTCTCACACCTTTCCCGCCAAGAACGTGTGGAGGTTTCTTATTAATAACGGATTGGAAAACGTACGAATCAGTAGACATTTTTTTGATTTTGTGAGAGTTAATTTCTGGTTTGAGTTTCTGATTTGAATTTCTGATTTGAGTTTCTCAGCTCTCTTTGTATATTTTTTTGTTGGGGATTCAGCGAGGACGGATTTTTTAATCATTGATGTGCATTTGTGATTGGAAGAAGAGTCCACTTTTCAATGCCTCTTTATATACAAAAAGCTCTTCACATCTAGCAAGAGACTTTTATCGAAAACCATACGGTCCAAATACTCTTGCAAGTCTGTTTCCTAACCAATTACCGTATAAGGACAAAAACTATTTTCATGACTCAACCAAGAATTTTGCAATGTTAATCGAAAAACACTAGAGACAGTAATTAGAGCCCCATTTTTTAATCAATTGCTTATCAACAAAAAGTATTTCTAACGAGAAACACTTTTGATCAAACAAGAACACACATTCACTTACTCACTTATTCATTCCCGCACTCACTCAATAGTATCCTCTGTTGCTCTTCGTTTCAATATCTCGCTTTCCGTAAAATGATCGGCTCTAAAATTGATAAAGCTTCCTTCGGGATTTTATCTGTAATCTTCTTATCTCTCTTTTGTTTTTTTTTTTGTTTTTCTTTTTTTTTTTGGCTTCTCGTTCCGTTCCTTAATTCGCTTTCCAGCTCGGTTGTTCTCGAGGCAACAGGTTTGCTTTCCCGTTTATCTTTTTTCTTTTGTTTAAGCGCATCGCCTAAATGATTTCTTAAAACTGATTGAAATGGAGAAGCGCTTCTGCATGCAAAGTGAAGCGAAAGTATTAACCTTACTTGAAGAGCAAAGAGTAAGTATTAACATTACTTGACGAGCAAAGAGCAAGTATTAACATTACTTGACGAGCGAAAGGCAAGTGAATATACTTGATTGATCCAAAGTCTATTGGCAGAAACAGCTTTTACTGGCGACACGAGTCTTGGTGAAATGGAGTTTAACTGAATGAGTGTAAAGTAGCAACTCTGTTTTTATCAACCTTATCAATTCAAGCCATCTTATCAGAAAATGGTCTGCTGGAACATTAAAATTTTCACTTTTTTCTTAAATTTTTTATAACACAAACTAATCTATACATCCATAAATAACCCAGTTACTTACATAATTGTTTTTGTGGCATAGAATCACATAAACATCTACCATTCACCTTCTTCTTTCAAAGCTTTGCTCAATTCATCCACACTCTTGACAAATCTTTTGGCGATTTCATCAATGTCTTCATCGGTCACAATGAAAGCTGGGGCAATCAATGCAATGTCCCCTTCCCCAGTTTTGTTTGAATAACACCCTTGCATACCCATAACGGTCAACCCGTTTTCAAAACAAATGTCTTGGAATCTGTAAGCAACGTGTAGTTCTTTTGGAAACATGGCTTTGGTTTTCTTGTCTTTCACAAATTCAACAGACCAAAAACCACCAATACCTCTAACATCACCAACAATGTTGTCGGCTGGAATCAATGCGTCACTTAGTTTTTTACCCAAAGAGTTACCCTTTTCAAAAATGTTTTTGGTCAAACCGTTGTCCATGATTTTTTGTTGAACTCCAAGGGCAACTGCACAGTTGAAAGCATGCGATGAATAAGTGTGAGACCCAATAATCATACCACTCCCTTTTTCATAAGCCTCTTTGATCTTTGGTCCAACTAGAATACCAGCAATGGTGACGTATCCAGACCCCAAAGTTTTCCCAACGGTTTGGATATCTGGGAATTGACCTGGTTCCATATAATTTTCCCAACAGTTCAATCCACCATTTGGATTTGCTCTCCCAGTCCCACACATGACTTCGTCCAAATGCATCAAAATGTCGTATTTATCACATAATCTTCTAATTCCTGGCAAATATCCTGGAGGTGGAGGTGGAGTACCCATGGTGGACCCTGGCAAAGTTTCGATAGTAACAGAAGCAACAGTGGCTGGATCAGCATCCAAAATAATTTTTTCCAAAGCATCCATCAATTCTTGAACATATTCTTCAGTGGTTTGACCCTCTTTTTGCAATCTGTATGGGTAACAAGCTGGCATTTTCAAACAAATGTTTTTTTGATCAATCAAAATATCCAAAAAATTGGTGGCTCTGTTGTTTTCAGAAATCGAAAGAGCACCAAGAGAAAACCCATGGTAAGAAGTTTCTCTAGAAATAAATCTGTTTTTTTTTGGTTGACCTCTTTCCAACCAATATTGTTTGATAATTTTCATGGCATTTTCATTGGCTTCAGAACCGGAACAACACCACAATGCAGAGGAAAAAGCACCCTTTGGAGAATGGTCAATGTAAAATTTGGCCAAATCTTCAGAAGCTTGATTACCAACATAGAATGGGAAAGTGTAAGTGGAATTTTCAACGGCCTTGGCAACAATCTTTGGAACGTCTTCGTCACCCCATCCTAAAGCACCAACAGCAGCACCAGTCATAGCATCAATGATATCATCGTAGACTTTGCCGTCTTTTTCAATGGTGATATTGATCCCTTTACCGCCTAGTACTTGTGGTAGTTTCTTATTGATGGTGTTTAGAAAAACATATGTTTCTTGAGCAGTGTCTTGAGTCATTTTAAAAATTTCTTGTTTTGTTTGTTTTGATGTTTATTTAGCTTTTATGGCTTGATGGTTTGAGTGGCTTTTTTTGTTTTGATAGATATAAGTTTGGAAATGAATGGGTTAGACATGAATCTCAAGAAACTAGCTCTCCTTATATACAAAAAGAATCTTGCTTTGATTCAGCCCTTTGGTTTCGAGAAAAACAGCAAAGTGTCAATCGATATTGCTGCTATCTACATACTGCTGCGGCATGGGTAGTCTTGTTTCAAATCGTAATCGTTTTATCTCATTTCGTGCCACGATAATAGATTACATATCTTAATACATCGAGAAAGACCTATTTAGGCATTTAGAACTCCATGATCGTAGAAAGGGTTCCCTTATGATTAAAGCACTTGAATGGACGCGATGCCCTTTATCGAATCTTATCAGCAATGAGGTGACTTTTTCATTTTTCCATGCTTATCACTGCTCATCTCGTTTAAAAATAAATGCTTTTAGTATACAGTAATTCTGGAAATCGCCTTGTAAAAAAAAACATATCCAAATATGGTTATTCAAATGTTTTTTTGCATGGGTCTCGGTAAGAAACTAAAGAAAAAAAAATTTGAATATCCTAGTTAGATTACTTTTTTTTTCATATATATATATATATATGATTTAATAGCCTATTTTGGTACATATGTTGTTGTTCAATTTTATGCGAGCTCCAATAGCCTAATTAGGACACAAAAAGCACGGTTAAGCGCACGACTTTTTCAGTAGTCACAGAATGGATTCCCAAAATGGAAACACAACTCATGATTATCGCCAAAGCATATTTTTCCAAGGCAAAGTATTTACTAAAGTCCGGTATAGCTCTTTCACCAACAAAATACCGGCTACGCATCAAGAAGATCATCAACACTTTGTCTTGTTACACTAAATGCAATGTCATAACGTGGAAACCACTATGAATTGCTTCTATAAAAATAGTATTCTCTTAGAGAGAGAGAGAGAAAAAGAAAAAAAAAAATAAAAAGAAAAATTAATGAGCCTCAAACCTCATAGCATCCCATTATTGTGTGTAGAAGAATGTATTGTTGAGTTGACTGTTGAGGTCGTTGCTGGGGTTGACGCTGTGGATGAGCAGACGCTTCCTTTTTTCTGCTGCATAGTCCGCACGTGGCGAATCAAATTGTTTGGTGCATCCATTGTCGGCAAAATGACCTCAATAAGCCTCAACTTGTCTGGAACACTAAAAGCAGGATTGTTGACCATTTTGGAAAACTCACCAACCAACTCGACTCTGTAATTTTTGCAATTGGGTCCCACAGGGGTGGTAGGCCATTTGATGGTGTTATTTTGAGGATTGTAAATGGGCCCATTCAGTGCTTTAGATAGTGCTTGGTTCTCTGTATTTAACTGATCTTCTTCCGGCTCCACTACCCCACCAAATAGCGTTAGTAAACCTTGCAGGTTCCAAGGATGGACATCGTGATATGTAGGCTCGTGAACAGTAGAGTCGTGCAAAATTCTGTCAATGGTGTACCCATGGTTATTCATCACAAAAATGTACGGATGGAAATTCCACTTCAACATCGTGGACACTTCCTGCACAGTAAATTGCAACGACCCGTCACCAATGAAAACTATGCATCTTTTGTATTTTCTTAGCTTATCCACTTCCAAGTCATCTCTTTGAGCAAACAGAGCTCCCAAACAAGCACCGAGAGAGTATCCGGAAGCGCCCCACAAAACTTGGGATATTCCCAAACAATGATTAGGGAACCTTGTTTGCATAATCCCAAAGGCGGAGGTCCCGGTCTCAGCTATTATGATATCGCCTTCTCTTAACCAGTTGGTCAATTGGTCCCAAATCCATTCTTGTCTCAACACTGAAGTTTCCAAAAGATTCGACTTGGACTTTGGCGGTTGTGGAACGAGTTTTTTCGAAGCATTGTACTTGAATTTCCCATCCTTGATTAAATTGTTCAAACTGGACAAAAGTTTGGACAAGATAGATTTCACATTCAGATCGGGAAATCTGGCATTTTTGATTTTAACATAATCAATGTGAAACTCAACCACATTTTTTGTTTTGTATGAATAATGGAACGATGAAGTGGAAAAATCGCTCAATATGGATCCTATGGCCAATATGAGATCCGAGTTCTCCACAAATTCCTTGACTTCGGGAGATGACATGGACCCCACGTATACACCTCCAAACCTCGGGTACTGTTCGTCTATAGAGCCTTTCCCCATGGGCGTGACAAAGACAGGAAACTTGGTTAGCCTGATCAAGTCGTGTATGCTTTTGAAAATGTTGTCATGCCTGTTGCAAGTTCCGTCTGCTAAAATGATTGGGTTCTTCGAAGACATTATTAGTGAGATTATACTTTGAATGATGTCTCTTTCTGTTTCTATTTTGTTGATGGAAATTGGGGAAGAAAAATTCAAAGGAATGTTTAGTAAATTTTTCGGCACTGTGATGTCACTCAAATTGGCTGGGAATCCTAGGTAACATGGCTTTTGATTCAATATGCACGAAACAATGCATTTGTCTATTTCCAACGGAGCCAAATCTATATCTTGCAACATGACATGGTATGACGTGATTTCAGAGTATATTCTGTGAAACACATTGAAGTCACCATTGCCCAATGTATGATGCACTAACAGTTTTTTCAATTGTGTGGAGATCGTGGGTGTCCCCACTACATGTAGCACGCCAACATGCTCGGCAAAGCTTCCGGCAATACCGTTTAGCGAGGACATTTCTCCCACACCAAAAGTGGTGCAGATGACTCCAATTTTCCTTATTCTTGCGTATCCATCTGCCGCATAAGAAGCGTTTAACTCGTTTGCGTTCCCACACCACTTCATGTTGGGCACATTGCCGATCTTGTCAATCAACTTCAAGTTAAAGTCTCCTGGTAAACCAAAAACCGTGTTGCAACCAACCTGATTCAACCTTTGGAACAAGTACTCGGCCAAAGTGATTTCCTGAGTGGAGACTGGTGTAGAAGACAGGCTTCGTATCTCATGATCCATTCTTTTGTGTATTTGTATATGTTTATTGTTGTGTCTTGTGTGTTTTCCCAATTGAAAGCTGATTGGTGTTTTTCTAACAAATACTAGATTCCGTTCTTTCCCACGAATCGTGTGTGAATGTCTGTGTGTTTTTCAGTATGTTCAAACAAGCTTTCTGATACGAAAAAATTGGAAAAGTCGTTGTTGAAAATAATTATGGAGTGCAGATTTAGTTCTTTTGTACTCATGCACAGTGTGAATCCTTTGCTTTGCTCTTTTTGTTCACTTCAACCTCCTTGAATAACAACAGCCCTGACTCCGCGTTCCAAATAATTCTTACTTTTCCAGTAGTGTTAGGCTTAGCCTTGCCTCGTAAGAAAAGTGCGCAAATCACATGATGCTCTAAAAGTTTACTATTTTATTTTTTTTTGAACTATTTTTTACTCTTTATTTTTATTTTTATTTTTTATATGAATATTTTTCGCGCATTGTTTTAGATTCCAAGCAAGCTTTCCCGTCTGTTCCGGTTGCTCCCATTGCTTGATATAAGTGCGAATGGTCAATAAGTTGCAAACTTCTGGTAGTAGCAGTAAATCCTTCTTTAATACTCAGTGCAGAACTTTTGGAATTCCAAAAAAAAAAACAAAAAAAAAAACGGTTATATCGTAACTCATATCTGAGGTTACTGAACTTTCGATTATCTAATATATACTAGGATACATAAAACTTTTTTCAAAGAAAAGTACACAACATAAAGGGAAATCAGAAAACCTCAAAACTGTACATCTAACCAGAGGGATTGATGGACGAATAAAGGTGGGGCAAAAGTTTTTGCTTCACAATCAGCTTTTCGTCTTGCGACAAGTAATCAAAGTCTGTGTCGTTATTGAAGTCCAACAACTTTAAATTGGTCACAATTTCGTTGTTGTAGTTCATTCTGATTTTGTCGAAATAAGACGAACACAAACATTGTAAAGCACTAAATCTTTCAAAAGGATCGTACTTTAGCATGTTTGAAATCAACTCTATGCATAAGTAATCTTTTTCTCTTTTGAATATTTTGATTAAAGGAATAGGTTTGATGTGAGGAAACTTGTGTTCCATGTAGTTTGGATTCATAGAGCAAATGTCTTGTTTGTTTGGAGTCCCTAAAATTTTAATGATTTCTACCAATTGATCAATGCCCGATTCACCAGGAAAGATAGGCTGACCCAATATTAGTTCACACATCACGCACGCACTAGACCAAACATCGATTTTGGTCGTGTAATTGGTGGACCCAAAGATTAATTCTGGTGCTCTGTAGTAACGCGAACATATGTACGACACGTTGGGTTCCATTGGGTTTAGTCTTTTGGCGCTGCCGAAATCACAAATCTTCAGTTGGAAATTTTCCGGGTTGATCAATATGTTTTGCGGCTTGATGTCTCTGTGGCAAATTCCCAAAGTTCCGTGGATGTAGTTCAACCCTTTGAACAATTGATACATGTATATTTGTACTTCGTCGTGCGGCATTGTTGTTTGCAAATGCACATAGTGTCTGATTCTTTGATATAGTGACTGGGACATGAACTCCAAAATCAAATTCAAATACAACGAATCGCTTTGTGGGTCCTCTTCGTAGTAGTAGTATCTCAAGTCTACAATGTTGATGTGCTGGATTTTTTGCATGATTTCCAATTCTCTATTCTTGAATCTTTTGTCTTGCAACACTTTTTTGATAGCCACTTTTTCTTGTGTTTCCTGAATGGTTGTAACAAAAACAACACCAAAAGATCCATGTCCTACAACCTCTGTCTTTGGATACGTGATGTTCACGGGTTGTTGAATTGCTGGAGACTGTACTGTTGGATGACCTTGGAAGACTGTTTTAGTAACGAGTATGAGGTTCCCTGGTAATGGTGTTCTTGAAAGAGACGACTGGCCTGCAACTGGGTTGAAGTTGCGAGACTGACTCGCCATTTGTTCACCACTGGGCACTCTTAGTATCTGGTTAGTATGAATGTTTGCATTTGGTGTGAGGTGAGTACCAGAAAAGTTGGTATTATTATTGCTGCTGTTGTTATTGTTGTTATTGTTGTTGTTGTTGCTGCTGTTGTTGCTGCTGCTGCTGCTGCTACCTTGCTGGGTATAATTATTCGTTATTTTGCTGATATCCATGATCGCATCAAAATATATGTAAATGGAAAAAGCGGGACCAATATAAAATGAAAACGAAAAAGGCGCTCTGAGGCTCTATAAATACAACAATCTCTTGTAGGTACGTGTTTTCGTGTGTGAGGGTGTGTGAGTTTGACCAAACTTTCCAGCTCAAAGTAATATTCGATCTGCTTAGCAACTGTGCGATGTGTAAGTACAGAAGAAGAAAAAAAAAGTCAATCAACCGCGATGGTTTTATATATGGTAGCACAATCCGTAACAGTTAGTGTTTGCAAAGTCTAAATTTACAACTCGGTTAAACCAGGCTCAGGCCGATCAATCGTCAAGTTGAAAATCTTTTTCTTTTGTTCCAGGTCACTCTTTTATGTATATAGCTGCTTTTGAAAACAACCACTTTCTTCAGACCTTTACCGAAATTCTCTCTTATTTGGCAAATTCAAAATCCTCAAATCCCATAAAAAGAAGCTGATCTCTTATAGTTTCACTTAGGTCCCCCAAAAATTCACGCTTCCATAAAAAAAACTGCAAACACCAAAAACATATAAAGAAAAAAAAAAACAAAGAGAGAAAATAGTACAGTTGAAGTGGGTTAGACTGACGACAGTATGGGGAACCCAAAGATCTCACTAAAAACAGCCTATTTAGAAGGTGTTGGATCAAAAAGAAAAACCTTAAAGTAAACGCAACCAATGAAATGAAATGAACATGAGCGAAAGAAACTGGACTCTGGAGCACCTGAATCTGTTAGATTCAAGAACCAAAACTAGAGGAAGCAACTTATGACGAATGGGACAAACATATAATCCGTGTGTGTGAAAGAGTTATTCTTCACAGGAAATTCAAGGAAACTCCCTAGGACATACGATAATAGAGTCGGATCCAAAAAAATCAACTTGAAAAAACATAGACAGAAGGAAGAAACAAAAACAACAAAAAAAAAAAAAAAAAGAAGAAGCAACAACAACAACAACAACAACAACATGAATACAAAAAGCCCCATGATTAGAATAAATGGGATGAGTTTCAAGTCTGGCTTGTTGTTTGATAAAAAGGGAACAAAAGAAGAATCTGACAATGTGGTTTTGTAAATCATTTTGCAACAATCATTTGCGTCATCTGTCTCGCCTGTTGCAGGATGATGTCTTGTGGGTGTGTATTTTTTTTTATCATTTTCTTGAATCTTTGATTCTTGGTTCATCTTTTGTTGAATGGCTTTCTACGATTTTCTCAGCTTCAAAATATTATTTTTTTTTTCACAGCTTCCTGTATTATAGTGTTTTTTTTATTCCTTCAATTTGCATATTAATTCAGATTCAGACTTTAATTCAATTCCAGTTCGAACGGGGCGTCGTTGAAGAAGCAAAAAAAAAAAAAAAGACAAAAAAAATAAATAAACCATCAGCTTCCACTAAAAATTAGATTTTCAGCAAATGATGAGGGTAAAAAAACTTGATTTTTTTTTTTTAATCTTTCTTTTTCTTTTTGTTTCCCCCACACTTTTTTCTTCCTACTTCTCTTTATTGATTTGGGTCAGTTTGGGAAATAATAAAAATTTCATGGTGTGACACACCACACAATCTTGACAATCGAATGTGAGAATTGTTCAAAAAAAAAATGTATAAATTTTTTGTCTTACACCATAGGCGTGGTAGCACCAAGAATCTCTCAGCAACATGCATTCTGGCCATCCAGCATGAACTGTGCGCCAAAAAAACACCTTCTCTTTGTGGTGTCTTTCCATTAAACCATTCTCTCCATTTGATTAATTTAGGGAGTATATTATTTCATCCCTCTCGGTTCGGATTGTTCTTGCCTTCCTGTATTTTTTTGTATTTATTATTTCTCCTGGTTTTATGCCGAAGCTTTGATTCAATGAAGTAAACCGATTATCGCAATTTCTGTTCAAAAAAAAAAAAGAACAAAAAAATTATCCTGCCAAGTTCTTTGTCACGTGCATTGAAGCATTTGGACCTTGATATTTATATCTTCATCGCGGCTAAGCACCTAATACCAAAAACCGTCACAGCAATTTTTTGAAAGCACCTTTGTAAGCAACCAACAATAAACAACAATTTCAGCATAGCAAATAATTTTTCAAAAAAAAAAAAAAAAAAATAGACATTGTCTCACCTGTTAATAGATCTCCAAAAGATCTTTTTGGGGGGGAAAAAAATATAATACGTACCTTTGATTGTCTTCATTCTTGCCTTTTTCAAAGCATCGCTAGTTTGGTGATCCAAACTATTTGCCAAATGATCCACTGCACAAACGCCATCTTCTGCTGTATCTTTGTGCCTGTTCTCACCTTCACTACTTTCCTCCATATCTTGTTTTTCCTTTTCAAGATTTAATATTTTCACTATTCTTTCGTTCATATTTTTTTTAGATGGTTGATTGAATTGTTGATTTGTTTCTTTTTTTTGCTCTTTTCCTGGTATTTTATGGTTCCCAATATCAACAATGTTAATTGGTTCAACTAGAATGGGATCAATCTTTTTAATTTTGTGAAATATATCAATGTTTTTCTTTGTGCTTCTGTCTGTATCACTATCACTGTCACTATTAATATGATTATTATTATTGTTAATATTATTATTTGTGCTTTTGTTTGTGATTCCAATAATCAAATCTGATGATCCAGAAGAACTGTTTGTTTCTCTTTTCTTTAAATGTTCTTCTGCTTTTCTCTGATTGCTTGTCAATGCACTGATAATAATCTCTTCTTGTGTGCTTCCGCTTAAAACACTATCACAACTACTTCCCCTTGATAAGCCCTTATGTTCTTGTGATGAGGATTTGTATTTTTCCAAATGCTCAGATATCAAGTATATATACGTCAATGAGTTGTTTGGAGCCTTTGGATCGGTGTTTTTGGCCTTTTGTTCCTTGGAGTTGGTATTTTTCTTTGCAAGTCTGCTTGATTTGCTTGGTTTGCTTGTAGTCTTACTATCTCCGTCTTTTGCGTTTTTATGCTCGATATGAAATGCTTTGAAAAACTTTTTGTCGTTAAAACTACGATCAAATGCTTCAAAACCTTTGGTGTTCAGCTTGGTGGATGGTCCAACGGCAGTAGTGTTCGTAGATACAAATGGTTGTTCTGGAGCTTCTTGAATGCTTAATGATTCTCCTGTTGTTGATGTGTAAATAAGATTAAACGTTTTCTTGAATAGTTTACTGATTGCCATTATGTAGTTTTTTTTTTCTCTTTTCTTTTGTGTTTTGATAATACAAAAAAAAAAATGTTTGATTATTTCACGTTTTGTCTTCAAGGGTAGATTTATTATTTTTTTTACCCACTTTTTTTTTTGTTATCTTTTTCGTACTCGGCTTTTCCGTTGTGCGTTATCTTTTCCGTGTGGGGGAACACTGTGTGTCTTGTTAAGTAGAAAATAAAAAAGAGGGGTGGAAAGTAAGAGCAAGAACAGGGAAGGAATGGATGGAAGGAATTAAGTCCAAGTGGAAAAAAAAAAGAAAAAATAAAAATGCACTATAATATGATTGGTTGAAAGAATCAATAAGACAAAAAGACAAGGAGTAGAAGTAAAAGCATGAGTTGGAGGAAGATGTACCTTACTTCTCCCTCAGATTCCAAATTTAATCGCCCAGTATCTCTGGTAATACGTCAAATGAACAATCATCAAACTTAAAAGGAGTGCCTTTATCAAAAAAAATGGGAATAACTAAACAATCAAGTTAAACCTTGATTATATATATATATATATATGTATACCTAGATGCAATCCTGTCCGAATCACCGGGACCAATTCTCATCCCCTCATCATCACCATCCTTTTGTTTCATTTAGGTTGCCTATTAAAATACAAAAAAAAAAAAGACCTGCAAGATAAATTGGTTATCAATGTGTGGGGTGGAAGTAATAGAGAAAAGAGGCTGTAACTGAGGGATCGTAGCAATCAGTAAACGGTAAACAATGAACAAAAGGTGAAAGCAAAAGTAAGTGCTTTACTATCTACGTGTATATTTAACCTTTAGTTTTTCTCTTTTTCTTTCTCCTGACTAACGGACAAAAGGTTAGGTAGTTGGAAGTTTCAAATAGTGCGTTTAAAACCATATACCCTCCAGAATTCCCTGCTTTAGCTCAACTCAAATCATTCATCGCTTCTGATGACTTAGTGAAGAAACAGGGCAAAGAACGGGGAGGCTTTTTTTTTTTTTTAACAACGAAAAAAAAACCCCCAAAAATAAACAATAAAAAAAAAACACAATAGATGGGGGATTATGAGATTAGAAAAACAAATTGCGGGGAAATCTGAAATAAAGTAGAATGAAAAAAAAAAATACCCACAGATAATCACTGGAAGAGGGAAGAGCGAAAAAAAAAAAAAAAAATAAATAAAAAAAAGAATTGGCTCCTCAAAGAGTAATAAAAGAAAAGGAAACTGTTAGAACTTAGAGATTAAAAACATCTACAAGAAGGGTAACAACAGTACAAGAAGCAGTTGCTCATTGTTACCTGAACCGTTATTGGTACTTTCAAGTCAACAATGGTGTCAATATATGAATATTAATTAATTAGCATGTATATATTAGATAGTATTCAATTTTATAAAAGGGAAAACGCAAATGAAGATGATTATCCTTACAGTTTGCTTGATCTGACAAAAGACTCACCCTTGTTGATGTCTTTGGCTAGTTGGGGCAAGACGTCTTTGTTTAGCAATTGCAGTTCATGAGTGTTTAATTTGTTCAGTGTGTGATCAAAGTCAAGGTGTTCCACAAACCCAGTGTTTTTCTGCAAAACAACAGGAGTGCTGAAATAGTCGACGCTGTTGTGCAGCTTTTCTTTCAGTTGCTGTCCCTTGTTGTTATTGTTCAAACACACGTACGCAACAATGGTGTTGCTCATTCCCGTGGTACTTGATGTGTATGCTTGTTTGTTTTGTGTGTTGCATCTGGCATTGATCAAATCGGAAACAAACATGTACCCGGAGTATGCCATGGAAAGGGTGGCTGACCCCATTCCTTCTTTGGCCTTGACTACCTCGTCTCCTGCAAACTGCACCTTGTAAACAAAATCATTGTAATCTTTTGTATTAGTTCCTTTGGCCAATCCTTTTTTCAACAATGTTGATTCAGGGATAATTGGTAAAATGGTTTTCCCAGAATGACCACCAATAACCACAATGTCTTTGAAAATGTCTTCCTTGCTGCTGCTGTTGCTGTTGCTGTTGTTGTTGCAGTTGCTGGAATTGCCGTTCTGAGTCACGTTTTCTTGTCCAGATTCTTTCAAAAAAGTAATGGCTCTCACCAAATCCAATGTGGTTACACCAAAAACCCTCTTTTCCGGTGCGTATTTTTGGTGAATGTCCTGTTTCATGGTTTCAACGGCTAATGGAACCAAAGAATTGACGGGATTGCTGATGATGGCCACAAGGCAGTCCGGTCTCGCGTGTTTCATCGTTTCCAAAATCAAATTACGCATGATCCCTCCATTAATTTTGAACAAGTCGTCTCTGGTCATCCCGGGTTTCCGCGGAATACCAGCAACAATGACAACAATGTCAGCGTTCTCCAATGCACCACTCAGTTCGTCTTTGCCGTATCCTTTCACTTTTTTAGGAGAAATAGCATCAATACCAGTAGTAGGTCCAGTCATATGGGACAAATCAGTAGAAACCCCTTTGCTCAATCTCAAATCAAAAAGAGCTAGTTCATTAATAGGTAGAGTTGTGTTTTGGGTAAGTAGTAAAGACAAAGGTTGTCCAATACCCCCGGAAGCCCCAATAACAGTTACTTTCATTATATCTAAATTTTTGGTTTTTTTTTTAGTGTTTTTTGGTGGCTTTTTGTTTTTTAGATATTACAAGGTAAAAGAGGTATATTTTATAAATTTCTAAGATATCAGATTTAACTCGATCAAATTCCATGTTTATATACAAATTGAGTTAAAGCCGGTTTCAATTTCCAATTGTGTTTCAAGCATTCATCAATAGTGACATCAGTAACTCATCAATATTAGCATTGATAGTTCAAATAAATCACATTTAAAATGCAATACAATGTTAAGGAAGAACGGAAAGTTGAGCGAAATTTAACACAGAAAAAAAAAAAAAAAAAAAAAAAAAAAAAAAAAAAAAAAAAAAAAAAAAA
>ERZ794936.221-NODE-221-length-32370-cov-6.391397_pt1 | contig 32370 bp, 20 predicted proteins | sample MGYA00511083_ERZ794936 | MGnify/ENA primary metagenome ERZ794936 (study PRJEB30137, sample SAMN04331409) | food metagenome | isolation source: Y2 must sample point D1 replicate A | place: Australia: South Australia | collected 2014 ... | reverse complement strand
CTTTGGAACCAGAATACAAGACTTCCTTGAGCGGCGTGTTCTTATCGTTGCCCTGGCGTATGGCATTTTGAAGCAATTTCACATCATGCACTATTTGTTGGCCCATTTGCGCCTGCCACTTCGTGGACCTCATGTTCACAATGACCCCATTAATGACAACAGACGGTTCCGTGATGGAATATTTCAAAAGTGTGTTTTCGTACTGCAGGTAAGACTTTTCGCCAGGGTTTGCAACTAGGCTGAATAATTGTTTCTCATCCTCTGCTTTAGCATCGAAATACTTGTATAGAAACGCAAGCGCTTCTTTCAATTCTCCCACTTCAAGAATATGGTAAAACATCTGTGTGATTCTGGCGTCTTTCTCATTCTCCACCAATGGAAGAATCCCCAATTGCTGCGGAATGCCCTTGTCCAAGATCATCTTCGACATGGCGAAAAACACCTTGAGCTGGCTCTTGCTGGAGAAATTGAGCACGAAAATTATATCGTGCACGTTCTCCTTCAACGGTGGGATCTGGCCGTGTCTGAATTGAGAAGCTTCCTCTATATAAACCTTATACCTGTCAGCAGAGTACAAGTTATAGTTTTCATCAAGGCCCAAATCATTGAAAAACACAACACCCCCTGAAGATGTATCATCCGCACGGAAAGTGTCCTGATACAAGGTGTACCTATTATTTGCTGACCCAGTCCTGTACTCATTTTCCTTGTATGCGCTCAAAAGGGCGAATTTGCTGAACATTTTTTTGGACTGCGCTATCGTAAACCCCAACAGTTCCATATCTTCGATAAACTTGACTTCATCACGAAGTTTGTTCACGATATAGGGCAAGTCAGTCTCGAGTCTGTGCACCATGGCGCCATTTATTGATATTCCAATGAGGTCACGTGACGCACCTTTCTGTTCGTTTGCCCGAGCAGATGCTGACACTGCCTTGAAATTGGCCGGCGGAACTAGATTGGCCAAATGGGCAGCATATTTGGGTAAGTTCTGTAAAATGAAACAAAGCTCTTCGAATCGTTGTTTCGGTGGGAGATCGAGCACGATGGATGCTATTTTGGCGGATACCTGGGGAAGTCTATCTTCTGGAACATCATAAACCGGACTATTCGCGTGTCGCGAGTAGAAGTCATGAAGTGAAGTATATGGCGTGTTTGCTCTTGGCAATGCCTGTTTTTTCTCTAATACGGTAAGAGTGGTGCCGTATCCAGAAAGCTCCATTGGTGCAGATTCCGTCGGCGGCACGTATCGCCACACAAACTGCAAATTGCCCGCTTCAGCCAACAGCAACAATGTTGACAAGATGCCAGAAAAGCGTTCACTAGAGGGATCTCCATAAAGCACTAGTATGGGCGCATTTGCGTCCGGTCCAATTGGCCTATCAAACGGCAATAGGTGCTCGGAAGTTCTGTCGAGTTGAAGTGCATACAAATCCTGCTCAGAGCAATAGATTCTGGATCCGTATTTCACCCACACAGCCAAAGGATCGGCGATCGGCTCGCCAAATGAGTCCTTAGCACACTGTTTTCGCACCTTTTGCTCGAAAATAGGCCCAATTTCGGTGTTATAGTGGTCATAATGAGCCTGGATTCGGGGCGAATAGAGACTATTGACCAAATTGAGATTGAGAAAGCCGAATTGGGTTTTCGTCAAGGTCAAAACAAGCTTGGAGTAGAGGTTTCCATTAGTAATTGGGCCAACTCCTGTGTGGATTTGATGATGCAGGGGAATTCCCATCAAATTATGGGCAAAATGCTCGTTTTTTTCGTCATCTTCATCACTATCATCGTCCCATTCCGAATCCGCCTCGTTTTCGTTGCCAAAGAGTAACTTCACCGACAGAATGTAGAGTCCTTCGTCATATGAAGATATGGCCTCAATCAATTGCACCTCGAAGGGCAGATCTGTCCAATTTGCATGTAAATCCACCCTTAGCGTTGCAGCGAATACGTGGCAGAAAAATGTCGCAAAAAAAGCCAAAATTTGCGATAGATACATATTGCTGATATCGTACAGTTTCTGACACGTTCGAGTATGGTGATGCGCCAATTGTCAGCACAGCCAATTCTTTCGCAGACGATGCGCGTAGTGTGGCTCACAAGCTGCCGTTATAGCGCGACTATAGAATTTCGATCTTCGAGTTGAGGCGTGATCTGGATTCTGGCAGATACCGCGCCACAAAGTTTTGATGTCAATTCATCTTTCTTTTTTTTTTTTTTCTAGTAAATCATAAAGTAAACACTGAAAGAGGTGTACTACATAAGCGACACGGCACACGATTTCCTATAATGGAATTCACGTCTCAACCATTGAAAGCAGCGCTTCCTCATATCACCTGACATTCGGTATTCCCGAAGGTACCATATCGTAGAGAATCATAATGTCGTGGGGGCATTGGTGGGCAAATCACGCACTTCAGAAGTCATTACCACCTACCGTTGCCACCCTGATTACCGCCTTGGTTGCCGCCGCCGTAGCCACCGTGGCCATTGCCACCGCCACCGTTGTGCCTACCACCCTGTTGGGGCCTGTCGCCCCCATAGCCCCAGGAGTTGTCGTTGTCATTGCCATAACCACCCGGACCGTCATTCCTGCCTCCATAGCCACCGTGATTTCCGCCATAATTTCCGCCATGGTTGCCCCCCTGATTGCCATAGCCGCCATTGTTGTTACCGTGGTTATTGCTTCCTTGGCCCCCACCGTTACCACCACCTAAGCTACCGAGAAGACCTCCCATCATGCCACCGGCACCGGAGCCGCCCTGATTTCCGTAGTTTCCTTGATTGCCATGGTTTCCCTGGCTGCTGTTTTTGCCACCAGTCACAGCTCCCAAAAGACTGCCAACCAAACCGCCAGCACCTGAGCCACTATTACTTTGACCACCATAATTGCCCTGGCCACCATAGTTGCCGTGGTTCCCCTGATTTCCGTGATTCCCTTGGTTACTCTGGCCGTGGTTACCGCCACCGGTGACTGCACCCATAAGCCCGCTCAACATATTTGAGGAGCCGCCCTGGTTTCCATGGTTATTACCATGATTGCCGCCACCGGTCAATTTCCCCACAATGGCGTTCTCAATCATTCCTTCAATCCCGTTGGACTTGCGCCCTCCGTGACCACTGTTAAACGCAGCACCCATAGCTGACGAAAGAAGGCCCCTGTCGCCGTCCTCCTGCTGGCCATTTTGTGCTGCATTTTGCTGGCCGCCCTGTTGAAAGTTACCCCTATTCTGCAGTTGGTTATTTGTCTGGTCTTGTCTCTCGCCCTGCTGGCCAGAGCTGTAAAATTCGTTTGCGGACATTTTGAAATTCGAAACTCGACTTTGAGAGAAAATTTAATCAAGCGAAGGATAAAAAATGTGTACTTATGAAATCAATCATTGCGAGCCCAGACGACGTTGCATACTCGGGGTTCCTGCATGCGCGAAAGGTTCCAGAACAACTGGGGAATTTCGGTGGGGCTGAGCGCGCCCGCCGTGCTCAGTACGATATCACCGAAAGTCGGACCTGATTTCGTGGGTATGTCAGATAATCCGTCTTCAAGCACTTTTGAAAAGTCTTTTATGACTTGCTGCATCAGAAGGAAAGGCTTCTCATCACGATTGCAATAATAAGACTTCGTCGGCGCAACAATCCTAATGATCATGGTGGGCATTTATTACGGCCTTGGGCGGCACTATATTGTAAGCTGTAAGCTGCCAAGAGGCGGTGTGGACCAATAAAAGAGAGTTTTAGCGTCTGTGTTGCAATGACTAGAGCCGTTTGCAAAAAATAGGGTATTTTATGTGATCGGTTGGTATTATGCCCCTGCCCCCATGCTCAGTAATTAAAGGCTAAAAGTTTTCGTGGTGTTATTTAAATGGCCATGCGGTTGAGCTCACTTTCTCTTTGACTAAGCGACGCGTCAAACGCCGGAAAATGGACTAGGGAAGACCAACCGCTTTTGACAGCCAGTAGCCAGCCATTCGAAGGCCACTCTACTATATCTCGGGAATCACATTTTTCTTTTTTTCTCTTTCCATGGCTGCAAAAACGCCAGCCGCAGGGCAAAGTATAAATAGTGGCCCCTAGCCCCTTGTCAAGCTCACCACGCATTCCAATCGTTTTCGCCGCGTATCGTATAAAAGAGCTCCACACGCCATGACGTCTTGCAATAATCAATCACAGCACTGTTGAGAAAAGATCTGAGATTGTTGGACATTTATTTTAATTCCAGACCAGCGGAATTATTTCTTTTAAACTCTTCAACCTTGCCCTGGTCACGGCAAACCAAAGGGAGTGCATATAGCTCAATATGTCCCAATCGCTTTTATACTTCTTGAACGCGCATCTGTTTATCTATAATTGATCCCTACACAATTCGCGATGGCCTCCGCGGTTTATGACGATGACTACAGTTCGGGATTTTCCGATGAGGATGAGTATATCCCCGGCAGTGACATTGAGATTGACCCCTCTTTGGCTAATGGAACGCACTATAGCGCGGACCCTGAGGCCTACCAAAAGCCAGCCCCACGTAGTGCCCCAGACTGGGAAGATGAGAACTTCCCCTCGCCTATTCCATGGACCGACGACGAGGGATCCGAGGAAGGAGACGACGATTTGAATGACGGATACTCGCTCAAGGACAACATTAAGGCAGCGGCAGGTTTCAAAGTGCGCAAGAAACCCATGTCGGCTCAGGGTTTCAAGCGTCGCGCGATGCGCAATACCAGCAAGTCGAATGACCCGGAGGTTCGTGATAATATGGCAAAAGCTAACGAGGCATTTGTACGTGGCGATCTTTCCGAGGCGTGGAAACACTACTCTGAGGTTATCAAGCTTGACTCGAGAAACTTTAACGCTTACAAGACCCTTGGCGAGATCTGCCAAATCAGAGGCAATATGAACAAATGTTGTTTCTTCTGGCTCATCGCAGCTGAGTGTGGCGAAGCAGATGGGGAATTTTGGGGCCTTGTGGCAGATATGAGTGTGGACTTGGGGCATATTGACCAGGCGATTCACTGTTATAACCACGCCATTGCAAAAACGAAGGGCACCCCATTGAGCTACATTACCGAGAGAGCATTGTTGTACAAGGAAAAGAAGCATTATGTGCGCGCCTTGGAGGGGTTTCAACGGTTGCACGCGGCTTACCCTTCTGATGCATCCGTCGTTCGTAACTTGGCTAGTGTTTACGTGGAGCAGAAGCGTTATAATGACGCGGTCAATCTATATATGCGCGTCCTTGACAGCAACATGCACCCGCAACCGAACAGGGAGTTTCCGCCTTTTGGCTGGACCGAGCTCAACATTACATGTGAGTTACTCGAATCTCAAGAATCGTGGACTGCGGGCATCAAGCTAATCAAGGTTGTCTCTAGATGGAAGCAAGGAAGAGAGGATGAGATCTGGTGGGATGAGCAAGACGATATAGAGTTCGATGCAAGGGCTCGTCTTGCTTATCTCCAGGTAAAAAAGCCAGCCTCATGTGACCTTTTGATGCGGAGAGATTTCTCGCTTCCTATTGATATTAGATGCAAGCTCGGAATGTTCAGATTGCAAATGGACCAACGAGATGAGGCCGTGGCTCAATTCAATTACTTATTCGAACAGGATGACAAGGGAGATATGTTGGATTTATTCTTAGACGCCGGCAGCGGATTAGAAGCCAAAGGTTACCATGCAGAAGCGGTAAGCTTTCTCAAGTTTCTCTTCGAGAATGACAACAACATTGAGCTGGACATTCTCTTGGGAAAGTGCCTCGTTGAAGTCGAGAACTACAAGGATGCCAAGGTTGTTTTGATGAGCACATTGAAAAAAGACCCAGATAACATCGACGTGAAGTTGATTCTCATTGAAGCCCTATATCATACAGAGGAAATGGACTTGGCAACACAACTCATGGAGGATGTCTCGAAAAATCAGATTTTTAAGCCATCTGACAAGAACCTGAAGCCGTCGGAAGCAAATGATCAGGAAGATGATGTTGAAAACTCTGAAGATAATGTTGCGCTCATCAAAAACTCATCGTATTACAAAAAGATCAAAAAGAATGAGTTGGACGAGAATGATCGTATCAAGATCGAGGAGGACGCTACAAAAATCGTGAAAGGTAAGTTTAACCGGATGACAAGGTTGCAGGAAGCAATTGATCAGGGCCACGATGCTGCCGTTACTGCGTGGCTCAAGCTCGCATCACAGCTCATTGAGATGTTTTGCGAGGTGCGCAGCTTCTTTCCCAAAAGTCAAAAGACAGTTTTCAAGGGCATAGCCATCTACAAGAGAAAGAAGACCCTAGCATTGAATGAAAAGCTCCATCGTATCCGGGACCTTTTTGAAGGCTACGCCGACACGGAAACCTCCAGAATAATAATGACATCAAAGACCGCCTTTCGGGGACTAGATTATGATACTTGGTTGTGGATCTTCGTTCAGTACGCCTACTTGCTCAACCACTTCAAAGACGATTTGAAAGAGGCCGTTGAAACTATTGAACTAGCCATGAACGTGAGTGTTTTCAAGCATGATAAAACAAGAAGCTTGCTTCTCCGCTTAGTGAGATTAGCCTTTGGCATTAGTCAAGGTGACTATATCAGTGCGGTATCCAACAATGTGAGATATTTCCTCATATCTGGCCAGTTCTCCGCGAGAGTTTATGACTTTTTCATGTGCTGCTTTGCATCTGGAAGCAGTGCGTGGTCTCTGTTCTCAAATTACAATCATCAAAAGTTCTTCCTTCGGCAAGTCAAAGCTTACGACTCTATGCTCTTCTCTGGGCCCGTTGCAGGAGCGTCTCTGCTTACCATAGATACGAAGGATTTCAAAGCCGAGCGAGAACACCCAAAACTTTTGTTCATTTATGCTTGCTTGCTAGGAAGCAATCGAACCTACTCCTCCCCAATTGTCTACTTGACACGCGCCTACAGGCAATATTACAACGATCCCACCATCTGTTTTTCCCTTGGTCTAGCCCACATTCATAGATCCATGCAACGGAACAGTGACAATCGCCAAATACAACTTCTTCAGGGAATCAGCTATATGATGGAGTATAGAACGGCGAGGTTAAGAAACGCCACCGTTTACGAAAGGCAGGAAATCGAATATAATTTTGGAAGAATGTTTCAAATGATTGGTCTACCGACACTAGCGGTGAAGCATTATGAGAGAGTTCTCACTTATCATGATGAGCTAATGGATGATTCAACATACGATTTGCTGATGGAAGCTGCTTATAATCTAAGCTTGATATTCACAATCAGCGGCAATACCGAGCTAGCGAAGGACATCACCAACAGATACTTGACCATTTAGTTTATGCAGGATCATGGGATTGCACTGAGCGATGATTCGCGAAGCATCAAGATATACTTACAATTCTATCAAACAACAATGGTACGCTTGAAGCACAGATACATCTTATTCGAAATACTCTATCCACCTTCGTCGCAGCCAAGCACGAGAGAACAAAAGGCAAAGTTTGCAGAATTTAGCAATTCACCAAAAGAAGCGTTACTACATCTTCATGCGCCCTCACCTTCCTCGGTTAGTCTGCGATCGATACTCTCTCTTCTAAAGAGGGTGATAAGCGATCACTACGGGGAGCATGGAGCAGGTACCATTGGCTCGCTGATTATCGTGAAGTACTTCAGCAACAAGACTTCAACAGGAATCATACGGTGCAGCCGAAACAATTTCCAGCTCGTTGTGGCTGCATTGGGCCTCATTGATAAAATTGACAATCAGAAAGTGGTCATGCGCTCTGTTCATGTCAGTGGCACAATAAGGAAATGTGAAGATTTCTCGATCAGACGAGCAAAAACACTCATGGCGTATTTGGGCAAGGATGATGAGTTGGAGCGCGGCTTAGATGAGTTCATCTCGATGTTCAAAGCAGGGAATGGAGAGGATGACGAGGAATGAGCAGGGTGTGATAAAAAATGATTTTGGTGAGTGATGGGTAGGCCAGTCTCGTATTCAGAAGGGACAACCAGGTGATGTGCTCACTTATGACTCAGAGAGAGGTTATGTTTGTCAGTCGACAGATGAAAGCAAAACTTCCTAAAAAGAGAAGTTTTCAGCTTTTGAAAAATACTGAAAAGAAACGTGAATTTATGTCATATTGTTCGCTTTCTCACCGATGCCAGATCGGTTGATCTGATTCTATGGTTTCGGACAGACCGCGAAAGTTCCTGATGCGCGGTGAGAACGGCATTCGCGTGCATCCATCAGCGAACAATAGCACGGACGGACCCTTGAACGGGCAAAACCAGCATCGCGTACATATATACATATTTCTAGACCTACTCTACTGCATTTTGCTATCGTTGCCATCCTACATTTTTGCATCTTTTTTCATATCCAGGCATGAGTGCGTCCAAGATTCTAGAGAAGCTTCTGAGGAAGGGCCAGATCACCACTTCAACCCAGCAAAAAATCACCACAAACCAACCAAATGGCCTGTTTTCGGGCCAAAGCTCGCGGCAAAGCTCATATAATAGCCTGGCAACGCCGCCCTCTGACAGGCCCGTGGATCCAGTGGTTGCGCGTTTGAAAGCAGCCCGGAAAGCCGAACGGGAACAAAAGGAGAGAGAACTACGAGAAAAGAAAGGTTTGCCGCCGAAAAAAGAGCCCAGCGCAAGGCAGAAAAGCGGATCGAGACAAGTCAAGTCAGCGCCGACTCAAGCGCTACGTGCGCCTGCTAATAGAGCCAATTTGGGTGGAAGTAGACCGAAAACGGGTGCTATGAGCAAATCTTCGATATCTGCTCAGCAAAGGCCGGCGCCTGCCGAGAAAAAAGCGAAAATGTCGTTCAACGAGCTAATGGCCAAGGCCTCTGGTATTGACCAGAGCAAAATGTCAATTGCGCTCAAGCAAAAGACCAAATCTCCCGAGGCACCGCCAACCTCTAGACGCAGGACCCCAGATCCCGAGAAAAAGGCCGTTTTCATGGACAAAAAAGCTAATCTGAAACCATCTCAAGGACTTCAGACCTCTGGAAGGAGTTCACTAGACAAATCCAGGCCCATTTCTAATGCCAAGACCTCTTTGATCCCTCCGCTGTCTGTGCAGGCCAAGGGACCTCTTCCCATGAGAAAGCCTTCTTCAGCGTTAGCAGCAAAACTCCAACAAAAGCCAGCTAGCAAAGGCCGCCACGTGAGCCAACAGGGCGAAAGTTTGGGCGAACAAGAAGACGAGGAATCCGATTTGGACTCATTTATCGCGTCTGAAGATGAAGAGGAACTACAGGCTGAGCCCGAGTACGACCGTGACGAGATCTGGTCGATCTTTAACCGCGGGAAGAAACGCAGCCACTACGCATATGACGACTACGATTCAGACGACATGGAAGCTACCGGTGCCGAGATCTTGGAGGAAGAATCGCGTTCGAAGAGAAATGCGCTCCTTGAAGATAAGAAGGAGATGGAGAAGGAGGCCAAATTGGCCGCGATGAAGCGAGCGCGCAAAATGGGGAAACGCTCATGAGTCTCATCCTAGCATAGAGCCATTGCTCTGATATTTGTTGTGGGGGGGAAAGCATTCTTCAACAAGATAGAGAGAATCGGACTCACAGCTGCAGCTTACAAGGTGTGCCTCACTCATTCCAACCAGATAGCAGCACTGAGGTGGATTTAATTGCCCAAGCGCAGTCTCACATGCCCTTAAAGGTAGTGATGTCAGCCATATTTACCTCATTCTCTGTGGTTCTGAACTCTGCAAAGCATTCATGGTGGGATCGTATATATTTGGATGCATCATCTAATTTAATCGGAAACAGTCACTTTAGAAAACCCAGCATTCTTGATTCAACAAAAATCTGTGATACTGTGATACTTGGAATTTCTGGAGGCAAGATTGATATAGGATTCTTTCACTTTGTAGAACAACTAGAAAAGTAAAGGTGGATTTAGCCAGATGTTTACATGTTCATCGCTATGACTTGGCAAGCTAGGCTACAATTCTTGGAAAATCTCGGAAAATCAAAGCATTATACTAAACAACAGCAAAAACGGTATAAACAAATCTCTTGAACGAGGCACTGACAATTTGGACCCAAAAACTTCAACATCCTAAGACAGCACCTTTTGCCTCAAGGGTGCCAATGTACTGCTTCCACAAATAACATTTCTTGGTCAAGCAATCAACGTCCCCGACAATTATCATACCGTACTTTGCTCTCGTTAAGGCGACATTCATTCTCCTTGGATCTGCCACAAATCCGATCCTCTTGTTTGCGTTTGACCTAACACAAGATAGGATAATCACATCCTTTTCCCTGCCCTGAAATGCGTCAATTGACGAGATTGAAATCCCAGCAACAGTGTTAATAGTGACGTTTTCCGACAAGTCCAAAGCATCAAAGTCTTTCTCCATCTGTACTTTTTGCTTTTTGTTGTTGATTTTCGCATCCTTCACGAAAATGGACGATAATAACGCTCGCTGCCCACCATAAGGCGAAATCACGCCAATTTTAGATCTGCTCACACCCTTCACGCAAACGAGATCAATTAAGAGTTTGCGAACAATCTCAGCCTCGCCAGTATTGCAGTAGCTAAACTTATTTGCGTCCTTGGCTTTACCAAGAGGGAACGACTCTGGGTGCTCGCCATGAGTATCGTAAAATACTACTGGCTCAGCGGGAATGCCTTTCATTTGACGATTGGCTGCCGTGATGCCATCCTTGAGTAGATCCTTATAGAAGGTGTTTCTTGGAAACTCACTGATAAGCGGGTGCATGCGATATTGCATGTTGAGCATCATTTCCGGTTTGTAGGTTTCATTTGCAATTACTCTTTCGAAGAGCGAGACAGCCACCTCTGGCAACTCTGCATGGCCACTTAATTGTTTTTGATCTCCAACAAGAACAACCTTTTCTGTATTCATGAACGCTAGCGGGATCAAGCTAGAATACTCCGCCGATTGCGTGGCCTCATCCATAATTACAGCCGGCATTTTATGAACATGCTTGAATTGCGGGCCACCTGCCACCACTGTTGTTGCTAGAATCACCTTTGCTTTGGCAACGAGTGCATCTGAAATCGGAATTTTTGTATTCAAAACCTTTCTGTATTCTTTACTCGTGATGAATTCTCTCGGATCTCTTAATTTGCGCTCCAATATCTTAATCGGATCAGGAAGAGCAGCACACACCTTCGGGTGCAAACACACCGACGCTAGGGGATGTTCAGCGTCATACTTTTTTTCTCTCACACCGGCTACAATCCTCAACATGGAATCACGGTGATCCATTAATAGTTTTTCAGCAATATTGTCAACTGCGGTGTTGGAAGCGGCAACGACCAAGATAGGGTAAATGTCCATCTTCAAGAGTTGAGATACCATCTCGGTGATGATGCAAGTCTTACCTGTGCCTGGAGGGCCTTGGAGAATAGTGATAGGATTGATCATCACAGACTTGACAGCACATTTTTGAGACTCGTTGAGCGTCAAATTCGAAAACTTTAATTCGAAATCTGCAGTTTTCAAGTTCACGTCCTTTTTGCCCATAATCATGTTGGTGATCTGTTTGTCCAGCATGGTCGTCATTGAATTCAACGCCCTGCTGGTTGCAATGCACCCAGGCAAGATCTGTATGGATTTCACCTCGCTAGGTTTGGGCTTACGGTTTTGGTCCCAGTCGTAAACTCGAATGAACATCCGGAAGGTTTTTTGGGCCCCCTTGATGGCACTTTTCTCGACCCGAGGCCGGTAGACAGAATCCACATAACCAACCCAAAAGAGGCCATCTTCACAAAAGAAAAACATTGTTTGGCCTCGGTAGAATGGAAGTTGGCCCATTATTTGCTGCTTCTTGGTGATGAATCTGTCCATGAAGTTGTTAGACAAATCGATGTCAATTTTCAACCCACGTTCTTTTCCACTTATCCACTCAACTTTCCAGTCCTCTTTTGCAAGAATTTCCAGTTGATCGTCCAGAAGACACTCTTTCCCCTCTAGAAATAACTTGCGTCCCATATCACGTTGATACTCGCCCATAGACGCGTACTTCCGTTCAGGACCATAAACTGGTTCTTCTTGGGTCTCTTCAGAGGGTTCTTCTGATGATTTTTCTTTTTGGCCCGTAGCTAAAGACTCAAGTTCATCAAAACTCGTAACTTTGACCTCCTTTATCTTCTTGGTCTTTGAGCTCAGGCCTGTAGGCAGAACTTCATTTCCCATTTTGCGATATCAGAGAGAGTGAAGCGGTTCCGAAAGTAAGAATTCAGCTCGATTGTGATATGTGTGAATTCACGACACTACTTGAAACGGCCGGAATTGTCGTACTTTTAAAAGTCCTCTAGAAATATGTCTCGACAATGTGTCATCTGAATAATGAAGGGGTTTTTTCATTGATCCTATTGTGCCCTAGAAGAATTGAGCCACAGTTGAGTTTATAGTTTTCTCAAGTCCTATTACAGTTCACTCAAGTGCTCACAGACAATGGACCACAATCTATTCTTTGTCCACCAAAAATGGGTGTTGCATTGTTGAGAGAAAATCTCCGTGAAGAACCATACGCATGGTCGTATGACAATCAACGTCGAGTATAGTACGCTGACGGGCGTCTCCGAAGAAAGCACTTGTTAAATTTTCATGCAAGTTCTTGTGCGTCTGTTCATATTTGACCTTGTCGCCTTCCTTTTGTTTCTTCTTTTTTGGTGACGAGAGCTTTCCCTGGACAAGACGTTTTTGAAAGCGGTTATTTTTGACAACAACTATCAACACAAGGGTTCTCTATAAGTTAATAGCCAAAAGATGAAACAGTTTTCAAATGGTCAAGCCGACAAAAAGCCCTAAAAGCGGCCAGCTAATACTCTCGAAAGCGGCCCTCTGGAGCACAATGGGCGTGAGTCTTGCTTTTTCGAGCCATTTTCGATGCATAGCTTGTCTCATTGTCTCAAAACAGATAATTCAGTCTAGCACCTTTTAAATTGCTCATTCTCTCAGAATATTTCGAAACCCTCTAGAAAATGATCATTTTGACGAGACCTTTCCTTGCATATAATTTCATTAATCTGCGCTAGCTTCTAAGCGGGCGGTAATGAATAAAAGAATAATTGGTGCAAGCGTCACAGGTCATTGATAGTCGAGCGTGAAATCGTCGATTGCAGCGGTGCACTGTGAACAATGGGATCTCGATGAGGACTCCTTCAGTATCGTCAATGAAACTGTTTATTGTTCGAGAGAATATAGTGCTCGCCTTCTTGACGCCGCACGGTACAGCGGTTTTGTTCAAAACGCTGAATCTCGCGTTACGTTAAAGAATCTTGAGCGTAACGTAATAACGCCGTAACGTAAGATCAGAATTACGCCGGGCACAGAACCCGAAACTTTGGTCAAGAAAGCCCGCCAAGGTGCCCAATAATTGCATAGTAACTGCTTTATGCGTCTCGAATCCTGTTCAAGCCGAAAAAATGCAACTAGACTAATTCAAACATCAGTTTTCTTTCATCTTCAGTCAAAATACTTGTTGCCACTCTGAGTAGGTACCTGATTCTCGCGATCCCCGAATACCAAAGAATGTGTACGCTATCATGCAACACCGTGTCGAACGTGCCGCACACAGGTAGTTACAATATAGTAGCACCGAGTCTTTAATGTAGTTCGGTCCAAAAGCCTACGTCCACAAATCTATTTTATTCAGCATATCTGACGCTTCAAGTAGGAAAAGGATTTTCTTGTTTCTTTCCATGGTGAAAGTCATTTTACGCTGTGAGCGGTAGCGCAAGGGGTCGTGCCCAGACGTAAAAAAGGCTACTGGTACCTAAAAACCAGCAAAATGACAGTACCTTTCTGGACGCGAGATGGGCCAGGGCTACTATGCGCATCGAGAAACGTCGCAGAGCCTGAATTACGGAACAACCAAAAACTGTAGATTATGCTCTGAGAGCAAAACCAAAGCGTGAGACAAAATAGATGGAGTATTCGCAAATCCTCAAGGACCTTCGACGGGAATCGGGGCTGGTAAAAAACCGGATTCAATCGATCATCTTTGATAGCAAATATGTGGCCCAATTTTCAGAGTTCCCGTTGGTAGCCAATGAGCGGTGCGGCCTCTGGTACGTAGAGCCCACAAACACGGCGGGATCGGTATATTTCAAATCAACAGATGGGCATACGAGCCAATGGAAATTTTCCATGAGGAGATTAAATTTCCATTTGTTGGATTTTTTTCAAAAAACGCCTACTGTGATCTTGGTTGACTCCACAAGGAAGGGAAAGCTCATGCCTGATGCACTTCTGAAGACTGTGCCCATGTGGTGTGCGGTTCTCAACTATATAATGTTTGAAGATGAAGAAACAGATGAATGGGCCGATTTGGCGAATGAAAACTGGCTTCTTACTCCGAGGGAAATGGTCTCTGAAAGTGAACACTCCACCATGATTAGGCTCATACCAGACCACGCGCGAGAAGTGAAGAAACTTGGACTTATTTCGAAACAAGGCTTGATCGAAAGATTGGGCTGCAAAAAGCCAATTCTACCACTGTGGGTTTACCCCGGGAAAAAGTCACAGAAGGTGGTCATGTCTGAAGATCACCTCTCCATATGCTGTTTAACAGCGTCACACAAGTCCAATTCGGGAACAGATGTGCCCGGATGGAACTTCAGCCAGCCTTATGTACAGGGTGCTGCCGATGATCACGAACTTTGGGCCTCGCTGGACATTTGTGAGGGAAAGTTAGACCATAACTTATTATGGAACGATATCTACTACGAGCCCGCAGAGGAGTTGCGAGTAATCGACACGATCACGGGCGACATTTGCCTGTGGATAAGTGAAGATGAGTTCCTCACACGTATTTCGAGAATTTACGAGAAATCGAAGCGGGAGCCCGAGGAACTATCGTTGGATGTCACGTCTCTTAAGAACACTGGGATTATGATTGGCGCAATTACCAAACACATATCTATTTCTGAGATCACGAAAACCAACCGATGCATCAAACACATTGTTGTGCTCTCTGAAAAGTGGACAATTACTCAATTGCCCGAAAAAGCACCCGAGAAAGCACCCGAGAAATGTACAGTTTCAACACAGTCATTCGAAGTCGAGTCTTCGAAAAAGGGTTCCAAGAAACTCCGCGAGATTCTTCCCCAGATAATGCAAAACATTGAATCCGTCGATCTGCTGAATCAAACACTTATTTTGTGCGATACAGGAAAAGATTTGAGCGCTGGTGTTGCACTTACGTTACTTGCTAGATTCTTCGATACAAATTGGGACCCAGTGACACCGCTGCCGCACGTGAATAAGGATACCATCAAACAGCACCTTTGTCACGTGCTGGACTGTCGCCAAGTAAACCCCAGTCGAAACACGCTTCAAAGCATCAATACTTTCCTTATGTCTAATGGGCATTAGGAGGGTTCAGCACTGCGGCACTTAATTACCGAATCATCCAGATTGCGCGGTCTAAATTGCCGCGGATAAGCACATTTACTGAAGCGACACACAACAAGACCGCTGCAGAATCTTTAGGCGGATTTTTTGAATGCAGACTCACACAAGATTTTCTGAATCGACTCAATTCTGATCTTAGAAGGAAAAAAACGTCATGGAATCGGCAAAGCACAGCCATTTACCAGAGTCTGATCAGCTGATTTCTAAGCTGTCAATGACGCGGTGGCTGCGCGATGCGCATAAATGCAAGCCGCATATATAAGTGCACTTAAGTCCGGGATCTGCCAAAACCAGAATTTTTCTTTGATTTTCACCTGTCAAAATGCCAAAGTTGTTGTGTCTCCCAGGCTTTCTCCAAAGCGGTACAGTTTTCGCCGAGAAATCGTCGGGCATCAGAAAGTTGCTCACGAAAAAGTTGGGCTACGAATTGGACTACATTGACCCACCAGTGGTCATTTCCAGCAAGGAACAGCTCCCATTCAAATTGTCTGCTGACCCACAAGAGGAGGCCGAGAGATGGGACGATGTCGTGGCGAAAAACTTGAACCGGTGCTGGTGGCTCCACACGGCACGTGACGAGTACGAAAGTTTCGACGACTCTGTTGCGCACGTGATCAATCATATCCAGCAAAACGGGCCTTACGACGGAATCATTGGCTTTTCTCAGGGCGCCGCCATGTCCGCGATAATCGCCAATTCGATCGAGAAATTGGTTCCTGGCCATGGTCCATTCGCTATAACCGTTGCCTTTTCGCCGTTTGCCTTCACCGTGCCGAAAAATGCAGGTGACGAGATGTCCAAGCTTAACTCCGAGATAAAGGATCTTGAGGAATACAAGTCGCGTGTCGAGCTCAACCCTCGCTTTAGCAAATATTTTGTACCCGAGGCATCGACAAAAACGGTTGCTGTATACGGCACGGAAGATGCTGTCGTGCCACCGGTGAGGACAGAGTACCTATGCTCTCTTTACCCACAGATCGAGATCGTAAAGCATGATGGTGGCCACTATATGCCAAACAAGAAACTGTTTTTGAACCCGATCGTGGAGCTTTTCAAAGACGCCCTTGACAGCAAGCTGGCGCTCTGATAAGGCTAATAGATAGAGTGGAGGAGGCTTTTCGGAACAATTTATCTGAAGTAGACTCTCCGGTGGCTCATGATGATCTAGGTATATAGAATTTGAGAATGTAATAAATACAAAGCAAACCTTCTTCGTTACTCTATGTATTAGCTGGCACCGAGAGGTTTCAGTATCATTCGCTGATCCTGTAGAGCATCAAGTATTTCATTCTTTTATTGCCGGACTGAGGTTTCGCGCGCGATCAACTGAGCGCACCTAACTTTCCCATAAATTTCTCTTAGCTGACTGTCTATCAAAAAAAAAAAGGCAGGAAGGGAAGAATATCATATCAAGATTAGAACCCGATCGAATTTTTAGCATACGCAAATAAGAACAAACCAAAATCAGGACTAATACGGTTCATCACAGGCATATCAGCATGAGTTCTCTGGTTAACACAGGTGTTCTGGAGCATGAGAAACAGGCGTCAACAAACATACCCTATCGGGCCCAAAATGGAGTGAATGTCACCAGAACGGATTCATATGTGCCCTCTGGGTCGGCGACGCCGCTAAAACGGTCGATTTCCCCGGCTGATGCACCTTCAGATAGTGAAAAACGTGCCCATATCGATGAAGACGACCTTAGCAGCTCGCTTTCACGGCGTAAAGACGCACACCCATCTAGGCCGTCACGTTCGGCGAAAGTGGCCTCTTCCGTGTATAAAGAAGCGGCACTGGAAGTGCCTGCATGGATGAAGAGCAAGCTTGCGGCCGACGGCGCCCATAAATATGATAAATACGGTCTGCGGCCTGCCAGAGATGATAGGTATGCGAAATACGCCAATTCTGCCGAAACTCCAAAGCCACTGTCAGGAAACGAGGACCGCTATGCACGTTACGGTGCGCCGGCAAGATCGGGGACAGAGTCTCGTGTGATTCGGCGCGATCCAGAACCTGAAATTCGCAGAAAAGACATCTTGCCGGAAGAACCGGACACGGAGGTCGCTGCGTACACAGCGGTGCCGACCGTTTCGGGCCCGGGCATGGACGCTGACTACCGCACGTTCCAAAGTAACATTGCCCATAAGGAGAATAAGGATATCAACAGTATTGTGCGCCAGCATTATAACCAGCGCACATACCAGTCGAAACTCCAGGGCTCACGCACCAAATCGCCGATTTACAAGATGCGGAACTTCAACAACGCAATCAAATACATGCTCATCGGCAACTGGGTCAAGCGCCGCGCTCCGCAGGCCCCGCTCGTGTTTCTAGATCTCTGCTGTGGAAAAGGCGGTGACTTAAATAAGTGCGAGTTTGCAGGCGTTGACCAATACGTGGGCATCGATATCAGTGACGCTTCGGTGAGAGAGGCGTTTTCACGATACTCGCAAAACAAGGCGCGGTTCATTCCTCAGAATCCGCAATCCAAGCGTAGTAGGGACGCTCGCAGGTACAACTTCGAGGCGTGTTTTGCCACCGGTGACTTGTTCACGTACTCTGTGCCGGAAATCTTGGAGAATAACTTCCCTGGGATCATCGACGGGTTGTTCCCGGTGGATTCTGTCTCGTTGCAATTCTCATTTCATTACGCCTGGGAAAGCGAGGCAAAAGTACGGACAGTTCTTACCAATATCACCCGTTCTTTACGCCCCGGTGGCACTTTCATTGGCACGATTCCGTCTTCGGACTTTATTCGCAACAAAATCATCGAGAAGAAATTCATCGCCGAACGGACGTTTGGTAACGAGTTGTACCGTGTGAAATTCGAGCAAGAGCCGCCTGAGGATGGCGTGTTCCGGTCGCCCTATGGAAACCGCTACGACTACTTTTTGAAAGATGCAGTTGACGACGTTCCTGAATATGTGGTACCGTTCGAGACGTTCCGGCTGTTGTGTGAAGACTTTGGGCTCATCCTCAAGTACAAGAAGAACTTTTCGGAAATCTTCAGCCTGGAAATCCCCAAGTACTTCAGCAAGTTGAACAAAAACTTGATTGAGGGTATGAAGCGCGCAGATGGGAAGTACGGCGTCGAGGGTGACGAGAAAGAGGCTGTGGCGTTCTACATAGGTTTTGTCTTCGAGAAGGCAGGCGCATGAGCTATCTTTTGATTCAAATTGCATACAAGACCCACGCCAAAAGTGTAAGCGCGAGCACCGAAAGCCGGCCGCGAGAAGTGGTGCCGAACCATAAGCCCCACCCAATGGTGAAATCTGCTACCCGGCGCGAGATGTGCTGGTTCAATTGATCAAGCGCGGTGAACTTCATGTAGACTTGTGTGGGCCCGCTGACGGTCCTGTTTGGGTCAAAATCCTTGATTTGACTGTTGTGCTCAAGATGCAGTGCCACCGGAAGCACCACAAGGTACCCATTATCCCCGATGATCAGCTCCGGTGCTTCTAGCGGGATGGTGATTTGTAGATAGACCGGTCTGTGGTCCGAACCAAGGTAGGTTTGTACACTGTTGTATGCATGCACAACAGGCGCCGCCCCCTTCTTGTACGTGGACTGATAGAGAATGCGGTCACACCACAGCGGACACCGTTTCGTGTTGTATATGGCGGTGTTCAAGTGGAACTTATAGGTGGGACGGAATTCGATACATGCTTCGTCAAACCCGGCAAAAACTTCGCCGTTGACGCGGCCGTGTGTGAGCTCGTCGTGTTTGGCAACAAGACTCGAGATATGGTCGCTCAGAGCCTCTGTGTCTTGCACCTCTCTGAGATCTTCTGCGCAAAATTTGGGATCCTGGGTTGTGCGGAAATTCAAGTCGCCCATGAAAAAAGCATGGGAATCAGGTTTGAGGAAACTGTGACCATCCTTGAAATCCATCGCTCGCATGAGCGTTTGTACATCCATCAACCTCCGTTCGTACTGTGGATGCCCTTCAAAGGCAGATAAATGCGCCGTGGCAAACGTTAGCTCGGTCAGAACAGCATCTGGCGAGGTGTAGCTCACTCTGATACCAACACCACCTTTCATCAGCGAGTTGGCGTACCCACAGCTGGCACTCGCGAATTTGCACGTGCCAAATCGCAGCACATATGGCGTCACGGCGATCATGGCAATGGCGCCCACGTGATGCACGCCAATGGTGGTAAAAGCAAGCCCAGAGTTCTCGGGCTCGTTATACTTTGTTTTCAATGCGTGTATGAGCACCCTGTTGATATCGATCACGTGTTTACGGACCAAGTGTGGGAAACTGCCATCTAAGATTGAGCATATTTCCTGGAAGCCAAAAACGAACAAATCTGGCGGTGAATCCGGTAAGGCTTGCAGTAAATGTTCCGTGAAAGCGTCTGCATTGAGCTTGAGCTTACCGCAATTGAACGTGAGAAGAAAAAGCGGAATCGACATGAGCGGTTATGATATGTGGTGTAGATCCCAAATCCAAAGGGCGAGTGATGATTATAATAGTGGCTTCGGAAATTTGAAAAGAGACGAATATCACGTCCAGTATTGAAGCAAAAAAACTTTCTGTTGATTTTTAAATCCTATCGTGTGTTGACTCAAAAGCTTACAATCAATATGTGTCCCTTAAAAGCACGTAGTCATGTTTGGCACTAAGCACATGGCAACTGATTACGGCACCGTGTGCACTCCCACAGCAGCCTTGCCATCGATATGATACGACTGAGTGTACTGGACAAACAAAAAGAGCCAGGGCTTAGTAAAAATTTTCCGAAAGCCTCAATTCATTTCAAAAGTCCACGAGAAAAAAACTATCTGAGAATCTTCAAAGTAAAATTCATGATGTATACGATTACTCCTTTGTGATTGCCAGGTGCCAATCATGATACTTTCAAGGCTTCAAGTCTCACGTTTTTAAGCCGCATGCATGCGCGCATTGAGATGGCTCAGGCCAAATGCGTAGTTCAGATAATCCAATTATATAATCATATATATTCAACCACGCGACTTCCTTGAACATGTCAATAGAAACACAAAGACAACTTTTGGAGGAACTTAATGCCTTGGAAAAAGCTTCCGCACAAAGATTTAGGCGAAACCCGGCTCTTCGGGCCGCAGCAGGCGTGAGACTGGCAGATGAGGTGCTTGAGCTGAAACCAAAACGGCCTCATGGGGAAACTTTGTCACAACAGCACGAACTTGCTTATTTCCGAACTCAGTATGAGCTTGCCGCAGAAAGGTGCCGGAAAACTTTTTCAGACAACAGTTTGGCCACTCAAATCGCAGAATTGAAGGACCCCGAAATGTCGTTTAGGCACATTTTGAGTATTATCCAAGACATCGATAAATCACATTATGGTGTTTCTGCTGGTAGCGCTAGCTCCACTTTTGAGTCCTTTTCGATGTACCTGAGTGCTCCTAAGGAAGAAAACGTGTCGAAAAAGGGGAAAGTGAAGAGAAAGTACCATCTTTCCACGGCCACAGAGTACATTGATGCGAAGCTAAAACAAACCTTCGCTGAGTCGGAAACTTATGGAAAATACGTCGACTTAACACTATTCTATGAAATGCATAAGTCTATACTGGCTTCTCAGGAAACGTATGTGGAATTTCTACAGAATTTTGCCAAGTTAGAGCATATTCCGAAGAGTCCAGATTCTCTTAGATATTTGGAGAGCCTTTTCAACTATCTCAAGCAATTTCATGCTAACGCATGTCCACTTGCAAGTCTGGAAGCCCCAAATACCACGAAAGCACCTGAACTGGAACATGGGCCTGAACCGCAGTCTCAAGCCGATGACGGCAAACCAAACGCAGATGGTGAGGTCTACTGTAAGTCCTGCGACAAGCTTTTTGCCAAAGAATCTGTGTACAAGGGACATCTTTCTGGGAAAAAACATAAGAAAAACGAAGAAAAGAAAAAGAATTCGAGTGATACGCCTAAGGCTGAAACCAAGCCGGGGATAGAATCCGTGAAGTCAGAAATCATATTTCTTGCTGACCAACTCAAGCCTATTATCGATAACACCATCAATGATTACCAGCGCCGATCGCGCTTTTCAGAAAGGGAACACAAACTTGAAAGGATTGCAGTTGAGGGCGAGCTTTCCGATTTCACCAGTATCGACTCTGACTCTGCCAAAGAAGAATCCGACGATGACGACCTTGACGATATGTTCTCAAAAGATTTGCCACTTGGCGCAGATGGCATTCCGATCCCGCTCTGGCTATACAAATTGCAAGGCCTACACCGCTCTTATCTGTGCGAAGTGTGTGGAAACCATGCTTATAAAGGCAGACAGCAATTCAACAAGCACTTTGGCCAGCCAAAACACGTGCACGGCCTCATGTGTTTGGGTGTGCTGGAGGAGGACACCGGTTTGTTCGCCAACATTTCAACAATCGCCGAGGTGCAGGATCTATGGGAAAGAGTTAAAAAGAGCAAAAATGCTGAAATAGAAGACGAGGAAAACAACGTGGAGGTGGAGGATGAGGATGGCAATGTCATGTCACGCAAAGACTACGAGGAGTTGAAGAAACAGGGATTGATATAATTTGATATAACTTATCTTAGGAAAAGGTGAAAACAAGAAACTTGAGACAAAACACCGAAATTCGTGCTTTCTTTCAAAATCGGTATAAACAAATCCTGGCTGAAACGACATTTTTATTTGAGCAAAAAGTATTTTCCATCCGTCTCAGATCAAGACGATAGAAAACATGTCGTCACGTGAGAAATTGTAGGCCGTTGAAAACGCAGGCTTGATTTATATGCAGTCCAAACTGTCAAGTCGATACCAGAAAAAGGCTAATGATTCCAGAATCAGTCCATGAGACGGATCCTTACGCAACAACTAAGAAAGTTTAACATGAGTAATCCTGAAAAAAGCGTCAGTCCAATTCCAGCCATCAGTTCTGATCAAAATTTTGAGGCTCAGGCATTGAAAAGACAGAAACCGGTGCGCCCGCCTCGAGAACTGAAAAAACAGCGGGATGAGCTTGGATTCAGACTCAAACAGCAATCTGTGGATAAAAATGTTTTGGTTTCGACAGGTGAAAAGACCAAGACGATACACGAGGAGGAAACCGAGGGTGCACATTACGAAATCGAGGGCCCTTTGCGCCGCGTAACACCTTACTTCTTCACATACCTAACCTACTGTAAGCTCCGTTGGAGAGACCGCAAACTCATTGATATCTTCGTCGATGAGTTCAGGGACAAGGATCCAGAGTTTTACCGCAAGGCAATTGCCGAAGGCCGAGTCTTACTCAATAAATCGCCCTCCAACATCGATTCCATTGTGAGAAACGGCGACCTCATCAGCCACAGATTGCACCGCCATGAGCCTGCGGTGACATCACGCCCGATCAAGATTGTTTTCGAGGACGAGAATATGATCGCTATAGATAAGCCTTCGGGGATGCCTGTGCACCCTGCAGGACGATATCGCTACAATACCATCACGAAGATCATGCAGCATGAAAACGGTATCACCGTGCATCCATGCAATCGGCTCGACCGGCTCACGCTGGGGCTCATGTTCCTTGGCAAGAACGCCAAGGGCGCGGAGTCAATGGTGAAGCAAATGCGCGAGCGCAGCGTTCGAAAGGAGTATATCGCCAGAGTGAAGGGCAAGTTCCCGTTGGGACTGCATACAGTGGACAAGCCATTGACCACGGCATCGCCCAAGCACGCCTTGAACGTGGTAGACCTCGAGAACGGGAAACCGGCAGAAACGGAGTTCGTGCGCATCTCGTACGATGCCAAATCCGACACATCCATCGTGAAATGCCACCCTCTAACAGGCAGGACCCATCAGATCAGGGTGCATCTTCAGTACCTAGGCCACCCCATAGCCAATGATCCCATCTACCTGAGTGAATTTATCTGGGGTAGTCCCGAATTGGGCAAGGGAAACAATGGCATTCTGGATCCAGGCATAGTCTCCCGTTTAGACACTATTGGTAAGACCAGGGCATGCTCCACATGGATTCATCCGCAAGAGGATGGCGAGGTGTTGGGGAACGATGAGTGTCCCGAATGTAACGTGCCACTTTATACGGACCCAGGCCCCAACGACTTGGACTTGTGGCTTCATGCATACAAATATGAAGCGGCGGATAAGCTGTGGTCGTATAAGGTGGATTATCCTGAGTGGGCACTCAGCCCGCATCGACCATTTATGGAATTGGCTCTCGAAAACGCGAAAAAGTGCGGCGAAACACAGACTCAATTCAACGTCGGTGCGGTTTTGGTGCTTGATGGTGAGATTCTCGAAACAGGCCATTCGAGGGAATTGCCAGGAAATACGCATGCCGAGCAATGTGCGTTGGAGAAATACTTTGCTAGAACCGGCAGTAAGGATGTTCCTGAAGGCACAGAGCTCTACACGACGATGGAGCCCTGTTCCTACCGCTTGAGTGGCAATCTTCCTTGTGTAGAGCGCGTTTTGGCTTCCAACATCAAAACCTGTTTTGTGGGTATTGTCGAGCCAGACACGTTTGTGAAGGAGAACACCGGGAAGAAGAAGCTTGCTGAGGCAGGCGTGGAATACATTCACATTCCTGGATATGAAGACGAGTGTTTACGTGTAGCCAAACTCGGCCACGAGAAGATAGAGCTCACGAAGTGATCATCGTCACTGACATTTGTCATTCATTACTTCATTCACTCATTCATCCATGACTACTAAATACTTCACTCCTCGTCAATGCTGATGTTCATATCCCGTGTGCCGTATACAAACACCTCGCCCCTGCGGTCAGCACGTGACTCGTGGTCAGCGCCAGAAGTAGTCGCTTGTCGGGAGTCGCTCGAATAAAAATCGTTATTTTTCCGTGTATACGCCCTGGGACCGCCTTCGACAGAGCTACCTGCGCTCACAGACCGCGGAATCGCCATACCCGTGGCAATAATGAAGTCTGTCACTTTCACAAAACCGTCTCGTAGGAGAAAGTATCCTGAGGTGAGCCTCTCGGTCACGGGGGCAGCCTCTGGTTTGCTTTTCCCGGAAGCCACAGATGTTTTCAGTTTCACGCTATGAAGCGATCGCCTAGATAACAAACTTCTTTGCAGAGGGTCTTCATCAGAATCCTCCTCAACAAATAGCTCAAACTTGTCCAACTCATACATCTCGTCCTCGTAGAATTTGCGTCCGAGCACGCCCTCTTTCTCCTGAATCTTTCGTATCACGTTGTATTTGTTGCACCATTCCCACGGTATGACCACACATATCACATACGTCACCGTAGAGAAGATCTCTGAAAGGTCAAACATCCACGCACTGGAGACATCGGCAATGAAAAACGCCACAGGCGCGTAAATCAAAATCAAAGATAGTACGGAGATGGCCCAGATGTTTGGATACAATATGAGCGTCTTCACTTTTGTGATGAGAAACGCGGTGAAGATCGCCGCGTAGCTGATGCTCATGGAGATCCGTATGAGGTACGTGAACGCCGGTATGATTTTGCCCGCTTCTTGAGTATCGTCGAAGGGGTGGAATTTACTGATACTCCATAGCGTTTGTGATGCAACAGAGGTGGCCACCCCCACGAGAAAGATGAGTCTCTTATCGCTCTGACGATGGAAAAGCCTCATTATGATCTGCACCTGATTCACTTGCAAGAAAAACGTGACAAACAAGTCGATCACTTTCAAGTAGATTTTCTTGTTGAGGGTATCGAGAAGCACCTCGCCGTGCAAGTATCCTTGCCTTTGCTGCGCGTGTAACACCACGATCAGTTTCACCACGGTTATGAGCATGAACACCGACGCCATAAGCACCAGTGTCTTCAAAATCAACGACGGCTTGATCATGTAGTTTGTTATGACGAATATCGTCAAGAACCACGTGATCACCGCCAGTGTGGCCAAGGAGTACACGATCGGCGCCACGCTGAATAGAAAACTGCCGCCAGAAACGTCGCTTCGCGTATACTCATTCCAGGAAGCTGTAACTAGGGGCAAATTCTCCAGAAAATGGTCGAGCACCAAATTTATGTTTGTGTTCATGAGCGGCGTCCGGCCCAGGTGGCAATTCTGATGGTAAACAGCATTCTGGATGTACCGTACTGGTTCGGCAAAATCATGTGATATGAGCACACCCTCGGGTAGGTTCATCGGCTGGCACAGCTCATAAACATCCTGCGAAAGGATATTGCGCCAAAGCATGTCTCAAGTTCATGAAAAATGGCTTTTTGTTGAAGATGAAAGGCGTTTTGGCGATATTTTAGTGACTAGTTGGTATTCGAAGATCTCTGATGAGGTGCATGGAGGCTGAGGCGATGTTCAGGCTGTGGGTGCGCAGCCGTGCCATGTATTTTATTGTGGAGGTGCGAATGGCTTCATTCAGTGAATACTGTAGACATATATTCTCACATTTGATTTCCTTTTGCTTCCTTTTCTTTTTTTCCTGTGTTTTCTTTTTGGGAAGTAGGATGACCTGAATCTGCATATCGTTGGGCATGGGAAAAGGTACACAATCATGCAATTTCGAGTAGTCTGTTTTTTTTACATTCCACTAAACGATCTGATTATTTATCTCGAAACTGTGAGTCAGAAAAGTTTTGAGCTGGCGAAAATTTGAACTTTAAGCGATTCACGGCGTACATCAGCTTGTTCTTTTTGAGTTTTGAGAATAATTGACTTAAGGACTTATGATTTTCATTCATCAGACGCCGTCATAGTCCAAATTCGACGCAAAGTAAGTAAACCGCATTGTCAGTGGACGAGACATCCACTCGCCTGCACAAAATACTTGTGGGGCAGAAAAACTTGTGGGGTTTGAAGGCTAGTTCAGATTTTCGTTCCTTGTGATCTTTTCTTTCTTTTGTTTGATTCATCTGCTTATGGACTGAGGAGCCAAACTCGTTCGGCTAGCTTTCCGCAAAAACAAGAAAGAAAAAAAGTAGACGAGCTTAGCCAGCTTCGCTACCATGTACAGTAGTTGATATGCTTTCTTGGCAGCGGGCAAAATCTAGATAGTCTGCCAGTTCAGTATGAACGCAAAATGTACTTTCGTTTGACAATTTCTCGGCTTTTAAGAAACTTAAGGTAAAACAGACCATCTAGCTAGCTTATTATATTATACTTTCCTTATTTTCATGTAACGGAGATGAGCGGAGAGCCAGTCAGACCAGTTCTTTTTTCACGTAGGTTAAGTCAATAAGTCGAAAGTCTGACAGCCCTGACGAGCGTTGATCTCAAAAATTCAGAAAATAAAAGAAGAGTGTGAAACTTTGCTCTCCCAGATTAGCCCAGGATCATTCATTCTGAGCTCTTGGTCAAGCTCAAACACCTGAGGTGAATGCAAGCCATGCACGAGATAAAATTTGAAGCTCTCTTTGTTGCATAAGGTTTCACCGAATTCAGGTGGACAAGACGTCTGGGACTTAATCAAGAAAATGGAGCCGAATGATATCAAAAAGGTTGTAATCTAGATAAGCAAATTTCGCAGCCCCTAATCTCACACCCCACGCGCCACAACAACTTATCAAGGTTAGTCCGAGAAAGTACACCAGGTGATTCTCACCACGATTTCTGGGAAAGATAGAAATATAAAGAGCCCACAAAAATAGTAGCCCTCGAAGAAATCAAAGAAATCAGGGCAAACTTCAAAATGGTATTATGATCATTCTGGATACTCGAGCTCAAACTGTGGAGCTGTGGAGCTGTGGAGTTGTGGAGATATCGCGCGTGCATTATCGTGGCTGCAACTGTGGTTGCAAGGGATAATTAAGAGAAGCGAATCTCAGTTTCGATTACTAATACATGAGCCCCAACAAATATAAATTGGAGTATTAATACACAATTAGTCAATCCTCTCAATTCTGCTCTCTATTTTCCTTCAATAAATTCAAAAATGGCCCCTCCTGTTGCCGAGACCGTAAACGATCAGTCTAATGACTATGCATTTGTTGTCAGCAAGTTATCCGACCTAAACGTTGTTGTGAGCGGAACTTACAACACGGTGAAGACTGGTAGTGACGCGTCATGGCTTGAGAAAATCCCTGGCCCCACAAAAAAACGACTCGAGAAATATGGTGTCGACTTGTCCAAAGGTTACCCTAAGGTCCCGGACCGTAAGGATATACCGACGTTCCTCGACGAGGCGTATAAGATCCGCAACAAGGAGTATCCTTATATCGAACGCGGCAAAAGTGCCGATCCAAGCAAAAGTGCCTTGTTTTCCGCAGCCAAAGAAGTCAACAACTTGACTGCACATATCGGCACGGAAATCGTGGGGTTGCAACTTGCAGATTTGAGCGACCAACAGAAAGATGAGTTGGCGCTTTTGGTCGCAGAAAGAGTTGTCGTATTTTTCAGAAACCAAGAATTGGCGCCTCAAAAGCAATTGGAGTTGGGCAAGTACTGGGGCCAGGTCGAGGTGCATCCTCAGGCCCCGCGTGTACCTGACGGGGTCAATGGAGAGAATTTGGCAGGTATCAGCATCATTTGGCCGGACTATTTCCAAGAGTTTTACAAGCTTCCACGTGATTTCAAGTCTAGCTCAAATCCTACGAACTGGCACTCGGATTTGGTGCATGAGTTCCAGCCGGCAGGAATCACTCATTTGCATAATGATACAATTCCTGATGTGGGTGGCGACACCTTGTGGGCGTCTGGCTACGCTGCTTACGACAAGTTGTCTCCCGCTTTCCAGCAATTTTTAGATGGGAAAACCGCCATTTATCGATCCGCACATCAATATCTCGACCGGGAAAACCCACTAAGCGGGGGAAAGTACATTGAGAGAGAACATCCAATTGTGAGAACCCACCCGGCCACTGGTTGGAAGTACTTGTTTGTAAATAGAGCGATGACGGTTCGTATTGTTGGATTGGAGCCAGCGGAATCCGAGCTCATTTTGAACTTTTTGTACGACGTCTATGAAAAGAATTTGGATATACAAGTTCGGTGGAACTGGAAATCCGAGAATGGGTTGGGTACCTCTGCGATATGGGACAATCGAGTGGCCAACCACAACGCGGTGTGGGACTATGAGGGCAAGGAACCAAGGCACGGCACGCGTGTCACATCTTTGGCCGAAGTACCATATTTTGACCCGCAATCTAAGTCTCAGAGACAAGCTTTGGGGTTGGATAAAGAGTGAGAGGAGAATCGGTTGTGATATTGGTTGAAACATGTGCGCTAGACACAGCTTTTTAAGTCTGATTGACATGGAGGGAGCAAGATTTTGTCCATTGATGGTATGCCAAAATCAAATCTATCAATTATCCACAAAAGAATTAGAGATGACTCATTTAATGGTTTGGAGTCGAATCTTTCTATATTTAGAACAGTCGTCCACGAGGTCTCTCTGTTCGCAATGCCTCATGACTAGTTTGTGCCAATACCATGAAAGATGTCTAGTAAACCACTTTATAATTCTGAGAACCTTTAAATTCAGCTTGTGCTGGACGTAGTATTGTCTCCAACATTTCATTACAATGGTTCATCTCGCGAACTTCGCTTGGCACTAGCTTGCAAATAGACATCAGGAAAGTATATAGCACATCAACCCGCCCAAGAATAACGCAAATCTTGCTCCAAATAATAAAAATACGCCTTCATACTCCACTGAGTTCATACTTAAACAATTTTTCCTTTTTCAAACTTCCATTTACGGCATTCATCTCTTGGGCAGATGCTGTGCGCTCTTTCGTTCTTTTTGCATCCGCACATTTGCTGGCCCCAGGCTCCAGACTCCAGCAGCAGCAGTGCTCGGCAGTCGGCACGCAGCTTGATTGCCGAGACAAAGCCTTCTTCTGACTGACATATCCGAATATAGCTAACAACGCCGCTTGTTCATTCTGGCATAGTTGGCCAGATTGATGGAATATAAAATCCTATGGAAATATAATCTCTGTTTATCAATTGCTAAAGAAAGATTAAGCTAATTCGATCTATACGGTTTGTCACCACCGATCTTTCTCAGACACCTACGTCATTCTCAGCAGCGATTTTGATCTCACCACACCTTGGCGCCAATTCGCTGAAATCTCAAAATTTGCATATCCACTTTACCCTGCCACATACTTATAACTAATCGATATGTCTCCAGAGCCGCCGAGAACACCTGGTCTCCTCTCGCCTCGGACACATCACCGTTCCGAATCTGACTGCTCACACAACTACTCTGTGCTAGATTACTACGATGTTGAGACCACCAACGACGTAGGCTCGATCAGCGATGGCAAGGACATGCCCGAGCCCCAGATCCTTCTCCTGCCGAAAAACGTGATCATTGATAACGATACTGTCGACCATATTCCAGACACGTCCGAGCATACCATAACGCCTTTGATTGAAGGTGAGAGTTTGGCAAATCTGCCGAAAATTTCGAAACTCGATAGCGGACCAATTGTGAAATTGGTAGACAAGAACGTGATCCATAAGGTCATGACAGGAGAAACGGATATGTACGGGTTCAAGAAGGATTCACTGCTATTCGGGTCCTCGCTGGAGTCGTATAACACCTGGTTTGAGAAATACCTGCCGCATTTTGCCCAGCAGAAAAAGAAATGGGCGTTACAGCTTAAGGGCCACGGTTTGGCCGGCGAGTTACAGAAACAAGCTCCAGACAGATTCCCGCCCAAATCGGTGAAGATAAAGAAACTTATCCGTAGAGGAATCCCACCCGAATGGCGCGGAAATGCGTGGTTTTTCTACGCGGGGGGAAACGAACGGCTCAATAAAAATGGCGGGGTGTATGATAAGATTGTGAATGACACGGAAGGCGTGCAGACCAAAGATACAGAGGTGATTGAGCGTGATTTGCACCGCACCTTCCCCGACAATGTGTTGTTCAGAGAAAGCTCAAAACTCACCCACGAAGAGTCATCGGAACCGGCCAAGATCGCCAGCTTGAGACGCGTCCTCACGGCGTTCGCTCACTACCAGCCACAAATCGGCTACTGCCAGTCGTTGAACTTCATTGCAGGGCTACTACTTTTGTTCATGTCTGAAGAACACGCTTTCTGGATGCTTGTCATCATGACCGAACGAATCATCCCCAAGGTGCACTCCGCCAACCTCGAGGGCGTGCATACGGACCAGGGCGTGTTGATGATGTGTATCAAAGAGTACATCCCGAAATTGTGGGCGATCATAGGCAGATCCTATGACGGGTCTGTTTTGAAGGATGATAAGATTCTCACGCGGCTCCCACCACTAACACTTGTCACGTCATCGTGGTTCATGTCAGTGTTCATCGGTGTGCTCCCGATCGAGAGTGTGTTGAGAATATGGGACATTATTTGGTATGAAGGCTCGAAAACGATTTTTCGGATCTCGCTCACGTTGTGTCGCCTCTGTTTTGATGATCCCAGCTTCCAGCTTAGCCGGGACTTAAAGAACCTGGAAACGAGCTTTGAGGCCGAACAAATCGAGTTATTTCAGTTCATACAGAACTACCCGAAACAAATCACGGACCCGAACATGTTGATCGATTTATGTTTCAAGAAAATCGGCGGCTATGGCTACGGGTTTCTCTCGCAGGACGAGATCAACAAGTGCAGAGAATTCGTGGCGTACCAACGCAATAAGCTACAATCCAGAAAAGGAATCTTAGGTGCTGAAATCAGCGAATCCGAAAGAGAAGCGCTTGAAAGATCAGGTTCGGTTTTTGAGGACGATATTCATGATGTTTACGGATTCAACAGGTCGATCATGAGCGGGGTCGCATGGAACAAGCACATTAGCGGCATGATGAAAAAAAAGTTTGCGAAAAAGGGAAAACATGAGTAGATTTCGATCTACGAGAAAAAGAGAAGTTCATATGGCATTGAGTTTAGTCTAGCATCAAATCACCACACCTCTTAGGTATCGTCTCTTAGCTGACTAGGTTTTCGAAGAAAAACGCCGAATCTGTTTTTTTGTCGCGCACATGACAGAAAAGAAGTAAGATCCCATAAATTCTCGATTTTGGCGAGAACACCCCTTTCTCTTACTCATATAATGCAGTACAAATATCTTGTTTCACGACTTGCTGACCCTGTGATCGCAGTGTCAATTGGGGTTGCCGCTTACTACGTATACGAGGCACGTGTGGGCAGAAGAGAGGGCCATTCTCTCAACGAGCTCATAGCTAAGAGATGGTTGACAAAATAGGCAAAAAAAACATTTAATTGAGCACTATAAGATTTTGATATTGTTTATGGAACCTAGAGTATCATTTTCACACAACAGATTTGAACTTTTCAAGATATATGGCGCCGTTCTCCGCGCCCACGTCTGCCACCAAAACGTCCTGGATCTTGGCCCATGTTTCGGCAGAAAGCGAGAGCGGTACGGACTCACTTGGGTCTGCGGAGATATCAGCAGTCAAATCGGTGGTTTTCGACGGTTTAGCAGGCGCAGCGGGCGCAGAAACCATCACTGTTATAGATATGGCGGTGCCCTCCTGCACCAAAGACGAGATGGTTGTTGTATCGGTCAAAACCTTCGACTTGATCATGAACTTGAGATTCGAGGGCGTCACGCCGGCCAGACTCAACGTGTCCACGGCAGATATCAATAGCTCTTTCACTTTATACACGGACTGGGACACTTGTACATTATCCAAGCTTGTAGAAAACTTGTATGGAGGACGGATAGATTTCAATTGAATCGAGACCGATGCATCAGCAGAAGACGAATTGGTGCCTTTGGGAAAAGCATACTCAAGCCTGGGCAAAGTTGGACCCAACGAGCCTAGTTTATTGTAGTCTTCTGTGGAGTAGAATGAATCGGCGGCCGCATCTGGCGACAAGTTTATGAGCTGGGAATACGTGCGGCAGAATTCAACAGACATCTTTGTTTATTGTTGTAGCTTGAGTTTTTCACGTCTAGAAGCTCGATTGAGGCGCTGAAATCTAATTTGAGACGGTTTTTTGTCAATTGATTTGTGGTTTCCAAGGCGAAAACCTAGCATCTTCGATTCTCTCAGTCGAGTGCGACAGACTGGCAGAGGGAGAGGCGGACAGACGAGACAGACGTGCGAGTCAGTGCCGTGGGACAGAGAAGAG
>ERZ794936.218-NODE-218-length-32694-cov-6.944576_pt1 | contig 32694 bp, 20 predicted proteins | sample MGYA00511083_ERZ794936 | MGnify/ENA primary metagenome ERZ794936 (study PRJEB30137, sample SAMN04331409) | food metagenome | isolation source: Y2 must sample point D1 replicate A | place: Australia: South Australia | collected 2014 ... | reverse complement strand
CAGCAATATATTAACAACTATTTATTGCGAAAAAGTTCAAAACAAGTACTTAGCACATTATATCAAGTTAATATTAAGTTCAACCGGTGCCAGAAAAAACTAAACATATAAAAAAGTTTAATGCAATGGCTGGCAAAGGGTTTTTATTTTAGTCAATGAGATCTTCTTACAAGATAAAATATATGTAACATCTTTTTTAAACAACCCTACAGTTATATAGGTACTACGCTTAAATATTTAGTTTTTGTTAAAAAATACATTCTAAACAAATACGAATACCTATTGGTTAATCAAGTACTGTTAACAACTTTTTGATTTGAATATCTTCCATTGATATTTTATTTGGTTAAAAATAACTAATAACATTTAGCAGTAAAGTCTTTTTTGGGAAACAAATAAAATCTCAGCCTATAGGCTTTAAACTACAGTGTTATTTTCAACTTTCTTTTTCATAGAACTAAAACCATTTAAGAAAACATATCATTAATACAAAGCAAAAAGGTAGTGTCTAAATTTTTCCCAATTGATCAGGTGCATATTATGCGTTTCTAAATATAATATATGCAATTACAGTTTAAGCGCAAATATGCGTTAAAAAAATAATAAACTTTTAAAAAACAAAATATTTTTTAAATTTAAAATAAACACGCGGTAGTAAAATATATTAAAAATATAAATAATACAATTATAATTATAAGTTTAAAACAAAATATTAATAAATATATCTTTTTTAAATGTTTTAAAAAAAATATTTGTGTATTTTATTTGAACGCATTTTTTTATTCAAACTTTTGTTAAAGCTGAAATTTTCTTGGTTTAGCCGTATATACATTGCTCATTAGAAGCCGTAGAGTTCTAAGCACGGTTGCTACAAAGCATTTTTAAGTTTCATCAAAATTACTCATGGAGATTTCAATATCAATGGTTTGCTGCTTTGATATATATATTCCAGCAGAAAATGACAATTATAAAGTTTAATCAAAACACTCTTTATTGATATATACGAATTATAACATATATTGAAAAATAGCCTATCTACTACAGTAACATTAAAGAAGCGACCATGAAATTTGATCAAATAACATGGTTTGTTGAGCACAAAAACCAACTGTTACAAATAATGAAAGATTGTTTTAAATTGAAGTGACACCACCTTGTTGTTTTGCTTGTTTAATTTGACAAGCTGTGTTCCTTTACTCACCTAAGCCGATCTACAAGAATTTCTTGATAGTATAGAATCCTTAACAATCATATCTTTTTTTTTTTTTTGGAAAAGTAAATAGTTGGCTTTTTCTTTCAAACACATATAATGCGTTAACAGCCAAAAATTGACAAATTCAACGCAAAAAAAATTATTACAACAAATATTCTGCGCATAAGAGGAAAAAATAACCAAATCTACATTTTTTAAGTCCGGGAATATGTTTTTTTGGCTGATTCTGGTCAATTTTTTTGTTTTAACGAAATCTTCACGTTTAAAAAAAAAAATCAGCAATGGGTGTTTTTTTAATCTGTAGTTAATGAGAATTCAGGCAATTGACGCGCATACTTTGCTTTTGAATACAAATTCAAGGCATACATTTCAAACGAACGAAACTTGGGGCATATTCTTTTTAGAGAGATACACACTTGCAGAACCCAAAAGCCCATATACTAAAGTCCCATTTACCAAATTTTGTAATATTTTGTATTCATTTGCTATTAGAATGCCCAAACACGCAATCTCATGTGTAGCATTGTAAAACATTTGAATTTATTATGATTGTAATACCTGTTTTTCTACAAACATTCACGTGTGAAAATTTTTTTTTTTTTTTTTTTAGTCCATTAATTCCTTATTAAAAAAAAAAAATCAATGAACAAATAATAATTGTTTTCCTAATCGTAATTATCAATACCATACTTGAAAAACCCCCCAACAAATCTTAACTGCCAACTTTACATTACTGTTATTTTTGTGAGTGCTAAAGTTTTAAGAATGGACAAGTATAGAAACGATATTTATACAAAGCTTTTTGAAGCTTTATCTGAAGAAAATGTTAGCTTTCATGGTACAACAGACAGAAAAGTTAAAAAAGCACTAGAAGTTACTAAAGAACAACTTCTTAATAAAGTCAACAAATTGATCAGAGCTGTAGATGAAAACAACACATTGTTAGTCAAGGATGAAAACTCCAAGTTGTTCGATGATTGGACAAGTATATCAAACATATTGGATATTGGATTTGAAAAATCAGACAAACTTTGTGATTTGAAGAAACAGAAAAGCTTGAAGAGAAAAGCTGAAAGTGATGAACAATTATTGACAGGTCCGATCAACAAAAAGATAAAAATTGAAAAGCCTCAAATGTACTTTAAAACTCCAGTGGATAATTCAGATAACGGGCCATTTAAACCAAAGCTGTCTAACAAACCATACTCTATAGAACCTTTAAATGAAAGCTTGAAGCTAGTACCAGCAGAGTTAGGCATACCTGAGCATTACAAAAATCCATACTCAGTTGAAATAAAAGAACAAGAATATAACAGCTTAATTTTTAAAAAGCAAGAGCCAGTTAGCTATTTGCCTTTCAATGAAACAAGTGGTATATTTATAACTACTGATGAAGACTTAAAAAACATGATTGCAGACCTTAAAAACTACACAGAATTGGCTATTGATTTAGAACATCATGATTTAAGAACATATTATGGTATAACTTGTTTGATGCAAATAAGCACCAGGGATCAAGACTACATAGTTGACACCTTGCTATTAAGAGAAGAACTTAACCAACTAAACGAGGTTTTCTGTAATCCTAATATCACCAAAGTATTACACGGTGCTTTTATGGATATCATTTGGCTTCAAAGAGACTTTGGATTATACATTGTTGGTCTTTTTGATACATACCATGCATCAAGATCATTGGGCTTCAAGAAAAATAGTTTAGCTTTCTTGCTTTCGCATTATGTCAACTTTGATGCTGCTAAGCAATATCAGTTAGCTGACTGGAGACAAAGACCTTTGACTCCAGAGCTTTTATCATATGCTCGTTCCGATACACATTTTTTGTTGTATATCTTTGACATGTTGAGAAATGAATTGCTATCTAGAAACAAAATGCAGCATGTTCTAGATGAATCAAGAAAAGTTGCTTTGAGAAGATTTGAAAATAATACTTACAGGCCAGACACTCTTTCAGCAGATGTGTACTCAGTACAGGATAAAAGTAAGCCATGGTTGCACTTGGCAAGAAATTATTACATTCCAGATAAATGGGATCCGTTGGTTGAAGCTATTTTTAAGTGGAGAGATGAAGTTGCCAGAAAAGAAGACGAGAATCCTAGATATATTATGAGCAATCAATTTTTATTGAAGCTTGTAACTGAAAAGCCTAAAACCGCTACTGCTGTTTTGTCCATTGAAGGTTTAATCACAAGTTTCATAAAAAGCAATGCTAACTTGATTGCTCATCTGATTACAACTTCCGAGTCTAACATTCAAGATGATAATCAATCCGCGACTGCCAAATCAAAAAGTTTCTCTTCAAGTATAGATAATATTAAAATTGAAGATCTTAAAAATGAAAAAGAGGAGTTCTGTTCCATGTTAGGTAGTTTATCTGAACAAATTGCCGCAGATAATAACCCAGCAACTTGCGACTCTAAATATATTTTCAATTTATCCCCACATGTATGGAATGAGGTAAGCTTGCCAATTTCCTTTTCTTCTTCAAAAGGCATTAATATAGAAGATTTTAAAAAGAGAGAAGAAGCTGTTAATAAAGAATTTGAACTGGAAATTAAACTATCAAGTCCTAAACTGGAAGCTCTTTTCGAGCATGCACCTGTTGTAGAGTCGAATCCGGAAACTGTGTCTATTCCTAACGATGAGCTTATAGAAAATAAAGAAAGTAATGATGACGACGTTGTTGTATTGAAGCCTTATAGGTTGGAGCAACGTAACAAAGCACTTGAAGAAAAACGAAAGACAGAAGAAATACATAATCAAGATGTTATACCACTAGATTATTCTTCTGGAAGCAAAATGTTAGTTAATCATGACAAAAAGAGAAAGAAGAGTAAGAAGCAAAAAAAGCCTATGGCTGCCAAAAAAGACTTTAATCCTTATGAAGAGAAAAAAGCTGATACTAAAGACAGTAAAGCTAAAGTCTTGAAGAACATGAGTAGAAAAAGAACTGGTTCAGGAAAAAGTATATCCTTCAAAAAAAGATAACCTTTGTTTTTTGAGTTTATGTTTTATTCTTCATAATCAAATTAATAAAACTTGACTTTACCATTATATATTACTTTGCTTATCAAATGAATTGGGATTTATGCTATTCGTTTATATGTATTCTCAAAAAAAAAAAATGAAAACAGGATCATATTACAAGAAAAAAAAAAAATGTATACCGTGTTTTACGATTTTTTGTTGATAAATTAATCTTAGGTGTGCTTTTTATACACTCCACAATGCACAAACTTTCATACAACTTTTAAGAAATGAAAGTTTACAGTATACCTCGTTGAAAGACATTTCTAAAAACCAAAGACTTAAACGGTTAGTAAAAAGAAGGTTCTGTTATGCAAGAAAAATACACGCTGTCTAGAAGATCTGGTTCTTCAAAAGAATCCTCCAATAAAGCTTCTCCAGCATCTGATTTCAAAATCGCCAAAACTCAACTACTGTGCCATTTTGATGATTTACCTGAATGGCAAAAAGATAACGAGTATATTCACAATGGATATGTTAAAGAAACTAACAGCTATAAGCAGATTTTAAAAAGTTTGTCATATCTTCACAACGAGTCCGTTAATATTTATACGCATTTGCTGCCAGGGATAGTTTGTTTATTGCTACTACTAGGGGTTTTGGAACATAAGACAATGCCAAAATATGCCACGACATCTTATTTAGATTATTTGGTAGTGAATTTTTTCTTTTTAGGAGTTCTGTTTTGTTTTTCAATGAGCGCGGCATTCCATTGCTTTAAAGCACATTCCGAGCGTGTTTCAATTTTTGGAAACAAACTGGACTATTTAGGTATTGTGTTTTTGATTATATCGTCCATGGTAAGTATCATGTATTATGGATTTTATGACAGATTTCTACTATTTTATTTCTTTACAAGTATAACGTTAATATTCGGATCTATGTGCACAATTGTGTCATTGAAAGATAAGTTCAGAGCTCCGCACTGGAGGGCAAAAAGAGCCACTATGTTTGTTCTTTTTGGGTTATCTGCTGTACTTCCTCTTGTTTACGGCTTGAACAGCTATGGCTATGAAGCTACCACAAAGAAAATTGGATTGAATTGGGTGCTACTTGAAGGGGTTTTTTATATCTCTGGAGCAACTTTATATGGTTTAAGATTTCCGGAAAAACAGTCGCCAGGCCAGTTTGACTACTTCTTTAATAGTCATCAAATATTTCATGTACTGGTAGTAGCTGGGGCAATTGCGCACTACGTTGGTCTAATAAAGTCATACAAATATGTTCATGAGTACATGTTGTAGATAACTTCCTTTTGGTGTATTGAGATTTTAAATAGTGCGTTGCAACCATACATATGTATATATTTTTTTTGATTATTTTGGTTTTTTTTTTTTTTTTGCTCTTGCTTTTACATTACACGCCAAAAAATTTCTTTAACCAGATTTTATATAACAGAAATTCCAAAATGTGTTATCAGGAAAACCAATCCCTATCATTGACGACATCCTTTTTTTTTAAAAAAAAATAATTTCTTTTAACCAAACATATTATATATTAATAGATCTTATCAGACACGTGTATAAAAACTAAAGTAAAATCTTATTTATATGGTGAAAACATTCAAGAAACCTTGGTTTGGTATAGCTATTCCATGTACAATAATAGCATTTCTGGGATACGGCTCTCAGTTGTTGATATTCAATAAGTTTCCTTTAAAGGAAAATCATTATAGAACTTTTAACCTGGAATTGATAGCTTTATGGGTATCATATTATATAGCAATTGTTACACCACCAGGCACGCCTCAAAAAGATGCTCAGTTACCAGCTGATTATCAATACAAAGTGTGGGAAAACTATTGTGAAAAATGCAAATGCCAAAAGCCAGAGAGAACACATCATTGTAAAGTCTGCAATACCTGTGTCTTGGCAATGGACCATCACTGTCCCTGGACTATGAATTGCGTTGGTCTTTACAATTTTGCTTCATTTTTAAGATTTCTATTATGTATAATAATAGCAACTTCTACTCTTTTTTGGCATTTAGGAAAACAGTGGCATTTCTTGTACCAATTTAAAAGCAGTATCTCATCAAAAATTTCATACATAGACGTGGGTATCTTGTTTGTGATGACTATTTTGGATTTCTTAGTTCTTTTTAGCATATGTGCATTATTTTTCAGATGTGTCAATAATGAGTTCATAAGAGGTATGACACAAATAGAGACTTGGGAGATGGACAGGATAGAATCTTTAGCCTTAAATGATAAATTAATGCCTATTCTGCTGATGAATGTTTCTTCTGTCTTCGGAATTGATATAAGCAAAAATGAAAAATGGGCTATATCTTACTACAACTTGCTTAAAAAGAGTAAAAGATGGTTTGCTAACGATTATGTTAGTTTTCCGTACGACAACGGGTTTTTTGGAAACATAAATTCCTTTATGGGTCCTCTTTACAGTTGGATTGTTCCTTGGGGGAAGTCTACTGTTGATTCTACAAAAGGTTTTCCAAAAAATGACATTGCTTTATTGGAAACCCATGAGAATGAATTGCCCATCGATGATAACAGCTTGATGGATATGATTTTGTCTTTACCATGGCCACCAGAAGGCTTAAAGCAAGCCAAATTGAACGAAAAAACTAATGATTTTTTTACTTTGCTAAAAAGCAGTTTGCCTGATGATTTTGAAGTTAATGAAAGGTATTTACAAAATAATTCAAAGATTGCAGATCCAAGATTGGAACTTGATAGAAGTGAATGGTACAATCAAGATGGTGAAGATCTAGCATATTTCGGTGTCGAAGAAGAATAAAATATGTTCAAAATAAAATACATACAAACATAAAACATTTTTTTTTATATATATAATTTAGCTTTTATTGTTATATATACATTACTGTTTAATTAAAATTCTTCTAAAAAGTTTTTGCTTAGAATTGGCTACGTAGAGTTAACATGTTGAATTAAATTAATATCAGTGAAAAATTATACGCATTACTCGGTGGATTGTTTAGCTACAGGATTTGCTGCTACCCACTCATTAAGCAGTGGTTCTTCAGATACAGGAGTTTTATCAGTTGCTTTTTCAGCTTCATTTTGTGAAAATACATTTGTTGAACCTTGTTTGATGTTAGATTTGTAGTCTTTTTTATCAATGTCAACATTCAATTTGGACTTTTCAGTAACAGAATCTTCGTGGACCTCATCAGCATCAATTTTCTCATAAACTATATCAGCGGCAGCGGCGGCATTTGCCCCTTCGGTGGAGTAAGATAATTGATAACTTTGGACGTATGAGTTCCATCTACTATCAGCGTCTTTGTCGTTTGTTTCTGATATTGGAACATTGTCTGTTTTGACATATTGAATTGCTAGTCTGCCATCTTTTTTATCGTAGTCAATTGAGAACATCATTTCATTATTATCCAAAATTCTTCTGGATTGAATCTTTAATAATATTTGCTCTTTTAGTACCAAAACAGAATCTTTTCTATCATTTTCAAACAATTTCAACAAAGCTTGACTTTTTTTATCGGTTGTGCAATTGTTACATTGTTTGATTATTTGTTGGATGACCTTATCCACAGTAGCTAATTTAAAGGCTTTGTTTTTGTAGGCTTGTCTCAAACTTTCTTCAAACCAATTACTTTCTATTTTACCTTCAATAAACTGATTAATGTATTTTGTCAAATTTGAATAAGCAGAATTTCCTGCAAAACTGAAACCTCTGTCATCAATTTGTTGGGAGCTCAAAAACATAGGATCAATGAACCCGTTGGAACTTCTGTTTTTGATGTCAGCAGTAACTTCTTTATCAATTTTCTTGACCTCCAAAAGTCTTTCATACAAAATGGAGAATATTCTTACCAATAAGTAAATTTGAGTGTTACCATAGAAGATAAATCTATTTCTATCTTTCTCGTCAAAGTCTTCTTCATTTTTTAAATCAGAATTGACGTTCACCGACCAGCTTTTCAAAATAGATTTCTTAAACTCTTCAGTTTCATTTGTTTCAGCAGTTGAGCTTTTGCTATCTGAATCATCGCTGGTATTCTCTGTAGGTTCAGTGCCATCGTTTTTGTTAATAATGCTAAACATACCGTCCAAGTTTTCCAACTTTGTTAATAAGGAGATGTGCTCTATAGAGGAATCAGCAGTACGTTTTTCACCAATGTTGGCTTCAGCAACAATTCCTGATACATCAAATGTATTTTCAACCAATTCAGCATAAGAAATATCAAAGAAGGAGCTTACAAACCAATACAGGAATAATTCTAATTTTTCCTTGTCAGATTGAGAGTAAGTAGAAGCTTTGAAAATAAATACCTTACACATTTTGATCATATCAAATAAAATATCTTTATCTTCATAGGCATAGACTATTTCACTTCTTGGCTTCGCCATCAAAGGATTCCACCTTTTATTAACAATCGCGTTGGGCCCGGATTCTTTGCATAAAGGATCATCTTTTATAGTTGATATGTCAGATAACAACTGCTTGGTCAATAGCAGCTTCTTATCTGTTTGCTTGAAATTCAACCCTAAGTGATCTAAAGATTTATAGTATACTTTTTGTTCGACATCTCTCCAAACTTTATTCCACTCTCTTTGATTTCTTCTCCACTCTTCGTCTTTTTGTTTCAATCTGTTTAATACAACAGACACAGTTTGAGCTGGATGTTCGTGAATAGCTTCAATTATTTCTAAACCTCTTTCTTTTTCATAAATTTTTCTGATAACTTTTTTATAAATAGTCATGGAGGTAGCACCAAGACCTTCAGGTAGTCTGAATGAAGCTTTTTCCTCCGGAGTCATAGAATTAATTCTATTATTGATAACTTCCAAAGTTTGTATTGTTCTCAAATTAGCTTCAATATAAAAATCGTATTCATGTCTTTCTTCTTCAGTTTTAAACAAAGTTTCTTCATATTGATTCTTTCTGTGAGCTATAAAACCACTTTCTTCACTTGCCCAGACAGGATGACCAACCCATTCATCATTCAAGACTTCCCAGCACATTTCGTCTCTACCAGAACATGGCATAAATGTATCAGCTTTAGGCAACTTTTTATAACTTGGGCCACAAGCTTCACATAAATCCAAATCAACCCTATGCTTTTCATAAACAATGTTTTCAATTTCCTTTGGTAGTTCTTCATAGCCTATGAACATTTTGAACCAAGAAAACAATTCAGCATCGCCTCCTATGAACTGAGCAACTTTTCTTATCAAATCATTTTTAGATATTAAATCCTGAGTGTAAATGTTCAATAGCTTTAAAAAATCTTGATAAACTTGTTTGGACCCAATTTTTTTCTTGACCTTTTCGAAGAAATGAACTTCATCATTAATTTCAAGCTCTGATTCGGCAGGTTCCAAAGGTTCAGGAATAATAGGTACTAATGAAGGATCCAAATCAATTTCAGGTCTTTCTACATTAGATTGACCAGTAATCAACACATTGTTCTCCATAGGAATACTTTGATTAGAGTAATCTTGAGGGTATGCTTGATAGTGTACATCATTAGGAGCTTCAGCTAAATAAGGTTCGCCTCTCAAATTAGATATTGGTATGTCGGCATTTCCAGCTGCTTCAACCAAATGACCACCGTTTTCCATAATCATGTTGTGTTGTGCCTGTTCATTTAATAAAACATTGTCGGTCGCTTGTGCTTGTTTTGGTGGCGAAAAACTTCCTATTGGAGGCATTTGATGGGCCTTTTGATTATCCAATTTTGAATTTTCAATTTCATGTTGTTGAAAAAGTTGAGGAGCACCTTGTAAAGATGTTTGCTGCTTTTCTTGAGTAGTGTCCGGTAAAAACTTTTTGAAATCATCAAGTAGATCAGGAGCTCCTTGGAATAATACAGTAACTTGTTCGTATACTTCATTTATAGGTCTTTGATCTGTTTGGTAAGTTTGTAAAATTTCTAAAAAGTTTTTGTAAACAGAAGGGTCTGATTTAAATCTTGTTTTGATCTTATTAACGTAGTTTATAGCATGACTGAATTCAACATCACTTTGTTGTTCTTGATTGATGTCAGCTTCATCAGCTTGATGATGTATTATGTTTTCGTGAACAGTTTCCCCAGTTTCAACCTCCGCCTTTACGGGGCCAGCATGCGAGTAACCAGAGACCCCTTGAGTATTTTCGTTGTTGACATTAGATTCATCAAAATCGTGTACATTATTTTCTTGATTAAATTGATTCATTTGATTTAATTGAGCTTCTTGTTGTTGGGCATGTAAAACACCAGCATTGAGTTCAACAGCACCACCACTATAAGGCGTAATGACCTTAACTGGGAAGGGGTCCCCAGGTACGTCACTGTATTCAATCTTATAGCCATAAGGCAAAAAAGTATTGAATCCTTGTATTAGCATAGGATACTCAGAAAATAATGTTGAAACTCTTTCAATTACTCCTGGAGTATCTATTGTCTGAGCTTTAAAATCTTTCATTATATCTAAGAAAGAATTGTAGACAGCTGGTCTATTGAAGAATTGAAGTTTTACTTCTTCCAAATATGACAAAGCATCTCTTACATTCAAAGGTCTGTATGTGCTATCATTTTCATCAACATTAGAAGCAACTTCTTGTTGACCTTGAGGCTGTTGATCTTCATTATTATCAGCAACATCATGTTCAACATGGGAGTTGATAACGTTTTCTGAAGAGTTAGGCACAATTGAGTTATCCGGTTTTATTTGTTCTTCTCTTAGTCCTTGATTTTTCTGTTTAGTATTTATTTGCAATGGAGTAAATTGATTGGTGATGCTACTATCAGCATAATCGTTATTTCTATTGTAATTGCTGTTTACAATATTGTAGTTTTCAGCAGTTGGCATTACAGATTCTTTTGTGTTTTCATTAACTATTGGTTCATGAATCTTATCATTGTTTGTTTTGATTCCCTCAGAAACAGCTTTGATCTCTGTTTTAAATTTCTCAACTGAGGCAGCAGCAATATTGTTAGCGGTGTTCAAAGCACCTGTGTTAATAAATTCCTTAGATTTTGGTTTATAATCAAGTTCGCTTTTGGATGTATTTACTCTTGAAAGAGTTTGATCAACAGTTGTACTATTTTGACTTGATGCAAAATCATCATTAATTTTGCTTTTGGTCTCACTTAAATCATTATTAATAGCGTTTTTGTTAATCAGTTTAGCAGCAGATGATTCTTGAATGGCAGCAGCGGTATTCAAAGCATTGACAACAGCATTTTTGCTTGTCTGTGGAATGTATGAGTTACTGAATGATGAAGAGCCATTATGGTTGTTTGTATCAGGTCTGTTGTTAGATGGAGAACCTGTAGGTTGGTTGTTTTCACTTTGTTGATTCATGTTGGCTTAATCAGCTTTGTTTTTTGTTTTTTTTTTTTTAAGTTCAACAAGCAAAAGCTTCTGTTTTCTTTTTGTTTTAAAATAAATTCCCTTGATTAAAAACTTGGAAAAGGACTTTTTTCAATAATAATTTGATAATTGAGTTAATAACAGTATTGTTGTACCTTATATGAGACTATTGATATTGACTTCAGTTGGGCAAAAAAAAAACACTAAAATGCTCTATATGAAAATAGTACGTCTTTCAAATATCTTTTTTAACAAACAAACCGTTTTATTTTGTTTTTGGACTCTTTAACATTTTCATATATAATTCTTTCAAGATCAAAGTAACGAGTTTAACTAAATTTAAATTGAATTCATACTACTAAAAACAAGGGAAAAATATATTATAGCAAAAAGTAAATAAATAAAAATTTTTTTTCTTTTTTTTTTTTTTTGCTTTTGCCAGATTTAATTTCTTGATACCCGAACAAGCGGAAATGGTCAAACTATTGGTGGCGCTTAGTTGTTTATTTTTTTGTTCATACAAAGTTGCTAAATTGTTTCTTATTAGAAATATAACAGCTTTATCATAGACAGATTATTGAGTTAAAAGCTTTATATATAATGTTGGAATAACCCGAACAAAAAAAAAAACATTTACACATTTAAATTGTATTATAATAATGAATGCTCCAGATAGATTTGAATTGTTCCTTCTTGAAGAAGGTCAACATAAAATAACAATTGTACCGGATGCTAAAGCAGCAAACTCTATTCTTATAACCTTTGAAAAAGAGGACCATACTTTAGGAAACCTTATAAGATCATACCTACTTAAAGATTCCAGAGTCTTGTTTGCTGCATACAAAATTGAACATCCTTTATTTGCTAAGTTTGTTATGAGAATTCAAACAGCAGATGAATACGACCCCAAGCTTGCATTGAAGGAGGCTTGTGTTAGAATCATGAAAACTCTAGATAAAGTTTCAAATGCTTTCCAAGAAGAATGGGATTTGAACAATATGGAAGACGACTACAATTAAATTTCACTGTTATAAATATAATATGATTTTTTTTTTTACTTTTGCTGTTCTGAACACCCTAAGAATTATATACTTAAACGTTCTTATAAGAAACAACTAGTTATAGAAACATGTAATTTTCATTTGTTTTTTTTTTTGAAAAATTGTATCATTAAGATTAAGGGGGTATCTAATTTTAAAATCAAATCAACTACATATATTTATATACTCTGTTTTTTTCTTCATTTAATTATCTTGTGTTTTGTTGTAAATAGATTATAGTTTCCGATATTATTATTTTTTTTTCAATTGATTGTTATCATTTATACCATCATGGCTCTATTGGCTATCTGTAGCTTGAACGCGGCTTTTGAATTGTAAAGCTTGAACAATTATATCTAAAACAAATCCGATATCTATGGTTGGTTGACCAGGAATACCTCCGTGTTTCAAGATATCCTCTAGTCTATGTGTTCCTTCTTGTTTATTAGCAGTTACAAAGGTCAAAACTTTACCATTTTGAGAAAGCACATATTTGTTATGATCCTTGAAGTTAAATTGGAAAGAACCATCACTTAATTCAAACATCGCAAACTCATTGAATCTACTATATCTACGTAAGAAAACATCATCTTCATGATATTTTTCTCTTTTTAACTTGGAAACTCTATTCAAGTTTTCATTCATATATTTGGAAAAGAATGCTATAATTTCCAAATGCTTTTTTAATCCATCTGGTTTATTTGATTCTTCGTAATGAGTAGCCGTCCAACCTTCGCTATCATCTGAAGTAATGTACCAGAATTCTGGAACGTCAGACAAAGACAAAATAGTTGACGCATTACTGAAAATGACACCTATATCGTCAGTGGATAGTTGGTACGCAAATCCGTGTTTGTTTGAGTAATCCACCCACTTTGTCACAATAATAGGATTTTTTTCAACAGTAGACACCAGTTGCTTATATGAAAGTGGAGAGTTCTTTTCTAAAAAGTGCATAGCATTCTTTTTAGCATTCATGATTCCATTAACAGCCAGACTACATTCGCTGGCTAAGATCTTCAATGGTAGGTTATAATTGATTTTATTTGTTGTTATTTGGGTTAATGTGATTTCAAATGGCTGTTGCTTGACTTTGATTGGTGATACTGGATTTGGTAGTTGGGAGTTCTTACCTGCCAAAACATTATAAGGAATATCTAATTGCTCACTTACTTCTTCGATTCTTCTATTTCTGTTTAACTCAGTTACATCTGCTAAGAGCTTTGTATTTATGATAGGATAAGATGTTTTTCTTTCGTATGTCTGATAAATTGGGAAGTATCTCGGTAAAGCAGCATTGCTTTCGTAGTATTCAATTGGCTCGCTGCAGTAACTTGGTAAAACTGGCTTTTTGATAGGAACAGATCTTAGATCAGAATTGCTTAGCAAGTTGAACAAGTTTTCGCACTTCCAGTTTTCCTCATTCAAGAACTTATGCTCAAGAACATTACCATTGATATCTTTGGCACCAGACAAATTGAAAGAAACAGACTTTGGGAAATCATAGCTGAACCATGGGTAGTCAAATATTTCATCGATAGAAGGTCTCATCTGTGGATGCAAGCTTAAAATATCTCTTATTAAGATTTGGCAATCTCTTGAAATGTTTCTGTTTTCAGGAAATGCATAATCAATGCTTTTGACTTTTTTGTAAATATCAGAAACATTTTTACATTGGAATGGAGGCTTACCAAATACCATGGCAAAAATCATTATACCAATGGCCCATATGTCTACTTCAAAAGAATGACCGGTAGTTTTGGCACCTGTTAAAACCTCAGGAGCAATATAATTAGGTGTACCACAAACTGTATATTTCTTGTTATATTCGGCAGTAGCAGCTAATCCAAAGTCACCTATCTTTAAATCATAGTGTTCGTCAAAGAAAACATTTCCAAGTTTTAAATCTCTATGAACTATACCATGGAAGTGCAAGTATTTGATACCGGCAGCCAATTGAATGGTTATGTATTTTGCATCTTGTTCAAGAATGCATTTTTTTACTTTCATCAAATCCATTAAAGAACCTTTGCTGCACATTTCTAATATTATGTAAACATTGATATCGTCTTCGAAGCATTCAATAAACTCGACAATGTTTTTATGGAAAATATCTCTGTGTATTTGGATTTCACTCAACAATTTTTTTCTAGTTTTGTCTTGCACAATTGAAGCCTTTGCAACAGTCTTCGCAGCATAACGGATATCATTAGAGTCTGTTACTTCAAAGCATCTAGCAAATCCACCTTCACCCAAAGATATACCTCTTTGAAAAACACGTTCACTGTTTCTGATTATAGAAGGAGGTGTTTTACACAATGCAGATAGCTTTTCTTTTTTTTTCTTGGTATTTTTTTGTGGTGTTTGAGGTTGATTTTCCTTAATAGCTGGTTGCACTTTGAATGCAGCAACGTCTATGTTTTCTTTATCCATTTTCAGTTTTTGTCTTTCTATTCTTTCAGGACTACGTATTGGAGAATTGTTGCTATTCAAAAAGTTGTCATGAACTGGATCAAAAGGCATTTTTATTATTTGATTCAATCTTTATATGTATATATTTTTATTCTTGCTTTTTTATAAAAAAAAGTTATTTGTTCTGGTCCGTTAAATACACTTGTTATTACTGTTTGTTATAATGCAATTAAAGCAATTGGGTATCGTATAATTATGGTTTTCTTTATTAAAGCCCCTTTTTTAAAAAAAAAAAAACTATTGATTATTTGTATAGCTTTGAATCAACAAGTCTTTATGAAAATAAAATTTCAAGTTCTTATCAACAAATACAGTATAAGTTGGAGAATAAAATGCTATTAAAGTTAATAACAAAAATTAATTTCTTTTTTTTTTTCTTTTTTGGTTTGATTCAATAGTTTCTTTTATATTAATGAATTAATAACTTATCTTTGTACTTTTGCAAAAAACCCCCTTAACAAAGATCGATAATCCACTACAAACAAGTTTTGTAGGCTTAAACTTTGATGCGAATGAATAACAAGGAAATTTTATTTAAAAAATTTTACAAAAAAAAAAAGAAAACAAAAGTAAACAAAAACGAAACTTGTTTACAAATATCCTAAACAGGAAATACACATGTAAATACAAGTCACGTGCATATTTTGTTTTTTTTTAGGTGGCGAGGCAAGGCTCCAATAAAACAAGCATTGATTCATGTTTCAATCTTTGATACTATGTTTTCTTCTTTTCTTCAAGCTAAAGGTCTTAATTATATCATTCCAGGCTTTTATTTACAAAAATTATTTAAAAATTGGATCCATTGGATACAAAAACGAAAAGGACTTTAAAATTTAACTTTTTGATTTAAAAAAAAGTTAGACAAAGCCAGGCACGTGATTTTTCAGTAAGTAAATGGAAAACAGAAAAAAAATCGAAAATGGACTTCACGGATAAATCTAAAAAAAAAAAAAGAAAGAAATCAAGATATAAATATAATCTGTTTTCCATAATGAATACTAGCTTTTACTGCATTATCAAAGTTGAACAAATAAAACCATAGCAATTCTACTTTTTAAGTAAACACTTGATAATTTTTTTAGTTTATTATATCAAATTGTACTTTACAAAAACATGGCTACAAAAATTACAGGGTCATTAATCGATGAGCAACCTTTAAAAAAAAAAGTTAAGTTAAGTGCAAGAAAAAATGATGAAGAAATACCTTTGAGTAAGCTTAAAATTAAGCTTAAAAACAAAGAACCTCAAGTTCAAAAGATTAAAAAGGAAAACTTAAAAGACGAAAGGCCATTAAACAAGTTATTGCAGCATTCAGAGAAAACCCCAGACGGCGAAACTGAAACAAAAATTGAAAGCAACGAAAATTCTTTAAATATCAAGAGCGAAGGTGATAGTGAGGAATCATACAAATGGTGGGAAGAAGGAATTCAGGATGGTGTAAAGAAATGGGATACGCTTCAACACAACGGTGTATTGTTTCCTCCACCTTATGAGCCTTTGCCTTCTAATGTTAAACTTATTTACGATGGTGTTCCAGTCACATTGCCACTAGATGCTGAAGAAGTTGCAGGTTTTTTTGGTGTAATGATAAATACCGATCACGCAAAAAACCCAGTCTTTCAAAAGAACTTTTTTGCTGACTTCCAGAAAGTATTGAAAAAGTCTGGTGGTGTTGTTGAGCCAAAAGATACAAAAATAACAGTTTTTAAAAAATGTGATTTCAGTAAAATATTTGAGTATTACGAAAGCAAAAGAGAAGAAAGAAAGCAAATGAGCCGTGCAGATAAAAAGAAAATTAAGGATGAAAAGGATAAGTTAGAAGAGCCATACAAGTATTGTATACTTGATGGCAGAAAAGAACAGGTAGGTAACTTTAGAGTAGAACCACCATCATTATTTCGAGGACGTGGTCAACATCCAAAAACGGGCTGCTTAAAAACAAGAGTATTTCCTGAAGACATAATATTGAACTTAGGACCTGGAAGCCCTGTTCCTGAACCACCTTCTGGTCACCAATGGGGTGAGATTAGGAGGGATAACACTGTGCAATGGCTAGCCATGTGGAAGGAAAATATCTTCAATTCAGTCAAGTATGTAAGATTTGCCGCTAATTCTTCTCTGAAGGGTATATCAGACTACAAAAAGTTTGAAAAGGCTAGAGAGCTGAAAATTCATATAGATGCAATCAGAGATGACTACAAAAAGAAGCTGTACTCAAAAGTCATGTTTGAAAGGCAAATTGCAGTCGCCACATATTTAATCGATGTGTTTGCACTTAGAGCTGGTGGTGAAAAGGGTGATGATGAAGCAGATACCGTAGGCTGTTGCTCACTGAGGTATGAGCATATTGAGCTTTCTGAGCCAAACAATGTCACGTTTGACTTCTTGGGTAAAGATTCAATAAGATACTATCAAAAGGTCGAAGTAGATAAGCAAGTATTCAAAAGTTTGAAGCTGTTTAAAAAGTCACCAAAAAAGAAAGGAGATCAACTGTTTGATAGGTTAGATCCATCAATTCTTAATAAGCATTTACAAGGATATATGCCAGGACTAACAGCAAAGGTTTTCAGAACTTATAATGCTTCAAAAACTATGCAAGATCAAATTGATGCAATGGATATAAAGGCAGAAGAACCAGTTCAAGAAAAGCTTTTGAAGTACAATGCAGCCAATAGAGAAGTGGCCATTTTGTGTAACCATCAAAAAAGTGTTTCCAAAAATCACGAAACCAGTATGCAGAAAGCAAACGATAAAATACAAGAACTTCTATGGCAAAAGATTAGACTCAAAAAATGCTTATTACAGCTGAAACCAGATTTGAAAAAGATAGATAAAAAGTTTTTTGCTGAAATTGATGATTTCAAAAAGGAAAAAGAGCTTGAAGTTATTGAGAAGATATATGAAAGAGATATTGTAAAGTATAAAAGAAAATTTACGAGCGAAAACGAAAAGAGAAAAGAAAAATCAGAAGCTTTGTTACCTGATGAAGATTTGAAGGAGTGGCTAGAATCAGCTGAAAAAAGTAGAGCTGATCTGATCAAAGAGGTTGAGACAGGTGCTGATTTCTCTGAAGAATTCATGAAGAAGAGCGGAGACGAAGAGAAAATTAGAGCTAAAATCAAGAAGTTTGAAGAAAGAATACAAGTTGCTTTTATTCAGCTAAAAGATAGAGATGATAATTCACAGGTTTCTTTGGGTACATCAAAAATTAATTATATTGATCCTAGACTGTCTGTAATGTTCAGCAAAAAGTTTGGTGTGCCAATTGAAAGACTTTTTACAAAAACTTTAAGAGACAAGTTTACTTGGGCTATTGAAAGTGCCGATGAAACTTGGAGATTTTAATAATTCTTCATGGATGGTTTTTATTTATCTTCGTCAAGGTTACTTGGCAAAATCCTTTAAACCATCTATACTAAAAACATTGTTCTTTATAAAATCAAAAAAAAAGATCAAAAAAAATATGTCATTTAATCAATTTATATATACAGTTGGAGTTTGCTACTTTTTGTATTTACAGAATACATATAACTATCTCATAATTCTTTTTTTTTTTTTTATAAATAACAAAAATAAGCTTGGTTAGTTTAAAAGCATTGTTTTATAAAGGAAGCTTAACATGAAGTCATATTGTGCTTGCCAATTTTGCTTTTCTATTGAACCATGCATGTTAGAATATCAATGAATATCACTAATTAGCTTAATATTGTCTGGAAGCTTCTTGACAAGCCTTTAATTGTTGCAAGTAGTAGTCACAAATGGTCATGTTACCATTGTTTTCTTCTAAACATCTAGTGAAAGATCTGGAGGCAACATCACAAGTGGATTGTTGTTGTTGTTGCATAGGTTGAGTTTGTTCCATGCTATATTGTTGTTGTTGAGCTGGAGCTTCTTCTTTGCTTCCGGAGAACATACCAGTTAAACCGGCACCAATGGTATGACCAACAGCAGAACCAACGGCAACACCGGCAGCAGTGGAGGCCATTTGAGCAAACATACCCGGTTGTCTTGGTTGGGCAACTTGTGGTTGAGCATATTGTTGAGGTGGAGCTTGGGCTTGAGCTGGCTTAGCAGCGTAAGTGGATGATTGTCTAGTTTGTTGTCTGGATGGAGCTGGTCTAGCAGCGGATCTTCTGGCCATTTTTCGATAATATAAGGGGTTTTATTATACTTTGTGTATGGTTTTACAACTAATTGTTTTTATATGACACAACTTTCTAAATTATAAATCAAAAGAAATTTAAAAAAAAATTAAAAAAAACATTCAAAGCCGATGAACGCTTTTATATGTTTTGAGTGTTAGTTTAAGTGGATTTGCTCATCAGCGCCTCGGCAAGAAAAAAAAAAATTGGCTCCTGCGGCGTGGGTTTTATAAATGGTTTTTTCACTGCAGACGATTGCCTAAAAACGTGAATGTGGCTACGCTAAACTCTTCTTTTTTTTTTCTAGAAAGCACTAGGAAGTTCTACTAACAAATGAAGAGCTTTTTTAAATCACTGGAATGATCTGATTACAGGGCTGCTTCAATACTGGATTTTTTTATTTTATTTTCCTGTCTGTAAAAAAGCCACCAAATTGTTGTTAAGAATTGTAAAATTCTTTTGATGGTGGATATTATTGTGTTTGTATGCTTTTATACACATATTCAATCTCACGGGTTTATCAATTGATTTAAAATATAAGGTTTATCTCAGATACGAACACTTGAAACATATACATTCCAGCTTAAAATTACTTGTTAAACTTAAAAGTATTCAAGTTCATGAAGTTAAATAAGTTGAAATTCTCTTTCTATTTTGATGTTTTGCATGGAGTTGATAGTATTTTTTTGATAAAATATAACGGATTTATCGGTCATTCAAAGCGGAAACTCACACTTTTGTCTTGAAAAGTACTATTCAAGATAAATTGCTGTTGTATTTCTAATACTTTATTGTATAAACATTTTTTTATTATTCTTGCCACTGTTGTATTTCTAATTTTGACATACTAAATACATGTATTTTGTTTACAAGTAGTCACGTGAAAATCAGTAAATTTGTTTACTGTTGATCACGTTTTGCTGTATAAGTTTACATTAATACATACTGTGTAATAAAAGTAAACCAGCCAAATTAAAACATTATATAAATATTTTTATTTTATTTTTATATATGTAAAGATTTGAAGCAATGATGTATGCTTTTTTTTAAATTTTGTGAAAATTACAAATATATTTAGATAAAAACTTGAAAGTTTATATAATATAATATCAAGCAACTTAACAGCAACTTTGCTTTCAATACTAGATACTTGTTGCCCTATAAAAGAATATAGCTAAAAAAATCAACAGTCGCATCTATATCTACCGTTCAATCTCTCAACCTAGCATAACCTTTTGCCAATATCTCTTGAATGTCTGCAGTACTTAGCTTTTTATTATCATTATTCAATTCTGACTCCAGTACTTTGATCAAATCTCTCATTACCAGATTCTTTTCTTCTTTGATTATGTGATTTCTTATATCACTTTGAACATAACTGGAATCTCCACTAGAAAATATGTTACCTTTAAGAGATCCTCCAGTTGGCTTTGTGTCAGCTGCTTTCCCACTAGATTTGGCACTTCCTGCTCCTCCTGATAACCATGAATATTTTTTGCTCATACCACCTGTAAATAAATTTGCTGTTGAGTTATTATCATTCATTTGTGCTTCAAGACTTTGTGAGTTTGCTGCTGCTTTAGCTGACATTTTAGGCTGCTGTTCACTAGCTTGAGCTGAGTCTACATTTTTATTTCCATCGGTCCCACTATTTGCAGAAGCGCCTTCATCATCTTGTTCTATACCATTTTCTTTTCTGCTTCGCTTTCTTTGGAGTTCTAGTTTTTTTTCTTCTTTGTTTATTTTTTCAATAGCTTTGTTTATATTACTCAGATTAACTGGTTTTCCGTTTACAACCTTGGTTATCCTCTTAAGTCTTTGTTGTCTATTATCAGACATCTTCTTAACTATGTCCCTTAGATATATTTCCAATGAAGAAGACAAAAGATCATACACCTCATCACTTTCTTTATTTCGGTACCCTTCAGGATCGTTGGTCAAAATAGTGTTGACTTTTCCATATATTGATAGTGCTGGAACAAATGTATGTGTTGTTTTGGTACGTTTATTTTGTGCATCACTACTATTTTGTTTTAAAACGCCAGTACCCTCCGGCTTATTCTTGTTTTCAGACATTCCTTTAAATATGGTTTTGGCTAATACTATATAATTATATATGTATCAATGCTTTTCAGGTGTTCACGCCTTGTAATTGTAAACGTCAGTATAATGTAAAGTTCCAAAACATATAAAAATTTTTTTTTTTTTGTTCCTTTTTTTTACCCCCCTTTCATGAACCCAGTTTTTGGTAGCGCAATTACACTCACGTGATCTTAATTGTTTGTTTACTTATTTATGCTTTTTTCGAACATATAAATCCTGTAGACGTTGATTAATTTGGAAATTTGATTTTAAGAAATATAAACAAATTTGATGAATATGCTGAAGTATTATACATTTCTGTTTGATATACAACCAAACACATAGATCATCAATTATAAATTTACTTTTAAAGAATTTTTTTTATTAAAAAGAAGAAACAGTTTACATATAACCAGAAAATCAATATAACTTAAGGCTTTTTTTCAAAATGTACAAAACATTGAAAGCTAAATCATCATCATCTTCAATGTCGCAAAATAACATTTTATTTTCAAACAGAAGCACCAGAAAACTGTCACGTTCTGTGTTTTCCAATTATAATAACACTTTGAGTTTTAAATTGAACTCTAGTAATTCTTCAACATATTTGAAGCTGTTCAAAAGAAATGTTCAAACAACAGCAAAGAAAGACACATTAAATTACATATTACAAGACAAAAATAGCCAGAGACACAGAAAGGTAAAAGAAGAGTTATCTAAGCAGACAGTCAAATCTTTAAGAAACCAACTAAGAACATATAAGCTAAAAGTTAGTGGTAATAAACCAGAACTAATTGAAAGACTAACGAACTACAGTCTTAATGAGCAAGGAGATATGACTAAAGATGCAAATTCACAACAAGCAAAGCTTTTTAAAGAAAGTATAAGAACTTTAAGTGAACCTAAAAAGTTACATAAATTTAATGATAGTGTTAGGAAAGTTGTTAGTGAAAAGCCAAAAGTAAAAATTAATGTTTCAAAACACAATACGGAATTATCTTTAACTAAAGAAAGAATAAACAAAGAGAAAAAGTCTGTTGACATTGCTGTGAAAAGCTCCATTATCAAAGCTCCAACTACTTCTATTGGCAGTCAAAAAAAAGACATTAAAACAGAGTCATTACAAGAAAAAACAAACTTTGTAAAAGCAAAATCTTTTAAACCAGCTGTCATGCCAATCAAAGCTGAATCTAAATCTGCTTTGACTAAACCTGATACTCCATTATATGAAGATATTAGATTTGAAGATTTACCTGATTACACAATTAGCAGTAAAGAAAAAGTTATGCTACTTTCTGCTGTTGTTCTTTCCTTCTTATGGATAACTTTCGGAATAAATACTTTGTAAGTAGAGTGTTATTAATATACTAATGAGTTCTTTGATGTCTTTTATGTCACTTAATTAAAAGAAACAAAAAAAAAAAAAAAGTAGTAAAACAAAAAGTTACACAACAGTAAAACATCTACGTCAAGTTTATATACAGTAAAGCAAGATCTACGTCCTTGCATTTAAAATGAAGTTTTGTTTATCACGCTTATTCTTATTTATTTTTACATGCACAGCAAATCTAACTTATTGTCCAGAGAATCTATCCATTTCTATCATCTTCTTTTTGAAGGCTTTTATAATTAAGTCTAAAACTGCATCTCCAAATATTACACTTATTGTTTGATACAGATACGAATTAAATTTAAATGTAAGCTCCAAGTTGATATCACATCCCGGATTTGTATTTTTCAGAGATGCCAGTTCATCGTTCAAATTTATGTCTATGCCTTTAAATGCTTTTGTGGCCAAAACATTGTTATTTGTTGTCAGATCATTACCTTTTGCATCTTTAATGATCCATTTGGTTGATAAATATTCAAACAAAGGTTTTGATGAATATTCTTCTTCTTTTATATTGGCAATGCATTCTTTGAGTAGTTCAGTCTCTCTGCATATTACATCACAAGTAAAAAAAATGGAATATTTTTGAAAATCTACATTCAAGGATCCCTGTGTAGGCATTTTTGTAATTGGGGACACACTCAAAATCTTGGAATCAGTGCAGTATGGTATGTATTTATGGTAAAGATCTATGTTTGTAATTGTTTTGTAAGCAGATAATGGTGTTATGTTATCTAATTTAAAACTTTTGCTGAACACTTTAGCTCCATTGGGTATTTGAGAAAGTTTCACACTATAGAAGGCTTTTTGGATCATTCCATCAAAGTTCAAATAAGCTTTAATAGTTCCTTTCCTTCCTTCTTTTTCTTTTTTTTTTTGTGGTTGCTGTATGATATACTCTTACTTTCATTAACTTAAAAAATGAATATTCCTCATTGAATTATATTTTGTTTAAATTTTTAATAAAAAAAAAAAGTATCCCTTTGGCGTTTAAATTTTTTTTTTAAATACATGTTTAAGTTATACAAGTTAATTATTGAAAGCTTGTATCCTTTTTTTTTTAAGTAAATGAAACCTCCCATAAGAGACAACAACCATAAACTATGTCTTTTGAGTTTGATTGGGAAACTATAGCCCAAAATGGGAAATCAAACACATCACTCAAGAAGAAAATCAACGATTATTTGAAGAAAAATGGAGATTCATTGCTTCCATCTTATATTAAAAATGCTTATGTAGACTACGTGGATATAGGCAATAGGGCTCCTGAAGTCACTTTGAAAAACATATCTGATCCTCTTTCAAACATTTATTCTTCATTGATTAAAGACTACGAATTAGAATATCAATCCAAGAGCGTTGATGGACACAGCCTTAAAAATGTCGACATAAATGTGTACCCAAACAATCTAGACACCCAAATGGTGCTTGATTTTAAATATTCAGGCGAATTTGCCTTGTCCATGAAAGCAGACTTAAGCATAAACTATCCTAGCAAAAACTTTGTTAAACTCCCCTTGCAAATCAATATCAGTCACATAAACATACATTCTTTGATTTTGCTTGCCTACTTGAATCCTAAAATAACAGCCAGGTATGAATACGATACTCCAATAAACAACCCTGATGATATGTATTCAAATGAAGATATACATGATGAGGAATTTGCCATCAAGAAATCGATATTCACTGTATTGTGTGATGTTGAGGATGAAGTGCATGAATTAGAAAAATTCAATATTAGCGGACTATTCACACAAAATAGAACCAATTCAAATATTAATCTGTCTTCGTTGCCAAACGAAAATAACAAGACTTCACATTCTAATAGTAACCAAATGGAAAGAGTGATGTTTATTCAGGACATTACTATTAATACAGTCATAGGCGATGGGTTGGAATCCAATTCAGATAGAAGTATATTAAGAAATATAGAAGATCTAGAAGCAATGATTATTGAAATGCTACGAAAGTTTATAAGAGATGAATTATGTTATCCGAACTGGATAGAGTTTGATTTTTAAGTCTACATGGTTGAAGTGCTGTTTGACCTAAAACCAATGGATTTTGTATATATCGGACTTAATACTCTATTAAAGGTTGTAAGAAAAAAAAAAAATTTAGGCTTAGAAGAAAAAAAAAAACAAAAAATAAATAAATAAAGGTGAATTGAGAAATGTTATAAACAGCATACAACTAATATTTAAACATTATCATCAAATAACGTGTACCCATTAAAAGAAAAAAAAATAAAGAAAAAAGAATACAGTTTTAGAACTAAACTTTTATAAAAATATATATAAAAAATAAGAATACCGAATTTTTGCTAATTTTTCTTGTGGACAATCATATAATTTAATATGGATCATATAGACGATTCAAATCCATGGGGTACCCCTGATAACAATGACACTAATCAGAGAGTCAGAAGCGTGTTTGATGATGAAGTTCCAAACAAAACAAGATTTCAAAAAGACGAGGATTGGTCAAACAAGGAAGCTTTACCTACTTCCAATGCACAAAAGATCAGTCCAGTGAATATTTTTGAAGACAGCGCACAAACAGACAAGAAAGCTAATGCAACATCAAACAATGTTTATAAATCAGAGAGTTTACAAAGAAGAAATCAAAAAAATGAAGAACAAGTGAAATCATTAGATTCTTGGTTTTTAGAACTAAGGGATGAATATTCGGAATTTATTACATTTCCTGTAAGTATAGAAATGAAACAACTTGATCCAAAAGGAGTTGTTTTTTTCAAACACATAGAATACGAGCTTATCGTAAGAAACGATCAAGGAGAAAAGTTCACTGTTACTCGGAGATATAGTGATTTCTTCTGGTTATTTGAGTACTATAACCAGAAGTACCCTTTTAGGTTATTACCTGATTTACCACCTAAGATTATTCCTAAGAACGATCCAGTATCTTTAAAAAAAAGATTAGATGGATTGGTGATGTTTTCTAGGCTAGTATTAAATCACCCAAAATTAGGAAAAAACGATATAACAAGTGTATTTTATCAGGTGGATTGTGAGTTTGCATCTTGGAGAAAGAGCAATAATAATAAAATTGATTTTTCTGATGAGTTTTTGAATCAAAAGATTGAGCAAAAGTTTTTGAGCAATTGGGATAAAAAGTACATGACCTTTTTTATTACTTCAATAGCAACATTACCAAAACAAATTGATTTGTGGAAAAACTTGAGTGCTCATGTAGAACGTAAATTTGCTAAAGAAAAAGAATTATTTAATGAAGATTTTAAAATGGTTAAAGAATTAGAAAAGATGTCTCATGCTAACTTTATTGGTGATACTTTTTCATTGATAGAGCATTTAAACTTTATAGAAATTCACGAATCTAAAACTTACTTAGAGTCGTTAAGAGACAAATACAAAAACTTTTTGGATTTACCAAAGTCTTGTAACTATTTCAGTGAAGTTTATGATGAGATAATCAGTTCCTTCAAAGTGATGGTGATTACGTTTGAATCAATGCAAAACTTGAAAGAAAGGTTTGATGTTTTGAGTGGAAACAATATAGTTGCTTTGAATGACAAAATAGAGCAAAACATACAATACCTGAATACTTTAATCAAAAACAATCCGGATTCAAAATCCCAAGAGTACGATTCCATTCAGAAGACAATTATCAGAGATAAACTTGAGCTAAGAGAACAACTTAACAGACAATGGCTGATAAAGAAATGCATAATGGAAGAGTTTTTGTGGTTTAATGAATTTATTAAATATTTGAAGAAGAATGCCTTAGAAAATTATGTAAGTGAAAATGCATCGTTTATGGATATTTGCAATAAAAAATATAATGAAATGGTATAATTTAAATCATAATTGAAGACTCTTAATCAATTTATAAACTATTCTATATAAATGAAAAAAAATAAATACTGCAAAAAAAAAAAAAACAAAAAGAAAAAAAGAAAAGGAAATGTGATCAATCATCAATTTAGCTTATGTTACCTTTCTGTTAGTGTTCAAAACACCAGATCCCTTAACTACCACAATCAGATGATCTTTACTTTCATCGTCTAATCCTTCAAAGTCAGATAAGTCCTTGATCAATATCTTGTTATTGAAAATCAAGTTGATGTCTCTTAAGAACTTTATTAGATATGGAGTTATTTGTTTTTTAGATACAAGAAGTCTTGATAAGTTACCCTCTTTGTTGAAGTACAACAGAGATATCAAAAATGGAAGAGTGGAGGTATTGACAACAGGTGCATCTTTGATTTCATTCAAGAATTTATATGTGGAGATCTGTGCCAAATCTTCTGGGATTTTATAGTGTTCATCATTTGAATTCAAAGAATCAACTGTAATTTCTGAAGTGACTGCAAACTTAGACCATTGTTTTTGTTTACTGTTAATTATTTGTAAGAAAACACCATATCCTGGTGAATTTCCGGAATTTTCACCTTTCCATTGATCTTGCATTATTTGGTATTCAATAGGCATTTTCAATTCTGAACCAATGACTCTTTTCAGTTCTTTGTCAATTCTTTGTATGATTGATGGTGCAATTCTGTTACCATACACAATACCCATGATCTTATCAAATTTGACAGGGTCTAATATTTGCAGGTTTGGTGTGAAGACTGTTGGAGTCTTTGTATGTAACTTCAATTCACCTCCACCTAATGGGAAAGAACCTCTTTTAAAGATGGTCAATGATATGTCCATAATACCAAACTTCTCCATAAGTGGTAGATAGTTGAATCTTAATGTATCACAAGCCAAATCACTTTCATCAGAAGAGTTTTTGTTATATTTGGTGTCACTTTTAGAAGTTATACCTTTGAAAGTAATAAAATTTTCTCTTAATTTTGTGAACGGCAATAGCAACAATAATGGTTCAATATAGTAACCAATAGATTTGCACTCACCAAACTCCTTGTTGTCTATAAAAGTATCAAAAGTCAAATTTTTAGAACCAATAATAATACCTGGCTTGAATATAAGTTGTGTACCTGTTTGAGAAATTTCTATGTAAGTACCGTTTGTAATTTTTTCAATAAGTCTCAAGAACTTAATTTCATAAAAAGCTATTCCGGGATTTAAGTGTTCATTCAAATCATTTCTTATTTTGACAATTTTAATGGGTCTGTTGTTAATCAAAGATAATACAATTCTGTATCTAAAGTTAAACTCAGTTTCTAACACTAAGTAATCAGACTGTTTTTTAGCAGTTTTTCCTTTTTCGCTCATGTTATTGTTATACTATATGCGATGTTCTAGGTAATTTTAATTATTCACAGCAAAAATAGAAATAAATCGGTATCCTTTAAATTATTCTTTTGAAAACTCAACTGCGCCTGTAATGTTTAGAATATAACTTGTGCTTTTGGGTATGTTATTATAATTGTATTTTCTAACTTATTGTTGTTAGATATTACAGAAAAGAAATACTAAAAAAAAAAAAAAAATTGAAAAAAAAAAAAAAATTAAGTTTGTAGAATTGTTACTAGTATCTGAAAATTTCCTATTAAAGTAGAATTTTGAACTTGTTTTAAAAAAAAAAAGAAAAGAAAAAAAACAAATTAAATAAAAAACGTGATGCATAGATACTTGTCACGTGTTTATAACGTGTAGCGCAAAAATATTTATGTTTCTATGGAAAATTTTTTATTTTTTTTTACCTTCTTAATTTAAGGTGTCAATACAACCTTTAGTTAATACGAGTTATCTAAATCATTAAACAAAGATAACACATTTCTTGTTTTGTGTGTGAAATAACCAATACAACTCGAATATCTAATAGATCTACAAGTTAAAAGACATAAAAGTAAATTCAAATAGAACAGCAAACACAACTATGAGTGGAAAAATTACAGATGAACAACGTTTAAAGAGAATAATTGATAAGTTCCGTACTAACATTCATTCTTCCAAACCGGTTTATGAATCATATCAACAAATGACCACAATCTTAAATAGATACACAACTTACAAAACATACAAACAAGGTTGTAGAATAGCTGTTGAAGGATTGAAGGAATTCTCCATAAAAAACACTGATCCTACTAATAAAGAAATAGATTTGATTTTGCAAGATTTGTTGACTATTTTTGTGAATAATGTTATCACCAAAAACTGTAAAACCCCAGAAGATTATGACTTTATTAAAATTGAGATATGTAAGATTTTAAAATCACTAAAGATCCATAACAAACCAATTTTACACAACTCTGCTATTGTTTTGAATAACTTCACCATAGCCACCTCTGGGTTCAAGTTCGGTGATCCATTGATCCACGATTTAATTGGTGATTTGTTCTATGAAAGTGAAATGTACCTAGAAATGGAAAGATATTATGTCTTAGGAAACAAGGACAGTTATACCAAGTACATTGACTTTTTATGGAACTACTATGTTCAAAACAAGACCAATGGTATCAAGTTTGAAGAAGTTTTGAGCCGTGTTATATTCAGTTATACCTTTGTTGAAAACATCAAATATGCCAAGGAAGGATCTCAAGAACTGTTGAAGAAGTATGGTGAATTCAGTTCAAGCGTTGAAAAGGGGAAGAAGCACTTAAATATGAACTTCTTTGCTGATGATAAATACTTGAATTTCCTGCAATTGCTGTTAGTTGTAATACAAACAAAAAACGTTTCCTTCTTCAACAAGATCAAAGCCCAATACCCTGACCAAACAAGAGTCTACGCTGATTACTTAACATACATTGGTGAAATATACTTTAACATCAAACCTCAACAAGCCAGTGGCCAAGGTTTCAACATAATGGATATGATGAAGGGTTTTGCTTAGTTACTTTATATAATTGTTCCTTTTGGAATATTAAATTCATTATTAACACCCAAACCTTCGCTTATACATATATTGTATACGATAAATAAACGGCTGAATATCTCAATCACGTGTATATAAAAAAAAAGTCACATATGCGTGTAGGAGAGAACTAAAAACATCAACAATTTTTACTGTGGGCGTAATTTGCCCACAGAACACAAAAGCTTTTACCCCCTTCTATGAAGCACACAATAGGAAAAAAAGTATCAACAAAAAAAAGAAGAACCAAACATCATGCCCCGCTTTAAATCATAAGCTGCGAGAGCGTTAAAACAGTAATTTAGGACCTGTTTCTTTTTCTTCTTGGCACATAAACAAGAGTGAAAAAAAAAAAAGAAATTTTTCACATTTGGAAAAAACAACATTCATCTTGTTTTCTGAATATAAACTTTTAATTTTGAAGTTGGAAATTATGTTATGGTCTTGTTGGTTATTTAGTTGTTTTGCTTGATATATAGTTTTTTGATTAGATTGATTATTAAGAAGAAAAAAAAACAACTGAAAAACCAAAAAAAAAAAAATTAAAAAAAATTCATAGTTATAGTTAATTATTCCACAGTAAGTAACAGAGTCCATATAAGCTGCAACTACTAAAACTAACTCATTTCGCTTCTTTTTTTTTTTTCTTCTATTTTATAATCATAAACAATGATCTCTAACATCAACGCTGCTATTTTAGCTTTAGCTTTATTATCTACTTCATCTGCTGAATCTGCTTACGAACCATCATTCGTCAGTTGTCCATCCAACTCCTCAAGCTTGATTAGAACTAAGGGTGGTTTATCTTCTAAGGAATCCGCCTGGGTCAGTAAAAGAGATGCTATCACTGAACCAATCTTAAAATCCTACTTATCCGAGCAATTAAGCAACGAAACTGATATCAGCAAGATTTTCTCTTCTGACAATGACCAAAAACCAAAAATTGCATTTGCTGTTTCTGGTGGTTCTTACAGAGCCATGTTGTCCGGTGCTGGTATGTTATCTGCTTTTGATAACAGAACCGATAACAACACTGGTTCTGGTAAGTTAGGTGGTTTATTACAAGGTGCCACATACTTAGCTGGTTTATCCGGTGGTAATTGGTTAACCACCTCTTTGGCCTTCAACGATTGGATTTCCGTTCAAGAAATTGTTAACCAAGTCAAGAACACCAACGGTTCTTCTTTATGGAACATCACCAACTCTATTTTAGCTCCTTACGGTAGTGAAGATCCAATGGCTGATTTAATGAGATGGGCCACTATCAGAACTGATATTGAAAACAAGGAAAATGCTGGTTTCCCAGTCTCCATCATTGATTTATGGGGTTTAGCTTTATCTTACCAATTCTTTGAAAACGGTGCTCAAGATATTAACTGGTCTTCTTTACAACAATCTGATGTCTTTGCTAATGCTGAAATGCCATTCATTATTTCTACTGCTGATGAATACAACGCTGTAGAAACCATTAACACTACAATTTTCGAATTCAACCCATTCGAATTTGGTTCTTGGGACCACAACAAGTTTGCTGATATTGAATACTTGGGTACCACCTTTGACAACGGCTCTCCAGTCAACTCTTCTCAATGTGTCAATGGATTTGACAACGCTGGTTTAATTTTAGGTACCTCTGCTGGTTTATTCAACGAAGTTGCTGCTAACATAAACAACTTAGGATTAACTGGTAGCACCAAACAAATCTTGGAAATTTTGGTTTCTTCTTGGAGTTCTGAAAACGGTATTCCAGCTGCTTACCCAAATCCTTTCTACGGCTTAGATGCTGAAAGCAATGATTTCAGCAGTAACATCACTACCAATGAAGATTTGTTCTTAGTCGATGGTGGTGAAGATGGTGAAACTTTACCATTCACCCCATTATTACAAAAAGACAGAGAAGTTGATGCCATATTTGCCTTTGACATTGATGCTTCTACTACTGAATTATGGCCTTCTGGTCTTGATATGTACGCTACCTTTGCTAGACAAGCTGAACCAATTGGTTCTCAAATTGCTTTCCCATTCGTTCCAAATGCCACTGTCTTTGTTGAAGAATCCTTAAACAAGAAGACTGTCTTCTTTGGTTGTAACTCTACTTTATTATCTGAATTATCCCACATTCCACCTGTTGTTGTTTACATTCCAAATAATGAATATACATTTGCTTCCAACACCTCCACCTTTAAGTTAGCTTACTCTGATGATGAAAAGATTGGTATGATTGATAACGGTTATGCTGCTGCTTACTACAACAACACTGATTCCGAATACGCCACATGTGTTTCTTGTGCTGTTATTTTAAGATCTCAACAAAGATTAGATATTACCCCATCCAAGGAATGTCAAAAATGTTTCGATAAGTACTGTTGGGAACCAACTGCTTAGACGAAGCCATACAAGCCTTTAAAAAATTACATCCTCATATAGATACCACGTGCAATGATTTATCATAATAACAAGAGAAATAAGGCTAGTTTTTTTAAAAAAAAAAGGTGCAATTTTGTCACTCCTTTTCACATAGATGTATTTTTTCGTTTTTAAAAACTTAAAACAAAGTATGTATTAAATTTCAACGAGAAACAAAAGAGGATTTTATATCCTCCTTATTCATCTCTGTTTTAAATAACAATTAATAAAATTAATAACTATTTTTTAAGACCGCTGTATCGTTTACGTCATTCTCTTACACCACTTATTGCATAAATATAAAATTCTCTATTATTTAGTGAAATCCAATAAAGTTTAATTTTTTTTTTTTGAAACCCGTGGGTAGGAGAAAAGATATGAAACCAAATTTATGGCTATTTTTTTGTTTTAAGAAAAAAAAAAAAAAAACAAACATTTTAACTATGTTTCACTATACTCAAAATACAAAAAAAATGAAAAAATTCAGACTTATATATACGGGTTTCCTAATTTATATTTAAAGTTGCAAAATCTAAAGTATTTTTTGCAAAATTAAATTGTTTTTCATATCTTTAAAATAATCAAATAGCTTAATTTTCTTTTACTGGTAGTACAAATGATATAAACCAAACAAAAAAAAAAAGTATAAGCAAAGATGAATTTGCAGCTGTTTTTGTCATTAGTCATACTATGTTCAACTTCCAGTAATGCTTGGTCTCCTACTGACAGTTATGCTCCTGGTAATGTCGTCTGCCCAAGTGATTTGAAAATGCTTAGAGAAGCTGTTGGGTTAA
>ERZ794936.216-NODE-216-length-33332-cov-34.465637_pt1 | contig 33332 bp, 13 predicted proteins | sample MGYA00511083_ERZ794936 | MGnify/ENA primary metagenome ERZ794936 (study PRJEB30137, sample SAMN04331409) | food metagenome | isolation source: Y2 must sample point D1 replicate A | place: Australia: South Australia | collected 2014 ... | reverse complement strand
AACAACAACAAAAAAAAATATGTCTTCTTCCATTTTGGAAAAATATGCTCAAAAATTGGATAATCCAACTTTGAGTGTTCTACCACATGATTATTTAAGACCCCAGAGTGAACCATTTATCCAGGAAAGGGGATACTTTATCAATCCACCACATTTATTTTTGAACTACACTGATAAAGACTCTTTGACCATTGCAACTTTGGCGGTTTGGACCTCTTTGATTTACAGATTGACCGGAGATGATGATATTGTTTTGTATGTAGACAAAGTTGGTGTGATCAGATTCACCATTCAACCAAATTTGACTTTCAAAGAACTTTGCTCATTGATCAAAAATGAAGTTGCCTCTACTGAAACTTTGAAATTTGATGATTTTGATTCTTTATCCTCTTATGTACAATCTACAAAAGATTTGGAAGTGGCCCCACAATTGTTTAGAATTGGATTTACTATGGATGAATTAGATTATCCATTAAACAAGTTTAAATCTAGTCCTTTTGATATGGTGGTTAATATAAGAGCCAAAGATGAAGCATTACAAATTGCTTACAACTCGTTGCTATACTCAAAAGAAAGAATAAGTAATTTGTGTTTCCAATTTGAATTATTTTTGGCCACCATTAGAAAACAAGGTGAAGATTCCGTTATTACTAAAATTAATCTAATCACAAAAAATACCACAACTTTACCAGATCCAACTAAAAATCTAGGTTGGTGTGATTTTAGAGGTTGTATTCATGACATTTTCCAAGATAATGCAGAAAAACATCCAAATAAGACACTTGTTGTAGAAACACCACAAAATGAAAATGGGAAATCCAGAGTTTTCACTTACAAAGATATCAACAGAGCTTCCAATATTGTTGCACACTACTTGATCGATAACGGTATTAAACCAGGAGATGTTGTTATGATCTATAGTAGTAGAGGGGTTGATTTGATGGTTTGTGTTTTTGGTGTTTTAAAAGCAGGTGCCACATTCTCGGTCATTGATCCAGCTTACCCACCAGCAAGACAAACGATTTATTTGGGTGTTGCCAAACCAAGAGGTTTGATTGTGATTGAAGCAGCAGGGGTTTTGGATCAATTTGTCGAAGATTACGTCACAAAAGAACTAGATGTCGTGTGTAGAATTCCACAAATTGCTATTCAAGAAGATGGAACAGTTTTGGGTGGATCAAATAAAGATTCACTTGAAAAAGACGTATTGGCAAATTACCAATCTAAAGGTGATACAAGAACAGGTGTTATTGTTGGTCCAGATAGTAACCCAACATTGAGTTTCACATCTGGATCTGAAGGTATTCCAAAGGGGGTTTTGGGTAGACACTTTTCCCTTGCTTACTACTTTGATTGGATGTCCCAACAATTCAACTTGTCTTCCAATGATAAATTCACCATGTTGAGTGGTATTGCACACGATCCTATCCAAAGAGACATGTTTACTCCAGTTTTTTTGGGTGCCCAGTTATTGGTTCCAACCCAAGATGACATTGGAACACCAGGGAGATTGGCTTCTTGGATGGCTAAATACGAAGCAACTGTAACTCATTTGACCCCAGCAATGGGTCAATTGTTAGCAGCACAAGCCACTACACCAATTCCATCTTTGCACCATGCATTTTTTGTTGGTGATATTTTGACCAAAAGAGATTGTTTGAGATTGCAAACATTGGCGGAAAATGTCACCATTGTTAACATGTACGGTACCACTGAAACCCAAAGAGCCGTTTCGTTTTTTGAAGTCAAATCAAGATCAGAAGACCCATCTTTCTTGAAGAGTTTGAAAGATGTTATGCCAGCCGGTAAAGGTATGTTTAATGTCCAACTTTTGGTTGTAAACAGAAATGACAGAACCCAGATTTGTGGGATCGGTGAAGTGGGTGAAATCTACGTCAGAGCAGGTGGTTTGGCGGAAGGTTATAGAGGATTGCCTGATTTGAACAAGGAAAAATTTATCAACAATTGGTTTGTTGAACCACACCATTGGGACTCTTTGGATGTGAGCCACAATGAGCCATGGAGAAAATATTGGTTTGGTCCAAGAGACAGAATGTACAGAACCGGTGATTTAGGTAGATACTTGCCTGATGGGAATTGCGAATGTTGCGGTAGAGCAGACGATCAAGTTAAAATCCGTGGTTTCAGAATCGAATTGGGAGAAATTGACACCCACATTTCCCAACACCCTCTAGTTAGAGAAAACATCACTTTGGTTAGAAAAAACAAAGACAATGAGCCAACATTGATTACATTTATGGTTCCAAGATTTGACAAAGCAGATGAATTACAAAATTTCCAAACCCCTATGGATGAAAGCATTTCCAAAGACCCTATTGTGAAAGGTTTATGTGGCTACTACAAATTAGAAAAAAATATCAAAGAGTTTTTGAAAAAAAGATTGGCCAATTACGCCATGCCTTCAATCATTGTTGTTTTGGACAGCTTGCCATTGAATCCAAACGGTAAAGTTGACAAACCTAAGCTTCAATTTCCAACTCAAAAGCAGCTGGACATTGTTGCAGCAAACGTTTCATCCGACATTGATGAATCCTCTTTTACAGATGCCGAAAAAGAAATTGTTTCTTTGTGGTTGGAAGTTTTGCCAAACAAACCTTCGTCTATCTCTCCTCAAGATTCCTTTTTCGATTTGGGCGGTCACTCTATCTTGGCAACAAAAATGATCTTTACTTTAAGAAAGAAAATCAATGTTGATTTACCTCTAGGGACAATTTTCAAATACCCTACTATCGAAGCTTTTGCTGAGCAAGTTACAAAAGCCAAAAGCACCAACTCTTCCGCAGAAACGTCAGCAGCCGCTCCTTCTACTGTCGACTATGCTGCAGATGCCAAAAAAATTGCGAATGAAATGTTGTTGAAAAGTTATGCTGCAAGACCTGATTTTGCTACATCCACTGATCCTATCAACGTCTTTGTCACCGGTGCCACCGGGTTCTTGGGATCTTATATTTTAAGCGATTTGTTGAACAGAAAGGAATCAAACATTAAAGTTTATGCTCATGTCAGAGCTAGCGACAAAGATGCTGGAATGAAGAGATTGGAAAGAGCTGGTACTACTTATGGCACCTGGAAACCTGAATTCCAAGCCAAGATCGAAGTTGTTTTAGGTGATTTATCAACATTGCAGTTTGGTAAATCAAACGCCGAATGGTCCAAGTTGTGCCAGGAAATTGACGTTATTATTCATAACGGTGCTCTAGTTCACTGGGTTTATCCATACTCAAAATTGAGAGATGCTAATGTCATTGCAACTGTCAATGTCTTGAACATGTGCGGCAGCGGTAAAGCCAAATTCTTCACCTTTGTCTCTTCAACTTCCACTGTTGACACAGAACACTTCTTTCAAAAAACGGACTCTATTTTGGAATCTGATGATTTGCAAGGATCATCCACAGGACTAACTGGTGGTTACGGGCAATCAAAATGGGCTGCAGAATACATCATCAGAAGAGCTGGTGAAAGAGGGCTAAGAGGTTGCATTGTGAGACCAGGGTATGTTACTGGTTCATCTGTGAACGGTTCTTGTAACACGGATGACTTCTTGGTCAGATTTTTGAAAGGTGTCACTCAATTAAAATACATTCCGGATATTAGCAACACAGTCAACATGGTGCCAGTTGATCATGTTGCTAGAGTGACTACTGCTTCTGGTTTCCACCCTCTACAAGAGTTCAGCGTTGTGCAAGTCACTGCTCATCCAAGAGTGCAGTTTAACGATTATTTGAGCGAGCTAAAACAATTTGGTTACAACGTTCAAGTTGAATCATACGAATCTTGGAAAAAGCACTTGGAAGCTTCCGTTGTTGAGAAGGGCGAAGAAAATGCTTTATACCCATTACTAGCCATGTGTTTGGACGATCTGCCAGGAGGTACAAGGGCACCTGATTTGGATGATGCAAATGCTGTCCAAGTTTTATCCGCAGACGCAAAATGGACTGGTGTTGATGTTTCTTCGGGCAAAGGCGCAACTAAACAACAAATTGCAATTTACATTGCCTTTTTGAACAAAGTTGGATTTCTACCTACTGCTCCTGAGTCATCTAAACTTCCTAAAATTACCCTAAGTGCCGACCAAATTAAGTTGGTTGCTTCCGGTGCAAGTGCAAGAGGTAGTGCTGCTGCTTGAATAATTATATTTAATGAAATTTATAAAATGAAATAAAGTTGTAAAAAATTTTGTATGCAGGTCAGTAATTATGTAAAAAAGAAAAAAAACAAAACAAAACAGTATTCTGCTCATAATCCGTATAAGAAATATTTTTGCTATGATTTTCGTTAAATAATAAGAAAAAAAGCAAAGTAAAAATATTGCTGAAATAAAATCCAGCGTTAATTGTTGAATAAAAATTGCAAATCATCCTGTGTTAGCCTGCTTGCTGCAGCTTCATCTTTATTTATAGTGGCGTTGATCATGTTTGCCTTTTTTTCTTGTAGCTCAATAATTCTAGATTCAATACTATCTTCAATACAAAATCTTACGATTTCCACTGGTCTATGCTGCCCAATTCTATGGACTCTGTCTCCAGATTGCCATTCAACTGACGGATTCCACCATGGTTCCAACAAAACGACATGCGAGGCTTCACACAAGTTTAAAGCAACACCACCAGCTTTCAAACTTACCAGAAAGACTTCCACGTTGATATTATTCATAAAGTACTTGATAGTCTCGTCCCTTTGCGTTGGTGACATGTTCCCCGACAATTTAACCGTTTTGAAACCAGCCCTTTTCAATCTCCATTCAACCAAGTCCAACATACTCGTGAACTGTGAAAAAACAATTGTTTTAATAGTCTTATTCTCGCTTCTTACGTTGTATAACTCTTCAACCAAAGCTTCAATCTTTGTTGATGATTTCCATGTACCATCAAGTCTGATTTTACTCACAATAGACTTTTTCTTCGTGTCTATCTCAATGTTTTCATTTAGCAATGGAGGTTGAGACAAATCAATACTCAAAGAAATGTGGCAAACGGGACACGTGGGGTGCTCGTCAATAGCACTTTCTACGTATTCTTGAATGCACAATCTGCAGAACTTGTGGTGGCACTTTGATTCAATTGGGTCTTCCGCTACTTCATCACATAACTGACACACAATAAGGTCTTTGGACTGGTTTGCGTCTCGCAACTTGTGCAAGACTAGATCAGGATGGTCTGCCATTTGTCTCATTCTTGTGATCAAAGTGAAAATGTTTGCATAATTGTTCAATACAACACCTTCTTCAACATATCCGTTATACTCTCTGGATATATCAGAATACAAACTCTGATAAAGATCTTTTTCTTCCGGACTGAAAAAATCTCTTCTGACTTTCACAATTCTTGGCGGCAACCCTAAATCATCAGACCTTTCAACTTTTGTCCTTCTTAGCATTATGTGCTTTAGCAAAGTCTGAATGTTGTCAAAACTTTCTCTCCCTGGCCCTTCCATACCATGCTTCAAAATGTTTTTCAACATAAAATGGTTGAAGAAATTTGTGTGTTGCATAATAACATGATTACATTCGTCACAATGCATATTGTCCGAAAATCGCCACAACTTGCTTTCACAATCACACTTCGTACAAAAGTAGCACGCCACTGGGTCAATATCCAAAAACCGAAGTAAAGAATAAATTTCCCCAATTCTGTTTTGCAAAGGAGTACCAGACAAGCACCATTTTTTTTCAGTAACAAGAGCAGTAGTCGCCTTTGCGGTGTTGGATTGTCTATCCTTGATATTATGTGCTTCATCCAAAACAACTCTGTAGAATGGAAAATGGTGCAAAAGAGATTTTTCTTTGTATAGTCCATGCTTCCGTTTTACTCCGTATTTGTCTCTTCTGTAACAGCTTTCCAGCACTGCAAAAGTCGTAAGAACGACATTATAATCGTTAAAAACGCTTTCAAGCTCTTTTTGTGTTTTGTGTTTATTGACTTTGTTTCTGGCCGGTCCGTGAAAAACATACGACGTCAACAAGCCTTGAGTGTGCGTTTCAATCTCGTTCTTCCATTGCATCAAAGCAACAGTAGGCGCAATCACCAAAGTCACTCTTTTCTTTTCCTTTTCTTCATCCAAGTCCGCCATCAACAGAGAAATGGTTTGGATAGTTTTCCCCATACCCATTTCATCTGCTAAAATTCCTCCCCTGTAAATACCAGCTTCCTGCGCTTTCATCCAATGCAACCCTTCCAGTTGGAACGGTAACAACTTTGTTTTCATTAGAAGCGGTTGCTGCGCTCTTTCAGGTTTTGAAAGCGGTGTGTCCCTTAAGTCCGGAAAAAAGTCTTTAATTCGTGGGTGTTGCTCAAACAATTTCGTGGTTGTTCTTTGGTAATAATCGATTTTTGGCTTCTTTTCACCATTTTTTTTTTTGGCAGGTGCCTTTTTTTTAGCTGGTGCTTTTTTACGTTTTGATTTTGAGGTGGCTTTATTGTCTCCCTCATCATTCTTGATTTCCTTAATCTCTTCAGTGAGCTCTTCAACAAATTCTGGGTCATGCGCAGCCATTTCAAAGCCTTCACCATCTGAATTTTCAGAGTCAACTTTTACGATATTATCGTTACCAATTTCAACGTACTCAAGATCATCATCATCATCATCATCATCATCATCAATTTTCTTTGATGGTTTCAGTTTTTTAGCTGAAAGTGCTTTGCTCTTTACCGGATTTGCTTTGCTTCTAGTAGCACGAGTAGTGGATTTTTTCAACTTCCCATCAGGTAAAATATCTGCTTTTTCTTCGTTTTCTTCATCCGAGGACTCAATAGTGTACACAACTCTCTTTTGAGGCTTTCTCAATCTTGTTGATCTGCGCTTTTTCAGATCTGGATCGTTTTTAACAAATCCGCCACCAAGACTTTCATCAGAAGAAGACATGTATTTTCACGGCAGTATTTTTTTTTTGATTTCTATTTTTGCTTTCTTCCAGCTTTTAGATTAGGTATAATAGAAGAACACAGTCGCTTTGTAGAAATTTCATGGAAAAAACTTAAGAAACAACTGTTAATTATTTCAGGAATCTTTACTGAATTGATAATGGAACTCAACAAAAGGTTAAAATTAGCCAGAATCATTAGACACATTGTTTGTATTAACTTTATTGACTGCTTTTCTTTTGATTCCTGACGCGTCAACATTTTTTATTCTTTTGCTTTTTTGCCTTCCAGAACAATGCAAATCATTTTCAAGGCATGAGCGGCGCTCAATCCTTCACGATCAAAATGTCATGTTACCCAGACTGAAGTCGTTTCTTTTTCCTTTTTTTTTTTTTTGTTTTTTGGATTTTTTTTTTTTTTCACCTGCTTGTACTTTTCATCCTACCTTCAATCTTTCATTGACCTAGCGTTCCAAACCTCATCAAAGATAGTTGAGAAAAGTCTGATTTGTGGTCATCGGCCATTGAAAAACGTTACACCTTTGATGATAGATTTTTAACAAATCCGCCAAGATCATAGCCAGAAGTGTCAAAAACACTATTTTGCCAAAGGTAGCCACCCATAACATCCGAGGGAAAAATTATCATAATGTCAGTTGTTGGATCTCTTATATTTTGTTTAGAATGCGGTAATTTGTTGGACAATCCTTCTTCCACCACAAAGGATCACATTGAATGCTCACAATGCGAAGCCACTTATCCAAAAAAAAATTTTGCAAACCTTAAAGTGAAAACATCCACTGCTCCTGACGCATTTCCTTCCAAATTGAGTGCGAAAAAATCCGTAGTGAAAACCTCCTTGAAAAAAGGAGAGCTGGACGGGTCGGGTGCTATCATCAAAGAGAAATGTCCTAAGTGTGGTAATGATGAGATGCAATATCATACTTTACAATTGAGATCCGCGGATGAAGGTGCCACTGTTTTTTACACCTGTACCAAGTGTGGTTACAAAACTAGAACGAATAACTGAAAAATGTGTTGTGGTTTTCGTAAAACTTTCATGCCTGCACAAATTTTGCAAACTGGGCTGTACTCTTCCAAAATTTTGTATATTAGTTAGTCATTTATAGTCATAACCGGAAAGAAAGAAACGGTAAAATATCCGCGCCTGACGTCGCATTTAGTAAACTTGCTATTTTGTCATTTTGTAATCAGTCTTTATAGCGTTATGACCTTTAGGTGCTCGAAGATTGAAACAATCTGTGTTTTTTTTCCCCTCTTGACTTTATTTTCATTTGGCTGTTTGCATTTCAATCAACCAAATTCGCAAAAAAAAAAAAGGAACCGCCAAAGGTCCTTTTAATCAAGTCTTGCTTCGTAATCAAACAACGAAAAATGGAAATACTGGGACAACTTTTTTGCTAACTGCATCGTATTGGAAGACAAAAAAAATAGCACATGCCTTTTTTTTTTTTTAGTTTTTTTTTTTTTCTTTCCTTCTGCAAGTTAAGCCGTGGCGAAAAACCAACGAGTGTTAGCAAACACCTTGAAAAAATCATGCTTGAGCAGATGCATTGCTCTAAAGGATTATGTAAAAAAAGAGTTTTCTTCTTATGAAAACACAACCCATATCAAAAAAAAGCATATCTCAAAAAGCTGAAAACCTGAAAAGCAATGGCTCATCATCAACCTCAAAGTATGCCAGATATGTCAAACGCCATTATGGCGCAAGACGAGATGGGCAGACCTTTCATTATTGTCAGAGATCAATCAAGTAAAAAGAAATCTAGTGGTTTAGAGGCCAAAAAATCTCACATCTTGGCAGCCAGAGCTGTTTCCAACATTATTAAAACTTCCTTGGGTCCAAGAGGTCTGGATAAAATTTTGATTTCTCCTGACGGAGATATCACTATCACCAATGATGGTGCAACTATCTTGTCCCAAATGGAACTGGACAACGAGATCGCAAAGTTATTAGTTGAGCTATCCAAATCTCAAGATGATGAGATTGGTGACGGAACCACAGGTGTCGTTGTGTTAGCGTGTGCATTGCTAGACCAAGCACTAGATTTGATTGAAAAGGGTATTCACCCAATCAAAATTGCCAATGGATTTGATGAAGCTTGTAAAATTGCTATTGCCCACTTGGAAAAAATCAGTGAGGATTTGTTTGACGATAAAGAAAAATTTGAAAAAGTTTTATTCAAAGTCGCAAAGACTTCTTTGGGCTCGAAAATTGTTTCAAAAGAGCACGATCAGTTTGCTGACATGGCGGTGAAATCCATCATGTCAGTTGTTAATTGGGAAAGAAAAGATGTTGATTTTGATTTGATCAAATTGGAAGGAAGGGTCGGAGGATCTTTGAAAGATAGCAAACTGATCAACGGTGTCATTTTAGACAAAGATTTTTCTCATCCTCAAATGCCTAACGAGGTGAATCCTAAAGATGGCGAATCTAACGTCAAGCTAGCCATTTTAACATGTCCATTTGAACCACCAAAACCTAAAACTAAACATAAGTTGGATATTTCAACAGTGGAAGAGTACAAGAAGTTACAAGATTACGAGCAGGATAAATTCAAGGAAATGATCGAGTTTGTCAAAAATTCCGGAGCCGATGTTGTTATTTGTCAATGGGGGTTCGACGATGAAGCCAACCATTTGTTGTTGCAAAACAATTTGCCAGCAGTTAGATGGGTTGGTGGCCAAGAGTTGGAATTGATTGCAATTGCAACTGGAGGAAGAATCGTTCCAAGATTTCAGGACCTTTCTGCTGACAAATTAGGAAAGTGTTCCAGAGTGTACGAAGTCGAATTTGGTACAAACAGGGAAAAAATGCTAGTTATCGAAAACAGCGAAGAATCGAAATCCGTTACATGCTTCATAAGAGGCTCAAATAAAATGATCGTGGACGAGGCTAAAAGAGCACTACACGATTCTTTATGTGCCGTGAGAAACTTGTGCAGAGATTCTAGAGTTGTTTACGGAGGTGGTGCAGCCGAAACAACGATGTCTCTTGCTGTGTCTGAAGAAGCTGATAGACAAAGAGGGATTGACCAATATGCGTTTAGAGCTTTTGCAAATGCATTGGACATTATTCCCATGACGTTGGCTGAGAATAGCGGGTTGGACTCTATTGAAACTTTGTCGAACATCAAGTCTACACAGGTCAAAGAAGGTTTGTCTCACATTGGGGTTGATTGTCTGGGAAAAGGTTCAAACGACATGAAGGAGCTGTTTGTTGTGGATCCATACGTTGGTAAAAAACAGCAAATTTTGCTTGCAACCCAATTGTGCAGAATGATTTTGAAAATTGATAATGTTATTATCAGCGGTAAAGACGAGTACTAGATATGTTTTTGATGTTTAGGTGTATACCCTTTTCTGTGCAATACTAATATGTAAAATAATTATCTTTTGTATTTATCCAAACAAGTTTAAAACGGTAAAATCACAAGGGGCAAGTCTTGAAAAGTTGATACTCTCTTCCCAATTCATGTTTTTAGCAATGTTCATGGTGGCAATATTCTCTTTTTTTTTATTTTTTTTTATTTTTTTTATTTTTATCTAATCGCATCTCTAAGTTTGTTAAATGCCTTATATACAACTAAATATATATTTCCAGTTTTAGGTACAGAATGTACTCGACAAGTACGTCTAAACCATGTTGAACAAACTAAAGTTTCTCACAATTTCAGGACCATATTCATCGTAATCTTGTTTCGTGTGGCAGTAGCTTTTAAACTCACCGGTTTGTGCCAACAAGGAACCACCAAACCAAACGGCGTTTCTTTGTCTTCTGTGAGATATAACTTGCACGTCGACACCAGTTGATTTGGAACCACTGGATAGTTCAGATTGTTGGATTCTTGCATTGACCAAAGATTTCAAATCTCTCTGTAGTCTTCTGCCAAAGTCTTTAAACATGGTGGACCCACCACTCAAAACAATGTTATTATATAAACCTTTTCTCACATCAATAGGACAAGCTTGGATAGTTTGATCGACCAAAGTTGGCAATGGTGTTAAAAAATCGGAAGATGCAATTTCTGGGGAAAAGAAAATTTCTGGAGCAAGAAATCTTTCGTATCCAACATCAACAACTTTTCTTTTTGTCTTTTCTTGGTTCTCCACAATGTATTGGGCAAATTTGCTAGGTTCTCTGTCAAATTTATTAAATTCTTTGACAATATCTGGACAAACATAACAGTATTCCTGTTTGATGGCTTCTGCTGTTCTCAAAGATGCATCGACTTCACCTCTCTCTCTTAGTAGTTGTTGAATGAAAACTGTTATATCTCTACCGGCAATTGGAATGTTTTTGATTGCAGACCCAATGACATAACCTTCCGCAACTGGAATAACGTGGGTAACACCATCACCAGAGTCAATAACGGTACCGGTTAAAGATCTATCACTGACTTTTGGAGATGTCCACGAAGCCGCCAAAGCTAAAACAGCTTGGACAGCAATATACAAACCAGCACAATTAAAACTTTCGAAAAAAATTTCTGCAATTTGTTCCCTGTTTTCTGGAGGATTCAAAGGTGGTTCTGTCAATAAAAAACAATGATCTTCTGGTTCTGTTCTCAAATACTTGAAAATTGAGTTTTCCCAAAATCTCTCCATGTGATCCCAATTCTCAATTTGACCGTGTCTGATTGGATAATTTAGAGAATAGCTCCCAGTTTGCGAAGCAGCCAAGGCTTCGTTCCCAATGTAAAAATCCAAATCCTCAGTACCTCTCTTACCTGACAAATTATTTGACAACAAAGCATTGGTGCTCAAGTTGTTGAAGTTCGTGGCACTGGTGGAATTGGCGGTCAAATAGGCTTTTGATGTGTTTGACAAGCCAGAAGAGCTGCCACCCAAAGAAGAGGCATTGGTATTAGTGCTAGCACCACTGCTGCTAGCCGTGGCAATCGCAGTTGGGAAAACCCAAGATGGAGAGTCGTTACCGGCAAACCCCAATTTTGTTAGACCGGTACCATTGTCCATCACGACAGCAGGATTATTTAGATATGACATTTCGTAATACTTTATTGTTTTGTTAGGAAGACCGACTTGGATTGTTTTTTAATATCTTTTTTTTTATTTTTTATTTTTTTTCAATGGATGTTGCTACAAAAGCTGCTAAAAGAACTCGGTTTGAAGCAGTTAGTTTAAAAAGACAGTTGGTTTTTTTTTTCCTGTATTTGTTTTACGATATTGAAAGCCTGCCAAGCCAATTGAAACTGAAAAGACGTACTGAAAGGATCAACAATGCTTAGCTTTTATTCGAATAAAGGGAGGATTCCAAACACCAGTTCACTTTCGAGCGTGAGTGTTTACTCTAAAAATAAAGAAAGAAAATTTTAAAGGCAGGATTTCTACACATCCGACAGTAACAAATCCAACTACACACGGATATATGCTGCAGTAAATGGATTCATAGTTATTTACATGTCGTGTCAAGTGAGATACTACTATCAAGATAGTGAAGCGAAAAAAATAAAGCGAAAAAAAAATAAATTGTTCTGAGATCAGGTGACTGGTTAAAAAAAAAAAAACACACAACAGATACTTTGAAAATTATACAACCACATGAACCTCGCTTTAATCAGGTTACCCAAGAGCTGTAACAATTTGAGCCTTGTATGCATGCTGGGATTGTGTTCATTCAACTCACTTTAAACTTTTGAAAAAAAAAAAAAAAACACCTGTAAAATTAACAAGCAAGTTCATACTTTACTTCCACGAATACTTTGGGAATTGGAAAAAAAAAACCGGTACACTTCAATAACTATAAACCTTTCAAAGCTCATACTGAGTTTATATTGGTGAAAAACAAACAAATATTGTGATTAAACCAAACAAGAAAGAAAAACGCTGTGCTAAAAGCCATTGAACTACGATTTTTTAAGCTTAACATGAATGGCTATCGTACAAACGAGACTTCGTCATCAAATGCCGGCCCCTTGAGAAAACTTTTGAACTCGGCAGAGGCCAAAACCAACTTTGCTAACAAAAAAATCAGTGCTGGTAACTCTTTTTTCAACAAAAATGGTTTTCCAGGAGGAAGCAGCCGTGGTGGAAACGGCCCACGTCTTGCCGGGGCAAGCACTGATCCTATCGGTGTGTCTGCCACTGATGCAGGAGTAAACAGCAATGCATTTTCAATCATATTTCAAAAATTACAAAGCGCAAACCCAAACGAAAGATTACAAGCTTCTTACGAATTAAAAACAAGTTTGATCACATTAGCAAGAGAAGTCAGTAGTGAACAGTTTCAAAGATTTAACAACGACATCAATAATCAAATTTTTGAATTGATTCACGGATCTGACAATAACCACAAACTAGGTGGGATTTTGGCTGTGGACACTTTGATCGATTTCTTCAACTCAACTGACGAATTACCTAACCAAACTTCGAGAATGGCAAATTATTTGAGAGTTTTGATACCAAGCAACAATATTGAGGTTATGAGAGCAGCTGCGGCAAGTTTGGGGAAATTGGCTGTTCCAGGAGGAACTCTTACTTCAGAACTTGTGGAGTACGAAACTAAAAACTGCTTGGAATGGCTACAATCCTCCTCAGAAAATACCAACCCAAACTCAAAACAGGAATACAAGAAACACGCAGCCCTTTTGATTATCAACGCAATTGCTTTCAATTCGCCTTATTTGCTTTACCCACATGTAACTTCTATTTTGGACACTCTTTGGAGAGCGTTGAGAGACTCGAAACTTGCGATCAGACTAGACGCAGCAGTGTGTTTGGGGAAATGTTTGACTATTATTGACAGCAGAGACACAAATTTGACCAAATTATGGTGTGCAAAATTATTTGAAGGCTGTTCTTATGGATTCCAGCTTAACACAAACGAATCTATTCATGGTTCCTTATTAGTTTATAAAGAGCTTCTACAACTTAGAACCTACCTCCAAGAAAAGTTTGACGTGATGTATGAGCACACAATTAAGTACAAAGACTCGAAGTACGATATGGTAAGAAGGGAGGTGTACACGATATTGCCTTTATTTGCTACATTTAATCCAGCAAAATTTATTTCTCAGTGCTTAGATCCAGTGATGATTTATTATTTGACTTTGCTCAAAAATAACAATGCTCTATATCATGCAACAGTTGATAGAGCATCTATTTTTGTTTCTGTCGGAGACATCGCCTTCCAAGTGGAATCAAATATCTCACCGTACATGGGTGCTATTTTAGACAACGTCAGGGATGGATTGAAGACAAAATACAAAACAAGAAAACAGTATGAGGCGGAATTATTTTACTGTATTGGAAAGCTGGCTGGTTCTGTTGGTCCGGCATTGGCAAAACATTTGAACAAGGACTTACTTAATTTGATTTTAGAATGTCCATTGTCTGATTATTTGGAAGAAACTTTGATGATCTTAAAGAAAAATATCCCAGCGTTGGACTCTAAAATCAATGACAGCCTGTTAGACCTTCTGTGCTATACGTTGAGTGGAGAATCTTTTAAATATCCCGGCTCTCCAACACCTTTGAAGCCATTGAACGAATCCAAGGCTAGACATTACAGAGACCAAAGTATTTTGAAAAAAACAGGCGAAATAAGTAACGATATGAAGGATTCCTTATATTTGATCCAGGCGCTTAAAATGTTAGAAACCGTTAAACAGTTATTTCCGTTGTTTGAATTAGTCCAGTTTATTACAATCCGTTACATAGAGCATGATGACCCAGCTGTAAGAAAGGCAGCTGCCTTGATCTCCTGTGATTTGTTTTCGCACGACTCTATATGCGAACAGACATCCATCAACGCTTTAAATACTGTCTCGGAAGTTTTAAGCAAGCTATTGATAGTGGCAATAACCGATCCAGTCGTTGAGATTAGACTTGAGATAATCAAGCGATTAGGTACAAAGTTTGACTACCAGCTTTCCCAGCCTGACAATGTCAATTTGCTTTTCATGGCTTTGAATGATGAGGCGTTTTTGATTCAAATTGAGGTTATGAAGATTATCGGGCGTTTATCCTCGATAAATCCTGCCTACATCATTCCTTGCTTGAGAAAGACTTTGCTTCAGTTGTTAACTCAATTGAAATATTTCACAACAAGCAGAAAAAAGGAAGAAAGTGCTGCTTTGATCTCCGTATTGATCAAGTCGAGCAAAGATGCTACCAAACCATATATTGATTCGATCTTGGAAGTTTTGCTACCAAAAGCCGAAGACTCCTCTTCATCAGTTGCTACCACAGCTTTGATTGCAATAGGAGAATTGGCAGTAGTAGGCGGCGAAGATATGCTTTCATTTGCTGGAAGTTTGATGCCTTTGATCATCAATTCTTTCCAGGATCAGTCCAACTCTTTCAAAAGAGATGCCGCTTTGAAAACTTTGGGACAGTTAGCCAGTTCGGCAGGCTATGTTATCAAGCCCTATATCGATTATCCCCAATTACTTACAATCCTGATTAACGTATTGAAGACCGACTCGTCTCAATCGATAAAGCGCGAAACTGTTAGGTTGATCGGGGTGTTGGGGGCTTTGGACCCGTACAAGCAAAGAGAGTTGGAAAGATTGTCCTCATCTAAAGAGAGAGTGGAGCAAAACGCCCCCTCTCTCGATATTGGGTTGTTGATGAAAGGTATGTCTCCATCAAATGAGGATTACTACTCAACGGTGGTCATTGGTACATTAATGAAGATCGTCAAAGATCCTTCTTTATCGATCCATCATACTGCCGCAATTCAAGCTATCATGCAAATTTTTACGTCGCTAAAGTTGCGCTGCGTTAATTTTTTGAAGGATGTAATTCCAGGAATCATTCAAGCAATGCGTACATGTTCAGTTTCATTACTGGAGTTTTACTTCAAGCAATTGGATGAAATTACCAAAATCATGAAGCAGCATATAAGGCCTTATGTTTCAGATATTTTTGAAATCATGCAACAAATGTTTAGTAATATTTCTTTACAAGAGATTATTATTTCTGTTATTGAGTCTGTTTCAACCGCAATAGAAGGGGATTTCAAACAGTATTTGCCAATAACTTTGACATTGTTTTTGAATGTATTAGAGTCAGATGTTTCAACAGGGAAGGTTGTTTCAATTAGAATCATGAAATCCCTAGTTGTGTTTGGTTCAAACTTGGAAGAATTTGCTCACTTGATTATTCCTACGGTGGTGAGAATAGCGGAGTATGATGCCGGCACTTTGAAACAAGTTTCTATTGTTACTATTGGGAAGTTAGCAAGAAGTATCAATTTATCAGAAATGTCCTCAAGAATTATCCACGCATTACTTAGAATCTTGAACAATTCCGACGCTGATATTATCAAGTCTACAATGAATGCGATGTGTTTTTTGCTACTGCAAATGGACACCGAATTTGTAGTTTATGTGTCCGTCATTAACAAAGTTTTGGTGAAAAATAACGTACAACACTCCGTTTATGACCATTTGGTGACAAAACTTTTAAACAATGAGCCTCTACCAAGAAACATTGTTGTTGACAAAGAGTATGAAGAGCAACAAAAAAACGTAAGAGACTCAGATATTCAAACTGACAAACTTCCAATTAACCAAGAGCTTTTGAAAAACGCTTGGGACTCGTCAAAGCAGCGTACGAAAGAAGATTGGCAGGAATGGCTGAGAAGATTATCGATACAGCTTTTGAAGGAATCTCCTTCGCACGCTCTTAGAGCTTGTGGACCATTGGGTTCGATCTATTATCCCTTAGCCAAAGAACTATTTAATTCTTCTTTTGCTAGTTGCTGGAATGAACTTTACTCAATCAATCAAGATGACCTGGTGAAAGCATTATGCAATGCCCTATCATCAGCAAACAATCCACCTGAAATTCATCAAGTTTTATTAAATTTGGTCGAGTTTATGGAGCACGACGACAAACCACTTCCAATTTCGACCTCCAATTTAGGGCAGTATGCACAAAAATGTCATGCATTTGCGAAAGCTCTTCATTATAAAGAGTTGGAGTTTATTCAAGAACCAAACACCTCTACGATCGAATCGTTGATTAGCATTAATAACCAGTTGCATCAAACCGATGCTGCAATTGGTATATTGAAACATGCGCAACAACACCACGATTTGCAGTTGAGAGAAACATGGTACGAAAGGCTACAAAGATGGGAAGATGCCTTGGCTGCTTACAAAGAAAGAGAAGCGGAAGGCCATGGAAAAACGGTGGAAGTGATGATGGGGAAAATGAGATCTTTGCATGCTTTAGGGGAATGGGAACAGTTATCAGATCTTGCCGAGTCAAATTGGGAAAGCACTTCTTTGGACATTCAGAGATCTATTGCACCTTTGGCAGCAGCTGCTGCCTGGGGTCTTGGTCAATGGAACAACATTGAACGGTACATAACGGTTATGAAACCTCAATCCCCAGATAAAGCTTTTTTTGACGCAATAATTTATCTTCACAAGGCAAACTTTGAGCAAGCTGGCAATTGTATAGGCCAGGCTCGTGATTTGTTAGTGACCGAAATTTCTGCATTGGTTAATGAGAGTTACAACAGAGCGTACAATGTTGTGGTGCGGACCCAGATGATAACTGAACTAGAAGAAATAATTGAGTACAAGAAACTTCCTACTTTGGATGAGAAGAAGCAAGTCATGAGAAACACATGGAGAAAAAGATTGCTTGGGTGTCAAAAAAACGTTGATGTTTGGCAAAGAATATTAAGAGTAAGATCTTTGGTTGTGAAACCAAAGCAAGACATGGACGTTTGGATCAAGTTTGCGAATTTGTGCCGTAAATCTGGCAGATTGGGTTTGGCACAGAAAGCTTTGAACGCATTGCTTGAGGATAGCGGAGACCCAAGACACCCAAATACAGCCAGAGCTCCGCCTCCCGTGGTCTACGCTCAGCTGAAGTTTATGTGGAGTACAGGCTCTCAAAAGGAAGCTTTACGCTATTTGATAAATTTTACGTCAAGAATGGCCCACGATTTGGGGTTAAATCCAAGTAATATGATTGCCCAAGACATCCCAACGTCGACAGTTATTCCACAATCGAATGTCGAGGAGTATACGAAATTATTAGCCAGATGCTTCTTAAAGCAGGGAGAATGGCGTGTTGCGCTGCAATCCAACTGGAGAGAAGAAAACCCTGATGCAATTTTGGGCTCTTATTTATTGGCTACACACTTTGATAATACATGGTACAAAGCTTGGCACAATTGGGCTCTTGCAAATTTTGAAGTAATATCGTCATTGACTGATAAGCATCCACACGAAGAAGAAGAGATGGAAGCTTTTGGTTATCAAAACGGCATCACTCAACTTGATAATGGAAACGTTAACTCGGTTGAAAACAATGACAATGATGATCCGAGCAACTCAAAATCAGGGTTCATTTTCAACTCAATCCACGCTAATGGAAATACCAAAATTTCTTCAGAGTTGATACAACGACACGTTGTGCCCTCTATCAAAGGGTTTTTCCACTCGATTGCTTTGTCGGACTCAAATTCTTTGCAAGACACTTTGAGACTTTTAACTTTGTGGTTCACCTTTGGTGGATATAGTGAAGCAAATCAAGCCATTTACGATGGATTCAATCTTATCAAAATTGACAATTGGCTAGCCGTTATTCCGCAACTAATTTCTCGTATTCACCAACCTAATGCTACTGTTTCCAAAGCCTTGTTGTCCTTGTTGGCAGATTTGGGTAAAGCACATCCTCAAGCCTTGGTGTACCCTCTAAATGTTGCTATTAAATCTGATTCTGTTTCTAGACAAAGAGCGGCATCAAGCATCATCGAAAAGATGAGGGTGCACAGTTCTGTGCTAGTTGATCAAGCTGAATTGGTCAGTCACGAGTTGATTCGGGTTGCTGTTTTGTGGCATGAATTATGGTATGAGGGCTTAGAAGACGCTTCCAGACAATTTTTCGGTGAACATAACACAGAGAAAATGTTTGAGATTTTGGAACCATTGCATGAAATGTTGGCAAGGGGCCCTGAAACTTTGAAAGAAATTTCTTTTCAAAACTCTTTTGGAAGAGATTTGAGTGATGCCTACCAGTGGATCATGAACTACAAAAGAACGAAGGATGTTTCTAATTTAAACCAAGCATGGGACACATACTATAATGTTTTCAGGAGAATCAGCAGGCAGTTACCTCAGCTCCAAACGTTAGAGTTGCAACACGTTTCACCAAAATTGTTGGAAGCACACAAATTGGAATTGGCCTTGCCGGGGACATACGAAGCTGGGCGCCCGGTTGTTAAAATCCAATACTTTGAACCTGTTTTGTCTGTGATTTCTTCTAAACAAAGGCCTCGTCGTTTGTCGATCAAAGGCAGCGATGGGAATGACTACCATTATGTTTTGAAAGGGCACGAGGATATCAGACAAGACAACTTGGTCATGCAATTGTTTGGTTTGGTGAATACGTTGTTACACAATGATTCTGAATGCTTCCAAAGGCATTTGGATATCCAACAGTACGCAGCCATTCCTTTGTCTCCAAAGTCCGGTTTGTTAGGATGGGTAAAGAATTCTGATACGTTCCATGCTTTGATCAGAGAGTACAGAGAGTCTCGCGACATTCCTTTGAGTTTGGAACATAGAATCATGCTACAAATGGCTCCTGACTATGATAATTTGACCTTATTAGAAAAAGTTGAAGTATTTTCTTATGCCCTTGATAACACAAAAGGTCAAGATTTGTATAAGGTGCTGTGGCTAAAAAGTCGCTCTTCAGAATCTTGGCTAGAAAGAAGAACTACCTACACACGTTCTTTGGCAGTGATGTCTATGACAGGTTATATTTTGGGTTTAGGTGACAGACATCCAAGTAACTTGATGTTGGATAGAATTTCTGGGAAAGTTGTTCACATTGATTTTGGTGATTGCTTTGAAGCCGCTATTTTAAGAGAAAAGTACCCAGAAAAAGTTCCTTTCAGATTGACAAGAATGCTAACATATGCTATGGAGGTTAGCGGGATTGAAGGTAGTTTCAGAATCACTTGCGAAAATGTCATGCGTGTGTTAAGAGAAAACAAAGAGTCTTTGATGGCAATCTTGGAAGCTTTTGCTTATGATCCTTTGATTAACTGGGGGTTTGATTTGTCAGCCGAAACAATTGCCGAGCAAACAGGCATTCAGTTGCCGACCATCAATCCAAGTGCCTTGCTAAGAAAGGGAGAAGTTTCTGCTGAAGAAGCTGCAAAGATTGAAACAAAGCAAAGAGTTCAAATAAGAAATGCAAGAGCTACTTTGGTTCTTAATAGAATCAACGACAAACTAATTGGTAATGATTTTAGAAGGTTCAAAGATTTGACCGTTGAAGATCAAGTTGACAAATTAATTCAACAGGCTACAAACGTTGAGAATTTGTGCCAACATTATATTGGTTGGTGCTCTTTCTGGTGAAATACAAGGTGACAAAAAAACTTTGTGTTTGGTTTCAATTAGATTTATCTTTTCTTTTCTTTTTTTTTTTTTTTCATAAGAGGAATGAGGGCAGATTTTCGGTTATGAACACCCTATTTAGAGATATGTAATTCTGTATAAAATTTTATCTTTTCTTCCCAGCGATCAAGTTCTTTTATGTTGTAAGAGCTTTTGAATGCTGTATCAAAATTGGATTTTGATAGCACTTTACCGATTTTCAAATGCTCAAGTGCTGAAGCGTAATCATTGCAGAGGGCCTCATCTGTTTTTCCGTAAAACAGCACCAGTGTTTGCAATTTTCCTATTATTCTACCCACTCTGTATCCTAGATCAGCTCCCAACGTAAAGGTTTCGTCAAAGCCTTGTTGCAAATTCTGGTCCTTCGCTGAGGTAATTCCATCAACATACCCATTTTTGTAGTGGACATCTTTGAGCTTTTTGGAAGGGTCGATTTCTGTGTCTGAGCCCCAAACATCATCTTCGCTCTCCGAGTTCAAAGATTCCATTTTTCTCAAAGGAAACTATTCGTGTTGCTGTTTTTGGATTTTGAGTGGGTTATGGTTTTCCAAGGTCTTTCTTCTTAGCTGTTCCAAAACTTGGAAATACAAACCTGGGTGTTCCGCTTTTACTGAAATGGTTACCCGAGCCCATAAATCCTTGGGCGTCGTGACCAGGTATTTGGCTTGGTTAACCAGGAAAGTGCCGTTTGTATTTTTAATCAATTAAAAATTTAATCAAGAAGCTTAATTAATGAGAGAAGAGTAAACTGATATCTCATTTTGTTTAATATTTTAACGAAACTTTATTTTTGAGCTGCTAAAACTTCGAATAATGACACTATATTTTTCACATATTTATAAATAAAGCTCTTTGTGAAAATAAAAACGGAACAAAGTCGTAAAAAGGAGCTAAAAAAGCGCAAACACAAGCCAATAGAAAAACCATGAAAGTTATACTTTGGGGTGTTTTTTTTACTGTGCTATTAAGTGCTGAAAAAACATGTGCTCATATAGTTTTAAACAAAGCTGATCTTTGGTTTGAAGATTTTAAAAGGCATTTCAATGAAAGCCTGTTGGATATTATGGTGGAAAGCAATCACCTTGCTCACGTTTTGAACTCTTTGGAAAGTGACTCACAAAATCCAAGAATAGCCTCAACGGAGTTTTCCTTCCTTAAAAAAAAAGAAGAGTTAGATTCAAGTGATGAGAATGACCAAGTAGAGAATCAAAAAGTTTTAAATATTTTACAAGACGCATTGTGTATGATATCGGATAAATCCAGCATAAATTTCAAAACCCACAATAATCAAGAGCAAGAAAAAGTAAACAATTTAGGAATGGAACCACCAACAATGAGAAAAGCATTCTTGAATTCTATGCAAACTATAGAAAACGGAATATTTACAAAATTTGAGAATAGTCAGCTTAACATGTTTGTCAGTCAATTTTTTTGGGAGGCAACCTCAAAGATTGTCAATATAAAAAAACAAATACAGGGTTCAAAACTGGTGAAAAATAAAACAAAAGAAGAAGCTTATAAAAAGAAAATGAGCACCTACTTGGCACATGTGATCACCGCCGCCAAAGAAATATCGTCGTTCAAACCAGAAAAAATTTCAACTGAGGAGATCAATAGCTTTGACTTAATATCTTATAGTAAAGAAGACGAGAAGTTTTTGGGAAACTTGATTGGAATGATTATATGCAAAAACATTAAGCCGCTGATGGATGATGGAAATGTTTCTGCGGCTTCACAAGAAGCAGTGAATGTCTTGAACGACATTGCCACTTATTTGGGGTTCGTAACCATTACTATTGGATTATGCACCACCTTTATTGCACCCTTGCCACTTCTATGTTGGGCTTCTGTTGCTTCCGTCGGCGTAGCGTCTTTAGCATTGATGTTAAGAATCATCAAAAATAGATAGTTCAATCCACAATTTAATTATTTAAGAGTTTAAAACTTTTGAAAATTTAAGAATCTTCTTTCTGAGCTCTTTCGAACTACAAATAAATGAATCTTGATTTATGCAAACATAGTTGTGTTTAACGAAGGCAACTAACCAAGACACAAAAGAATTGTTACTGTCACGTGTATCAAACATGGCGATGTTCGTGATTTTCTTTCAATATAATGCTTCAAAAACAAAAACGCGAAAGCTGTATGTGATTTCCGTGAATATTTGAAGCGTTTCCTTCTCAAACCAACCATTATGCAAAAAATGTTTGGAGTCAGAGGGAAGCTGAAACAAAAAAGCCCAAAAAAAAAAAAAGCATTTACAAAGCAAGCAAACACATTGCGAAATGTCCCAGCAACCATTGCTCAAAAAACAAAAATTCTCAGCTCCGGTTGAAAACAAGCCGTGGGTAGAAAAGTATAGGCCCGCTAACCTTGATGAGATCACTGCACAGGATCATGCCGTTCAAGTTTTGAAGTCTTCTCTTAGAACCGCCAATTTACCACATATGCTTTTTTATGGTCCACCGGGAACAGGTAAAACCTCGACAATATTAGCTCTAACAAAAGAACTATTTGGGCCTCGCTTGATGAAAACAAGAGTTTTGGAGCTTAACGCTTCTGATGAAAGAGGTATTTCTATTGTAAGAGAAAAAGTGAAATCGTTTGCCGGACTTACTGTTTCAAAGCCAAGTAAGGAAGATTTAGAAAACTATGCTTGCCCTCCATACAAGATTGTCATTTTGGATGAAGCTGATTCTATGACAGCAGATGCACAAGCTGCTCTTAGAAGAACAATGGAAACCTATTCAAACGTCACAAGATTTTGTTTAATTTGCAACTATGTCACCAGAATTATTGATCCTTTGGCATCAAGATGCTCTAAGTTCAGATTCAAACCATTAGACTCGTTTAATGCCTTATCCAGGTTGGAATACATTGCCGAGCAAGAGCATGTTATGTTTTCCAAAAACTCAAAAACTCAAGTGTGTACTAAAATTTTGAACATATGTGACGGTGATTTGAGAAAAGCAATCACCTTATTGCAATCTGCCTCAAAGGTTAACAAACAGCAAGATTCGGACGGCCTTACCGAAGCTCAAATTGAAGAGCTTGCTGGGGTGATTCCAGAGAACATTTTGAACGAGCTAATTAGCGTAATAAAAACCAAAAGTGCTAATAAAATAATAGCATACATCAAAGATTTTATGAATCAGGGTTACAGTGTATCAACTGTTGTTTCTCAACTCCACAACTATTATTTTGTTTCAGAGAAAGCTTCTGATTTGAAGAACAATAATGAAATTGATTGGCTTCTTTTCGAAACTGATTCAAAACTAACTAACGGTACTAACGAGCACATTCAATTTCTTAATTTAGCATTAAATTTGGCACAACAAATGCTATAAACGTTTACAAACTTTAGAATGAAAAATACGAAAGGATTTTTGTCCGTATCTCTTCTCAGATGATTTATGTATAGATAAGCGTGCCGAATAGTATCATATTCATGGCATGGTGTATATTTCTTTAACGGTTAAATTTTTTTTTAAAGAGACAAAGAAAACACTTGACTACTTTGCAACAGAACTGAGTCATGTTTTCATTTGTTCATCAAAAACTCACTTAGGATGCATCATTTGATCTTGAAAAAAAGGTGGTAATCCGTTTCCAGGAATGTTGTTTGCAGGAAACCCGTTTGGAAATGGCATGTTATTTGGAGGGAACCCATTTGGAGGAAACCCACTTGGAGGTGCGCCGCCTTGCATAAATGGAGGCGGTGGCATTCCGTACATCATATGGGGAAACATGTTTGGATGCGGCATGTTGTTTACATTACCAGCAGGGCGTGATTGACCATGCAACTTTGCAGGGTTTTCGCGGTTCCCATTAGGCTGCTGATATGAAGGTTGGCCCATAGGTTGTTGAGCTTGATGAGCTGAGAAAATAGGTGGCGCCATACCAGCCGTACCAGGCATGTGTATAGGCGGATTTTTTCCTTGAGGCTGTGGAAAGTTGTTTGGTCCTGGAAACACGTTAGTTGCCCCACCTTGCATTGCCGCAGGATTTGGTGATTGGTTTTCATACTTCCCTTTTGACAATAATTTTTCAAAGAAAAAACTGTTCTCTCCACTTGAGTGAGGAGGCCCACCAAGCCTAGTGTTCATCGCAATGCCAGGTGGAGGCCCAAGGGGTTGTTGCTGAAGCTGCTGCTGCGAAGTAATAAAAGGTTGGTCAGGAAAACCTTCTGATGAATTGGGATTGGCAGAAGTTTGTTCAACATTTTTGCTATTGAAAAAAGAAAGCATTTTTGAATTTTGTGAGGTCGACACCACGGCTGGAGAGTTTTGAGGAGCCGAATCCGCCACTGGAGGTGTATCAACTTGATCGCTAACTACAGGTACTGGTGATCCAGATGCCTCGCTGAAAAATGAGGTAAACCTAGAAGACGATTTGTGCTTAATATCATTACTCTTCTTGTTTGCGTCTTGCGATTTCGGTTCAAGCTCTTCAGAAGCCATGCCTTGTGGGGAATTCATATTGAAAAATCCAGCCATAGGATCATGACTTCTCTGACTTTGCCCAAATGAATCATCTGGAAGAGCGCCATCTTCAGGAGTTTCGATTGGGGGCAACCCTTTCTTTTTTCTTTCCAATTGTCTCATTTTCAGTTTCCATGCTTCAAAGTCATGCATAGAGTTACCACTTGGGCCCATCTCCTCTTCTAATTTCAAAAGCTCCAGCTCTTCTTCCAGATCAGCATCACTTTTTTGGCCAAAAGACCCTGAATGACCGAACGAGCCGCTGGTATTACCACCGGCCTGTGATCTTCTTCTTCTGTTGTTTTTCTGCTTTCTTGTTTTACCATCAGAATGAAAGTCATCGTTATTGTTTCTCCCGCCTTTTTGTTTGTTTGAATCGTTACTGAAAAAATTGGCTCCACCGAAAGCCCCAAAATGAGACCCATGCTGATTTTTGCTCTGTGTTCCATTGTTATTGTATTTGTCTCTGCTATTTGGTTTTGCTTTCAATCTCCAAAAGGATTTGATTGGTAATTTGTTTTTTACAGCCTGCATATTTGCTTCATCGGCTAAACTGCACTCCTCAAGGTCAAGCATTTCTTTTATACTGTAAGAGTACATTATAGGAGTATGAAGCAAATTTTTAGGCTTATAGTTTTCATCAAATGGCGTGAAGGAAGAGTTTTCTTGGTCAACGGCTTCCTCAAGCTTTTCGTTGACTCCTTCGTTTTCTGTTTTAGTAGAATCTTCATTTTTTGCTAGTTTCTGTGAGCCTTTTGATTCATTTATAAACGCTATTTTGGTGTTGAGCTCTGTAGCGTTTGGAAGTTCTTTTTCTTCTTTTTTGTAAGACATTTTCCGCTCCTTGTACAAAAAAAAAAAGGAATGTCTCTCAATCTGTTTATACCGCTGTTCTCTTTTCTTTCAATGCGCGTCTAGTCTTCTAAACAGAAAAAGAATAATTCACAAATCAATAATCAACGATGTCGATGGCTTCAGTTGGCTTGTCTTTTGTTAGATTGTGTTCAAAAATTACTTTCAAATTTTTTTACTAAAAGATTCCACTGTTTAGAAATTCACCTTGAAGATTGCTCAATTTACATTTTTATGGTTCTGTTGGGTCTTAAAATTAGGGAGAAGACAAAATTTGAGAAAGAAAAAAAGAGAAAAAATTGTGCATGTGGGAGATAGCAAAAATTTTCAAAATCTGTTGTCGGGTAGTAAAAAATGTGCATTTGTTAAAAAACCATTTCATAATGTAATTGATCAAAACAAGATTTCAGTATTGAATTAGAAGTTACATTACCTATAATCTCTTTAGAGCCTATAAGTTACAAGAATTACGATAATCCATGTTTGAAAGTTTACAACTTAAAACCTATATAATGCTATGACTTGGAAATAGAAAAGGCAAAAAAAAGAAGAAAAAAAAAGCAAAAAAAAAAAAAAAGAAAAAGAACTTTCAATGATATCCAAGGCCATCATCGAGAAACCAGTTAATCGTTTTTGATCTTGTTGATGAACCCCACGTAATATTGGTCAAATTTCTTCTCGTTCAGTTGCTCCAATGCTTGAATAAATTCCATTGTGAAACTTGATGGGAATTGTATTTGGGGAAAGTAAAAATCATTCATGTATGTCAATAGTGGGTTTGGAGTCCCATCGGATTGAAAGTTGCTTAAGTAACAAACTTTCAACAATCTGGACAAATCAGACGCAACAACCCTATAGCTTCCATCTTTAATATTGAAGGCGTATTCCGGGTTGAATGGGATTTCAAAAACCAAAGGAACAATTTTGGCGATGAAAAACTCGTTTAGCCCTTCTAATTTAATCAAATCATTGCTATGCGCGTCATCTGGATCAACGCATGAACCTGTTCCCAAATATTTCGTCAAGTTTATCAAAACATTCATCTTTATTTTCATCACTGTAGTCTCTTTTAGATCTTGTGGGGTGCAAAGCAAAAGATCATTCAAAACAACAGACAAGGTGTTTTTGTTTGTTTCTGTTAGCAACAGAGAAGTGACATGGTTTGTGATCAAGGATTGCATGAAATTGTAAAGACCCCTTTTGATCTCAACAATGTCCCTGTATGCATCCGTAACAACAACATTTTTGTCCTTAGCGCCATTAGCATTCACAACAACTGTAGTGTTCCCAGATACGCCAACTGGCTCTGGGCTAGGACTTGCAGAAGTTACTGCTGCAGTTGTGCTTGAAGACGATGATTCTAGCTTTGTGTCTTCAATTAATTTGAAGACTTTTTTCACCAATGGCGATATCATGTTGTTCAAAAGCTGGTAGCAGTCCTCGTTGTTTTGAAACGTGTGGACAATTTGGCCGACAAAGCCCAAGAAATCATTCATCTCCACTACTTTCATTTCCGTTTCGTAAAAAGTGGCTAATAGTCTGTTGATAAAAGATATTATATTGGTGTTCAAAATTGAAATCAATCTTGCAAACACAAATCTCGTGGCATCTCTTACCAACTCAAAAGAATGGAAATATTGAAAGGTGACCAAAACCACTTCGGCAATATTAGAGAAAACCTCAATTAGAGATTGATTTGCCAGTAGTTTTTCATTAGTAGGTTGATTACTCAATAAGTTCTCTGGAACCAAACCTGAATGTATACCTCTTGCTAGAGTACCAATGGCCATCATTATGTGGTGAATTTCCAATACTGTGGAACACGTTTTCAAAGGTGCACCAATACAAAGTTCCAATGAGCGGAATAAAGGGTTCAAAACACCGTCCAAAATGGAAAAATCCAGTGACTTAGAGGAAGAGACTAAGATTCCTGCACCTTCAAACAAGTACAATTGGTTTTCAAAAGTAATATCCTGGTTACTGATTTCGTTGACAAGAGTGTTCTCTGCTGCTTGCTGGGTTGGTGGTACGTCGATGATTAATAATGGAGATATCTTGGTGAAAAAGCTGATTAGAGAGGAGAAATCCAAAGAAGGTTTTACCAGTTTAATAAATCTAGAAAACAAAAACCAACATCTAAATCTCACTTTTTCCAGTGAACTAAACATCCCAAATTCACTTGCAAAGATGTTAAGAACGTATAGAATATTTTCTTGGCTTGCTGTTTGATCAACCAACAAAAAATTATGATGTCTCACTACTAGTTCAAAATATGAAATTTGTATCCATGGATTGGCAACATATTTTAAAATGGACTCATTTTTCAAAAATTTATTTTTCATAAACTCACACATCAATAAAAACGGTTTCGATTCAATCACGGCATTTTTTTGAATCCCAAACAAGTTGTTTCTAATACTTTCCGCGTAGTTATGTAATTGGTAAATAAATAATTCTTCAATTCTCCATTCCTCAATAGTAGTATTGTCCCTATTGAAAAGCATCCCATTTTGTGAAACTATCTCTACCATATGGTTCAAATATATTTCTGGATTAATCACAGCCACGCTGTCTTGAAAGTTTTTAATTTTTGATCTAAAATTTTCATCAAATTCATTGATCTCTTCAATTGAATCAATATCAAAATTATCATTGATAAGTGATTTATTGTGAACCACGATCAACAAATTTTTGCAAAAAGTCAAATGAGCTTGATCGATTGTCAACTTTCTACTTTGTAAGTTAACAGCTGAGCCTGGTTTCCCACCAAGTGCAAAATTTTTCTTTAAAAAAGACAAGTAGCTCGATATAAAGGGCAAAACTTGCAAATTGACTTCAAAAAACTCTTCATTTGATAGAAATTGTAAAATCAATGGACAAACGTTTTCAAGAATGTTTGTGTCAGCCATTTGAACATATTCGCTATTGTTTGGATCGATGTTCCCGTTTGTAAGATTATTCAAATTTTTGTTTCCGTTTTTCGTGTTGTTATTTGCATTGTTGTTGTTACTAGACTCATTAACACTTGCGTTTTCACAAATAATAGTATATTCAATACCTATGGCATTGACCAATTTGGCTAGGTTTTCAATAATTTCCAAATCTTGAGTATTGAAAAGTTGTGTTATTTTATCTGTTAAATTCAACAGTTGTAATAGTTGTAATTTATCTGCTGGTTTCATTTTTTTCGCAATGATTTCGCTCAAACATGTACAACAAGCAATTGTATTTGTATCTAAGAATTTGAAGATGCTATTGATAAACTGTGGTTGAACAATCAAATTGATATCAATCCAAGATACAAAACTACCAACATTGGTCAATGCCAAATTAATAACAGTTTCTACAGACTCCAAGTTCATCAATACATTCAACCACACTATTGTCAAGTTGGTGATATCATTAATTCTCATAAAGTCTTTCAAATTATTGTTTTTTTGTTGAATTTGTTTGTTCACAACAAATGTTTGATCAGCAATTTCTGTATTAATTTGAAGAGTGATTCGTAAGAAATAATCTAGCCCCAGCTGACAAACTCTATTGTTAATTATTGAAGAAGGGCAGGTGATGATAGGTTCCAATTTGAAAATGGACATCAAATCCTGGAAAAATGTATTCCATAGATTGTTGTTGCACTGTCCGTACATGAAGTAAAACAAAATAGAAAAAATTTCGCAAACTTTGTTTCTGACATATTCAGGGTCTGAAGTCAAATTAGTGTTGTTGGTGGTGTTGTTGGTGTTGTTGTTGTTGTTGTTGCTGTTGCTGCTTATGTTTGCTTGCGCTAACGCAGCGCTGACATATTCTATGACGTATGATTTAATAAACTGAAGTTGGTTGATATTTGCATTTGGAATCAACTCTGCCAATGCTTGAAACCCAACAAACTTGTATATGTTATTGTTTGGGCTTGTAGGTGTTGCAGATACCAGAGTAGACGAAGAAGACGATGATGAAGACAGTTGTGACGACTGTGATGAACGTGATGCATACTTGATTAATTCTATAAATATTTCTGGGGCATTGTTAGCTGTTTTGGTGTTGTTCAAAAATTGCAATGCTTGGGAGTTCAGGTCGGCTTGGGACGCAGGATTGTTGGCTAAATCGATTGCTTGAATCAACTGCTGAATCATTTGTTCACTGGACATTATTTTCCGCTTTATCAAAGAAACCTTCTATGTGAAAGAACGCAAAAAACAAAAAACAAAAACAAAAATAAAGAAGACAAAAATGAGTAGACTAAAGGCAAAAAAAAAAAGGAATAAAGAACCGTGAGAAATAACAGTTGTTTGTGTTTTTTTTTGTTTTTATATCTTACAGATTAGTAATAAAAGTAACAAGTTCGTTTTTTGTGATTGCTCAACTAATCAAGTTGCGATGATGATCTGGGCTTTCTTCTTGTTTTTGCAGTTATTCTATAAACAAAAAAAACTACCTTTTTTTTTTTTTTTGTTTTTTGCAGTGACCTTCTTTTAACGTTCTATGTATACTGCTTTTGTGTTGTTTGTTTGCCATTAGTAAAGCATCAAGTGTTAGAAAAACAACCACTTTAAATAAATCCTCATCGTTTATTGCAATCTCAAACAAGGCAAGTATAATATTGAAAAGTGGAGAAATATTATAAAGGATCAAAAATTTTCAGTGAACTTTTTTTTTTTTTTTTTTGGTTTTTTTTTGGTTTTGGTTTTGTGCTTTGTGCTTTGCTGGTGTTTGTGTGTGAGTGTGTATTACTTTTGTGACATTTTTTTTCTTTTTCTTTTTTTTTTTTTTCTTCTTCTGATTTTCTCCGAATTTCCAAAAAAAATAAAAAAAGTTTTAGAATTTTTCAGAATTTTTTTTCATTTTTATTATTATTTTTATTATTATTTTTATTTTTTGTAATAAATTGTTCAGCGTCCTTTTCGAGCAAATTCAATTATCTGCCTAAATTAAGACTATAAAAGACTATAACTGTGTGGTCACGTTTGTGTTGTGCATTATATGTGTGCCTGTTTGTACTGTACCAAGAAGAATAACCGTTTATTATGAGTCAATAAGTCAGTCAGTTGCACAACTGCTTATTGGTTCAAGAGTTTGCTGAAAGAGTTGTGATATTCGGCACAAAGTTCATATTATTTATACAAAGAATCATGGAGAGAGTGAAAAGTTGGTAATACATGTGGCAGTACCAATTTTTAATTTGTTGCTAAAAACTCTTTGAATTTAGCAAAAGCTTTACCTCTATGAGAAATGATATTTTTTTCAGTTTTTGTCATTTCAGCATAGGTTTTCCCCGTATTGAATGGCTCAAAGATGCAATCCCAACCAAATGTTTCAGGACCACGCTTAGCAACAATGGTTCCATCCGTGCACCCTTGGAAAACATGGATTTGTCCCTGAATATCGGAATACGCAATGGTGGTGACTGCAGTCCCTGTCTTGTCTTCAAAAGCGTTCAATAACTGCACCATTTTTTCAAGCCCCATTTTTTGCACAAACCACTTCACATATGCTCCAGGCAATCCATTCATGGCATTGAAGCTCAAAGCTGTATCTTCCACAAAAACACGTGTGCCAGGCCCCAATTCTTTGATGGCTTGGGCAACTTTCGCCTTGGCAATCAATTCTAGCTCGCTGTCTTGCACTTCGATCAAATCCAACGGTTCATTGGCAATCTCGTATTTGATTCCTTGTAAAAGCATTTTTACTTCTTTCAACTTGTTGAGGTTCCCCGTTACAAACACAATCTTGTTTTCGGCCATATCTGGAAGTATTTATAGATTTGTTAATTTTAAAAAAAAGGCAAAATTGTTTGCAATCTCAATTCGCCAATGGAGTCTTTTACCTTCTTTTGTGTAATCTTTCGAACTTCATACCTTTTCACATGTCTTTTTCAGTTAAAACATTGTTTAATAACGATTACCACAAGCTAACTACTTTTACCACAGCCTGGAAACTTTAATACTTGAATCTAACAATCAAGAAGAAGAAAAAAAAAAAAAAAATATAAAATAAAATAAAATAAAATAAAATATAATAAAACAAAAAAACTTGTTATCTATGCGTACCACTCACGTGCTTTTTCATAGATTTTGCGATGAGATCCGGTTTGGACATTTTACGTGTTTGTTCATGTTCATCAAATTTATATGCGCTTAAACATTTTTTGGCTTTTTGTTATAACACCGTACCCTCCAATTGACGAGGAATTAACCTTGGCAGTAAATACACAAATCAAATAATAAAATCCAGTTTAACAATATATAAGTTTTAAAGTATACAGCACACTTATTAATGCATTTTTTTGTGAAAGGCATCTTTAATAAGTAGAGGGAAAAGGTGAATAATGGCATAAATAACAATGAAGAGAGCAAAACCAAAAGAGAGAAAAAAAAAATAAAAGTAAAACAAGATATCAATCTTCCTTTTCTTCCTTAATTTGGAATATATTCCAAATCATTGGAGTTTTCATAGTCGTACATGTCCAATGCAACAATAGCACTTTCTCTAACAACATCTTCGTCGTCTTGCAAATGTTCTTTCAAAATAGGCAACACGTCATCTGTAGCAATGGATCCCAAAGCTTCAGCAGCTTCGTGTCTCACCATTGGAGCTTCGTGTGCTCTTCCCAAAACATCAATCAACACCGGAACAACAACTGGGTTCCCGATTTGACCAAAAACATATGCAATTTCGTGTTTCAACAACGCACTTGGATCGTCGAATCCAGAAGCCAATGCCAAACAAGCTTCGTTGGTTCCAATGTCTCTCAATCTAAACATGGCTCTGTATCTTTTGAAAATTGGCAAAGACTGGTCGTTCAACATTTTTTGCAGGTCTTCAACACTCATCTCTTCTTTCAAACTCAAAGGTGGGGCAGGATCAATGGAAGAATATAGAGATTGTTGTAAGATTTCTTCTTTAGAAAGTCCGGATTTGCTCCATTTGATTCTTTCAATGGCCAATTCACATGTTTGTCTAACGGCTTCGTCCGGATCTTCCCTTAAACATCTGTTCAAAGAGTCCAAAGAGTTTTGATCCCCCAAAGCACCTAGAGCTTCGGCAGCTTCGTGTCTAACCATGGTTTGTTGGGCTGGATCCAACATGCATTGCCTTAGAAGAGGACATGCATGCAGGTTTTTACATTGACCCATCACATAAGCGACTTCGTGTTTCAAAAGTTCACTTGGTTCGTCAACAAAACCTTCTCCAATGTATTCAATGGCCCTGTTGGCAGTTTCAGAATCAGTGGCCCAGTTTTCAGCATATGATTTCAAATTAAACAAAGCTCTAAATCTGTTGGCTAGTTTTTCTGTTTTGCTCGTGTTGACCAAAACGTCTCTCAACTGTTCCAATGTTTCGGTTTCAGCAGTTGGTTCTTCAAAATGTTTTTCAAAATTGGTGGACATTTTTTATTGTTTCTTGTAATAGATGGCAAAAGTGCGCGCTGGTTTAGCTCCTATATGATTTTTTTTTTCTTATTTAGAAAGTAGTCGAATTAAATGGTTTGGCAGCTCAAGTGCATACAGACCTTGATATCCACAAGAATATATATTTCTGTAATTCAGGTTGTTTCATATAATAAGACGTCTTCAGTTTTTCAATCATCGAGAAATATGTTTTCAATGAGATGAATCATGTCTGAGAAACGAAAAATGAAAAATACATGAAGAAAAAAAAAAAATAAAAAAAAAAAAAAACAAAAAAAAAAAAAAAAAATTC